>Ga0315280_10009964_pt1 | contig 12018 bp, 9 predicted proteins | sample YL17G06_40_MG_FD_203697 | JGI IMG/M metagenome (GOLD analysis project Ga0315280, IMG submission 203697) | Sediment microbial communities from Yellowstone Lake, YNP, Wyoming, USA - YL17G06_40 | ecosystem: Environmental > Aquatic > Freshwater > Lake > Sediment | place: USA: Wyoming | collected... | reverse complement strand
CGCCCGCGCGGGGCGCCTGGCGCGGGTCGGGGGTCGGCAGGTCTTGCAGATGACCGAGAACCCCATCACGCAAACACTCTACGAACGGGTTGCGCATGCGTTGGCGGCCTGAATTATTTTCGGATTAGGGTTATCAGTCACCCCCACCCTTCCCTCCCCCCTTGAGGGGGAGGCACAGGGCTGGGAGGTTGACCGCTGAACGCTGAGCGCTTCCAAAGGCTCAGGCGGGCCGGTATCCCATCTCGCCCGAGATGATCGCCGCGGTGCGGACGACCTCCTGCCCGATTTTCTCCATCCGCGCCGCGGTCACGCGTGCCTTCAGGAGGGACACGCTGATGGCCGCCACGACCTCTCCGGCGTGGTCCCGGACCGGCGCCGCGAGGCAGATCACCCCCTCGTGCAGCTCCTCGTCGTCCACGGCGTAGCCCCGAGCCAAGATCCCGGCCATCTCGGCCTCCAGCCGCCGGAGGCTGGTGATCGTCTTGGCCGTCCGGCGCTCCAGGGGGCGGCTCGCCAGCAGATCGCGCCGCTCGCCGGGGCTGAGGTGGGCCAGCAGCACCTTGCCCAAGGCCGTGCAGTGCGCCGGGACCAGGCGGCCGACGATCGACGGGAAGACCAGGCTGGTCGCGGCCTCCTCTCTGCCCAGATACAGGACCTGGCCCTGATGCAGGACGGCGAGATGGGCGTTCGCCGAGAGGGCCTGGGCCACCTCCCGCAACGCCGGCTTGGCCCGCTCGTACACGTCCAGGTGCTGGAGGATGGTGTGGCCGCGCTCCAACAGCTTCAGGCCGAGGCGGAAGCGCTTGTCCGGCCGGCGTTCGAGATACCCGAACCGCTCCAGCGTGCTGAGGGCGGGATACAGGCTTCCGGGGCGGACGCGCAGCCGGCGCGCGATCTGCGTGGCGCTTAGGGTCGGCGTCGCGGGCTCGAAGAGGTCCAGGATCGTGAGGGCGCGCGCCAGGGAGGTGGCATTATAGCGAGGGGTTCGGGGCCAATCGGCCATGGGACCTCGGGGAGGACCGCCTTTCGGGGCAGACAGGCTTTCGGGCGTTCGGCGGTTCCCCTGTCCCAGGACTCCCGAATCCGCCAGAGGCGGGAACCGCCGAACGCCGTTGATGACTCGCCGCCGCGTCAGGCTATGCGGGCTGGTAGGGCTTGAACTCCTCTTTGAACTTTTTCAGCGATTCGCGCAACGTGTCCATGTCGCCCGGCTTCTTGCGCTCCACCACCAGCTCCAGGGGCGCCGACATGCCCAGGACGGGGAAGAAGCCGCGTTTGCTGATCTGCTCCTGGAAGCCGGCTCCCGTCTTCACGTTGACGCCGCCCGTGGGCATGACCATCTTGCCCTTGTGGCGGTCGCGCTGGTAGGGGGCCAGCAGGGCGCCGATCCCGCTGGGGCCGTAGATGCTGGCGTTGAAGACCTTGATGGCGTCCGGCTCCAGGCCGTCCTCGCGTTCCAGGTAGTAGTTGAACTCCGAGGGCGAGAAGGACCCGGGGCAGCCGAAGACCTTGGCCGCCCGGACGATCTTGACGAACTGGATCGGCTCGCGGCAGCCCCCCACGCAGGTGTCGGGGCCCACCACCATGTCGAAGCCCATCTCGATGGCCGCCTCCAGCTCGCGAGGGTTGATCACGCTGCCCACGCCGATGAGCATCGGGTCGCTGGGGTTGGTCCGGAAAATCTCCTCCCGGCGCTTCCGCAGTTCGCCCATCGCCTCTTTCACGATTCCCTCCGGGATGCGGAAGGTCACCTCGGCGACGTAGCCGGCCTCGTAGATGGCCTGGATGGTGTTGACGACATCCTGGGGGTTCCGGGCGTAATCCCGGCCCATGACCACCACGATGCCCTTCTGCCGGAGCGCCTTGTCCACCCGTGAGGGGTCTCTGGTGTAGGCATTTGCCATGATGATCTCCTCTCTATCAGGCTGTCGAAAAAGCCCCATCTGCTGCGTCAGGCACTCGTCGCGGCACTGCGCCGTACCCAGCAAAGTACGCCTCGTGCCTCGACTTCATGCCTTCCTTGCACCTGAGCCTTTTTGGCCAGCCTGGGTTAGCGGAGTGCTCTGCAGCACCCCGCCATGCCGTTTCTAGCGCAGCGCCACGACGCCGCCGCCCTTCTTGGCGCGGTTGACCTCGGCCTCCACCATCGCCTGAGTGACCATGGTGGTATCGCCCGGCGTCTCCTGGACCAGGATGCCGTGGGCGCCCCCCCATTCCACCGCCTCGTCGAGCGTCTTACCCTTCAGCAGGGCCGCGATGACGGCCGACGCGAAGGAGTCGCCGCCGCCCGTCCGGTCGGCGATCTCCACGTCGCGCCGGACGGCCGCCTGGTACAGCTTGTCCTCGGCCACGTCGAACAGCACCGCGCCCCAGTCGATCCGATCGGCCGAATGGGCGCCGCGCAGCTGCGTCCCGATGAGTTTCAGATTCGGGAAGTCCTTGGCCACCTTGCGCAGCAGGCTCACGTACGCCGCCAGCCACTCCTCCATGGGGGCGCTCTTCGCCACGTCCGCGGTGTAGCCCAGGGCGTCGTCGAAGTCACTCTGGTTGCCCACCAGGAAGTCCACGTGGGGAACGATCCGGCGGTTGATGCTGCGGGCGCGGTCCTTGTTGGGCTCCACGTTGGCCCGGTAGTTGAGGTCGGTCGAGCGCAGGGTGCCGTACTGGCCGGCCTTCTTCAGGTACTCGACGGCGGTCTCGGCCGTCTTGGGCGACAGCAAGCTGTAGATGCCCCCGGTGTGGGCCCAGCGCACGCCCTCCTTGCCGAAGAGCGTATCCAGGTCGAAGTCGGCCGCCCCCACCTCGCGGATGGGCGTGTGGGCCCGGTAGTACTCGGTCTTGGACGGAACCACGCCCTTGCCCCGGAAGGTGGCGTTGATCCCGTTGTGCAGCGTGCCCTTCTTGTCGGTGGCGTACTTCCCCTTCCCGCTGTTGCTGAACCAGAGGACGTGGCTGGTGTCCACGCCCGCCTCCCGGAACTGGTTCTCGATGCTCCGGCCGAAGCCGTCATCCACCAGCGCGGTGAGGACGGTGGCGCGCAGCCGGAAACAATACGCCAGCCCCTCGGCCACGTTGGTCTCGCCGCCCCCGTGCCAGATGCGGCACGTGCGCGCCCGTTCGAAGGGCACGTCCACCGGGTCGAACCGGATCATCACCTCGCCCAGGGCCACGCCATCCCATTTGCACTGATCCGCCGGCTTGATGTTGAGATTCGCCATGATGTCCGGATACCTCCTTTCGATCTGACCGATTCGACGAAAACGGCGTGACATCCCCCTCCGCGAGTACATGAACGCGCGTGGCGCCGCCCGGGGCTTTGGCCCCGCAAGACGCACCCGGCACAGCCTGTTGACGGAATCACCGCCTGCACCCGCCCGAGGCCTTCCAGCCCAGGGCGACGAGCCCGGCCGGATCCAGCGCCTGGGAACGGAGCACGTTTTGCGTATGGCAAAACCGCTATTAGACTATCAAAAAGACCGCCCTGGCTGTCAAGCCCAATCCCCCCGCAGTTCGCGAGGGCAAACAACCCGGTTCGACCCCGACGCCAACCCCCATTGCGGCATTCCACAATGGCCATTGGCGATTGGCTCTTTCCCCCGGTTCCCCTCTTTCGCCTTGACACCGGCATCCGGAATGATACGGTTTGGCCACTTTGATGGCCGCGCTCTTGCCTCGACCGGGCCGACGCGGCTGCAGCGAGGGAAAGGCCGACCGGAGGCATCCGCGTGCTGATCCCCATCGGACACGAAGACCAACGAGTGGCGCGCCTGCCTTGGGTGACCATCCTCGTCGTCGCCGCCAATGTCGCCGTATTCCTTCTCATTCTTCCAGTCGTGAATCAGCAAACCGCCGAGACTCACCAGCGCCTCCAGGAGATCCTGCGCTTCGCCATCGAGCATCCCTACCTCCAGCTCCCCGGGGAGCTGGCCCCTATCGTTCCGGCCAGGCGCCCCCCGGCCGACCTCTCTGCCGAGGTCATCGCCGAGGAGCAGGCCCGCCTGGATCGGCTCTGGAGCGACTTCCAGGCGACGACCTCGCTTTCCGTCTACCGGAGCTACGGCTACATCCCGGCGGAGCCCCGCCTGCTGGCCCTTTTCACCTCGATGTTTATGCACGCGGGGTGGCTGCACCTCCTGGGGAACATGCTCTTCCTCTGGCTCTCGGGGGGGAGTTTGGAGGATCGGTGGGGCCGCATCTTCTATCTGATCCTCTACCTGGTGAGCGGCGTCGTGGCCACCCTGATGCACGCCGCCATGGCGCCGCACAGCCACATCCCCCTGGTGGGCGCCTCGGGGGCGATCGCCGGCCTCATGGGCGCCTTCCTCGTCCGGCTGGCCACCACGCGGATCCGCTTCCTGTACTGGCTCCTTTTCTTCCGTGGGACGTTTGAGGCCCCGGCCTACGTCATGCTCCCCCTGTGGCTCCTCCAGCAATTCGCCATGGCGCGAACCGGAACGGAGGGTGGTGTGGCCGTCTGGGCGCACATCGGGGGCTTCGCATTCGGGGCCGTGGTGGCCATTCTCGTCCGGCTGACCGCCCTCGAGGAGAAAGTCCTGGCGCCCGCCATCAAGAAGAAGACCACCTGGACGGCCCCCGATCGGCTGACCGCGGCCCTGGGGAAGCTCGACCGGGGGGAGCTGGACAGAGCCATCCAGGATCTGGAGGCGCTTCTCAGGGCCAGGCCGGATGACATCGGGGCCCGGACATCCCTCATCGAAGCCCTCAGCCGCAGGGGGGATCAGGCCGCCGCCGGCAGGGAGTCGGCGCTCCTCGTGGGCGCGTATCTCAAGGCGCGCGACATGGCCGGCGCCATGACCGCCGCGCAGGAACACAAGCAGGCCCATCCGGATGTGCCGCTCCCGCTGCGCGACCAGCTGGCCCTGGCGACCGACTGCGAGAAGCGGCAGGATTACCAGGAGGCGGCCGCCCGGTACCAGGATGCCATCGCGACGGGGTCCGACGATCCCCTGGCGCCGAAGGTGATGGTGAGCTACGGTCGGCTGCTCCTCCGGGTCTTCAAACAGCCCGCGGAGGCCCTGGAGGTCCTGCAGCGTGCGCACGCTCATCCTCTGGTCACCCCCGAGTTCCAGCAGGTCGGTGCGGAGATGATCGCCCTGGCGAAGAGGACCCTCCCGCAGACAGCAGGGCCCTCGGGCGTCGAGCCCGAGGCTGCCAACGAGCCTCCCCGTCGTCCTCCCACTCTCGAGGTCCCGATGCCAGAAGAGCCAGTCGCAAAGGTCCCTGCCGCCGCGCAGGCCCTCGCGCTGGCACCGGTCCCTGTCCGTGCGGTCGGAATCGACGCCCGGGGTCTCACCCTGCAGGACCGGCGGGGCGGAACGGGCCATCTTTCATGGCAGAAGGTGACGACCGTCTCCGTCGCCAGCATCGGCCAGCCCGGGGGGGAGGATCAGGTTGCCGAGACCCTCATCCTGGACCTGATCCTGGCCTCGAACGCCACCCCGGGGAATGGCCGCATCCGCTGTTTCCGTCTCTCGCTGAACGATTTGGCCATCCCCCAGCTTCAAACCGAGTCGTCTCCCATTCGCGCCTTCCAGCGCCTCGTGGCGACGATCCTCAAGGCCACGGGAGCTGCGCCTCATCCCAGCCGCGAGGCCTGCCTGGGCCTGCACCCCTTCCCATCCTTCCCCGACCTCACGGCATACGAGGCCGACCTCATCACCCACCTGTCCATCCAACGCTAGCGTCCTGAGTCTGAAGTCTTTTGCAGAAAGCCGCGCCCCACGGTCCTTGACTTGTATTGGCAGCGCTGCTAAAACGCCTGGGGAAGAGGTGGCATTGCGCGTTCGACGTCCTGGAGGATCCGTGCGATGCCGCGCCGACACCCTCGACACGACCCGCTCGATCGCCACGGATTCGTCCTCCGGACGGCGCCGTTGGTGATGCGCAGGGTCCCTGCCGTCGGAGCACGCTGAACATGGTCAAACGCCTCGTCATCGCCCCGGAGGAAGTCCGGCGGTCCGAAACCATCGACCTGGGGAGGATCCCGGTCAACGTCTATCGCCAGACGCTGGCGGACGAGCTGGCCGGCGCTCGCCTCACCGCCGAGGATGCGCGCCGCATCTACCGCGACATGTTGCTCATCCGCGAGTTCGAGGGAATGCTCGCCGAGCTCAAGCGGGTGCGGAGCTACAAGGGGATCGCGTACAACCACCAGGGGCCGGCGCACCTGTCCATGGGCCAGGAGGCCGCGGCCGTGGGCGAGGCGTTCCTCCTCGGCGTGGAGAGCCACATCTACGGCAGCCACCGAAGCCACGGCGAGGTCATCGCCAAGGGGCTGTCTGCGATCCACCAGTTGAGCGAGGCGGACCTCCAGCGGATCATGGAGGCGTATCTCGACGGCGCCATCCTCCGGGTGGTGGAGCGGCCGGCCCCCGCGACCGGCAAGGCCCTGGCGATCGAGTACCTGCTTTACGGCCTCCTGGCCGAGATCTTCGGGCGCGCCACCGGGTTCAACCGGGGCCTGGGCGGCTCCATGCACGCCTTCTTCCCCCCGTTCGGGATCTACCCCAACAACGCCATCGTGGGCGGGAGCGCCGACATCGCGACGGGGGCGGCCCTCTACAAGCGGGTCCAGCGGCGGCCCGGCATCGCCGTCGCCAACATCGGGGATGCGTCGCTGGGCTGCGGTCCGGTGTGGGAGGCCCTCCACTTCGCCACCATGGGCCAGCTCTGGACGCTCTGGGAGCCGGACTGCCGCGGCGGCCTGCCGATCGTCTTCGCCGTCATGGACAACTTCTACGGAATGGGCGGTCAGCCCCGCGGTGAGACCATGGGCTTTGAGCGGCTGGCCACCCTGGCCGCCGGCCTCAACCGGTGGAACTTCCACGCCGAGACTGTGGACGGCAACAACCCACTGGCCGTCATCGACGCCTTCCGCCGGAAGCTCTCCGTGCTCGCCGCGGGCGAGGGCCCCGTCCTCCTCGACATCCTCACCTACCGCCAGAGCGGCCACTCGCCCAGCGACGCCGGCTCGTACCGCACGCGCGAGGAACTGCAGCAGTGGCAGGCGGTGGATCCCCTCGTGGAGTTCCGCGGCCAACTCCTCGCCACCGGTGCGACCGGCGAGGCGGATCTCGCGGCCCTGGCCGAGTACGCCTCGGCGACCGTGGAGAAGGTCTGCCGCCTCGCCGTGGACCTCGCCATCTCACCCAGGCTCGCGGGGGAGGACATCGCCCGGGTCATGTTCTCGCATGCCGCGGAGGCGGCACTCCCCGGCGTCTCCCCCGGGGGGGTGAAGAAGCCCCTGGCGGAGAACAGCCGGGTGCAGGCCATCGCCAAGAAGAGCCGGGCGGGAATCGATCCGGCCACGGGCGAGAAGCTCTCCGAGGCGAAGGCCGTTTCGTTCCGTGACGCCCTCTTCGAGGCCATCGTCCACCACGTCTACCACGACGAGCGGCTGGTCATCTACGGCGAGGAGAACCGGGACTGGGACGGCGCCTTCGCCGTGTACCGGGGCCTGACCGAGAGCCTGCCCTACCGTCGGCTCTTCAACACGCCCATCTCCGAGGGGGCCATCGTGGGGACCGCCGTGGGCTACGCCATGGAGGGAGGCCGGGCTCTGGTGGAGCTGATGTACTGCGACTTCATGGGGCGGGCCGGCGACGAGATCTTCAACCAGCTCGCCAAGTGGCAGGCGATGTCCGCCGGCGTCCTCACGATGCCGGTCGTCCTGCGCGTGAGCGTGGGCAGCAAGTACGGCGCCCAGCATTCCCAGGATTGGAGCGCGATGGTGGCGCACGTCCCCGGCCTCAAGGCGGTCTTCCCGGCCACGCCCTACGACGCCAAGGGCCTCATGGCCTCGGCGCTCTCGGGAAGCGACCCGGTCGTCTTCTTCGAGAGCCAGCGGCTGTACGGCATGACCGAGTGGTTCCAGAAGGAGGTCCCGGCCGGCTACTACACGATCCCCATCGGCCTCCCCGAGGTCAAGCGGCCGGGAACCGACCTTACGATCCTCAGCGTCGGATCCACCTTGTACCGGGCGGTCGAGGCCGCCGACCGCCTCCGGGCGGAGTTCGGCATCTCGGCCGAGATCCTCGACGCCCGGAGCCTCGTGCCCTTCGACTACGGACCCGTGATCGAGTCGGTGAGGAAGACGGGACGCATCCTGGTGACCTCGGACGCCTGCGAGCGGGGCAGCTTTCCCCAGGCCCTCGCCGCCACGATCCAGGAACTCTGCTTCGACGCCCTGGACGCGCCGGTCACCGTGGTCGGCGCACGCAACTGGATCACCCCGGCCGCCGAGATGGAGGATCTCTTCTTCCCCCAGCCCGGCTGGCTGTTGGACGCGATCCACACGTCTCTCCTGCCCTTGCGGGGATACCGGCCGCAGACGGATCGGTCAGTCGAGGCGAGGCTCCGGGAGCACAGGACGGGCGTGTGAGGGAGGATTGAACATCACGACACTGTTCCGAGCGCTGATCGGCGGGTTTTTCCAGCAGATGCGGAAAAATCCCTTGCCTCCAGCGCGTCAGCCCTGTATAGGAATACGGCCTTGAGCCGTTCAGGGCGCGTTCATTCCGCGCAGTTCCGGAAGGTTGGTCGATCCATGGCAGAGCACCGAGATTCAGACGGCTTTCCCCGGATGGCTTCTTTCAAGAGCGTCGCCGCGCTCAAGGAGCACCTGGCCACCCTTCCCATCAGCGTAGCGTGCGATGACGAGCTGCTCCCGCCGGATCGGAATCCGTTGGCTCAGCCATTGACTGTCTATGGTCGGAGGGTCGGCAATCGGTTCGCGACCCATCCCATGGAAGGCTGGGATGCCATGCCGGACGGGAAGCCGTCGGACCTGGTGTTCCGCCGCTGGACGCATTTCGGCATCTCCGGCGCGAAGCTCGTCTGGGGCGGCGAGGCCACGGCCGTCCGCCACGACGGTCGCGCCAATCCCAATCAGCTCTGCTACTCTCAAGAGAACGAGAAGAGTCTGGCGGCCCTCCTGGCGACCCTCAAGGCGGCGCATCGCGAGCGCTACGGCACGACGGACGATCTCTTCGTCGGACTCCAGCTCACCCATTCGGGACGGCTCTCCCGCCCGGAGCCGGACCATCTGCCCCGCCCTCGCATCGCCTACCGACACCCCATCCTGGACGCCCGCTTGGGCATCGCGGACGACAAGCCGCTATTCATGGACGGCGAGCTGGAGGATCTGGTGCGGGACTACGTGGCCGCCGCCAGATTCGCCGCCGAGGCCGGCTTCGACTTTGTAGACGTCAAGAGCTGCCACGGCTACCTGCTGCACGAGTTTCTCTCCGCCCACACGCGTCCCGGACGCTACGGAGGGCCCCTGGAGAACCGCACGCGCCTCTTCCGCGAGATCGTGCGCGCCATCCGCCGGGACGTCCCGGGCCTTTACCTCGGCGCCCGCGTGTCCATCTTCGATTTCGTTCCCTTCGTGCATCCCGGGCCGGGCCAGGGGAGCCGGGGCGTCCCCGTGGACTTCCGCCCCTACCTGCCCTACCGGTATGGCTTCGGCCTGAATCCCGACAACCCGCTGGAGATCGACCTGACCGAGCCGCTGGCCTTCCTGCGCCAGTGCCTCGACCTGGGCGTTCGTCTTCTCAATGTGACCTGCGGGTGCCCCTACTACAACCCGCATCTCATGCGTCCGGCGATCTTCCCTCCCTCGGACGGGTATCCGCCGCCGGAGGATCCCCTCACGGGATGCGCGCGCCTGCTGGACGTGACCGCCCGCTGCAAGCGCGCCGTCCCGGACCTCACGATTGTCGGCACCGGCTACACCTACTTCCAGGAATACCTCCCCCATGTCGCCCAGGCCCAGGTGCGCCTCGGCCACGCGGACCTCGTGGGGTTCGGCCGGATGCTGCTGCCCTACCCGGAGCTGCCGCACGATATCCTCATGGGCCGGCCCGTGAGCCGCAAACGCCTCTGCCGCACCTTCAGCGACTGCACCACGGGCCCCCGCAACCGCATGGTCTCCGGCTGCTTCCCCCTCGACCCGTTCTACAAGGCCCGGCCCGAGGCCGAGGTTATCCGGGCCCTCGGGAGCAAGCTCGTCCGTTGGCGGGACTCGTGAGGGCCCCGGAATCCCCGCCCCCCTTTCGTCTTGACACCTGCTTCCCCAGTGATACCGTTTGGGCGGCGTGCCGCAGGATGATAGAGCAACTCCCCCGCCGTCTTGAGAGCGAGGTCGCCGATGGGAAATCGAACCACATGGCTGGCTGGCGTCATTCATCGCCTGCGGCGCCGTCTTGGGCCGCAGACGCACGATTTCTTCACGCTCTTTGACGAGCAGATGGCAGTGATTGGAACGGCCGTGCAGAAGCTGGCGCTCGCATGCGGGGAGGGGAAGCCCATCGGGCAGGATGTGGGATTCGACATCAAGAGCGCCGAAGAGGCGTGTGATGCGCTGACGAACCGCATCATCCGGCTGGACCAGGAGACGTTCATCACCCCCATCGACCGGGAGGACATCTACACCCTCGCCGTGGCGAATGATGACATCATCGACGAGGTCTCCCGCGCCGTCATGCGTCTGGCGGACTACCGGCTGCCGCTGGACCCCATGCTCATCCGGTTGGTGAAGATCCTCGAAGCCTGCTCTGCGGTTCTCAAGAGAGAGGTCGAGGCCCTCCGGACGCTGGATACAAGCTACTACGTGCACGCCGGCGAGATCCGGCCGCTCGAACGCGAAGCCGACGACCTCGAGCGGCGGATGATCCGCGAGAGCTACCTGGATATCCGGGAGGTCATGAGAGAAAGCGGGGCGCGGGGCCTGGCGAGCGGGTCAGAGCTTGTGGTGGCGGCCTTCGACAAACACACGCAGCTCCGCCAGCGGCGCGAGATCGCCGAGATCCTGGAGCGCGCCGTGGATGACTGCAACCGCGTCAACCAGATCATCGGGAACATCTACGTCAAGCACGGCTGAGCGTCCGGCGCCGACTACCGACTGCGGCTCCCACCCCCTCAGTGCTTCTTTCGCCTTGACAGCCGCTCGCCCGGTGGTACTGTCTAGCCTGTCGGCCCGCGCCTCTTCAGGCAAGGAGAGAGAAGGCCACTAAAGCCGCAACGTCCCCTGACCCAATGCGGCGGCGCAGCCGTCGCTGTGGTAGAATCAGGTCGGAGGTGTCGTCTTATGATCCGTGCGATCGAGGCCGTGGTGGACGAGCACGGAAACGTCCAGTTGCTCGAGTCGGTGAGGCTGCCGCGTGCGCAGCGGGCCTATGTCATGATCCTCGAGGAGCCCGCAGAAGCGGGTGTCCAGGAGGTTGCACTACTCAGCGAGTCGGCACTCGCGCAGGACTGGAACAGGCCCGAGGAGGACACGGCTTGGTCCCATCTGCAGCAGGGTCGGTAGTCCTCGTCCCCTTTCCCTTCTCCGACCTCACTCAGGCCAAGCTCCGCCCGGCGGTTGTGCTGGCTGATGCTGGACGGGGCGATTGGATCCTCTCCCAAATCACGAGCAAACCCTACGGGGATCCGCAAGCCGTTGAGCTGGTCGAGCGAAACTTTCGATCAGGCTCGCTGCGGATTGTGAGCTACGTGCGCCCCGGGAAACTCTTCACGGCAAACAACAGTCTCGTTGTGGGTGAAGTGGGAGTTCTGACCGATGAGGCACTGCATCAGATCGTGGGCGCCGTGATCAGGATTCTCAGGGGTGCTGGCTCGATTGAACAACAGCCATAACATAGGCCGGGCGACCCACGCCTGCTCCCTCCCCGAGGCTCCCCCGTATCACGGTTCACCCCCCCCTTTGTGGCGGTTCGTATCTCATCCCTCGCGGAACGCGCTCCCGGTTTCTCCCTCTCCCCGTCTCCCCGGTTCTCCCTTGCTCCCCCGCTTTGGCCTTGACAGCCGCTCGCCCGGTGGTACTGTCTAGCCTGTCAGCCCGCGCCTCTTCAGGCAAGGAGAGAGAAGGCCACTAAAGCCGCAACGCCTAACAGGGGCTCACATGCTGATCGTGCGGTCACGAAACGGTGTGCCTGTTCGCCTGACCGATGAGCGTTGGCGGCATGTTGTGAGCCGTCATCCGGAGATGGAGAG
>Ga0315280_10009963_pt1 | contig 12018 bp, 8 predicted proteins | sample YL17G06_40_MG_FD_203697 | JGI IMG/M metagenome (GOLD analysis project Ga0315280, IMG submission 203697) | Sediment microbial communities from Yellowstone Lake, YNP, Wyoming, USA - YL17G06_40 | ecosystem: Environmental > Aquatic > Freshwater > Lake > Sediment | place: USA: Wyoming | collected... | reverse complement strand
GCCCTGGACACCTTTGCGCGCTCGTCGGCCCGCGCGGACAGGCAGGCGTCGCGTACAAGCTGCACGAGATGGCGGGGGCAGCCGCCGCTCCACCGCGCGAGTTCGGACACCAGGTCGGGTGAGTCGAAGACGGCCTCCAGGTCCACCCGCGCCTCGACAATGCTGCGCATCGTCGCAAGCCCCGCGTCAGCCCAATCGAGCCTCGCCCGGTCGCGCTCGTACTGCCAGATCGTCACCATCGGGAGCATCTCCCGCGCCGGGAACGCGTTCGCGAGCCCGCGCACTGAGTAGGTAACCGAAACAGGCACCGTGAAGATGATGTCCGCCTGCAACTGCCGCAGAAACGCGCCGTGCTGAAAGAACAGTCGCTCGGCGGCGTCGGTTGGAAGACGGTCCAAGTTGTCCAGCACGACAAGCAAGTCGCGATTGGGGCATGACGCCGCGAGCTTGGCCCGCGCGTCGCTCAGCAGTCTGTTCGTCTCATCTATCAGTCGGGTGATGTCGCGCTCGATGACGCGCCTGATCGTGACCTTGTGCTGCGTAGACGCCTGGTACTGCGAGGTGAACAGCGCCTTCAGCTTGGCCACGAACGGGATCTCGCCCCCGACGCCGGCCTCGGTACTGGTCCCGAGCTGGGCATCCCGGCTGTTGGTGGCCTCGCGGACGACCGAGTCGCCGAAGGACTCGATGCTGTCGAGGATGCCCTGGTCGAGCGGCATCCCGCCATCCGAGAAAGCCTGGGCGAGTTTCATGGTGATGGCGATGAATAGGTCTGTGAAGGACACATCGTTGGGATCGAGCAGCTCCGTGACCTCGAAGTAGACGACGAACAGCTCGTCTCGGCGGTCCGCCTCCAGCTTGCGTAGCTCGGTTGACTTGCCGCACCCGCGATGTCCGGTGAAGCCGATGTGAACGAACTGGGAGCGTTCGCGCATCGCCAGACACGCCGCGATGCGCTCCCTAACGCCACGCGCCCCCGCGAGCTCGACATGCCAGGCGAGCTTGTCACCCGACAGGGGCTGCAGGTCGCAGGCCCTGTACGCATCGCGAATGGTGGCCGCCCTCGTGATCTTGGCCGGTTGGTTCCGCATGAACGCACCCCTTTGCTGAGCTTCGGGTTCGCGAGTGGAGGTTCGAGGCGCGGGCCGGCCACTCCTACGCAGGAACGTGCGCGAGCACGGCGGAACGCCTCACCTACGGCGGGGGCGAGAGGAGCGCGGAGTGTCAGACGAGCAGCGAGCCTTCCACATGGTCGCCACGTGGGACGAGGCGGAGGAGATCATCGGCAGCCGCAGCGCGGTCTGGGTCGCGGAGTGCGGCTGCCGTACCGGGAACGAGAACGGGTGCAAGCGGTCGGAGGCCGAGGTGTGCCTGTTCTTCACCACGGAGTTCACGGAAGGCTCGGCGCGTCAGATCGCTCTTGCCGACGTCGAGGCCCTGGTCGCTCGGCACCGCCGCTTGCTGGTTGCGCGACCGTTTCGGTCTCAGACGGAGCCCGACGGCATCGGCGGCCTGTGCGTCTGCTGCGACGACTGCTGCGCGTACTTCCTCGACCCCACGATGCCCTGCGACAGGGGCTCAAGGGTCCAGGAGACCGACAAGGCAACGTGTGAGGATTGCGGCACGTGCGCTGAGGTGTGCTACTTCCGTGTCCGCGCGATCGCCGACGGCAAGCTCACGCTGGCGCCCGAGAACTGTTACGGCTGCGGGCTGTGCGCGGAGGTGTGCCCAACGGGCAGCGCGAGGATGGTGGAGAGGGGGCAGAGGCACCCGGAGACCCCGTAGCACCGGCGGCTCGGCAGGTGCCACTCAGTCTGGGACATCTACCGACAAGCAGGCCTCGACCGCCTCGTAGATGTTCGCCAGAAGCTCCTCGAATGTGTCGCCCTGCGTCGCGCACCCAGGGATCGCCGGTACCTCGGCCCAGTACCCGCCCTCCTCCGCGTCGTGCACGATGACTCGTATCTTCACGGTCTCCTCCCATCGTCGCGGCAGTCATGCCGACCGCCCTCAGCCTACTCCAGCCCCGCCTTCACATCCGCGGCCCACTTCTCCAGGTCATCATACTGCGGGACCCATGTCGTGTACATCGCCCCGATGACGTTGGGGATGCCAAGCTGCCGCGCCTCCTTCAGCCAGTCGCCCGTGTACATCTCCGGGTTGTCGTAGTAACCGCACAGGATCTGCTTGTTGCCGCGATCGGCAAAGAAGCGCATCGTCTTCTCCCCGCCGTCGCGGTACCAGTTCGCGATGAGGATGTCCGGCGTCAGCCCCTCCCAGGAGCCCTCCCACGAGCCGTTCACCGCGTAGTAGTCGCCGTGGGCGTTGTGGTTCGGGTCGAACATGTCAGACCACACGATGATCTGCGATCCGGGCGACACGCGGCGGACGATATCGACGCAGCGGCGCATGTTGTCCGCGAGTAGCTCCCCGGGCGTCATGTGCCGCGACTGGCAGGCCTCGCACCAGTTCGCGACCCGGATCTCGTCGTGGTTGAAGAACCACATGCGCGGATGCAGCACCTCCTCGACGCGGCGTACCTCGCTCTCGAGGATGTCGTACACCTCCGGCTCGCTCAGGCAGCACGCCTGCTGGTCGCCTAGGACGAGGGCCGCGTGGTAGAAGCTGACGCGAAGCCGCTCGCCGTCCTTGATGCGGCTGTTCGCGGTGAGGCGCAGAGGCGCGGCCCCGGGCCACTCGCCGCCCCACCAGCGCGCGCCGCCATTGGCGCCCGCGATCTGCTCGTAGTCAGTGCCCTCCTCGTATTGCGTCCCGTCCTCGCCGCGCACGCTGACAGGCGCGCCGGGCCGGCGGAGGACGTTCACCAGCCCGACCTCCTCGATGCGCGCGTCGTCCCACCAGATCGTGCCCGTCTTCCCGCCCCACATGCCGAGGTAGAAGTTGATCTCCGGGCAGTCGAGGCTGTTGAAGATGACGTTGTACTCGGTCCAGTCCTGCGTGCGTTTGACGCGGACCGGAGTGAACGTGAGGGATCGCTTCCCGTCCTTGCTCAGCACGAGGATGCGCGTGTCAACGCTGTTGTCGAAGTCCTGCGTCTTCACCCAAGCCGAAGCGCGGTAGTAGCGGAACGGCGTCACCGTGAGCGACACGCAGATACGCCCATGTCCATACTTGGGCTCGGCGGCGCCGATGTCGGTCATGCGAAGGCTGCACGCGCCTCAGTGGAAGACCTGCTTGTCGGCGAATGTCCCCTTGCCGGCCGCGTCCTGCCAGCCCCATTCGGGGAAGCTGTCGCCATTGGGGCTCTCGAAGCCGCCGTCCTTCAGCTCGATGGGCGGATCGGGCACGAGGTTCGCCTCGCGCCCCTCGACGACGAAGAGCGCGTCCTTCACAGGCATGCCCTCATCGAGGTTGGGGTCCCTGCCGATGATGGACCCCGAGTAGCCGATCGACATCACGCCGGGCACGAGCTCGATGCCGAGGCCGTCGGCGAAGGCCTGAACCTCATGGAGCTTATCGACGTACCCGGGCCCGGCGCCGTCGATGTCGCAGACCGAGTAGTCGGCGAGTAGCGCGTGCGTGAACCCGGCCGCCTTGGCGCGCGTGAGCACGTCTTTCGCGCGCTGAAGCCCCTCGGGCGTCCTGACCGAGAAGAAGAGGTGGACCCAGAGCTGGGGTTTGTCCTGTGCCTGCTGCGCGAGCGGGGCCCCGCACAGCAGAACCGCGAGTGAGAGAAGGGCGAGTCGAGTGATCCGCAAGTGAGCCATCGGGGGCACCTCCGGTCAGGCGAGCGATCCAGCCGAGGGTCGCTTCCGCGCGCACGAGCGCGTGGCCTCCGCCTCAGCTCGGGGGCGGGTCTGCGTCAAGCGCTTCGTCTTCCCCCAGTGCTTCGCGGAGGTCGGCCAGGAGCGCGGGCAGATCGCTCTTGACGGTGATCCAGACGGCATCCAGGTCGATACCCCAGTACGTGTGGATGAGCCGGTTCCGCATCGCAACCATCTGGCGCCACGGCACCCCGGGCACCGCATCGCGTGTACTCGATGAGACGCGACTGGCCGCCTCGCCAATGACCTCCATACAGCGCAGCACTGACCGCACAATGGTGCCCCGGCTGTCGAGGTCGACGCGCTCAAGTCCTGCTGTGTCCTCGATCGCAGCCTGCGCGGCCTCCACCATGTGTCGCAGACGCACCCGGTCCTCCTCAGGCAGCATACAAGACCTCCACGGTCGCCAGAACCGTATCTCGGAAGTAAGGGCTCAGCTCCGCAGGCGTCCGCAGGTCCACATTGCGCGCGAGCATGTCTGAGAGCTCGAGCTCCATACCGGCCAGGCCCAACAGGCCCACCCCGACCCCGCTGCGAAACTCGATCAGGAGGTCGATGTCGCTGTCGTCGCGTTCCTCGCCCCGCAGGACCGAGCCGAACAGCGATAGGCGACGTACGCCATGCCTGACGCAGAACTCCACGACCTGATCCGGGGCGATGGCCAGTCGACCTTGCACTACGCACCTCCAGCGACAGCGAACATGATATGCCTTTCGCGAGCGGGCCGGCAGGGCCTGCGTCGGCCCCCAAGGGCCACCCCGCCTCCATGGCGAAGGCGACTCGCGAAGTCCCCCGGAGGTGCGCCATGCCGTTGTCCTGGCCATGTCTACTCATCACCGCAGTCCTCGTCGTTGCTGGCGAGCCCGCTGCACCCATGGAGCTGTACGTCTCCCTGGTCGGCAACGACGCCGCCAGCGGGCGGAGCGCGGCGGAGGCTCTAGCGACGCCGGTTCGAGCCGTGGAGAAGCTAAGGGAGCTGCGCGCTGCTGGCGGCCTGACCGAGGGCGCGGTGGTGCGCCTGCTCGCGGGCACGTACTACCTCGGCCAGCCGCTCGTGCTGGGCCCCGACGAGTCGGGCTCAGAGGGCGCGCCCGTCGTCATAGAGGGCGAGGGGCCGGGCAAGACGATCCTCTGCGGAGGTCGCGCGCTTCCGCCGGGGCGGATCGCAGGGCGCGTCATGGAGTGGGACCTTGGGCAGCTCGGCCTCGCCGACAGGCCTCCGAGCCTGCTTCTCTTCCGGGGCGAGCCGCAGACCCTCGCGCGGTACCCCAACGTCGACCCGTCCGACCCTCACGGCGGCGCGTGGGCGTACGTCACGGAGGTGCGGGGAGACTCGAACCAGCGCGACTTCCACTACGGCGAGGACGAGGAGCACCGGTGGGCTCACCCGGAGGACGGGCAGGTCGGCATCTTCTCGGGCTACGACTGGGCGTTCTCGATCGTCCCCATCGCGCAGCATCTGCCGGACGAGCGGAAGATCGTCCTGGCCAATGACACCTGGTGCCCGATGCGCATCGGCGACAGGTACATCGTCATGGGCCTGCCTGAGGAGCTCGACGCGCCCGGCGAATGGGTCATCGACCGCGAGCGCGGTGTGCTGCGCTTCTATCTGCCCGACGATCCGGCGGAGGGCGACATCGTCGTCGCGACCACGGACAACGTCGTGCGAATCGCGGGGGCCCACGATGTTGAGCTGCGCGGCATGACCATCGAGGGCGCCAACGGGGAGGGTGTAGTCATCGAGAACTCGGAGCGCTCCGTAGTGGCGGGCTGCGCGGTCCGCGGCTGCGGCGGGTCGGGCATATCCGTGAGCGGAGGACACGTGAGCGGCGCGAGCGGCAACGACGTGTCGCTCTGCGGCCACGGGGGCATCAGCGTGTCGGGCGGAAACGCTGACACCCTCGACCCGGGCGGCAACTTCGCGGACAACAACTACGTCCACCACTGCGCCCGTGTGTGGCGGACCTACCGCCCCGGCGTGAGCGTCTCCGGGGTCGGCAACACCGTCAGCCACAATCTCATCCACGACATGCCGCACGCTGGGATCTTGCTCGGCGGGAACGACAACATCGTCGAGTACAACGTCGTCCACCACGTGAACCTGGAGTCCGCCGACACGGGCGGCATCTACTTCTGCTCGCGCGACTGGACGCAGCGCGGCAACGAGATCCGCTACAACGTCTTCCACCACATCGGCGGCTTCGGAAAGCGGAACTCCTGGGCGCCGGTATCCGCGGGGAAGGTCGAGTACGTCTACCCCGGGTTCACCTGGGGTATCTACCTAGACGACCCCACGAGCGGGACGCGCGTCTTCGGCAATATCCTCTACGATGTGCCCATCTGCGGCCTGCACAACCACGGCGGCCGCGACAACACGTTCGAGAACAACATCATCGTCGACACTGTCGGCCTCCAGGCGGGGATGCTTGACCCGAACTGGTCCGAGTGGCCGGCGATCTATGAGAGGCTCCGCGCGCGCCGGGGCGAGGGCTCGCCCTACCTGCTGAAGTACCCCGAGATCGCCGACATCGCGGACGACCACCCGGAAGCGATGACGGGGGTTCGGTTCGTCCGCAACATTGTCTGTCTCACGACCGCGGGCTCTGCCGAGCCGAGCAGCCCGCTGGCCCCGAGTCACTCGCGCCTTGTCCACTCGATCAGTCTGAGGCAGACAGACTTGGCGGCGGACGAGTGGGACTACAACTGCATCTACACGGATCCTGGGCTTGCCCCGATCGTCGGCTATCAGGTACTGAGGCCGGACGGGGGCTCGGAAGGTACCCATCTGAGGTGGGACGAGTGGCGCGCGCTCGGGAAGGACGAGCACTCGGTCCTCGCCGATCCGTTGTTTGCAGACGCCGCTGCCCATGACTTCCGCCTGAAGCCCGAGTCGCCGGCGCTCGCACTCGGGTTCCAGCCGATCCCTGTGGAGAAGATAGGCCCTTACGAGAGCCCCGACCGCGCCTCCTGGCCGATCGTCGAGGCGCCCGGAGCGTCGGCGCTGGGCGACTTCCGCACTGTGCGCTACTACGAGCCGCCGCAGCTCCGCCGGCTGCCCGCGAAGGACGTCTCGGTTCGCGCCGGGATCGACAACACGCTCGCGAAGGCCACGGCCGGGCAGACAATCCGCGTAGCCTACTTCGGAGGCGGAATCCACCCGGCGGACGGCTGGCGCGCGCAGGTGATGACCTGGCTTCGCGAGCACGTTGGGCCGGTTGAAGAGATCGACGCGAGCGTCTGCGACTGCGTGCGCGGCTCCGCCTTCAGCGCTTATCGCTTCGGGCATGATGTGCTGGCCCACACGCCCGATCTGGTTCTCGTGGACTTCGCATCCGATGACAAGGACACCGACGCCAGCACGATCATCAAGGTGATCGAGGGCATCGTGCGCCAGGCGCGCCGGGCCGACGCGGAGCTTGACGTCGTGTTCCTCTATGCGTTCCGCGAGGGCTATGAAGCCGACTACGCCGAGGGGCTCTTTCCCTCCGCCATCAGCGCCTACGAGCGAGTGGCGGACCGGTACGGCGTGCCGTCCGTCAACATGGCGACGAAGGTGATGGAGAGCTACCGTGCCGGGGAGCTGATCATCAAGGGTCCGGCGGAAGAGGGGAAGCAGTCATTCTCCGCTGACGGAGTCAGGCCGACCGAAGTGGGCAACGGGCTCTATGTGGAAGCCGTGATCGCGGGCCTCGAGGAGCTTGCAGGCGGCGCCCGCTGGATCGCGCACGGCCTACCTTCGCCGATCGCGGAGGACAACTGGGAGGCCGCGAAGACCGTGCCTATCGCCCGCGACATGCTCGAGGGCGACTGGGCCGCCCTCGACGCGTCCGACCCGCTCATGGCGAGCTTCTCTCGGTCCATGGACACCATCTGGGTGACGCGGACGCCCGGAGCGAAGCTGACCTTCAGCTTCAGGGGCACTGCGGTGAGCATCCTGGACTTGATGGGGCCCGACACAGGCTGCGCGCGAGTGACCCTCGACGGCCGTGACCTTGGGGTGCGTACCCAGGTCGACCAGTGGTGCACCTTCCAGCGGCACGCGGCGCTCAACATCGCCGACGGTCTGCCGGATGACGTGCACACCGTGACGGTCGAGCTCCTGTCCGATGCTCCCGACCGTAGCGCGCCGATAGCGGCGGCCAAGGAGCAGGGCGCCTACCGCACGGAGGACTTCGAGGGCGTCGCCTTCCGCTTCGGCGGCATCCGAGTGATGGGAGAGGTAGTGCAGCTACCACGTGAACCATAGGGGCGCATGGCAATGCGCCCGACGTGGCCGCCTCAGTAGAACAGGAACGGCCACCAGTTCTTGATGCGCTCCCCGGCGTCGTCGGTGCACTTGCTGCCCAGGCCGGGCATGTTCTGCCTCCAGTACACCAGCCACGGGCCCATGCAGTCAGGCGCCACGGTCTGGTACTGCGCGTAGGCATCGGGGGACCATTCGGTCGCCAGGTCCTTCCCGTCCGGCCCGCTGTGCAGCCGGTAGTTCTCGATGGTCGACATGACCTTGAAGCTGTTGCCGATGTCGTAGTGGTGCCGCGCGTTCGGCGGGAAGTGGACATTGCCTCCCGCGGGCACGTAGTTGTCAACCGTGTAGGTCTTGTCGCCCACGTGGACCTTGATGCTGGTGGGCGAGAGCCACTCCACCAGGTCGCCGCCCTCGTAGCTGCACGCATAGAAGGAGTCCACCGGCAGGCCGTATCGCTTGTCGAGATCGAAGCCGGCGTAGTCGTAGAAGAAGCGCGTGAAGTAGGGGATGACCTTCGCGTGGGCCGTTCCCTCGAGAGAGTGGCCGAGGTTCTCCATCGCGCAGCCGATGCCGCGGTCGGGGTTGATCCAGCAGATGCGCATGCTCCGCCCCAGCCACGGCTGCCGATCGTCGCCGCCGTTGCCCGCCTGGCGGTGCTCGCCCTCGACCGGCTGGAACATGTCGTCATACACCTGCTTCAGCTCGATCGACTCGAAGGCCGCGTCCTCCTCGTTGTGTGAGCCGATGAACCACAGCTCGTTGATAAGGCCCTTGTTCACGAGGTCCGCGATGCTCGTCGGTTGGTCTGGCGAGTCCTCGGTGCGGAAGTCGATGAGCTTCGTGTACTCGTCGGTGAAGAACTTCCCGTAGTCGACGCGGCCCTTCGCGTCACCGTCGCGCGGCCACCAGCGGCTGTTCTTCTTCTCGCGCCCGGGCAGCATCGGCCTGTCGGTGAGATCGACGATCTTCACGACCTGGTACTCCAGGAACGCCGGGGCCGACGGGTCCTTGTACCCGTGATAGCGGGAGCTCTCCGAGATGGCCTTGGCGAAGCGCGTGACGATGTCCTCCGTCTGCGGCGGCGCGTAGCCGTTCGCGAAGTTGAGGACCAGCACGCGCGGCTTCATCCGGCGGAGCCTGTCATGGTTCTGCACCAGCCACGCATCCGAGTTCGCGCTGCTCTTCTCGTTCGGCCATTCGGTCGGCCCCGCGGCGGCGATGGGGTCTTCCTTCACGTCGACGCCCGCCTTCTTCAGCGCCGCCAGCACCGCCCCGCGCAGCTCGTCGAGCGTGTATGTCCAGCCCGGGAAGTGAGCGAACACGGCCGTCCGGGTCCCCACGTCCGGGATCTCGTAGCTGAACTCCGCGCTGCCGTTGATGAGGTACGCGGCGCACTGCATCCCGAGGGGCTTTGTGACCGCATCGCCTGCCGGAGTCCGCAGGCGGCATACATTGACGGTCAGCGCGTCGGGGTACTGCTCCGCCAGCTCCTTCAGCGCCAGCACCGTGAGGCGGTGGCATTCGAGCGGCGGGACGGAGGCGTTGACGATGACCTTCGTCCCCTTGCCGTAACGCGCGACGAGCCCGTCCGCCGCGGTCGCCTCCGAGGGATCGAGATCCTGCCCCTGCACGGCGAGGCCAACCACGGCCGGCGGCGCGGGCGGTGGTGCCGGTGGCTCGGGCGGCGCGGGGAAGGCCTTCGGGACGTCCACGGATGGCAGCAGGCCCTTGGGCAGATGGCAACCGGCATCGCTCACGTCGAACGGCACGAAGCCGAGCTCGTGCGCGGGTGAGCCGGGCTTCAGCCTGAAGTCGTTGTGCTCGGGATCGACGAACAGCGGGTCGGCGATCGTCGAGTGAAGGTCCTGGCCCTTTGCCTGCCATTGCTCGAGGGTCATCCCGGCGAAGTCGAACGGTGCCCCGTTCGCTTGCCAGTAGAGGTTGTAGTCGAGCTTGTAGTTGTCCCCGCTCCAGTTCGAGCCCAGCAGCGGGCCCTCGTCCCAGTAGACGATGTTGTGGTCGAAGGTGAAAGACAGATGCTCCTCCGCTCGGGTGCGGATGAGCTGCCCCGCGGCGCGCGAGAAGGCGAGGATGTTGTTCCTCACCTCGTTCTCGCGCCCGTAGTGTTGGTGGAACGTCCCCGTTTTCACGCGGTAGACCAGGTTGTTCTCCGCCAGCATGTGGGTCGTGCCCTCGTCGAAGTAGATGCCCCAGCCGCCGTAGTCGAACGACTCGACGTCGTGGATCCGGTTGTGATGGAGCACCGACCCATCTGCTATGCCGAGCGTGTAGATCCCGCCCATGTCGCTGAGGACGCCCTGTCCGATCAGGTAAATGTGGTTGTAAGCGATCGTGTTGTGGTTCGCGTTGCTGGGCGCGTAGCCCCATGTCCACCCGACCGAGATGCCGGTGTAGTAGAAGTCGGTGATGGTGTTGTGCTCGACGAGGTTGAAGGACGTCTGCAGGACGAGCACACCTATCCCGGCGGGGTGCATCCGGCCGCCGTGGGAGATCATGTTGTTGGTGACTGCCTGCCAGCCCGCGTCGGTCTCCGGGTCCGGCGTCCGGTACGGCTCGCCAAGCTTCACACCCCCTGCGCCAAGGTCGGTCAGCACGCAGCTATCGACGCGGTTGTAGCGGCACGCGAGCCCCAGATGGATGCCATAAGCGCCGACGTGCGAGACCGTGCACCCCCGCCACGCGCAGTGCCTCGCCCCTGTCGCGACGATCGCGGCGGGCGTGCCGATCTCGGCCTGCGCGTAGGAAGCGCCCCCCGGCGGGAGCGCCCAGCCTGCGTGTGAGAACGTGATGCCGCGGAAGCTCAGGTGCTCTACCCACGAGTGGGCGGTGGCGTCGCCGGTGAGGCGCACGAGCGTCTCCAGGCGCGGGGCCATCACTTCGGCCGTCCGGGGATCCTCCCCCGGCATCGGGATGTACGTCAGCGTCCCCGTCTTGCGGTCAAGGTACCACTCCCCCGGGTCGGACAGAGCGTTCGCGACGTTGTCGACGATGTAGCGCCACCCCTTCGGCAGGCCGGACCAGTAGGTAGCCGCCGCGGTCGGTGCCGTGAAGGTCACGACACGGCTCTCGGAGTCGACCGACTTCGGCCTCAGGCGCGAGATCCCCCAAAGATGGAAGCAGACGAACTCGGTGTCATCGAGGTTCGTCCACGCGGGATCGACGTCGCCCTCGGCGTACTGAAAGCGGTCGTAGCCCTTGCCCTCGTTCTCGGGCGTGGCTGGCACATCGCCGGCGATGTAGCGGAAGCCGTCCTTAGGCAGGCGGGGCCTGTAGCGCCGCTCGCCGTTGACGAAGAGCTGGCAGAAGGTCCACTCGCCGCGCTGCACCTCGGGAAGGCGCAGCCGCCACCGGCCGTCCTCCCCTACCCTCCAGCCCCTCAGGCGCACGCCGCCGCTGATAACGGGCCTTTCGCCCGGGTACGACGCGTAGACGGTCGGCGACGCGGCGCTGCCTGAGTCCTCGGCGGTGAACTCGAGTGTCGCGTCGAGCTCGTACATGCCGCCGCGGATGAGCACGAGGACCTGCGTGCCCCTATCGGGCTCCCGGGCCCTCAAAGCCCGAACCGCGGTCTGCGCTCGACCGACCGTCGCGAAGGGGCCGTCGGTGCGTGACCCATTGGGCTCAGCCAGTGTGCCGCTCCAGGCGTCGCTGCCACGGGGGGAAACGAAGAAGTCGGCCTGCTGCGCCGCGACGGGCGCCCCGGAAACGGCGGCCAACAGGAGGATGCTTGTGGCCAGGTGTCTCACGTTCATAGCGACCTCCGAGCTAGCCAGCGTCCCGGAGGGAAGGTTCGGCCCCGACTTGTCAAAGTCCCTCTTGCGTGAGGCGTTGGCGCGTTAGCGCTTCGCCACGTACGCTTCCAGGCGGCCGCGCAGGTCATCCGGCACCCGCGCGACGAGCCTGATGCCATGCTCCGTGTACTCCTCGTCCAGCAGGCTGCCGCGCTCGTGCACCTCCGACACCAGC
>Ga0315280_10009962_pt1 | contig 12019 bp, 10 predicted proteins | sample YL17G06_40_MG_FD_203697 | JGI IMG/M metagenome (GOLD analysis project Ga0315280, IMG submission 203697) | Sediment microbial communities from Yellowstone Lake, YNP, Wyoming, USA - YL17G06_40 | ecosystem: Environmental > Aquatic > Freshwater > Lake > Sediment | place: USA: Wyoming | collected... | reverse complement strand
TGTATCGACTGTAGGGATAGACGAGGGGCGGGTGCTGAAATATCTAAAATGGCAAGAGACCCAGGATTTAGGTCAAGCGAAGCTTGAATTTTGATAAGTGCCACGGCTTTAGCCGTGGGTATCTACGAAACTTTTTAAATATAGATTAATATAAGATTATATGCAGGCGTTTGACTTCGGAATGAGGGCCGAACAATCGGGTTATTTCGCTGAGATCATCCACGGGAAATCCGGAATTTTGATTGGAGATGAGTTCTTTCAAGCCGGAAATGACAAGCTCAATGATCTCAGCTTTTTTTTCCATCATCATTTCCCAAAAAAAATATCGATATTATAGAATTCAAAGGCCAGATGTCTTTGTACACTCCTTAGCCCTGATCAATAAAAAAATAGCCTTTTAGTTACGGCCTGTCAAGGAGTTTTTTAAGGAAAGTTCCCCTATTTTTCATTTCCAGATTCGTGATGAGCCTAATTTATAGATAAAGAACAACTTAGCCCGTTTTAGGCTTAATTTTTGGGAGGAAGTCCTGTTAGTCCAAGTGATAGGGGAATCACCCCTTTCGATGAAGAGCTCAAAACCAAAATCACCCCCCGCTTCACCTCTTTGGGCGGTTGTTTTTTTACTCTAAAGGTTTATGCTAATATAAATGGACGAAAAGATTCAAAAAACGAGGCCTGTTGTAGGGAAAAGAAAGGTAAAGGGTTTGATTTCCGGAAACCTCAAAATAGTGTCTGTTGTCGGCGCACGTCCGCAGTTCATCAAAGCGGCCATGGTCAGCCGGGCAATTCAATTTCATAATAAAAAAAAGAAAAAAGGAAAAATCACCCACATTGTCGTCCATACGGGACAGCATTATGATTATGCCATGAGTCAGGCGTTTTTTGACCAGTTGACTCTCCCGGCTCCCCATTACCATCTTGGAGTCGGGTCCGGTCTCCATGGCTGGATGACCGGAACAATGCTTCCGAGGGTCGAAGCGGTATTAATAGAAGCCAGGCCTGATTGGGTGTTGGTATACGGGGACACAAACTCCACTTTAGCCGGCGCTCTGACAGCAGCAAAATTGACAATTCCCCTCGCCCATGTGGAATCCGGCCTTAGAAGCTATAATCGCCGAATGCCGGAGGAGATCAACAGAGTTCTGACAGATCATCTTTCTAACCTTCTCTTTTGTCCTACTCAGATATCAATCGAGAACCTGAGAAAAGAGGGAATCGAACACGGAGTTCAAAATGTCGGCGATGTCATGTTTGATGCTTTCTTGGCTTACTACGGACAGGCCTTGCGGCAATCGAAAGTCCTTTCCCAAAACGGGCTCATGCCAGGGAATTATTCGCTGGCGACTGTTCACCGCCAGGAAAACACCGATGATCGAGTCAGGCTGGCCGGCATTTTTAGAGCATTTGGCAAGATCGCCCGAAAAGAATGCCCTCTGATTGTCCCGCTTCATCCCCGAACCCTGAAGGCGATCAAAGAAGAGAGGTTTAACCTTTCTCGAAATCCCCATCTTCGATTGATTCCCCCTCTCAATTATATTGATATGCTTGCCTTACTGAGCCAAGCGAAAATTATCCTCACAGACTCAGGCGGATTGCAGAAAGAGGCATTCTTTGCCCGGATTCCCTGTATCACATTGAGAAATGAGACGGAATGGGTTGAGACAGTGCGGACGGGATGGAACCGTCTTTCCGGAGCTGAACCTGAAGCGATAATAGAGGCCTTCCGCGCAGCAAGCATACCTGATTCTCCGGGCCCGGAACCCCTTTTCGGCGACGGAAAAGCAAGTAAGCAAATCATCGACCTGCTCCTGGCACATTCTCCTTTTGAATTGCCGAACAAGGACGGCTGCCAACCAGTCTCCAGTCGCAGGGACAGAAACAATTGCCAGGATCATAAAAAAGGATAACGCAGATGTGCGGATTTGTCGGAGTCATTAATCGGGATGGCACACCGGTTTCATTTGAAGTCCTGGTTCGCATGGCTGAGAAAATCAAGCACCGGGGACCCGATGATGAAGGACATCTGATCGAAGGGCCTGTCGGATTCTATCACAAGCGTTTGTCGATTATTGATCTGGTCAAAGGTCGGCAGCCGATGACCCACGGTCCTTTCAGCATAGTGTATAACGGTGAAATTTATAATTATGTTGAACTTCGAGAGACATTAAGGAAGTTGGGACATACGTTTCGGACGAATTCTGATACCGAAGTGATCCTCCACATGTATCAGGAATTCGGGCCGGAATTCGTCTCCCAGCTCAACGGGATGTTTGCTTTTATTATTTACGATCGCCAGAAAAACAGGATTATGGTTGCCCGGGATCATTTCGGCATCAAACCGCTTTACTTCTATTCGGACGATAATCATCTTCTTTTCGCGTCGGAGATAAAAGCCATATTGGCGCATCCGGCAGTCAGAGCTTCGCCCAACTTCGAATCGATCCAGGAATATCTGATTTTTCAGTATATTCTGAATGAAGATACGCTTTTTAACGGGATATACAAACTACCTCCCGGGCACTATCGTCTGATTAATCTTGAATCATTTAGAAGAAAAAGCGTTAAATACTGGGAGCTCGATTTCACGGTGGATACCCATCACACAGAAGAATACTTCGTCTGGAAACTGCGCGAATATCTGGAGGATACTCTAACAATTCAAATGAGGAGCGATGTCCCTGTAGGCGCTTACTTGAGTGGAGGGATAGATTCAAGCATTGTCACGATTCTTGCGGCGAAGAGGTATTCTGGCCAGCTCAAAACCTTCACGGGGGCTTTCCGGGAGGGGCCCCAGTTCGATGAGACCGTTTATGCCCGAGAGGTTGCGGCAGCCTGCGGGGCTCAAATGTATGAGGTCTATCCTGCGGAGAAAGATTTCATTGACCTGCTGCCCAAATTAATCTATCACATGGACGAGCCAGCGGCTGGCCCCGGGGTCTTTCCCCAGTATATGCTGTCAAGGCTAGCGGCAGAACAAGTCAAAGTCGTCTTGGGAGGACAAGGAGGAGATGAGGTCTTTGGAGGCTATACGCGCTATGTGATTGCCTATCTTGAACAGGCGCTGAAGGGAGCCATCTTTGAAACAGCCGACGAGGGCGAGCATATCGTTTCTTTGAGGTCGATCCTCCCAAACTTACCGTTCATAAGGGAATATGTCCCCATGCTCCGACGTTTCTGGGGAAAGGACTTATTCGAGGCTATGGACCGAAGGTATTATCGCCTGATCGACCGGGCTCAAGGGGATCGACATCTTCTGAGCGATGATTTCCGGGCTACTCTCAATGAGGACCAGATTTTTTTACGTTTTCAACAGATATTCAATCATCCCAACACGCTATCTTATTACAATAAGATGGTCCATTACGACATGGTCTCCGGTCTGCCGGCGCTTCTCCAGGTGGAAGACCGCGTCAGCATGGCCGCTTCCCTCGAATCAAGAGTTCCCCTTCTGGATCGCCGGGTTGTTGAGCTTGTGGCGAGCATGCCGCCGCGAATGAAATTCAAGGGCGCCGAAATGAAGTATATCCTTAAAAAGGCGACGAAGGACTTACTTCCCCAGAAAATTCTCGAAAGAAAAGACAAGATGGGTTTTCCGGTGCCGCTTCATATTTGGGCGCGGAATCAAGTTCGCGGCTTTTTTCGGGACATCCTGCTTTCCTCACCCAGCCGGGAACGGGGAATTTTTAACCATGCTGAGATCGCAAAACTCATCGAAAACGAAGACGCCTTCAGCCGTCGTCTCTGGGGGGTTTTAAACCTCGAGCTCTGGTTCAGATGCTTCATTGATGAGCAGCCGCTTAAAGCGAAGGCATGAGAGGCAAGACCATGGAGATGGATCAGGTTATCAAGATGAATACATGGAGAGTGGAAAAGATCGCCGTAGTCGGCGCCGGGATTGTCGGCGTTCCCATGGCTGCACTGCTTGCTCAGGCCCGGATTCGTCAGGGCCATGACGTCCAGGCGCGCGTTTGTGTCATTCAGCGCAATTCTGCTACCTCTGGTTGGAAAGTTGAAGCGATTAATTCTGGGAGGTCACCCATCGGTGGGATCGAGCCTGAACTCAGCAAGATTATCTCTACGGCCGTTTCTAAGAAATTGCTCAGCGCAAGCCATGACTATTCCGAATTGAAGGATGCTGACATCATCTTAGTCTGTGTTCAAACGGACAAAGATGAATTTCGGCCGGATTACCGGCCGCTTTTCGTGGCGGTTGAAAATATCGCTGGCCAGCTTCAAAGGAAAAAAGAGGAAAAAATCCCTCTAATCATATTCGAGTCAACGCTCGCTCCTTCCTCCATGGCCAGTGTGATCAAGATGAAGTTCGCCGAGCATGGACTCCATGATGGCCGGGATATTATATTGGCGAACAGCCCAAATCGAGTCATGCCGGGTCGGCTTGTCGAACGCATCAGGAATTCAGATAAGATTATCGGAGGCCTGACTCCCCTGGGGCCGAGGCTGGTCCGCAGGATTTACTCACAAATCGTTACCCAGGGTACTCTTCATCTAACTAACAGCCTAACCGCGGAAATCGTAAAGACTCTTGAGAATGCATACCGGGATGTGCGAATCGCTTATTCAACAGAAATCGCCCGCTACTGTGATGCGAACGACTGGGATTTTTACTATGTTAGAGGCATGGTTAATGACCGGCTTTCCTGGGAAGATAAAGCGTCGATAGATCCCAACGCCGTCCCGACAGGCGGCCTGTTAATTCCGACCATCGGTGTGGGGGGGCATTGCCTTCCCAAGGATGGCATCTTGTTGCTGTGGCGATTAATCGAATCGAAAAAGGACCTTTCTGGAAGCATGATTCTCGAGGCCAGAAAAATTAATGATGAGTCTCCCTCCGAGGTTGTCCGGTCGCTGGAAAAACATTTCGGCAACCTTGCCGGGAAATCGATCGCTCTTATGGGAACCGCCTATCGTTTCAATTCAGAGGACACGAGGAATTCCCCGACTCTATATTTGGCTGTCGAGCTCCTGAAGAAGGGGGTTAGAGTCAAACTCCATGATCCCTATGTCAAATCCGATGACCAAAATCTCATAAAGTCGGATTTGCAAAAATATTTCCCTCAGGATATAATATCAGCCGTTAGGGGGGCAGAAGTTCTTGTTTTTTGCGCTGCCCATCAAATTTATAAGGATGATTTTGAAGATATTATCAAAGCCTCTACGCATCTTGAGGGAATATTTGACGGTTGCAACCTTTTCCAGCACTCTTATTTCGCCCGGAAATCTTTAAGTTATCAAGGCATCGGAAAGGGGAAAATGAAGGCTCCGCGTGATTTCCTTGTTTTTGTCGTGGCGGGATTCAGAGCTATTGAACGCGGATTCGCCAACGAAATCCAGAAAGCTGTTGACTTCTTCAACGACAATTTTTGCGATGATGATTTCAACAGAGTGAATTTCGATGAAGTCAGGTGTTTGGCCGCGACCTGTATTACCCGATGCGATTTAGCGGAGCCAGGACCTGTTACTGAGATTTCCGCCTATAGAGGTTTTTTCCCTCGTCTGGTCAGGACTGCAAGGAATGGATCGCTCTAAATGAAAACGAACGTTGCAAAGCCATTGGCTGCAATCTCGTTGGACCTGGATAATTTGTGGTCCTACATGAAAACGCACGGGGATCCGGGATGGGAAGATTATCCTTCTTATCTCGATGTTTTTATTCCAAGAGTGGTTGACCTGTTAAAACAAATCGACCTGAAGATCACCTTTTTTATTGTCGGAAAGGACGCGACCCTGGGAAAAAATAAAAAGCACTTGGCACAGCTCACCGCCGAAGGCCATGAAGTCGCCAATCACTCCTTCTTTCATGATCAGTGGTTCAATTCTTATTCCCGGGAAAGAACCCAGCGGGAAATTGAGGACGCAGAGAAAGCAATCGCTGAAGTGACCGGGCAGAAGCCCATAGGGTTCCGCGGGCCGGGCTATTGCATAAACAGATTTCTTTATGAAGTCTTGGTGGATCTTGGCTACCTCTATGATACTTCATCTCTTCCGACTTTTCTCGGGCCATTGGCCAGAGCATATTATTTTAAGACAGCAGTCTTGGACGATATAGAAAAAAAAAAGAGAAAGGAACTTTTTGGGGATTTTAAGAACGGAATGAAACCAGTAAAACCATATTTCTGCCAAGCTGACACAGGCAAACTACTGCTCGAGATTCCGCTGACGACGATCCCAATCCTTAAAATCCCCTTCCACCTTAGTTACCTCATCTATATCGCCCGTTATTCAGAAGAGGTGATGCGGCATTACCTGAAATCCGCGATATTGTCATGCAAGATAAGCCGAACTCCGCTGAACTTTTTATTGCATCCACTCGACCTAATCGGCAGAGAGAATGCTCCTGGCCTTGTCTTTTTCCCAGGCATGGACATGAGCGGCAAGACCAAAACGCGGATTTTTCTGAAAGTCATGCAGACGCTTTCCAGGCATTTTTATCTTGTCAATATGAGCACATTCGCAAGGCATATTTTCCAGCACGGAAATATCAAGGTAGTTCGCATTTGACGATTTTTCTGATATTTTTTTAGGGGCTTATTGGGCGCGGCATGAACAATGTTAACATTAAAGATGAAAAGAACATGGAGCGGCCGCTCGTCTCCGTCGTCGTTCCGGCTTTCAACGAAGAAAAAATCATAGAAAAGAATTTGTTCGAATTGTATCATTACATGAAGAGCATGGAGACAGATTATCGATGGGAACTCATCGTTATTAATGATGGCAGTACCGATGCAACAGGAGACCTGGCCGAATCTTTCGTGCGTAATATGGACAACGCCTTCGTCCTCCATCACATGTTTAATTTCAGACTTGGACAGGCCCTCAGGTATGCTTTTAACAATTGCCGGGGAGATTATATCGTCGTCCTGGATATCGACCTGAGCTACTCTCCTGACCACATTGGCCGGATGCTTGCGAAACTTCGGGAAACGCGGGCCAAAATCGTCATCTGTTCACCTTATAAGAAGGGCGGGAAGGTCTCCTATGTTCCTTGGTTTCGGAAAATCTTGAGCATCTGGGCGAACCGATTTCTCTGTTCCGTAGCCGCGCGCGATCGATTTTCAGATAAGCTAACCAATATTACCGGTATGGTAAGAGCCTATGATGGTGAATTCCTGAGAAGGTTGAACCTATGGGCCATGGATGTTGATATCAATCCTGAGATCATTTACAAGGCAAAAATCCTGAGAGCTCGGATTGTCGAAATCCCAGCAAGTCTGAATTGGCGAAAAGAAAAAGCAGGCAAAGCCGTTGGCAAGAAAAGAAAATCCAGCATTCGCATTTTACGGAGCATTATTCAAAGCCTTCTTTCAGGTTTTATTCTAAGGCCATTCGCATTTTTCATGCTGCCCGGATTCGTGATATTTCTCCTCTCCTTATATCCTTTGACCTGGACAATTATTCATACGGTGAATAAGTTTAGAGCTTTATCTCAGACCAATCTTCCCTTTGACTATAAACTCTCAGAAGCAATCGGTGCCGCTTTCCGTCTGTCTCCTCACTCTTTCATCGTCGGCGGAGTGGCTCTTCTTGTCGCTATTCAATTGGTTAGTCTGGGCTTCCTGGCCTTTCAACAAAAACGCTACTTTGAGGAACTCTTTTATTTGGGAAGTTTCATTTATAAAGACCCGAGATCATATAATAACAAAAAGATTTCTCGACTATAATTCTTCCTTTCATAAATGGATCACACACAAATACACGCGAACAATCGTCTCCTCTCAGTTGCCATCATTGGCTGTGGTATTGCTGGCATTGCGGCTGCGCTTAAACTCACAGAGGGTGGCTTCTCTGTGACTGTTTTTGAAAAAGAGAGCCAAATCGGCGGCCTGAGTTCCTCTTATGTATGGCAAGACCTGACTTGCGATAGGTTTTATCACGTCATCCTCCCCACTGATTCTGATTTGCTCAAGTTTATCAACAATCTGGGCATGGAATCTGCACTCTTCTGGGAGAAGACGAAAAGCGGTTTTTATGGCCATCGCCGACTCGTTTCTCTCTCATCTATGAAAGATTTTCTTAGATTCCCATTTATGACTCTCAGGGAAAAACTTCGGTTGGGGTTGGGGATTCTCTATGCAAATCAGATCAGGCACGCCGAAAAACTCGACTCAATCTCCGCACGCTCATGGCTGACAAGAATCTTTGGCGCTCAAAATTATGAAAACATCTGGGAGCCGCTGCTTCGCAGCAAGTTTGGAGATGCCCACGATAGAGTGTCTGCCGCGCTGATTTGGGCAACTATTAAAAGACTCTATGGAACAAGGAGTTCTGTAGAAAAAAAGGAAAGACTGGGGTACGTTCAGGGTGGATACAAGGCCGTATTTGAAGCGGCCCGAAGGAGGATTAATGAATCTGGCGGGAAAATTTTGACTAGCGTTAACGTAGAAAAGGCTGCTCTTAATCGGCAGAGTGGAAAAATCGTCGTCGTAGCTAACTCCCGTATATTCCATTTTGATAGGCTACTTTTAACAATACCTTGTCAGGAGGCGCTGCGGATAATCGAAGACAACAAAGAGCATCCCTATTGGCGGCGCCTGGGCCAAATTGATTATTTGGGGGTCATCTGCTTGCTTTTGGTTCTCAAGCGAAGGCTTTCGCCGTATTATGTCATTAACCTCCTGGACCGCACCCTTCCCTTCACCGGAATTGTCGAATCGACAAACGTTATCTCCACGGCGAGTTTTAGAGATAGGCATTTAGTTTATCTTCCCAGATATGTGATGAAGGATGAGCCCTTACTATACATGTCTGATCAGGAAATTTGGCCATTGTTTTTTGAGAAATTGCGGAATGTTTTTCCTGATCTTATCGGAGAAGACACTCTCCACAAAAAAATTTTCCGTGAGAAATACGTGCAGCCTGTTCTGAACATTGGATTTTTGGAGAAACTCGTAGGCTTCCGGTCTCCATTGGCCGGCGTTTATCTAGTTAATTCTTCATTGATCTCTGATTCAACGCTCAACAATAATGCTATGGTCAACCTGGCTCAAAAAGCGGCCAAAACGATTATTGAGGACTCAACTTAAGACTGAAACTTCAGGTGAATTTCACTTGAGATCATTTTTAACCTTAATTATAATAAGCATGATTATCATGAGCTTTTTTCCATTTCTTTCCTTTTTTGAAAAGGAAATTGCATAACCGATACAAAATCTAATGGTAATATCGAAATAATAGGAATTAGATTGTGATTATCCTACCGATGAATAAAAAAATTAGCAATATTTTAGTTGCCTTTTTGCTGATTATTGGAGTTGCTTGGCGAATCCAAAATTGCTTCAGGCTCAATATATGGTCGGATGAAAGTAGTTCTTTGTATACTTCAGAAGGATCTTTAAAGGGAACTTGGGAAAAGAGTATTTATCACGAACATCAGAGTCCCCCCTATTTCCTCATTTTAAACTTATGGCGCAGAATTAATTCTTCAATAGGATTTTCTCGTTTATTATCATCTATATTCTCGGTTCTTTCTATATTTTTTATCTATAAAACCTGGACATATTTATTCGGTAATAAGTGGAAGTTCATAGCACCTCTTGTTTACACATTTAATAGCTTCCACCTCTGGGCTGCTTCCGAAGCAAGAGTATACGCTGCGGTAATCCTTTTATGTGCAGCCAGTACCTACTATTTTTTTAAAATTTCAATGCATATAGAGGAGCAGCATAAAATATCAGATTATTTCTTGTATTTTCTTTGGGCTATTTTAGGAATATATACTTTCTATCCCTTTGGATTTTTTATTCTAGGGCACTTTTTAGTCGCATTGATTTGGCTTAAGCGGAAAGAATTGCGGGCTATGGTTTTATGCTATATTTTGATGGGAGTATCCTTAATATTTTGGCTGCCAATCTTAAAAATCCATTTTCTTTATAGCATTTCTTGGCCTGACACACATAAACGTGGGGTTGATTTTATAATTGCCGAATCAAAATTCATCAAGGATTTAATTCTGGCTTTTACTCCTTTTTATCAATTCGCGAAGTCTGTAATTTATATCCCAAATCCTTCTATAATTGCCAAAATATTTATTATCGTAATTTTTTATGGCATGCTAACCTTGCTTTTGGCCACGCGATTTCTATTTGAAAGGAAAAAGCCGACTATCGAAGAAAAAATATTAATGGCGACCATAATCACACCTTTTCTTTCTCTTGCCGTTTTGCATTTTCTTGATTTAGGAGTTTCGAACGTTAGATATTATGCTATAACGAGCATAATCTCCCTATTTTTCATCGTCATGGCTTATAATATCAAGAATGGAACCTTTAGAAAATTGCTTGTTGGATTCATTATCATCATTTTATTAGTATCATCTATCTGGCATGAGCTAAAAAACCCAAAGGCAAAATTATCATCCCAAGAAAACTATTTTGTTAGTTTCGTCAGTTTGAATAGACAAATTGATTTTTTTCTTGGTCGTCTCATTGGAGGCGAAAATGGAGCAAAGTCTCCTCAACCCTAGAGAGGCCCGATCAAAAGCCATCGCTTAAGCTAGCCATAAGGCCCTCTTCCTAAGCCCCACTGCCGGAAGACTTCTGGCACTTTTTTTTCGTTAGATCATAAACAAACAGTCCATTTTGACAAAAGGCGATATATTCTTAGGATAAAGATCGGCGGTGTCAAGTTGGGTTCGCAAATTCGGAGCCATCGTAAACCTCTTTAGCTTGCTGGCTGGGTTGCCAAGAAAGCACAGTTATGTTCCATGGCTTCCTGGATCTTGTCGCGTTTGATATAGCTGCAATCGGTTCACCAGTCCTCCGAATACTCCATGAGATAACAGGTCTCAAGCCTGATCCAGAATTCGATGGTCGGAAAAACTCCGGTCACCCGACTTCGCCGCCGGACCTCTCGGATTGTCCGCTCCGACATGCTGGTCGATGATATTTTCTTAGGGTCTATCTCCGGGAAGCTGAAGAACTGGAGGGAGTCCTCGAGGCCTTCGTCAAGACAGCACACGGCATCGGGGAACCGGTCCCCCTATTCCTGGACCAGGTGATGAGCAGCTCGCTGCACGCTTTTACGATCCGGCTGGAGCCAGATCTGTTTTAGATGGGCCGCCAAGCGACGTTTTTCCTTTTGGGGAATTTTGGCCAGGATATTGCGCCTAAAATGAACCTTCCACCTCTGCCAGGAAGCCCCCAGCAGCTCTTTCTTAATCGCAGCCTGAATGCCTGAGTGAGCGTCCGAAATGCACAGGCATACCCGTCTCAGCCCCCGTCTCTTCAGCTTCCGGAAAAACTCCCGCCAGCCCGCCTTGTTGACCACGTGAGCTATCATCAAGGCCAGGGTGATGACCCGGTCCTCCACCCGAACCTTGTCGTAGTGGGCATCGATCCACAGGAACGGATATTCCTCCTCCAGGGACCGGGACCGAAACTGTTCCACCTATTCATGGAGTTCTCTATTGATCTCCGAGACCTGGGAGGCAGAAATATTCTCGATCCCCAGAGCCTAGGCTAACCGTTCGATCCGCCGAGTCGATACTCCCTTGAGGAAAGCCTCTTGGACCAGCGCAGCCAGAGCCATCTCCGATCTCTTCCCTTTTGGGACGAAAAACGGCACCTACCAGCCCTTCCGAAGCTTGGGAACATAAAGATAGATCGTACCCAGCCGCGTGTCTATCGTCTGCACCCGGGCCCCAGAAAAGTACGTCTTCCGGTCCTTGGAATGCTTCGCCTTTTCTGCCCCGACTTTGGCTTCGGCTTCGATCAACATCCTCTGATGCGCTATCCCCTCCAGTTTCGCCAGCACCGGATCCTGCTCCGTGATAAATCCTAATAGCACTTTCCTCAGAAGTCCCTTATAATGGTTTAGGGCCATCGTTGTTAAAACTCTCCTTTCGATTAGCTTATTTCAAAGAGACTTTAGGATGGCTCCTCTCTAATGGCAAATTGCGAACTCCACTGTACACTAGCCCTTAAAAAGGTTGGTTTAAAGCACTTTTCCACAAAAAAAACAGAACTTTACTTTCTTAGAGTGAGGATGTTTAGTCGGTCTGACC
>Ga0315280_10009960_pt1 | contig 12020 bp, 6 predicted proteins | sample YL17G06_40_MG_FD_203697 | JGI IMG/M metagenome (GOLD analysis project Ga0315280, IMG submission 203697) | Sediment microbial communities from Yellowstone Lake, YNP, Wyoming, USA - YL17G06_40 | ecosystem: Environmental > Aquatic > Freshwater > Lake > Sediment | place: USA: Wyoming | collected... | reverse complement strand
GCAATGCGGGTGCCGGAGAAGCCGGCCACCTCGTCTCTCAGCCGGACAGCCCCGCCGGTGACCAGCACCCAGATGGTCAGCAGGATCAGAAGGCCCGCGCCGGCCTTCATCAACAGGAAGGCCCAGGAGCGCGCCGCGATCAGAAACCGTGCAGTTGCGGAACCATCGGAGCGCCACAGAGCGTAAGCATAACTGATGCCGATGCAGCCCACAGCCGTCAGGCCCAGCATCGTCAAAAAAAGCGCCGTCCGGCCATCCGTGTACAGGTAGTCCTGCAGCGAGCGGAGCGGCATGGGGCGCGCCCGGGCGCCCAGGCGCTTTTCAATTTCCAGGACTTCAGCCTGCGCCCGGCGCACGTCGCCCCCGGACCGCACGCGGGCCACCGTCGAGACGAAATAGTTGGGCCGCGAGGGGAGCAGCACCCAGAAATGGACACCCCGGGAGAGAAACCAGAAGTCCGGCGGCATGACCGCCCGGATCGAATATTCCTTGCCGTCGAGGGTCAGCGTTCGGCCAACGATGTCCGGCGCGGCGCCGAAGTAGCGGCGCTGGAACGCGTCACTGAGCACTACGCGGCGCTCGTCGGCGCCCGGCTGCGGCGGGGCTTCGTCGGAGAAAACACGGCCGAGTGCCGCCCGGACACCGAGAACCGCAAAAAATTCCCGCGAAACCCGGCTCCCCTGCACCGTTTCAACGGTCCCCCCGGTCGAAGGCACGTCGAACTTCTGCCAGTGAAATCCCGCCAGCCCTTCCAGTGCGCGGTTCTCGCGCTGCCATTCCACCAAACTGAATGAGCCGTGGCGTTCCGAAACAGGATCGACGGGCTGGTAGGCAAGACGCTGGAAGCAGATAAACAGACCGGCAGGCTCGCGGTAAGGCAGCGGCCGCCTGAGGGTGTCGCGCACGAACGGGACCGTGACGCCCGCCGTTGCGGCTACCACCAGCGTAAACGCCGCCACAGTGCGGAGGAATGGCATGCGTGGGACCATGCGAAAGGCAGCCACAGCATTATGACACCGCCGGCCGGCCCGAGGTTCCACCGAACTTCAGACCTGAGACTTGAGACCTGAGACCGTGGGCTCGGGGACGTCTTCCGGTCTCAGGTCCCAAGTCTCAGGTCTCGTTACTGGATTGCCACGGTCACTGCGTTGGAGGCCACTCCGCCGACGTTCATCACCACCGGAACGGCGGCGCCCGAAGGCGCATTCGCGGGAACCTGCGCGTTCACCTGGTAAAGCCCGACGAAACCGGGAGCGAGGCCCGAAAAGCTGACTACGGCCGGCACTCCGCCAATGGTCACAACGGGGGTAGTGAGGGTTGTCGAAAGCGGGGCTGCCTGTGCGACCGCGCCGCTGGCCGGCTGGTTGGCCACCGGGCCCAGCCCGGTGCAGTAGATCGAGACGTACTCGCCGCGCTGCGCCGGGCGCGCGCCGGGGAGGCTTCCTGCCACCGCAGCGAGCGCGCCGGTGTTGGCCATCAGGATGGCCCCCTGCCCGCTTCCCTGCTGGTTGATCGAGAAGATGCCTGGGGTGGCGGGCGCCAGTGTCCCGCTCCAAGGCGCACTGGTAACGTAGTTGACCGTCACGGTGACGGAGGCCTGGGTCTGGCCCAGGACCTCCCAAGGCACCTGGAAATTGATCTGGCTCGGCGAAACGTAAAAGAGCGGGGCGGCAACGTCGTTGATCCGTACGGTCACGCCGCTGAGCGTCGTCGGCAAGGGCAAAGACTGCGCCTGAGCAGCCGCCCGCGCGAGCTTGGTGCCAAAAATCGAGCTGATCAGCGCGGGCGATATTGGCCCTTGCGCCACGAAGCTGGCGCCGTTCACGGCCGCCTTCACGCCCGGCACCTCGCTGAACACTCCCAAGGGAACCGTCGTCCCGGTCAGGATCATGTAGGTGTCGGCGTAGATCTGCGGGTAGCCGAGGATCGACTGCAAGTCCATGTTGCTGGCGTACACCAGGCGGCTGCCGTCGTGGCTGGCCGAGAGTTTGGGCATGTAGACATAGCTGTCGAAGGGGCGGCTGCGGTGATGCGCCAGGCGGCGCACTTCGCTGCCGTCCAGCTTGATTTGGAGCAGCTCGTTGGTGTAGGCGAACCAACCCGAGCCGCCGGGGCTGGGATTGCTGGGCGCGTAGGTCTCGACGAAAACCCAGGTGTTGTCGGCGGCGGAGATGTGCACCGCCAGGCTCCAGTCCAGCGACAGCAGGCAGGTCTGCCGGCCGTCCGACAGCCGGATCTTGACGACGGCGTTTTGGCCGCAGGCCGGCGTGGGGTCGTTGGAATTCGTCCAGATCAGCACCGGGTCGCCGTTCAGATCCTGTGACATGTGCATGTGGCCGCCGGCATCGGTCAACTGCCGGACGAAGTTCATGCTGCTGTCGAAAAGCTCGATGCCGCTGTAGCGGCCCGTCCCGTTCTGGCTCCAGGAAATGGTGACGTAATTGTTGGCGGCGATGTAGACGCTGTCGAACCCCCGGCCGCTGGTGTCAAACGCCGGACTCTTGCTGTCGGTGCTGATCTCGTAAATAAACACGTAAGTCTTGCTGCCAAACGGGGACCGCGCGGTCCCCACCAGCACGAAATGATCGCCGTCGTAGGAGATGTCCATTTCGCCCGCGCCGTTGATGCTGGAAAACTCGGTGAAGGTGTGAACCACCGACGCGGCATTGGTCGAGACGTCGTACTGCTTCAGTTGGTTGCCGGTGTGATAGTAAAGGACGTTCGGATCCAGGCGCGACCAGCGCGGCTCAGTGGAGGCATTAATCTCCTCCGGGAGCGCGCCCAGGAACTGCCCCTGACCGTCGAACAGCACAAAGTAACTCTCGAAAAGCAGGATAAGCCGCGAATTGTCGATGTTGAACGGCGAGGCCGTCGAGTACTCGGGCTCAATGTACTGCGGATTCCCGCGGCCATAAGCGTTCGGAGTGCCCCGTGCGTTGCTGATTCGCTTTATGGTTGTGCCGAAAACCGGGTCCACGTAGCTTGCCCCGGCGGCCGGCGGCTGAAACGAGTTGTAGTTGGGCGGAGCCAGAACGCTGTTGTTCGTTACGCTGGCAAGACCTGTAATCGCCCAGAAAAAACACCAAATGCCGACACCCACTCCTAACCGCACAAATGAATGCATTTACGGATCTCAAACCAGCCGGAACCGGTGCGGGCCGCAACCCGCCGGTTTCCGACTTGGCCTTTCCTCGGGGCGCTTGCCCTAGTGGCTTTGGCGCTCCTTGTTGATTCTCGCTGCGCCAAGGCGTTGAACCAGAACCACATATGATTGACGCGGCAGCCGCGCAAAACGGCTCAATCTAGTGGCCGGCGGACGGTGACGGCCGTGCCGGGGTGCAGCTCGTCGCTGGCGCGGCGGACCACCTGGTCGCCCGCCCGCAATTCCCCAAACACTTCCACCAGGTCGCCGGAGGGAGCGCCGCGGCGCACGTTCACCCACTCGGCCTTCCCGTCGCGCACGCGAATGACAAACACGCGCTCCGTGGTGGTCACAATCGCTGAAAACGGCACGAACAGCGACGGCTTGGCCCGCCGCACCGGCCACGAGACTTCGGGGAACATGCCCGGCGCCAGCCGCCCCGAGGCGTTGTTCACGTCCAGTTCCACCGGCATGGTGCGCGTCTTCTGATCCAGCGAGTGGGACAGGCGCTGGATCAGGCCTTCAAATGTCTCCCCGGGGAATGCCGGGACCGTGAACTTGACGCGGCTGCCCGGCGCGATGCCGCCTACTTCCACTTCCGGCACGGCGACGGTGAGGCGCAGCCGCGCCAACTGCTCGATCCTGACCAGCGGTGCGGCGGCATTGGGCGACACCAGGCTGCCCGGATGGGCGCTCCGTTCCGTCACCACGCCATCGAAGGGGGCGGCAATGCGCAGATAGCTCTCGATCTCGCGCAGGGAGCGCACCGCGGCCTCGGCGGCGCGCTCGCTGTCCTCGATTGCCTGGACATGAGCCCGGTCCGACTCGACTGCTTTCTGCGCCACTTCGACGTCGTTGCCAGCCACCACGCCGGGGGTGGCCGAAGCCACCTTTAGGCGTTTGAAGGTGCCTTCGTCGGAGACCAGCTTGGCCTGGGCCTCGGCGCTCTGCGCGGCGATGGCCCGCACGCGCGCTTCGGCCTCGGCGCGCTGCGACGCCAGTTCGGGCGCGCTCAGCCGGGCCAGCGACTCGCCGCGCTTGACACGCGACCCGCGGTCCACCCCGATCCATTCCACAAAGCCCGTCACCTTGGGATACATGGCCACGGCTTCGTAGGGGGTCAGCTCGCCCGGCAGCCGGATAATGCGGTCCAGTTTCTGCTGAACCACGCTGACTACTTCCACGGCCGGGGCCGCCTGCAAAGCGGCGGCAGGGGCGCCGGTGGCGGCCGCGGCACCTGATGCCGGACGTGTGCAACCAGCAGAAAAAACGATGCTAACCACCAGGACACAGAGACACAAAGCCTTGGTGCCTTTGTGCCTTGGTGGTTCAATGCCACGCGTCATTGGGAATCTCCTTCGAAATAGCGGCTGTCCGGGTCGCTGGGATCAAGCGAGGCGGAGCGATAACGGCGCTGCTGTACCAGCGAGAAGACCGAGGGGAGCACCACCAGGGTGGCCAGGGTGGCGGCCAGCAACCCGCCGATCACCGCCCGGCCCAGGGGGGCGGTCTGCTCGGCGCCGAGCGCCAGCGGCATCATGCCGGCCATCATCGCCACGCTGGTCATCAGGATGGGCCGCAGCCGGCTCTGCGCGCCGTAGACCGCCGCCTCCACGGCCGCGCCACCCTGCTTGCGCCGCGCTTCGGCAAAGGTGAGCAGCAGAATCGCGTTGGCCACCGCCACACCAATGGCCATGATCGCGCCCATGAATGACTGCACGTTCAGCGTGGTGCCCGTAATCAGCAGCGCCACGATGACTCCGCCAATCACCGCCGGGACGGTCGAAATCACGGCGAAGGCCAGCCGCAAGGACTGAAAATTCGCGGCCAGCAGCAGGAAGATAATAGCAATGGAGAGCAGCAAGCCCAGCCGCAAGCCATCCAGCATCTGGCGCAAGGGCGCCACCTGGCCGCGCACCGCCACGCTGACCGCCCGTGGCGGGCTGCCCGCGCTGCGCACCGCCTGCTCGACGCGGTCGGCGGCCTCGCCCAGGTGAGCGCCGGCCACGTTGGCCGTGATCGTCAGCATGCGCTGCATGTTATAGCGGTCGTACTCGCCCGGCATCGTTCCGTAGGAAACGCGGGCCAGGTCGCGCACCGTCACCGGCCTTGCGCCTTCGGCGCGCACCGGAATGTTCTGCACGTCTTCGATCGAGTTCATCTCGGCCTGCGGCACCTCGGTCTGCACCTGGTAGGCCGTCCCGGAACTCGGATCGCGCCAAAAAACCGGCTGCGTGAAGCGGCTGGACGAAGTCGCCGCCACCAGCGAGCGGCTCACCTGCTCAATGGTCAGGCCAAGCTGGCCGGCGCGTTCGCGGTCGATGTTCACCTCCACGGTCGGATAGTCCAGCGGCTGGCCGTATTGCAGATCGCGCAGGATCGGCGCCCTTTTCAGTTCCGCCATCAACTTCTCGGCAAACTGGCGGTCGGCGGCCAGGCTCGGCCCGCTGACCGCTACTTCGACGGGCGTGGGCGATCCGAAGCTCATCACCTGGCTGACAATGTCGCCGGCCTCGAAGGAGAAAGCGGCGCCAGGCACAAGCGGCGGCAGCTTCTTCCGCAACCGCTCTTTCAATTCTTCCACGTCAAGCCGCGCGGTTTTCTTCAGCGCCACGAGCAGCACGCCTTCGTGCGGTCCGCCCGTCCAGAGGTGAATGGTACTCACCGGATGGCTGGAGGGCTGCGTGCCGACGAAGCCCAGCGAGATATCGACGTTGCCCTCGCCGGCCTCCTCCCGGATGGCGTCAAGTATCTTGAGCGCGGCCAGCTCGGTCCTCTCCACTCGAGTGCCGATGGGGGCGCGGAAACGCAACTGGAACTGGCCGGTATCGACGGTGGGAAACATCTCCACGCCGAGCGCGCGCCCTCCGGCGTATATCACCAGCGCGGCGACGGCCAGGTAGCCGGCCAGCAGCGGCCACCGGAACCGCAGGAGCATTTCGAGCGCCGCGGCGTACCGCGCGCGCATCCGGTCGAAAAGCGTCTGCCGCCCGGCGTCGACATGGGCCTCCTTCAGAATCCAGGTGGACAGGATGGGAACCAGGGTGCTGGCCAGGAAATAGGAACCAGCCATGGAAAAGCCGACCGCCAGCGACAAGGGCACAAACAACGCCCGGCTCACACCGGCCATGAAAAAGGAGGGCAGGAAGACGGCCAGGATGCTCAACATGGCGAGCAGCCGCGGCCCCGCCACCTCGGTGCTGGCTTCCAGAACGGCGCGGGCCCGCGATTTGCCGCGCGCCAGGTGGGTGTGGATGTTCTCGATGGTGACGGTGGCCTCGTCCACCAGAATGCCCACAGCCAGCGCCAGCCCGCCCAGCGTCATGATGTTGACGGTCTGGCCGGCAATCCACAAGGCAACCAGCGAGGACAGCAGCGCCAGCGGTATGGTTGTCACCACGATCAGCGCGCTTCTCCAGTTCCGCAGGAACAGCAGCACCGCCACGCCCGTCAGCAAGGCCCCCAGCAGACCCTCCGCGGTCACGCTGTGGATGGCACTGAGCACGTAGCGCGACTGGTCGAATTCGAGACGGATCTTGATGTCGTCCGGGATCATGGCCTGCATGCGCGGCAGGTTCGACTTCACCTGGTTGACCACCGCCAAGGTGGAAGCGTCGGCGCGCTTGGTCACCGGAATGTAGACGGCGCGCTTGCCGTTGACCAGGGCATAGCCGGTGAGGATGTCCATCCCGTTCTCCACCGTGCCCAGGTCGCGCAACAGCACGGCCGGGCCGGCGCCCGTCCGGATAGGGATGTTCCGCAGTTCCTGGATGTCGTTGACCACGGCGTTGACCGGCGCCATCCGCGCCAGGTCGCCGGTGCGAACCGTGCCGGCGGGCATGATGGTGTTGCCGGCGGCCACCGCCTTCACCACCTCCTCGGGCGACAGCCCGTAGGCCCGCAGGCGCTCGGGCTGCACGCGAATCACCACGGTACGCTGGTTTCCGCCGAAGGGGGGCGGGGCGGAAACGCCCGGCAGGGTCGAGAACACCGGCCGCACCCGGAACAGCGCCAGGTCGGAGATTTCGCCCAGTGACCGTGTCTCGCTGGAGAACACCAGTTGCCCGACCGCCACGCTGCCCACGTCGAAACGCATGACGAACGGCGGAACGGTTCCCGGCGGCATGAAGGCCCGCGCGCGGTTCACAGTAGAAACGGTCTGCGCCAGCGCCTGCGACATGTCGGTGCCGGGATGGAAGAAGAGCTTGACCAGGGCCACACCCTGGATCGACTTCGATTCCACGTGTTCGATGCCGGCGATGTAGAGGAACTGATACTCGTAGTAAGAGACGACATACCCTTCCATCTGCGCCGGGTCCATGCCGCCGTAGGGCTGGGCCACGTAAATCACCGGCAGGCCAAAATTCGGAAAGATATCCACCGCCATCCGGTTTATGGCCAGGTACGAGCCAAGCACCAGGGCGACGACGACAACCAGAATCGTAATGGGGCGCCGCAGCGCGCCGCGAACCAGCCACATGATTGACCCCTAGTGACAAGTGACGAGTGACCAGTGACAAGTAATGGGTCGCCGGCTGCCCTGCGCTTGTCACTCGTCACTTGTCACTCGTCACGGTACTGCGCGCGCCTGCTTCAAAAAGGGTTCCAAATCGCCGCCGGCCACGGCGGCGGCCAGCAGCGCGCGCCAGACACCCAGGCGCGCCAGAGCGTCTTCCACCTCGGCTTGCGCCAGCAGGCGCTGCGCCTCGGCGACTTCAACGACGGTGGCCAGGCCCGCTTCATAGCGGGCGCGCGCCTGCCGCTCGGTGGTGAGTGCCGCTTCCAGTTGCAGCGGGGTATTGCCGGTGATGCGGCGGGCGCCGTCGACCAGCGCGCGCGCTTTCTGGGCCTGGGCGGTCAGGTTTTGGAGCAACTGATCGTAGCGCGCCGATTCCGCCTGCTCGCGGAAGGTTTCGACTTTCTTGCGGGCGCGCAACGAAGCGAAGTCGAAAATCGGGAACGTGACGGTGATGCCGGCCGCCCAGTTCGGCGTATCCGGCGCCAGTCCGTTCAGCCCGCCGAGGGTCCGGCCGTCGGTTTTCGCGCCGGTGCCGCGGCTGAAAACCGCCGACTGAAAATTGAAGCGGGGAAAGTACGCCCGGGCCAGCGCCTGCTCGCGGGTCCGCGCCAGATCGACGGCCAGTGTCTGAAGGCGCACCAGGGGATGCAGGGCGAACTCGGGCGCGGCCGGCGTCTGCTCCGGCAGGCGCAGCAGGGGACCGGACGCGACCGCCACGCTGGCCCCGGCGATGCCCATGGCCTGCGCCAGTGCCGCGCGGGCGATGTGCTCCGCCTGTTCGGCCTGGATCAGGCCGGTCTGGGCCGCGGCCAGCTCCGCCCGGGCGCGCGACTCCTCCGCCCCGGGCCGCAACTCATTCTTGACCAGGACGCCCACCGAATCGGCAAAGACCTTCGTCCGCTCGACATTCGCGCGGGCCGCGCGCACCCGTTCCTGCGCGGCCAGCAGCGTGAGAAAGGCGTCGGCGGCTCCGGCAGCCACATCCAGCCGGGTGACGGCCAGTTCAGCGGTGGCCTGATCGCGCGCCGCTTCCGCCACTCGCACGCCGGCGCGCCTCAACCCGAAATCGAACGGCTCCCAGGAAAGCAAGGCCCCGCTCGCCGTTCCCCAGACGTTGTCGGAAAGCGAGCCGGCGCCCAGAACCGGGCCGGAAATTGGCGGAACAACGGATTGCGGAAAGAGCAGCCCAGGGACGTTGTTGCGTGTGGCGCGGTTGGCTTGCCAAAGCAGGTCGGTGCGCGGCAGGTAGGCGGTGCGCGCCAGCTCAATGCCCGCGCCCGCTGCCGATACCTGCGCCTGGGCGGCACGGATGGCGGGATAGTTGGCCAGTGCCATCTCGACCGCTTTCTCAACGGTGAGCGCCTCACCCGGCGGCGGTTGGCCCCCAGGCGCCTGTCCCGCCTCAAGGCCGCTGGCTCCGATTGCAATCAGTATCAGAAGGCCCAGGAAAACCGTCTTCATCTGACTAAGACCCTTCTCTCTACGGCTGGTTGGGAATCCCTCTTGTCCCCTTCCCTTCTCGAACACCGAGTGTACCCGGAATTCTCAGCTTTGGCGACCGCACGAGCACAGTTGCTGCCCGTCTTGCGCGCTGGTGCCGCCTCGCTTCACGCTGATATATCCATCTCCGATATTGATTCTCGACTATGATGTCTTAATAGATAAGCAGGGTGAGGTTCGCTATGCACGAATGTGCGAATGGTGAGACGCCGGAAGGTACCTGACGTCTACGATTCGGACCAGTCTACGCCCCGAGCGATGGGGCTGCTTGCCGCGGACCCGGGTGCAAGGCTGGCGGTCACGACCGGCGACATGGAGAGTGAGAGATGGCCGGATTCCTGTTCAACGCTTCGGGAACACAGGCGCGAAGCATCGTGCTGATCCGCATCGCCGTGGGGCTGATTTTCCTGACCCAGGGCATTCTGAAGTTCATTGATCCGAACATGGGTGTCAACCGCTTCACCCGCATCGGGTTCCCTCACCCTTACTTCACGGCCCACTTCGTGGGGACCTTTGAGATCATTTGCGGCTTGCTGGTGTTGCTGGGATTGCTGGCGCGGCCTGCTGCGCTGCCGCTGTTGATTATCATCAGCACGGCCATCGCCACCACCAAGATTCCGGAGTTGTGGCGCCCGAACCAGGGGTTCTGGTTCATGGTCAGCGACGCGCGGACGGACTTTGCCATGTGGTGCTCGCTCCTGTTTCTGTTCATTGCGGGGCCTGGCGGGCTCTCATTGGACGCAAAACGGCGAGCGGGCCGAACGTCCGTGAAGGAACAGTAGCAGCGCCCTCCGAGGCCTTGCGTGCGGCCATCGGCACGGTGGGCGGTCGATACCTCTGTGGCACCCCTTTCTGCGCTAAGATGCGGATGTGAGCACGCTGCAGCTCGACGGACGTTCTCTCTCCACGGACTCCTTCCACCAAGTGGTCTTCGAGGGCCGGGCGGTGGCGCTGGCCGAGGAAGCGCGTCGCCGGGTCGCGGCCTCGCGTGCCGTCATTGAGGGCCTGGTGGACAGCGGCGCGATTGTGTACGGTGTGACCACCGGCTTCGGCCAGTTGAGCGACCGCCGCATCAGCCACCAGCAGTTGCGCATGCTGCAGGTGAACCTGGTGCGCTCGACCGCCTGTGGCGTTGGCGAGCCGCTGGAGGAAGCCGAGACGCGGGGCATGCTGCTGTTGCGCGCCAACGTGCTGGCCGCCGGCTTCTCGGGCGTGCGGGAAGCGGTAGTGGACCTGCTGTGCGAAATGCTGAACCGGCGCGTTCATCCCGTTGTGCCCTCGCGCGGCTCGGTGGGGGCCAGCGGCGACCTGGCGCCTCTGGCCCACCTGGCGCTGGCGATGATGGGAGAGGGAGAAGCGCTCTACGAGGGCCACCGGATGCCGGCCGGGGAGGCGTTGCGTGCCGCCGGCCTGGCGCCCATTGCATTAGAGGCCAAAGAGGGACTGGGACTGCTGAACGGAACCCAGGCCATGCTCTCGCTGGGGCTGATCTTGTTGCGCCAGGCGGAAATCCTGGCCGACACCGCTGACGTCATCGGCGGACTCACGCTGGACGCCCTGCGCGGCACCCCGGCCGCCTTCGACGCCCGCATCCAGGCAGTCCGCCCGCATCCCGGCCAGCAGCAGAGCGCCCGCAACCTGTTGCGGATGAACGAGGGCAGCGAGATCCGCGAGTCGCACCGCAGCGCGGAAGCCGACCCCCGCATCCAGGACGCTTACAGCCTGCGCTGCATGCCGCAGGTCCACGGAGCGGCGCGCGATGCCGTGGCCCACGTCCGCCGCGTGCTGGAGATCGAGCTGAACAGCGCCACTGACAACCCTCTGATCTTCGCGGTGGACCCGGGCGTCGGCGAGGTGCTGTCGGGCGGGAATTTTCACGGGCAGCCCGTGGCCCTGGCGCTCGATTTCCTCGCCCTCGGGCTGCAGACGCTGGCGGGCATCTCCGAGCGACGTACCGAGCGCCTGGTGAATCCGTTCCTGAACGAGGGATTGCCGGCGTTCCTGGCGTCCGAACCCGGATTGGAGTCCGGCTTCATGACCCCGCAGGTGGTGGCCGCCGCGCTGGTGTCGGAGAACAAGGTGCTCGCCCACCCGGCCTCGGCCGACTCGATTACCACCTCGGGGAACAAAGAAGACTTCGTGAGCATGGGAATGGGCGCGGCCTTGAAACTGAAGCAGGTGGCGCGCAATACCTGCCTGGTGCTGGCCGCCGAGGCGCTCTGTGCCGCGCAGGCGCTGGAGTATCGCGCGCCTCTGCGGAGCGGGCCACGCGGTCGCCGCGCCTGCGAGCTGATCCGCTCGGTTTCTCCGCGGCTCACCACCGACCGCCCCCTGGCGCCCGACCTGGACGCGGCCGCCACGCTCATTTCCTCCGGCCGCTTGCGCGCGGTGCTGGAATAAGCAGGGAGCCGCGGCCGCAGATTGCGCAGCTTTGGAATTGAATCTGCGCTAATCTGCGAAATCTGCGGGTAGATCTGCGTGAAAATCTCGGCGACTATCATCACGCTGAATGAAGAGCGCAACCTGCGGCGGGCGCTCGATTCGCTGGACTGCGTGGACGAGACCGTTGTCGTCGATTGCGGCTCGACGGACCGGACGCGCGAGATCGCCCGCGGCTACGGCGCGCACGTCGTGGAAAACGCCTGGCCGGGTTACGCGGCGCAAAAGAACCTCGCCGCCGCGCGGGCCTCGCACGACTGGATTCTCTCGATCGATGCCGATGAAGCGCTGAGCGAGGCGCTGTCGGCCGAAATCATGCGGCTGAAGCGCGGGGAGCCGGGCGCCGCCGGCTACCGGTTTCCGCGGCGCGCGCAGTACCTGGGCCGCTGGATCCTGCATTCCGGCTGGTATCCCGATTAC
>Ga0315280_10009959_pt1 | contig 12021 bp, 7 predicted proteins | sample YL17G06_40_MG_FD_203697 | JGI IMG/M metagenome (GOLD analysis project Ga0315280, IMG submission 203697) | Sediment microbial communities from Yellowstone Lake, YNP, Wyoming, USA - YL17G06_40 | ecosystem: Environmental > Aquatic > Freshwater > Lake > Sediment | place: USA: Wyoming | collected... | reverse complement strand
GGCTTGCTGTAAACCTCGATATAGCCCCCGCTCTGCCTCACGATGCCGTACACCGTGGACAGCCCCAGCCCCGTGCCCTTGCCCATTTCCTTGGTGGTGAAAAAAGGCTCGAACAGCCTGCTTTGGGTGGCCGCATCCATCCCCGCCCCGGTGTCGCTGACCGCGATCATGACGTAGGAGCCGGGCTGGACTTCGCTCCCATCGCGCTCCTGCACCCGCGCCAGCTCCACGTTGGCCGTTTCCAGGATCAGCCTTCCGCCCCGGGGCATGGCGTCGCCGCCGTTGATGGCCAAGTTCATGATCACCTGCTCGACCTGCAGCGGGTCGGCGCGCACGCGCCCGAGCCCGGGGCTAAGGACCGTGACCAGCTCGATGTGCTCCCCGAGCAGCCGTTGCAGCATCTTCTCCATGCCGGCGATCACCTCGTTCAGGTCCAGCAGCTTGGGCTGCAGCACCTGTTTGCGGCTGAAGGCCAAAAGCTGCCGGGTGAGCGAGCCGGCCCTGGAGGTGGCCCTCTTGATCTGTTCCAGGTCGGAGCGCACCGCTCCGGGGGAAGGGAAACGGGAGAGCAGCAGCTCGGTATACCCTCCTATGCCGGTCAGCAGGTTGTTGAAGTCATGGGCGATCCCGCCGGCCAGCCGCCCGATGGCTTCCATTTTTTGCGACTGGACCAGTTGCTCCTGGGTGCGTTTCAGCTGTTCCAGGCTGTTTTCCAGGTCCTGCATCAGCCGCGCCTTGCGCCAGGCGGCGGCGATCTGGTGGGCGAAAGCGGTTACCGCCGGCACGTCCTCCTCGGTGAGCTCGGGGGCGTGCACGGCCAGCACGCCGATGGCCGCCTCCCCAACCACCAAGGGTGCCGCGATGGATTGATAGATCGCCGCTTTCCGGGCGATATCCGGAGCCAGGTGCCGCAGCTCTTCCGGCAGTACCTCCTGAACGGCGGCGAGCCCTTCGCTCAGCTCGGCCCGGCGCTCGGCCAACACGCGGCGATACCTTTCCGCTCTTTCCACGGGAAGAAGGAAGTCCTTCACCCGCTGCCCCGTCAATCTTTCCAGCTGGCTGATGACCTCGGGATCTTGGCTCAGGTAAGCGAGGCGCATAGAGCTGCCGGAATCGTCATTGAGAAACACGGCGGTCTGGAAGCCCAGCTTCCGCAGCTCCGCGCCCGCGGTGGGCAGGACTTCCTCCAGGCTCAAGGCCCGCTCCATGGCCAGGGCGGCCGCGTTCAGCGCCTGCAGAAGGCGCTCCGTGCGCTTGCGGTTGGTGATGTCGGTGACGGTGCCCAGGATGGCGGCCTCCCCGCCGTAATGGATGAGCCGCGTGTTGAGGATTGTGTCCAGCCGCTTGCCGCCCTTGGTCAGCAGTGCGAACTCGTACGGCGGCACCTCCTCGCCCCGCAGGTGGCGGGCGAAGTTGTCCCGCACCAGCGGCACATATTCGGGCGCAATCAAGGACATGAAATCGAAGCCGGGACCGTAGAACTCCTCGCGCGTATAGCCCATGATCTCCTCGCAGCGGGCGTTGGCGTAGGCCACCCGCCCGGAGCGATTGATGAAGATCATGTTCGGCGACTGTTCGGCCAGGTTGCGGAACTTCTCTTCGGCCTGGCGGCGCTCTTCCAGCTCGGTCTGGGCCGTCTCGAACAGGCGGGCGTTTTCCACGGCTACGGCCACCTGGTCGGCCAGGGTGACCAGGAGCATCTGCTCCTCCTCGCCGTAGGCCCTCGGCCTGTAGGCCTGAACGCTCAGCAGCCCGATGACCCGGTCTCCGATCCGCATCGGAACGCCCAGCCAGGAGGAGGGCAGCTTCATGGTGCCCCATAGGTCTGGGATCGGCAGGCGCGCGCGTTCCTGCTGGAACTCGCGGATCAACAGGGGCCTCTTTTGCCGGATTACCAGCGCCGCCAGCCCCTGTCCCAGGGGCTGGCGGACCCTTGGCTCCAGAACGCCTTCATCCATCTGCAGCCGGAAGTCGAGCTCCTCCGTGGCCGGGTCATACAGGGCGATAAAGAAGGCATCGGCCCGGAACACGGCCGAGACCTCGCGGTATACCGAAGCCATCAGGTCGTCCAGCCGCAGCGTGGCTCCCGCGGCCGCGGCTATCCGGTTCACCACGGCCAGCCGCTCAGCCTTCTGGCGGGTCTCGGCATACAAGCGGACGTTCTCGACGGTGATGGCCAGCTGGTCCGCCACGGCTTGCAAGGTATACAAGTCCAGAGGAGCGAAGGCGGCCGGCTCCGCGCTCTGGACGTCCAGCACGCCGATCACCCGCTCCTTCACCTTGATGGGCACGGAAAGCTCGGAACGGGTAGCCACGTCCGGGTCGCATTTCACGTAGCGGGGATCCTTGCTGACGTCCGCGACCAGCAGCGGCTCGCCGCGGGCCGCCACCCAGGCCGTGAGGCCCGCTGCTCCGACGCGCAGCCGGAACCGATTCTCGTGTTTGCGCAGGGCTTCCTGGGCCGAAGCCCGCAGGACCAGCTCATCCCCTTCGACCAGGAGGATCGAGACGTTGAAGTAATTGAAGCTCTCATTAATCAGGCTGACGGCCTGGTGCAGCAGCTCGTCGAGCTCTAGTATGGCGGTGGCCTTGCGCCCTACGCCGGCCAGCAGCTCCATCCGGCGGGCGCGCTCCTGGAGAACCGCGGCTGAGTCCTTCAAGGGGTTGAATACCTGCCTAGCTATCAGGCCATACCCCAGAAGCGACACGCTCAGCATGGTCGTGAAAGCGAGCACGGGAAAGGGCACTCCTATCAATCCGCCGAGCAGCAGGCCGGCGAAAAGCAAAACGACGCTCAAGGCCATGAACGGCGCTCGAAGGGCGTGGCGATCCCGCAAGAGCACCACCAGCGACCACAGCAGGAAGGCGGCGGGAACGGCGGCGGTCAGCAGGCCCAGAGGAGTCACATCGAACAGTGTCGTCCCGTTGGGGCTCAGGCGCTGGTTGAGCACCAGGCGGTGCATGAACAGCGGCACGCTCAAAGCCGCCAGGACGGAAAGTCCGCCCAGTACGGCCCGATCTTCCAGCCGCGTGCGCCCGCCGCGGAAACGCACGGCGAAAGCGAGCAGCAGGGGGCCTTGCAAGCCCAGGAAGAGCGCGGCCAGCTCGCTGGCCAGCGGCGGATTGCCGAGCCCCGCCCAGAGGGAAAGCTTGAGCAGCAGGGAGGAGAGGGCCCAGAGGCTCGAAGCCCCGGCGAAGAAGGCGAAGCTCAAGGTCAACGGGCTTCGCGAACCGGAGCCCAGGGCGGCGAGGAGCAGCGAAGCGGCCACCAGCGCGGAGCAGGCCAGCGCGGCGGTGTCCAGCCAGAAAAGAAGAGGCATGCCCTAGCGATCATACCGCAACCGCCCTCATAATCCAATGTCCCGGCAGGGCCCTTCTTGCACCGATGGGCAGGTTATTAGTATGTTTCAGGCATGGCCGATGTTTTTCTCGATAACTCCTATTCCATAGGACGCACGCCCCTGGTCCGGTTGAACCGGCTTCCGGAAGGCAAGGCGCCGATCCTGGCGAAGATCGAAGGGCGCAATCCATCCTACTCGGTGAAGTGCCGCATCGGCGCCTCGATGGTCTGGGACGCGGAGAAGCGGGGCGTGCTTAAGCCGGGCAAGACGATCGTCGAGCCGACCAGCGGCAACACCGGGATCGCCCTGGCCTTCGTAGCCGCGGCCCGGGGCTACCCTCTCCTGCTCACCATGCCGGAGACCATGTCCGTGGAGCGCCGCAAGCTGTTGAAAGTACTTGGCGCAACGGTTCACCTAACCGAGGGGGCCAAGGGCATGAAAGGGGCCATGGCCAAGGCCGAGGAAATCGTGGCCTCCGAACCCGACCGCTATGTGCTGCTGCAGCAGTTCAGCAACCCCGCCAACCCCTGGATCCACGAAACCACCACGGGGCCGGAGATCTGGGAGGACACGGCGGGAGCCATCGATGTGCTGGTCGCTGGGGTGGGCACCGGGGGCACGATTACCGGGGTATCGCGCTACATCAAGAAGACCAAGGGCAAGAAGATCATCTCCGTGGCGGTGGAGCCCGCCGCCAGCCCGGTGATCAGCCAGAAGCTGGCCGGGCAGGAGCTCAAGCCGGGCCCGCACAAGATCCAGGGCATCGGCGCCGGGTTCATCCCCGACAACCTGGACCTCGGTCTGGTCGACCGGGTCGAGCAGGCGAGCAATGAGGAATCCATCGAGTACGCCCGCAGGCTGGCCCGGGAAGAGGGTATCCTGGCCGGGATCTCCAGCGGGGCGGCCGCCGCCGTAGCCGTGCGCCTGGGCCGCCGCAGCGAGTTCGCGGGCAAGACCATCGTGGCGGTGCTGCCGGACTCCGGAGAGCGCTACCTTTCGACCGTGCTGTTCGAAGGACTGTTCGATCCCCAGACGGGGCTGTAGCCCATGAGCGGGCGGCTGGCCATCGCGGGGGGCGATCCCGTCCTCAAACGCTCCGACTACCGGAACTGGCCGATCATCGGCGCGGAGGAGCGGCGGTTGATCCAGGAGGTTCTGGACTCTGGCATCCTGGCCGGGGGCACGGCGCCGCAGGTCAAAGCCCTGGAGCGGGAATGGGCCGCCTACACGGGCGCCAGGCACTGCCTGACCACCGCGAGCGGCACGGCGGCGCTGCACATGGCCCTGGCCGCGGTCGGGGTCGGCCCGGGCGACGAGGTGATCGCCCCGGCCTTCACCTTCCTGGCTTCGGCTTCCTGCGCCCTGCACCAGAACGCCATTCCGGTATTCGTGGACATCGACCCCAAGACCTACTGCCTGGACCCCGGCAGGCTGGAGGCGGCCATCAGCGAGCGTACCCGGGCGATCATCCCGGTGCACATCCAGGGACTGCCTGCGGACATGGACCCGATCCTGCGGATCGCGCGGAAACACAACCTGTTCGTCATCGAGGACGCCTGCCAGGCTCATGGGGCGAGCTACAAGGGCCGGAAGGTCGGCACGATGGGCGACATCGGCTGCTTCTCGTTGAACAACTTCAAGAACCTATGCGGCGGGGAAGGCGGGCTGTTCATCACCGACAATGAAAGCTATATGGAAAAGGGCGCGCTGATCCGCTGCTTCGGCGACGAGGTGGACGAGGTGAGCAAGCGCCGCCTCTACAACGCATCGATCCTGGGCTACATGTACCGCAACCAGGAGCTGCCGGCGGCCCTGACCCGAGCCCAGCTTCTGCACCTGGACGAGTACAACCGGGCGCGCATCGCCAACGCCGAGCACCTGAGCCGGGAGCTCTCCGAGATCCCCGGAGTAATCCCGCCCTATTGTCCTCCCGATTGCACCCACGTGTACTTCATGTACAATGTGCGCTTCGATCCCCAGGCGGCCGGCGTGCCGTGCGAGCCGCGGAGGTTCCGTATCGCCGTAGAGAAGGCCTTATACCAGGAGGGGGCGCTGGTCGGGCAATGGCAGACCATGCCGGTGCCGGCCCAGGACCTGTTCCAGAGCAAGCTGGGCTACGGAGGCACCGGCTACCCCTGGACGATCAACGAGGCCAAGGGCGTGGACTACAACTACGATCCGAACCAGTTCCCCGTGGCGCAGACGCTGTGCGACACCTACACCATCGTGCACGGCATCCACGCCCCGAACGGGAAGGCGCTGATGGAAAAGATCGTGGCCGCCTTCCGGAAGGTGTTCGCCTCCCTGCCCGAGGCCATGGCCCACGCCGGCGACCCGATCAATCCCGGAGCCGACGGCAGGCTCTACGGGGCCGGCTGAGCAAACAGGGAAGGCCCGGGAAACGTTTGACGGCGCGCGGGGAAAATCCATACTTTTAGCACGTATGAGCTCAGAGGAGAACAACCAGGGTTGCCAATCTCCCCAGGCGGGAGTCGATGCGGCGGCAGCCCTGGATACCAAGTGCGGGCAGAGCCCCGGACCGGACGAGGAGAGCAGCGCCGTGGAGTGGGTGGCCTGCGCCCGCCTGCCCACCCGCTTCGGCGTGTTCACGATCATCGGGTTCCTCGATCGCGGCAATGGCAAGGAACACACGGCCATGGTCCACGGCAACGTGATGGACCGAACGGATTGTCCCGTGCGCGTCCATTCGGAGTGCCATACCGGCGATGTGTGGACCTCCCTGCGCTGCGACTGCCGGGAGCAGCTGGAGAAGAGCCTGAAGTACATCCAGACCCAGGAGTGCGGGGCCGTCATATACCTCCGGCAGGAGGGCCGGGGCATCGGGCTGTTCAACAAGCTGAAGGCCTACAACCTGCAGGACCTGGGGCTGGACACGGTGGAAGCCAACGTGCAGCTCGGCTTTCCCAGCGACACCCGCAGCTACCGGGCCGCGGCGGACATCATCCGCCTGCTGCAGATCCGCTCCGTGGCGCTGATGACCAACAACCCGGAGAAGATCCGGGGGCTGGAACAAGAGGGCATCCAGGTCACGCGCCGGATCCCGGTGATCATTCCGGCCAACGAGCACAACCGGCGCTACCTCAACACCAAGAAGCAACGTCTCGGCCACATCCTGGATTGAGGTGGACGCGCTTTGGAGCGGCTGATGAAAGACTCGGAGCCGTCCGGCAACAAAAGGGCGTGCCGGCGGCCTGGGGCCGCGGTCCTCCTGGCTCCCGCGATCATGTTCCTGGCCGCTGGCGTGCCGGCCCGAGCCCAGTCCACGGGCGCGCTTGCCAGTGCGGAGCTGGTGGAGACCCTTTCGCCAGCCGGGGTGGACAAAATCGTGGCGGAGCTGTTCGAAGAGGCCAAAAAGCCCTCGGCCTCCTTCTCGGTGGACTGCTATATCCTCCGCTTCCAGAGCCGCTACCCGGAGGGGACACCCGCCTCGGTCACGGCTCAGCTTTTCGTGCCCCGTTCTCCCGAGCAGGGGCCGCCGGCCATATACCTCTTCGCCCCCGGAAGCACAGGACTGGTCAACGCCTGCCGCCCATCCCGCGAGCACCTCGCCGGCATCCGCTGGGGATTGTACCGCGCGCACGTGCTGGCCTTTGCCGGCCAGGGTTTCATCGGCGTGCTTCCCGATTACATGGGTTTCGGCGATCCGGGGCGTCTCCAGCCCTACATGAGCACCGTGGCCGAAGGCCGGATGATGCTGGATGCCATCCGGGCAACCCGCCATTTCCTGGAGAGCTCTCCCGGCGGCGCCAGGGAGAAGCCGCCGGTATTCGTAGCCGGATTCTCCCAGGGGGGTCACGCCGCCTTCGCCGCCGCGGACCTCGAGCGCTCCTACGCGCCGGAGCTGCGCATCGCCGGGATCATCGGCTACGGCCCGACCACGGACCTGGAGGCGATGTTCCGGGAGTTCCCCGTGGCGGCGCCCATGGCGGTCTACACCTTTTCCCTGATGTACGGGACCGAGCGCTTCGACCCGCGGCTCATCCTGGGCAACCGCTGGGTGGACAGCCTGGCCCACGACGTAACGCGCCAGTGCGTCGGGGGAATGCAGCAATACTACCCCTGGTCGGCGCGCGAGCTGTTCCAGCCCGCCTTCGCCGACGCCCTGTTCGCCCGGGAGCTGGCCCAGAAATACCCGGAGATCCACCGAATTTTGAAGGAAAACAGCACCGGCCTGTCCCGGCACCGCATCCCCTGCCTGATCCTGCAGGGCACCGATGACGTGGTGATCAGGCCGGCCACCCAGGAGCAGTTCGTGCGCCAGCTCTGCCGTGCGGGCAGCGCCGTGCGGTACGTGCTGTACCGCGGCCGCCGGCACGACACCCGGCAGATCGGCTACTGGGAGGCCTTGGACTGGATGCTGGGGCTGGCCGCCGGGCACAAGGCCCCCTCGGATTGCCGGGAGCTCGGGGGTTGAAAGGGAGCCGGCTCGCCACGGTGCCGGGGATTTGGGTATAATCAATCATGCGCAACCGGATCCTCATCGCTGTGACACTCTGCCTCCTGGGTGTAAGCCTCTGCGCCCGGGCGCCAGCCGATTCCCTGTATGGGGCCGAGGCGCCCAAGGACGCCGCCTTCGTGCGCTTCTTCCGCGCCGCCGGCGGCGGGGGGCCGGTGGAGCTGGGCGCCAAGCGTTTCGACCCCGCCGTAGGCGAGGTTACCCCGTACCGCCCGGTGCTGCCGGACATCTACCTTCTGCGCAGCGGGGGGCAGGAGACGGAGATCATTCCCAAAGTAGGGCACTACTACACGCTGGTGGTCGCCGCGGAGGGGATCCGCATCTTCGAGGACGTCGAGCACACGGATCCGGCCCGCGCCCAGTTGGTGTTGTACAACCTCCTCCCTAGTGAGAGGGTCGAGCTGAAGACGGCCGATGGCCGGACCTCCGTCATCGCCGGGGTGGGTCCGGGAGAGGCAGGCCGGGTGAACGTGAACGCCATCCCGGTGAAGCTCGGCGTGTTCGGAAGCGCCGGGCCGCTCGGAATGCTGGGCGACCCGGGCCTGCAGCGCGGCGCCTCCTACAGCGCCTTCGTCTTCGAAACCGGTTCCAGCCCGAGGATCGTCTGGGCCAAGGCCGAGCTGGCCAAGAAATGACCCTGCGGCATGGTCTTCACCAGCAGCGTCTTCCTGTTTCTGTTCCTGCCCCTGTTCCTGGGCCTCTACTATCTGCTTCCCGCCCGCGCCCGTCTGGCCTGGATCCTCGCGGCCAGCTGGGCGTTCTACGGCTGGTGGCGGCTGGACTTCCTGGCCTTGATCGCGGCCGTCACCATCTGGAGCTACCTGGCGGGCTTGTGGATCGGCCGCCGGCGCGGTAGCCGGCGCTCTCGCGCCGCCCTCGCCCTGGCGATCGCGGCCGACCTGGCCGTCCTGGGCTATTTCAAGTACTTCAACTTCGGCCTGGAAAGCCTTAACGCCCTGCTGGCCTCCGTCGGCGCCCGCACGCTCACGGCCTGGAAGGTCGTGCTCCCCGTGGGCATCTCCTTCTACCTCTTTCACGCCATCAGCTACCTGGTCGACGTGCACCGCGGCGATGCCCCGGTGGCCGTCGATTTCCTGGAGCTGGCCGTCTACATGGCGCTGTTCCCCCAACTGGTGGCCGGACCCATCATCCGCTACAAGGATCTGGCCCCGCAGCTCAGGCAAAGGACCCACAGCTTCGACGGCTTCTCCGAAGGGGCCGCCCGCTTCATGATCGGGTTCTGCAAGAAGGTCCTGATCGCCGACCTGGTAGCCCCGATCGCCAACGCCGGCTTCGGCCTGGCAACGCCGACGGCGGCCGACGCCTGGCTCTCCGCCCTGGCCTATACGGCCCAGATCTACTTCGATTTTTCAGGGTACTCGGACATGGCCATCGGGCTGGGCTTGATGATGGGCTTCCGCTTCCCGGAAAACTTCCGTACCCCCTATCTCGCCAGGAGCATCACCGAGTTCTGGAGGCGCTGGCACATCAGCCTGTCCACCTGGCTGCGCGATTACCTCTATATCCCACTGGGAGGAAACCGCCGCGGGTTCGGCCGCACGCTGGTAAATCTGATGACGGTCATGGTCCTGGGGGGGTTGTGGCACGGAGCCGCCTGGACCTTCGTGCTCTGGGGAGCCTGGCACGGGCTGTTCCTGGCGCTCGAGCGCCGCAGGCGGCGGGCCCTGGAAGCCGAGGGGCGGCGGCCCGCAGCCGTGGCGGCCACCATGGCCGTGGTGATCGTCGGCTGGGTGCTGTTCCGCAGCTCCTCGCTGCCTCAGGCTCTGGGCATGCTCGCAGGGATGATCGGGCTGCATGGGCTTGGGCTGTCCAACGCCTTCCGCTGGCAGCTCGGCGGCCTGGAGCTGGCCGTGCTGGCCCTGGCCCTGCTGGCCGTCTACGCGGGGCCGTGGCTGGCCCGGCGCGCCGCCTGGCGGGGCTCGTGGGAGCCGGCCCTGGCCGGCCGCCTGGCGGTCATTCCGTTGTTCCTGCTGGCCTTGCTGAGGACCGCGGCGGAGAGCTTCTCGCCGTTTCTCTATTTCCAGTTTTGAGGCACCGGACCATGGCGGAACAACAGCAGGCATCCGGCCGCAGGCGACTTCTGGCTATTCTCCCCGGCGCAGCGCTGCTTCTGGTTCTAGCGGGCGGCGCCGCGCTGGCCCTGATCAATCCGGCCTCTTTCTCCAGTCCCGGTTCCGGGGGTCTGCTGGACGGCCGTTGGACCGCCGCCTACCAGAAGAGCTTCGAAGAAGACCTGGCCATCCGCGGGCCGGCCGTGGCCGCCTGGGCCCTGCTGAAATATCGCCTGTTCGCTGAAGGAAACCGAGGCGTGCTGGTGGGCAGGGACGGCTGGCTGTTCACGGCCGAGGAGTTCGAGCCCTGGGCAGCGCTTGCGCTCCGCATCGACCTTCAGGCGGTCGGGGAAGCCAAAGAGACCCTCGATCGCCAGGGGGTGAGGCTGCTGATCGCCTTGGTCCCGGCCAAGGCGCGCGTCTACCCCGAGCAGCTTGGCCGGTACGCGCTTCCGCGGCAGGTGAGCGGGCGCTACCGGGATCTGCTGGCCCGGCTGGCTGATCTTGGAATCCCGGCCCCCGATCTGCTGGGCCCATTGCTGGAGGGGAAGAACAGAGGACAGGTCTTCCTGCGGACCGACACGCACTGGACGCCCCTCGGGGCCGAGGTGGCCGCCGAGGCCCTGGCCCCCGCGCTCGGAAAGCTCCTGTCGCAGGCCGGCTCCCCGCGGGCCCGATTCGTGACCCGCCACGGACCGAGGCGGGAGTATCGGGGGGACCTGCTCAACTTCATCCCTCTGGGAGCCTTTGATCAGCGTATGGGGCCGCGCCCGGACAGCGTGCCGGAAAGCGTGACCTCCCGCGGGGAGCCGGCCGAGACGGGGCTGTTCGAACAGCCGGTCATCCCCGTGGTCCTGGTGGGCACCAGCTACAGCGCCGGGAGCTTGTGGAACCTGGAGGGCGCCCTCGAGGCGGCCGCCTCGGCAGACGTCCTGAACGTCTCCGAGCAGGGGCAGGGGGCCCTCGCGCCCATGCGAAAGCTGCTCGCGGGTCCGGTTCTGGCGGACGTGCAGGCCAAGGTCGTGGTCTGGGAGATCCCCGAGCGCTATTTCACGCTGCCCTGAGTTCTGCCGCCGGCCGGTCTCCGGTCGCCGGCCCAGGGCCGCCTACTTCGCGGTCAGGTTGAACACCCCATCCCAGCTTTCCGGCGGCGGCTTTTTCTTGAACTCCCTGCAGCGCTTGAGGAAGGCCTCCGAGGGCGGATCCCCCGGCAGGGCCTTCTGCACCTCGGCGAACAGCTCCGCGGCCTGGTCCCACTGCCTGCCCTCGAACAGGGCCTGGGCCTGGTGGAAGGTCTCGATGGCTTCCAGGGTCCGCTCTCCGGCCGCGGGCTTCTCGTCGATCAGCTCGAACAGGCGCACCGGCTCCTGGATTCCGACCACCCGCACCCGGTCCATCTGCCGCCAGGCGAACCCGTCGCCGGCCGCCTTGCGGGTGGCCTCGCTCGCCAGGATCCAGGTGCCGTACTGCTTGTTCACCCCCTCCAGGCGCGAGGCCAGGTTCACCGAGTTGCCCATGATCGTGTAGTCCATCTTCTGGGCCGTGCCCATGTTGCCCACCACCATCTCGCCGGTGTTGATCCCGATGCGCGTGTGCAGGGGCGTCGGGCTTAGGCTCTCGGCCAGGAAGTGCTCGTTCAGGTACTTCTCCATCTTTTTCATCCGCACCGCGGCCAGGCAGGCCCGGGAGGCGTGGTCGGCGTAGGTCACGGGGGCGCCGAAGAAGGCGATGATGGCATCCCCCTCGTACTTGTCGATGGTGCCGCGAAGGTCCAGCACGATGTTCGACATCTCGGTGAGGTAGGCGTTGAGCAGCCTGACCAGCTCGGTGGGGTCCATCTTCTCCGAAATCGTGGAAAAGCCCCGCACGTCGGTGAACATGGCCGTAAGCAGCTTCTTCTCGCCGCCCAGGTTGAGCTTGTCCGGGTCGGCGATCAGCTCGTTGATCACGTCGGTGGACAGGTAGTGGGAGAAGGCGTTGCGGATGTAGCTCTTCTCCTGCTGCAGCACCAGGAACTTGACCAGGATCAACACGAACAGGGTGACGAACACGCTGAGCACGGGGGTGAGCAGGTGCAGGTACCGCCCGGTGAGCAGGAAGAAGCCCGCGCCGAGCGCGGCCAAGGCCACCA
>Ga0315280_10009958_pt1 | contig 12022 bp, 14 predicted proteins | sample YL17G06_40_MG_FD_203697 | JGI IMG/M metagenome (GOLD analysis project Ga0315280, IMG submission 203697) | Sediment microbial communities from Yellowstone Lake, YNP, Wyoming, USA - YL17G06_40 | ecosystem: Environmental > Aquatic > Freshwater > Lake > Sediment | place: USA: Wyoming | collected... | reverse complement strand
TTCTATTCATCATACCTACGACAATAATCGGGGTCCGGCATTTTCTTAGAGAGAAAGACAACTCTGGCCCAGCACCCAGTCTATCGTCAGATACTCTCGTCGGAAGGAAAGAGCAAATAGCGGTAGGCAACAAGGAGAGACTTATGCCAGAGAGACGGCCTGAAAGAAAAGCCTCTCCGAAGAAGGAAATTGCGGATAAGCTGGAACAAGAGGCAAGAACAGCTCTATTGGAACATCATGCGTCTCTGATGCAGGGCTACAAGACTTACGTTCTAACTTTGGCTGTCGGTTCCGTAGGGCTCATCGAGCTATGGCATACAATATGCCCGATCTACTACCTGAGATGGCTCTGGACTCTTGGTTTAGGGTTGATTGTCGCAGGCGTGGTCTACTGCATAGCTCGGTTTGCCTATCTCGGAAAGCTCACTGCGTATTCACTTTGCGCCGCTCCGAGCGCTGACGCTCAGTACACCGAGAAACCACTGCTGTTTCGACTTAGCCTAGGCATCCGAGCTGAAGCACTCACCTATCAGCCACAAGGCAGAGTCGCGGAAGCGTGGAAGTTTATGGCGCAGCTCGGCGAGATTAAGCGCAACCGCATCAAGGTAGCTTTCATTTTGTTCGGGGTTTTCTGCTTAGTCGCCATACTTTTCTGGTTCTTGTCGTCCCCGTATCCTTGCTGAGAGGCAATACCCCATAGATTATAAGAAATCAGCTACAAGAATAGAATCATGGCGAAATGGGCGTGAAAATGGGCCTGAAAATGGGTGATAAATCATGAGTTATGGACCACCGCGCAACGGTTACACCCAACAACAACGCAACCCAATTTGTCGTGCGTTCGTCTGTACAACTGTATGCGATGTCTCACGAACACAGTCTGGGTGAAAAGGCTGAAATCATGAAAGGGTGTTAGGTCACATCAGGTTCCTAGGGTTCCTTGACTGCTGATTTGAGGCATTGCCCACCTTCCGTGGCATGGAGGAATTGAGTAGTTGGAGAGAGAAGACGGAGAACTTGGATTCATAGCTGATGAAATAGGGAAGACCGGATATCCGCTCGAAATACACGCCTCTGAAGTATTGGAGAAGAGGGGTTGGAGCGTTCTCCATTCGACTTTCTATCAGGATATCGAGACAGGGAGCATGCGAGAGATTGACATAAGGGCTGACAAGTCCATTGATGGATCTCGTGCAGGTGACACTATATCTCCGCACAGGCTGCAGCTTCGGCTCGACATACAATGCAAGAAGAGCGATGCTGTTGCGTGGGTGTTCTTTCTCACCACACGGAGAACGCAAGACATGGCACCTTCGCCAAGATTCCTAGACTATCTATATGTGGCCAAGACAACTAGTCTATCACGTCTATACTCGACGCATCGGCCCACAATCCCCGCTGCTCCGACTCTGTCCCTTGGCATCGCCAAGTCCCTCAAGCACGTGGGTGATCTGGGACTGATTGACCGAACCACATTTCAATCCCTAGCGTCCGCTGAGCAAGCCAAAACATACAAAGAAATCAAGAGGAAACAGGCGCACGATTCGAAGAACGCAGGTGAATATCCAGCGATCTATGAGGCAGCGATGACGGTACTGAAGGCGACTGACTACGATTTCAACAACGTGTACGCCATGATGCAAATGGTCATTGATGGCAGTCTCTCCGGCGTGCCACTTCCGCGTGGTGTCGAAATTGGCGACATACAATTGTACATGCCCATCATCCTGTTTGAAGGCAAACTGGTCACTTGGCAGGACGGGCACGTCAAGAATGCGAACGAGGTCCTGCTTCAGTCTCAAGTCCTGTCAAAGATGATGTTCATTCCATCTCCATCAATTGTCGTCATTCACAAAGATCATCTCAACGATTTCCTGAAATCCATAGACGATGATCTATTGGCACTTGCGGACAGAATCCATGAGAATAGAGGAAAGCTTGACGAGCAGCTCAGATCATTGAAGCAGCAGTTTGCAAGCACGGACAATCCTGCATGAGCATTCTCGAAACCTCTGGGTGAGCCCATTCGTCTAACACTGGTTTCCCCAACGGGAATGCTGGAATAGAGAAGATCAGTCGGCAAAAGTGTGCGAAAAGCTTGGTCTTGCATTCGCAAGAGTTCTCAGAACTGCTTGAGCAGTTTTTCACGCGCCGCTTCCACCAGTTGCTTGGATTCGGCGATAAGCTCTTGTTGTTTCTTGCGATGCTCTTTTTCAAGCAACCAAGACTCTGTCGCCTCGCTTGAGCTCTTCCAAAGATTCAGTTGATCATTGATGGATAGGAGCATATTGTGGTAAGCTCCAACACCGAGATAGAAAGCCTCAGGCTCATCAACGTACCGATGAGTCAACAGCAGTTCAGTGCAGGTCGACCTGAATCGACTAGAGGGAAGCATGACCTTCTTCTTATCCTTCCGTAGCTGTTGGTTATCTTCAGCTATCTTGATCACGCTCTCGTGGACATGTTCATTTCGTCTCAATTCTTGTTCCAATGCGTCTAGGCGACGTACCGATTCTTCTCGATAAACGATCTCGTACAGTGTCCCGCGGCCCGTGACAGTCTCCAGTACTGCGCTATCCGGTCTATTTGGATGCTCAAGGCAATCCTGAATAGCGTTCTTCAGGTCAACGCGAAAATACGCATCTTTCTGGGTGTTGCCCGGACAGTAGAATAGGATACCCTTTGACCCGATGTCGAAAGGGATTTTCGGTCTGTATCCGTCATCTGCGATTGTGATTGTGCCCGACTTGAAGCTTTGCCGAACTCCTAACTCCCAATAGACGTTCGCGTTGCTGTCTGTCAAATCGGCAAGCACAATCGGAGAGGTAATCAGGTCCTTGATGATCTCTCTGACAATGTCTCCACGTAAGGGCTGGGATCGTCGAGCTTCAACTCTCGGGTTCTCCTCGATTAGAGGCTTCAGATAATCCCTGAAATGCCGTTTCCAGTACTCCTCGGTGTGGTCGTCTGTTGTCTTGCTAAAGGGCATGATAACGAAGCAAACTGATCGATCGGGCAACATCAAACTCACAGTCTGCGTGATTGACTAGTGATAAGAACAGATATAGAGTGAACGGTGACAGAGCAAGATCCGTACCATGTTGACACAATCTTTGCGCCGTATTGCTCGCACAACTTGCTCATTCGTGCGCAGCCACCACCACAGTCTGGCGGCTCCGTCAACCACCTTACCGCCCAGAGAGTCAACACGCTCCGAAAGATTACACCAAAGGCTTTCAGGGTCAGCAGACCGTAGGCTTTGAAGTTGATGCAGTCCTACCTGACGGCAGACGCAGACCTGTTGCATCTGCTGAGAAAGTAAACCTGAAACCCGATAGAAGAAGAAAGAAGAATCAGAAATACGCGTACCTCTGCTCTCTCGATCCAAACGGCCGTTTCAGAATCACCATGAACGTTGTCACGGGGCAGATTTCTTTCGGCGTTAGAGTAGGCAAGTATTATTTCACTGAGACTTTGTCGCCTGACAAGTTCATGAAGATCGAGGCGGCTCGATCTTGTTATATTTCTAGAACAGACCATTTGGCAAGAAAGTCATATTCAAATTCTGAGCATTTTCGCATAGGCTTAGACTTCTATCAGAAGGAATTCCTCACCAAGATCAGGGTGCAGAAGAAAGCGTACAAGCTACACATGATCAATCTCAGACGCAGACGGCAGAAAGCTCACAGACAAAGACGACGACATTCATCATCAAAAAGACAAGGTGACTAGATTTCGTAGAAGTTTCTTTGCGTGGCCTTAGAGAGGTTGCGAGTGACATCATTGACGGTGTCTTTGCGGAAGTATCTTCGGCGTTTGAATATGTTGTCGAAGGAGTCGAAGATTTGTTATGGGACATCTACGACGTTCTCACGGGCTGAACCGCTCTTTCTCTTCTCTCTCTTTCGGGTTTCAGGTAAGTCTCTCTTATCTCGCATGTCTTAGCTTCTGGAATACTGGTTTGTAGACCGTGAAAGGTCTTGGGTTGCGTGCATGTCTGCGCAGATAGTGGAGTGTACTTTTGCCGATGTCGAGTTCTCTTGCTTCTTCAGTGGAAAGCGATAGGATTCGATCACGCACTTTGATAGTGTCATCTCTCTGCAAGCTTGGACTTGGCTTCAGGAAGTCAAGGGATTCAGATTTCCCTAAGAGAAAGCGAGCGAGTTCCTGACACTTGTTCGGAATGATTGTATCCCACTTCCACGTCTTACCCTTGTACTGAACGTCAGCCTTGAATTTGTCCCTGATGAATTGTCGGAATCGACTCTTCGCGTCAACGTCAAGATAGTAACGATAGTAGTCACTTGTAAAACAGAAGTCACGCATATTCACGACATGCGATTCAAAGGCTTCTATCACTATCACATCACATAGCCATCTCCACGGTTCCTGAAGATCATATACTAGGGATTCTTTGGTCTGGTAATCGCTAGGCTCATGCAAGAAACCGTAGGCCGATTCCAAACCAACCGTGTTAATCGCTTTCCGACATTCGCATTTCAGGAACCCATATGCATAGTTGAGACAGAAGTTAACTGGATCAGAAGCGTTGTACTGGTGGCTTCGCATGCTTCGGCCTTCGAAACAATATTCCTCAGGCATGATTGATTGAATCGCCTGCCAATAATGCTGAGCGACTTTACCCTCAACTGCGCGTACATCATCAACTGTCTCTGCCTTGTCTAGCTTACATGATTCAGAGGTTACTCTTCGAACATCTCTGTCGATGTCATATCTTTCAGCTAACCATTTCAGCACGTCTTTGCTTCTCTGAATCTATGTTCTCACTAGCTCGTAGGCGATCTTCCGTTTCTTCTCTGGATCTTCGCAGGCTTTGAGTTGCTTAGCTCTCAGGTCAGCTTTGATGGGTGTGGGTGGTAGGATTGATGAGATTAGGCTTCCATCAAAGTCGAGGATGAACACTGGAATCCTATTTCTTGAAAGCCAATGGAAAGCCTGTAGAGTGATGTAGCCGCTATGGCCGTCGATGATAATCGAGTCGTAGGGTATGCGTCTTGGTCGAAATCTGTATTCAGTGTCCTCTTTCAGGCTTTCATGTCCGTCTGTTAGGGTTAGGTTTGAGTTTGAGCGCATATTCTCGGTCTTGATTCTTACTCCGTAGCCTGAGAGGAATAGCGGATTCATTTCAATCGCTCTTCTGGCGTGTACAGGTTGCCGTTGTGCAGGATGTAGAAGCCTATGCGTTCTTTCGGGAGATGTCTCTTGAAGAAGGTGTATGTTCGGTCGACCTCGCGGCGTGTCCATTTCTCCGCTTTGAATATTTGGTATCGGCGATATTCGCGTTCGCCCGTGACTGGATTTCTGAGGATTCCACCGCATATGAGCGAGCGTTTGAAGCCTCGTCTCCTTATTGACTGGCATGTTTTGGGGTCTACTTTGATTCGTGCTCCTTGGGTTGTGATTCGTCTTTCCTGACATGGGTCTTTGCTTACGACTCTTAATCTGCCGTGTTCGTCTCTGAGTACGAGCCTATTCTTCATGATCTTTCTGGGCTTGTATTGGGCAACGTAGGGTTCGTTTCGCAGAATCAGGTCTTTCATCCTGTTCCACCGATTCTATAATAGAAGCGCAATCTCCATATAAGTCTGCCTCTATATTAGAGGCGACATGGAATGTTCACTAGAATACTCACAGAGCTTGAGCGTAGAAGGATTCAATCCTACCTCAAACATGATGGAGAGAAAGAGTCTCCGATACGAACTATAGCGACACGGGCGAAACAACACGTGCCAACTATTCGTTCCGATCTGGAGCTTCTCGAAAAACTCTTACAGGCTTACTCCGTCAAATGAAGTGCTAGACGAATATGCGCTCCCTATCGGAAAGAGCTTGACCCCACCTGTCCAGACTCAGCTCCGGCTCTTGTAATGTGGGATCGACGTTTTATCTTCACGAGTGGTACTCTACCTGACGGCGAATGAGCGACGTATCTATCTACTGCCCGTATTGTCATAGGTTCACATCTCTCAACGTTGCGCCGACAACTATTGAATACGGAGATAGACAGCTTCGAGCCTCCGTGATCTACACCGATCCGAGGGACGAAAGCGAATGGTGGATTGGAATCTGCAATTCATGCAAAGAAGGTGTTCTGGTACACACCAAGAACGGTTATTCGACCAAGATCTATCCTGATCCCTTGCCTTCTCCGACCGATGAAAGAATACCGGACCCGATGAGAACCGATCTCGCTGAGGCGAAGACATGTTATAGCGCACACGCCTTTCGCGGGTGTGCTGTGGTAGCTAGACGGGCAATACAATCCGCCTGCATTGAGAGAGGGGCAGCCAAGAACAAGAAATTGGAGCTTCAGCTAGATGAACTGCACTCTGGCGGAGTAATAACAAAAGATCTGAAGAACTGGGGGCACTCGGTGCGATGGATTGGAAACGATGCCGCTCATCCTGACTCACCGAAGGTGGAAGAAAAGGATGCTGACGATATTCTCAAGCTGGCTGAGGAGTTCTTGAGAGTGATCTACGTTACTCCGAAGATCGCTAAGCAGCAGGCAGAAAAGAGAGGTCCAAAACGATAAGACAGGAGAAATAGCGAAAAGAAATAGGAACGCGGTTGGCGTGAAGTTGATCTATCGATATTTGATCTTCCGACATGGGTGATGAGTTGGTTGAGCCTCCTACCCGAGAAGGAGAGACTCAGAGCCACACTCGTGATAGGTCTTATTGCATCAATCATAGCGCTTCGACTCTACCTCCCAGAGGCTACGACGCCTAGAGTGTCTCTGATTTTTGGGGTTCTTCTGACATATTGGTTCTTGTACGTGGCCTTTACAGCGTATGGAATCTCAGAGACGCAAAACGTCAAATGGTCGAACAGACTCCATCGCCTTGGTGACTTGTTCTTCCATTTTGCTTTCTATATCGTAGTGACTGGCGTAGTGGTAGGGGTACTCATGGAGAAATCCCGCATTCTGGTAGTGCTTGAATGGAACTACCTTACGGTATGGTCCTTCTCGTTTGTTGCCTTTCTTGCACCTGAAGCCTTGGGATTCCTAAAGCAACTTTGGAACTGGAGGGGATTCCTTGATAATGTGAGGTCGAATTGGAAGATGGTCGGCAAGAGGTGGCTTCTATTTTTGCTTATGAGTTCGCCGCTATTGGCGCTTCAGTTCTACAAGTTGGTGCTGTGACTCAATGACTTGTGTTCGTACAAGGGCCAGATGCCTGACCTTGCTCGCCTTCAAGGCGTAACCGTTTCGCCATGATTCTATTCTTGTAATTTACAAGCCATTTTTCGATACGCCGATTCTCATAAGTTATAACTTATAACGCCATTCCGCCACGTTTCGCGGTCGTTTCGTCAGGAGTGTCGTCGTTTTGGCGGCGGCGGGCTAAGCTGGTGCGGGCGTCGCGAATTGAACCGTCAGTAGGAACCGTTTCGTATGTGGGCTTTCGTCAAGATGTTTCAAGTGATTCAAGGCTTTTCAAGCCATTCAAGACTCGAACTTCAAACCATGATCATTGAAGCCTACTTTGCGACCTACTGTAAGAGCCTTTGAGCAATCCTTCTTTTGACGAGAACGGAGGCTGATTCCTCGCATGCCCCTACTTGAGCGAGCAAAGGGAGCCTGAGCAGTATCGTCCTGGCTGGACGCATGGAATTCTCCTCTGGAATGCCAGTCCCCCTTTGCGGGTAATGCCGTAGTATTCTCGATCAACATTGATTTGTATTGAATGCAAGTCAGATATGGTTTGGCCGGACTATGATAGAGGCGAAGTCGTTTGCAGAAACTGCGGACTCGTGCAGAAAGACTACGCAACTGAGGTGATGAGCAGTTGTTCCCCGACTGCCGCCTACGTTCACGATGAGTTCCAGGAACTTGAGACGAGGCTTCGTGGAACCATGATCGGTTGGGGAATCTACGGCCCAGGCATGATTGACGGAGCTGGAAATAGGCTAACAGCGGACCAATATGCAAGGAACAAGAGTTCCGTCAGGTTTCAACTCCGCAACTCAACGGGTACATCTCTACTTAACCTAGTCAAACTGGTTGAAGGCACAATTGCGCGGCTGCATTTGCCGAAGACTGTTGGAGTGAGAGCCGTAGAGATCTATCGCAAAGGACATGCAGCAGGCATCAGAGACCCTCTTCGACGAGTTGCAGCCGCAGCAACATATATCGCATGCCGGGAAAGAGGCATTCCGATCTCAATCAAACAAATGGCGCATCCATACGATATTCGGCTGGTTTGGAGGACCCATAACAGAATCATGTTTGCGCTAGACCTCAAAATGCCTCCTCACGATGCTTCGCGTGAGGTCCCTCGGATAGTCGCTGCCGCGAAACTACCATACAAAGTTGAGAGAGAAGCCATTCTGTTTCTTACGAAACTATCCGAAACAGAACATGAAAGAGAGTTCCATGCGACTCCGCTGGCGGCAGCGGCGATCTACCTTTCTTCTCCGCAGAACGACATGGAAGTGTCGAAGAAGCAAATTGCCTCAGCCGCCAATCTGAACGAAAATACGGTCAGAAGATACTGCAAACTCATCGTGAAAGCCCTTCCCCATGATTCGCATGGACTGAGGTCAAGATGACCGGCAGATTCCACGACGAGAGCCTTCGAATACTCAGGGTCCTAAGGATTTGATGAAGGCGGCCGGTGCTCGATGCCACATCTTATAAGGCCATTTTCTGATACGCTTTCAAGACGATCCCTAACTTGGCATGAGGGCGCTGGTTTGTCAAGGGTCTCTTCTGGCGCGGATTCTCTGATCAATCTGTTCCTACTGCTCTACACTATAGAGCGAGGCAGTCGGCGCGGTTACCTGACCGGTCGTGTGAAACTGCAGAAGCTCCTCTTCGAAGCTGAGAAGCGGATGACGAAATTCGGATGGGTGGGGCTGAGTTATGTATTCTACCGTTGGAAGCACGGCCCATGGAGCCCTGAAGCACAATGGGGACTTGAATGGCTTGCTAGGAATGGACTTGTGACCGAGACCGAGGCTCTTATCGAAGCGACGGATGATGGTCATGGGCTGCTCGATGATGCTAGAGAACTCGTTGAGTCGAACCAAGAGATAATGAAGCTTATCGAGAATGTGTCAGATGCTCATGCACTTGACACTGGCAGAACGATGGAAGATGCTGTATATGGTACTCCCTCGCCTGCTACCGGGCAGTTGATGGACAAGGTTAAGCCGGGTGAGACTGTCCTTGAACCATTGGAGAAGTCGAAGGCTTCGAAACTTTTCCGCATTGACGATTCCTGGATCGAGACCTTGGACATACTTCTAGACAAGAGTTCCCGAGAGTCGCTCCAGCAAGCAATGAACGATGCTCAGCAAGGCCGGATCAAACCATACAAGCCTCTTGCGTAGATGTTCGCGTTGGCCCTTCAGTATAGGCCGTACGCGACCGAACGTTTCAACAAATCAATGTCGCAACTCGACCGTCCCGTGCAGCAGAGAGCAGACAAGGCCGTGGCTGAGATCGCTGCTGAACCATATGCGTCAGACCTTCTCAAGGCTCCTTTGAAAGGCAAGAGAGACTATCGCATCGGTGATTACAGAATCGTTTATGCTGTCTGTGACGAATGCAGGAAAGAGAATTGGACTCAAATGAACGGATGCTCCGATTGCAGGAAGCACGGAAGAAGCGACTTCATTCTATTTGATGTGGGTCATCGAGGAAAGATCTACGACGAAATTGCCAGACTTCAGAAGATCAAGCTCGGATGACGGAAGGCCGTATGGCTGCGTCTGCTCCCTCTCCTTTTCGGCAGTTGTTCGAAAGAGTGCCCATCAAGCAGTAAGTCATGACCCTGAGTGCTGGCGCATCAGATCTCCTAGACCCCTTCGCGCTACATGGACCCGCAAGATTCAGCGCGTTTCCGCGCTTCCCTGAAGCAAGCCCGTGAAATTGACAGCTTTCTGAGTTGGGCTAATGTCGCCACGGAGACCATGCAGTGGGCTATGGAAAAGTGACGGGCCAGTCGACAAGAAGTGGATGACTTGTTAAGCGCCTAATCCCACATCGAGTTAAGCAAGACGCCTAGAAAAGGTCCTAGTACAACCCGGGAGTTATTTGCCAGCCTCAGCGTTCAGCGTTAAGTATGGTGGACCGGGCGGGATCTGAACCCGCGCTCTTCGAAGGAGTCATTTCGCCAAGGTGGTTCTTGCCCTTCAGCCATGACTGTTCTCAAGCCATCTTTCCAAGCCTGACGCTTCACTAGTTGGTTCGGAAGATAGTTCGTACAGTTCAGCAATCTTGTCCAGTAGCTCCTGCTTGTAGCGTGATGTCACTCCTTTCGAGCCTTTGATCAACCGATGATAGTGGTCCTCTGGCAGTGCGAGAAAGCGGGGCGGATTCAGGTCTTTCCAGCTTCCATCCAGCTGCAAGAATCTCAATGAGAAACGCGGACGGAGCTCCTTCTTGATATCTTCGAGCAGAGCGATGAGACGAGATTTCGTTTCGGATGGCAGTCTCTCGTAGTCGCGCCGACTTATCCCAAGCCTCTTCATTCTAGGCCAAGAATAGTGACCAGAAACTGACAGAAATACCTTCACGGCAACGCATTGTTCAGCATCTGAGACAAATTAGGTGATCATTGGGTGCATCACCTATCCACACCTAATCACCTGAAAAATGGCCTGTTGAATGAAAATGGCACACTGAGAAACTGAGGGCAAAACACGACTTAGCCAACTGCTGATAATCGTAGTAGGCGTCGCCGACATCGACTGGACTTTGATCAACGCCTACGCTTACTTGGACATCTCCACTAGACGATCTGGTGGACATGCTGAAGGGTTCTCCTCTTGCAGGATCGCGAGTATTCGGGACAGGATAGGAATCAGTGCCGGGTAGAGCTTGCAGTTCCTACACACGTCTAGCAGCTCTCCCACTGCACGAGCCATCTCCTCTCCATTCGTACTTTTCTCCATTCCAAATTCACCTCCCTTTCTTCACTTCTTAGACCTCGCGTCCTCTTCGCGAGAAACGGGATCAGATTCAAAAAAATGGGATGGGGGAACGCTACGTCGCAGCCTTGGCTCCCTTGCGGGGATACAGGGTCGTCATTTTTCTGCCGACGACTTCGAAGAGTATGTTCCAGTGGGCAAGCCGTGAATTGACTCGGGCTCTGTTGAAGTCCACCCTCATCGGGTCGTCTCCTAGCGTATACTGTAAGTTGTTGGCGGTGTGAGCATCCACTGGCGGGTCAATCTTGATGCGGTAGTGTCTGCCGTGGTGAGTCGTCGTTGCCTTGATCCACACAACTCTCAGGTGATGTTTCCGTAGGATCGTGACTGTTTGCCGGACGTATTCTCGCTCAAGCTGCGATGATACGTGGCAGTCCTTATCGAGCTTTAGCACGTTTTCTTTTTCTGGTCTTGACTCTACGATTCTTCTTTGCGTAGGGGACGATGTCGCAATGGTCATTCTGTACCTGTGGGCAAGCTTCATCGTGTTCGCCTTCGAGGAGTGATTGGTTTCTCATTGAAGTTCACCCAATTCATCAAAGGCAAGAGACGCTCCACATCTCGTGATGTCACTATGCTTCTGCCTTTCTCTAGAGCTGACGCCCGCAGCAATGCTTGGGACTGTTTCTGTAGGCGAAACCCGTAGGCATCTTGGGTGCTCGTTTTTCGTCGTCGGTACCCTTGGTGCGGGCGCCTGAATTTGAACCATCATAGGGGCGTTCGTTCGTCGTCCTCGGGTCTCATGGTGCGGGCCTCATAATTTGAGCTTTCATGGGAGGCGCGTTTTTCGTCGTCGGGTCAGCTGATGCGGTCAACGAAATTTGAGCTTCAAGTATTAGCGAAACGACAGTGCAATTCGAACTGATCAACACGTGCAGGCTAGGTGCCGCACCTATTGCACCTATTCACTCTGGATGTCAAATCCAACCACTAAGACTAGGCCACACGCTAGCGCCGAACTCGCCTGTTATCTCGCACTTCGACGCAAAGAAGGAACGCCACATTACTACGAAGGCAATCTCAGCCCGCATCCGTGAAGCCTTCAGAGCGGCCGGGTTCA
>Ga0315280_10009956_pt1 | contig 12025 bp, 11 predicted proteins | sample YL17G06_40_MG_FD_203697 | JGI IMG/M metagenome (GOLD analysis project Ga0315280, IMG submission 203697) | Sediment microbial communities from Yellowstone Lake, YNP, Wyoming, USA - YL17G06_40 | ecosystem: Environmental > Aquatic > Freshwater > Lake > Sediment | place: USA: Wyoming | collected... | reverse complement strand
CTCCGAGGTCCGTTAATTCCAAGGAGTATTCTTTGCTTATCTTATCCAAATCCGCGACTTGCCCTAAGGAAGAAATAACTTTATTTGCTAAAACTTCGTTTTTCGTAATCAGGGAGTTGACCCTTCTGGTTTCCGGCTGGACGAATTCTTCCTCATGCTCTTCGTAAAAATCCGTGACCTCCTTGGGGCTGACGATAATCTTTTTTCTAATCTGTAAATCGATGATTTCAAATATCAACAGTTGCTCCCGGATTCTCTTTTCAATATCCGCCTGTGTTAAACCCTGCTTAACCAGCGCATCTTGAAACTCGGCTTCTGAGGGGTAATGGCTTTTGATTTCGTCTATCTTGGCCTTCACTCTTGCGTCATCTGCTTGTGTGTTTTCCTTTTTTGCTTCCTCCAGGATAAGCCTATCTTCAATCAGGCGGTTTAATAAATCCGGCTTAATCTCGTTCATTTTGTCTTCCAGTTCTTTGCCTTGATATTTAGCGGATAACTGCAGATTCATAAAATTCATAAAATCATCTAAATCTTTTTGGGTGATTATTTCACGATTGACTATGGCAACGATTTTATCTTCGGCGTATGTTGTTGCTGCGTTTACGGTAGGCAGAACAGTTAGGGAAAGGCAAAATATAAATATTAATGACATTTTTCTTAACATCAATTTAGCCTCCGGTGGATATTTTTAAGGTTGCTGACGGTTTCTTTTAACAGGCGGCAATATAAATCAAAACCGATGCTGGCAATAAATCCGTGCTGTTCAATACCCAAAAGATTACCCGCTCCCCTTATTTCTAGATCGCGCATAGCAATCTTAAATCCCGAGCCTAATTCAGTATAGCTAGCAAGCGCCTCCAGCCTCTTCTTGGTGTTGGAACCGATATTCTTTTGGGGTATTAAAAAATACGCATACGCTGGCCGGTTGAACCTTCCTACGCGGCCGCGCAGTTGATGTAAATCCGAGAGGCCGAAGTCATGGGCATTATTAACAATTAAAGTATTGGCATTGGGCACGTCAATTCCCGATTCAATTATCGCCGTAGAAATTAAAACATCAACCTCGCCGCTTAAGAAACCCAGCATAATATCTTCCAGTTCGCTAGAGCCCATCTGGCCGTGTGCCACACCAATGCGTATCCCGCGAGGCAAGAATCTTAAGAGCCGCTCTTTTATTTTTGCAATATCAAAAATGTGGTTATGCACAAAATACACCTGACCGCGGCGGCCGTATTCTTTCAATATCGCCTGTTGGATTAAATCATCATCGTATTCCAATACACAGGTCTTTATAGGTAAACGCGCAGAAGGCGGCGTATTGATAACCGATAAATCTTTTACCCCCATCAGGCTCATATATAAAGTCCGGGGTATCGGGGTGGCAGTTAGGGTTAAAACATCTGAAGTTAACCTGATGGCTTTGAATTTTTCTTTTGATTTTACGCCGAACCTTTGCTCTTCATCTATAATAACTAACCCTAGATTTTTAAATTTAATATCTTCCGAAAGTAACCGATGCGTCCCAATAACAATATCAACAGCCCCCCTACCTAACTCTTTTATAATATCTTTTTGCTCAGATTTTGTTTTGAACCGGGAAAGCATCGCTACGTTTATAGGAAAATTTTTAAGGCGGTAGATGAAGTTTTGATAATGCTGTTCCGCGAGGATTGTCGTGGGCACTAAAAAAGCTACCTGCTTATTGGACATTATCGCTTTAAAGGCGGCGCGCATCGCCACTTCCGTCTTGCCGTATCCGACATCGCCGCAAAGCAATCTATCCATTGGTTTATCCGATTCCATATCGCGCTTTACCTCATCCGTAGCATTTATTTGGTCAGGTGTTTCCTCATAAGGAAATGTATCCTCAAATTCTTTCTGCCAGTCGGTGTCTTGCGAAAACTTAAAGCCCTTAATCGATAAACGCATTGCCTGTAAGGATAAAAATTCCCAGGCAAAACGCTGGATGCCGCCTCGTACCCTCTCCTTAACCATTAACCATTCTTTAGTGCCTAACCGGGAGAGTTTTTTTGGCCTTCGCACATTAAAGGCAACGTATTTTTGTATAAGATGCATTTCCGATACGGGGACATATAACTTTTCCTGACGGTCGTATTCGATGACAAAATGGTCGACTAAACTGCCGCCGATTTTTATCTTATCAATCCCCAGGAATCTGCCGATGCCGTGTGTAAGATGCACCACATAATCACCGATATTTAAATCAATGGTATTATCCAGGGGGAATTCTTCGTGATAGGCTAATATTTTGGTGGCAGGCACTTTTTTTATGGGGAGGATTATCACCATATTATGCCCCCAGAGGGTTTTACCGGTAGCGGTGCTAAAGCTTTTAATTGAAACAATCTTTTCCATCAATTCTATCCGTAAGGGGCACTCGAATGTTAAAGGGTAGATATCAATAATCCCTCCCCTGCGGGAAAACTCGCCTTCTTCAGAAACCATATCCTGGCGTTTGTAACCGAAATCAAGAAGAGTAGAAAAGATATCATCCAGGCTTATCACCAAGCCAGAGTATAATTTTAAGGCTCTAAACATAATTGCTAAATTGTATCGGAGCGCCCCTTGCCTCTCCCCGCAAGAACGAGTGGGGATGCGATATAAACAGTAGAGTAGACTCCCGAAATAAACCCGATGAGCAAAGCAAAAGCAAAATTACTTAATACTTCGCCGCCGTAAAATAAAAATGAGGCTACCACTAAAAGAGTAACGCCGGAAGTAAGAATTGTCCTCCCTAATGTCTGATTAACGCTTAAATTTATTAATTCTCTAAGTTTCATTTTCCTTAGAAGGAGGCTATTTTCTCTTACCCGATCGTAAATGACAATCGTATCATTAATGGAGTAACCGGCAATGGTTAAGAACGCCGTAATGGTTAATATGTCTATCGGCCTTTTGGTCAATGCCATAAACCCCAAGGCAACCAAGACATCGTGTATAAGGGCAATTACACCGGCAACCGCAAAATTAAAATGCTTAAACCGGAAACCCACGTAGATTAATATGCCCACTAAAGCCCAAACCAATGCGCTTGTGGCCTTTGTTTTAAGATTTTTTCCGGCAATCGGACCCACCCTTTCGATTTTTAGGACCTCAATTCCCTGATTGGGGAATTTTTCTTTAAGCACGGATGTGATATCCTGTTTTTGTTCCAATGAAGTTTTAATTAACAGCCGATGCGGATTATCTTTGAACTGCTGGATAGAGGCATCACTGAGCCCCGCTACCTTTAATGCCAGACGGAGCTCCTCTATATTTACGGCATCCTTAAAATTGTATTCCTGAATCTGGCCGCCGGCAAAATCAACGCCGTAGGCATTCCTTCCTTGCCTCAAAAAAGAAATCAAGCCAACGGCAATTACTAAAACGGATACCGCATAAAATATTTTCCTTTTGCCGATAAAGTCTATGTGGGTTGCGCCGAATAATTTAAGCATCGGAAGAGATTTTAGCCAGCCCAGAGAAAGAAGTATTTCAAATATGGTGCGCGTTACGACTATCGCCGTAAACATACTGGCAATAAGACCGATGGTTAAGGTAACGGCAAAGCCCCTAATCGGCCCTGTCCCGAATTGAAACAGTAAAAATGCGGCGATGAGGGTAGTAAGGTTTGAATCAAATATTGCGCTGAATGCCCGATGATATCCGTTAGCTATTGCCGTGCGTAACTGCTTACCGCTGGCCAGTTCCTCCCGTATACGTTCATTGATTAAGACATTGGCATCCACCGCCATACCCAGAGAAAGTGCGATACCGGCAATACCCGGCAAGGTAAGTGTAGCGGAAACACCGGGAAATAATAAAGGTAAAACACCTAATCCGCCTAAAATTATTAACAAGTTAAGTCCGAGGGCAATATCGGCGATAACCCCCGCCAGCAAATAATAAATTGCCATAAAAATAAACACAAAAGTACTTCCGATAAGCGAAGCTTTTATCCCCCGATTTATCGAATCCTGGCCTAAAAGCGGGCCGATGGTCCTTTCTTCCTCTATATGCATGGGAGCAGGAAGGGCACCCACTCGTAAGACAATCGCCAAATCAGAGGCTGTTTCCACGGTAAATTGGCCGCTGATAACTGCCTCGCCGCTGGGTATTGCCTCCCTTATTCGCGGGGCGGATTGCACCTTTCCGTCTAAGACTATGGCTAATCTTCTGCCCACATTATTTGCGGTAATCTCGGCAAATTTTTTTGCGCCTGGCGTATTAAACTCCAGAGCCACTATCGGTTCGTTAAACCTACTCTGGTCAAAACGCATAATGGCATTTTTTATGGCATCTCCGCTTAAAACCGCCTGTTTTTCTAAAAGCAGCGGTTCTTTGTCGTCCTGGGCATATTTAAACTCGTATCCTTCGGGAACGCTTCCTTCGATTGCCTGTTTTAATTTTTCCGTATCGCCGGAAACGAGTTTAAATTCAAGTTGTGCGGTCTTACCGATTATGTCTATGGCTCGCTCCCTGTCCGTAACGCCCGGCAGTTGCACGACAATTTCATCTTCCCCCTGCTTCTGAATAGAAGGCTCTCTTACGCCAAATTCATCGATGCGATTCCTGATTACTTCCAATGCCCGCTCTGCGGCATCTCCTTTCTCCTGAGGAGACAATTTTGCCGTATCAATCTTCAAAACGATATGCATGCCTCCCTTTAAGTCAAGGCCCAAATTTATCCTCTTGTTTAACGGAAAGGTAAAATAGGCGCAAATACCGATGACCGCGGCAATTAAAATTATTTTATAAAAAAGTTTTCTTTCCATAGCGCTATGCCCCTTGATTGATGTCTCAAGACTTCTTAACAAAAGCTACGCAATTTTTTTCCAGTTCAATCTTTACGTTGTCGTCTATCCTTAAAGTTATGGTTTTATCTTTTACATTTATTATCGTGCCATGGATACCACTATTAGTTACAATCTCATCATTTTTATTGAGGTGGGTTAACAACTTCTGGTGCTCTTTTTCCTTGGTGCGTTGAGGCCTGATAAGCAGAAAATAAAAAATAATGAAAATAAAAATTAGCGGAAAGAGATTCAGTATCGGATTAACCGTTTGTCCCTGCGGCATTTTTTACCTCCTTATTCTTGCGGATTAGACTTTTTACGGTTTGCGAAACAACCGCACCGTTTTTTACCCTATAATCCAATCGCTCTTGATTAATTTTGACCCCTCCGCTTATGGGATTGTAGAAACCCAGTTCTTCAATGAACCTACTATCCCTGCCGCGGCGTTCGTCAAAAACCGTTATGCGAAAATGCGGCCTTTTTTTTGGGTTCTTCCCTATTCTTCTTAACCTGATGTGCACTGCCATCTTTTTATCCCCCTTTTAGCTGAAGATTAAATTCTAAATCCCAAGCACTAAATTCTAAACAATTTCTAAATTCTAATTTTCCAAATTAAAAACTTACTGGTTTTGGCTATTGGGATTTAGGATTTGGGATTTGTTTAAAATTTCGGATTTAGGATTTAAGTTCATTTAACTATTGCTTCCATTAAAGCCTTGGCTTTATTGACTGACTCAACGTATTCTCTCTGCGGTACCGAATCAGCGACAATGCCTGCTCCTGCCTGAATATAGGCCACACCCTTTTTTATGATAATCGTCCTAATCGTTATGCAGGTATCCAAATTTTTAGAAAAACTGAAATACCCCACACATCCGGCGTAGGGCCCGCGTCTTAAGTTTTCCAGTTCATCGATAATCTCCATGGCACGAATCTTGGGGCTGCCGGTTACCGTGCCGGCAGGAAAACAGGCCCGCAAAACATCATATGCGTCGAATTGTTTATCGAGTATCCCTTTTACTTCGCTTACCAGATGCATAACGTGGGAATATCTTTCTACCGTCATAAATTCACCGACCTCTACTTTACCGCGAATGCAGACGCGGCCCAAGTCATTTCTGCCTAAATCTACCAACATCAGATGCTCTGCCTTCTCCTTTCTATCGTTGAGTAGTTCTCGCTCTAATTTTCTATCCTCTTCTTCGGTTTTCCCGCGTGGCCGCGTTCCGGCAATCGGCCGGGTTTCCAGGATCCCCTCTTCGCAGCGAACCAGCATCTCGGGAGAGGAACCTAAAATGGTAATATTTTTTAATTTTAAAAAGAACATGTACGGAGAAGGATTAAGACTTCTTAAACTTCTATAAATATCAAAGGGGGGTCTTTGCGTTTTTATCTTGAAACGTTGCGATAAGACTACCTGAATAATGTCCCCTTGCCTTATATAGGTTTTGGCCTTATTGACAATATTCTCAAATTCGTTTTTTTTCAAATTAGAATCAAACTTTATTTTCTTAAAGGCGACTTCTTTAGCCTCGCTCTCTTTCTCTGGTAACGGCCTTTTGAAATCCAGGCTTATCGATTCTATTTTTTTAATCGCATCTTTGTAGTTCTTTATAATAGATGATGTTTTACGGTTCTTCTTCGGTAAGATGACGTTAGTGACGATCTTTATCGAATGATTGACGTGGTCAAAGACAAGGAGGCTGTCGGTTAAAATAAAGACGGCGTCGGGAAAATTTAAATCGTCGGGATTTTTATCGGGTATCTCTTCGAAAAACCTGACCATGTCATAACCCATAAATCCCACTAAGCCACCGCAAAACCGCGGCAGCCCTTTTATCGGCACTGCCTGAAAGTCTTTCATCACCTGCTTAATTTCATCCAGGGGGGTTCTTCGGGTGATAAACTGACGGATTTTTTTCTTGGCCCCTGAGATTATCTGGATATTTCTTGCCCTGGCTTTGAAGATAAGCGACGGCCTTGTTCCCAAAAAAGAATACCGCGCAATCTTCTCCTGGCCTTCTACCGATTCCAGCAAAAAAGCATAGTCATCTTTCTTAATTTTTAAGAAAGATGATACCGGCGTATCCAAATCAGCGCTGATTTCTTTATATACCGGGACGACGTTACCCCGTTTAGATAATGTCAGGAATTCTTTAAGCGAAGGATAAATCATTATCTTAACCTTATTTTATTTTTCTATAAAAGCACGATCTATTGCCCGTGTGACACGCAACTCCTACCTGCCGGACCTTGATTAATAACGCATCCATATCACAATCATAGGCGATAGACTTAACGTACTGAAAATTACCCGAGCTTGTCCCTTTAACCCAATATTCACCTCGCGAACGCGACCAAAAACAGGTCTTGCCGATTTTTATTGTCCGGCGCAGCGACTCCTTATTCATGTAGGCAAGCATAAGCACGCTAGAGTCTTTATAATCCTGAATTACCGCGGGAATTAATCCCCTCCTGTCAAATTTCATTTTTTTTGGATTAAATTTAATCTTTTTCATCCCGTTAGAAACCCCAATTTTTCCCGCTAGAAAACAGTTTCTAACGGGATTCATAGACGGACACTTACTCCCTTTTGTTTAAGATATTCTTTTACCTGATTTATCGAATATTCCTGGTAATGAAAAATCGAAGCAGCCAGGCATGCCGAAGCCCCGGCCGTCGTCAGGACTTCGTAAAAATGCTCTAATTTACCGGCACCCCCCGAAGCGATTACGGGGATACTTACCGCCTTAACCACATTTTTAGTTAATTCTAAATCGTAACCGTCTTTTGTGCCGTCGTAATCCATGCTCGTCAACAGTATCTCTCCTGCCCCTATTTCACCTACTTTCTTTGCCCATTCCACGGCATCCAGGCCCGTGGGGGTTCTGCCTCCGTTTATATAAACTTCCCACTTTTGTACTTTGTCCTTAGTCCTTAGTACTGCCTTAGCGTCAATTGCCACGACAATACATTGACTGCCGAAACGTTTAGCGGCATCGCTAATCAACCCGGGAGACTTTACTGCCTGCGTATTTATGGAAACCTTCTCTGCCCCGGCATTTAAAAGTTCCCTGATATCGTCTATATTTCTTACTCCGCCACCAACCGTAAAAGGAGTAAAGATATTCCGCGCCGTCTCCTCCACCAAGTCTATCAAAATCTGCCTTTTCTCAAAACTGGCAGTGATATCCAGAAAAACGATTTCATCAGCCCCCTCTTTATCATAGATTGAGGCCACTTCCACGGGATCCCCCGCATCGCGCAATCCCAGAAACCTCACCCCTTTTACCACCCTGCCTTTTTCAACGTCCAAGCAGGGGATTATACGCTTGGTTAGCATCCTCTTTCCCGGCGGACTATTTAGCCTTGGTATAAAGGTAATCTCTAAGTAAATTCCAGGTTAGCTTACCCATCTTACCGTCAACCGCCAATCCTTTTGCTTTCTGAAATGCCTTAATTGCTTCGCGGGTCTTTTTACCCATCTTACCGTCAATCCTACCAGGGTCGTAACCGGCATTTTTTAAAGCAATCTGGATCTGTCTTACGTTAGGCCGCAATTTTACCTCTCCGATTACCTTAGCCCCCGATACCTTTTTATTAGTTTCTTCTTTTTCCTGGATTTCCTTAGTCAACGATTCTCTTAGGTTCGTAATTTCCCGGTCTTTTTCCTGAAGCTGAACTTCCAACGCCTGAATTTGATTCTTTAACCCCTGCTGTTCTAAATCATTTTTTCTTACCGTAATACAACCCGCGAGAGATATCGCGAAGACAGCAATGATACAAACGCAGAAAATTTTTTTCAACATCCTTGACCCTCCTTTTAATGAGCGCATAACTTACGATCCGCCGTAGGCGGAGAGTAAGTTATTTGCGCGAATTAACCCCCGCTGCTTCGCTTTGCGAAGCAAAACGGCGGGGGTAAGTTCAGCCAAATAACTTATGTTCACCCCGCACCTTTTTCGTATTCAAGCATTTTTATTAAAACATGAATAAATAAAAGGTGCGGGGTTCACTTTGTTCCATAACTTATGGCCTCACTTAAAGTAAACCTACCTTCATACAGCGCCTTACCGACAATTACGGCCAAAAGACCGTTTTTCTCTAACCGGCGAAGATTGCGGATATCTTCAAGGGAAGAAATTCCCCCCGAGGCGATTACCTTAAGGCCGGTTTCTTTTAGTATCTTCTTTATTCCGTTTATATTTGGCCCTTTTAATGTTCCGTCTCTCGAGGTGTCAGTATAAATTATTTTATCAAACCCCATATCTTTTAGTTTCTTCGCTAAATCTGAAGAGTTTAGAAGTTTTGCTTTCCGGCGCCATCCCCGTGTCAGTATATTACCTTTGGCTTCATCAATACTGACGATTATCCTATCTTTAAATTTTTTAAATACCTCTTTGAGGAACTTTTGATTTTCTACTGCCAGTGTAGCGATAACTACGCGCATAACCCCCATATCAATTAATTTTTTTATCGTATCTTTTTTTCTAACGCCCCCCCCGAACTCTATCGGCACATCTACGGACTTAAGAATAATTTTCAATGAGTCTAAATTTTGAGGGCTCCCAATAATTGCGCCATCTAAATCAACGATATGAAGAAATTTGGCTCCCTGCCTAACCCAGTGCTTGGCAGTCTTATCCGGGTTGTGGGAATAAACCTTCTTATCGTATTTACCCTGGGTAAACCTTACAACCTTGCCGTCTTTTAAATCAATCGCGGGGATAATTAACATAGATTAATAAAATTCTCCAAAACCTTAAGACCTATTGCCTGGCTTTTCTCGGGATGGAACTGTACGCCGAAGATATTATCCTTAGAGACGGCCGATGTGAAATTAATTCCGTAATCGGTGATCGCGGCAATCACGTTCTTATCTTCCGGTTCAACATAATAAGAGTGGCAAAAATATACGTAAGAATTATCGGCAATATCTTTCAATAAGGGGCAACCCACGGATTTTTTCTTTAACTGGTTCCAGCCAATATGGGGAACTTTAAATTCTCCGGGGAGGCTGAACTTATTTACCGCTCCGGATAAAACGCCTAACCCCCGTGACCCTTCGCCTTCATAACTTTTATTAAACAAAAGCTGCATCCCTAAACAAATCCCCAAAAAAGGTTTTTTCTGCTTAATCTGTTCAATAATCGCCCTCTCTAATCCTCTTTTTTTAAACTCGCGCATCGCATCAGCAAAAGCACCTACCCCGGGAAGAATAATCTTATCTGCTTTGTTTAGGTCGCCGCCTTCTTGAGCAATAAAATACCCCGATCCGAATGATTCTATTACCTTGCGGACACTATGGATATTTCCCATTCCGTAGTCAATAATCGCAATCATAACTTACCTTTTGTTGAGGGAACACCTTTAATGCGCACATCGATTTGGGTCGCTTCATCCAGAGCCCGGGCAAATGCCTTAAATAGGGCTTCCAATATATGATGTAAGTCCTCTCCTGTTTTGATGTCAAAAATAAGATTGATTCCTGCATTATTGATGAAGGCCCTCAAAAATTCCTTGGCATCGTTAAAACTGTAATGTTCGACTATCTCAGTGGTGAGCACAGGCGAAGCATAGGTTACCAGGTCTTTCAGGTACGGCCTGCCGCTGATATCGAGAGTCACTTCCACCAGTGCTTCATCCATGGGAACAGTAACCGACGCGAATCTTTTTATGCCTTTTTTATCGGATAGCGCCTTTTTAAACGCCTCCCCCAGGCAGATTCCCACATCCTCATTAGTATGATGCGTATCTACTCTTAAATCGCCCTTGGCCCTTAACTCCAAATCAAACAGGCCGTGTTTGGCGAACAACTCCAGCATATGATCCAAAAAGCCGATGCTGGTTTTAATATCATATTTGCCCGTCCCGTCGATATTAAGTTTTCCCGTAATCGCTGTCTCTTTGGTTACTCTTTTAATTACTACGCTCCTCTTTTTTATATTCTTTTTTCTATTCATACACTTCCCCTTTATCTTGATAAGACGTTATTGAAGCCTTATCTTTACCGATTCTAAATGCTTGCTTAATCCTTCTATCGCGGCTATCTTCTCTAACGGTTCCCTTACCTTTTCCAGACTTTTTTTAGAGAAGTTGATCGTGTGGCTGCTTTTAATAAAATCGCTAAGCGACAACCCTGAAAAGAACCTTGCCGTTCCGCCCGTAGGCAAAACATGGCTGGGGCCAGCAATATAATCGCCCACTGCCGTGGGGCTAAATGAACCCAGGAATACCGCGCCGGCATTTTTTATTTTTTTGACCAGCCGATTGGGATTCTTTATAAGAATTTCCAGATGTTCCGGAGCAATTCGGTTGGCAATGTCTACTGCCTGCTCCAGATTCTTGGTCAAAATTATAAACCCGTTATTTTCTATTTGGGATTTAACCTCCTTGGCTAATCCTCTGGAATTTGTAATTAATATCGCCAACCCTCCTGCGTGTTCTGCCTGCGCCTTAAGGTCGGCAATGACGTATTTTGGATCGCTATAACGATTGGCAATAATCACCAGCTCCGTGGGGCCGGCAATCATATCAATATCCACTGCCCCAAAGACCTGCCTTTTTGCCTCGGTCACATAGATGTTACCCGGGCCGATTATTTTATCAACCCGCGGTATTGTTTTTGTGCCGAAGGCAAGGGCAGCGATTGCCTGGGCACCGCCGATTTTATAGACCTCCTCAACCTTAAGAAGATTGGCAACCACTAAAATATGCGGATTGATATTACCGCGGATATCGGGAGGGCTAAGGACTATTATCTTTTTGACACCCGCAGCCTTAGCCGGAAGCACCGTCATATAGACCGTGGAAACCAAAGGAGCCGTGCCCGCGGGAATATAGATACCCACCTTTTCCAAGGGCTGGTAATTTTCACCGATAACCGTGGCATCGCTATCTTTAATCTTCCAGGACTTCTTATACTGCTTGCGATAGAACCGGTTTATATTCTCGATAATAATTTTTAAATTGGAAACGAAATTGGGGCTGATATTCTGATAAGCGGCGCTGATTTCTGTTTCTGATACTTTAAATTGCCGCGGCAATAATTTTACCTTATCGAATTTCTTCGTATATTTTACCAGCGCCTCATCGCCGAATGCGCGCACGTCGTCAATGATTGACCTTACTTTTTCTTCCACACGACGATTTCTTAATAAACCACGGTTATAAATCTTATCAAGTTTTTTGCTGTTAAACCGTATTGTCTTCATCCCGTTAGAAATGAA
>Ga0315280_10009955_pt1 | contig 12026 bp, 12 predicted proteins | sample YL17G06_40_MG_FD_203697 | JGI IMG/M metagenome (GOLD analysis project Ga0315280, IMG submission 203697) | Sediment microbial communities from Yellowstone Lake, YNP, Wyoming, USA - YL17G06_40 | ecosystem: Environmental > Aquatic > Freshwater > Lake > Sediment | place: USA: Wyoming | collected... | reverse complement strand
CCAATTATTTCAATTCAGGTAGCAATTTTTCAATCGCTTCTTTGATCTGAAGCCATTCTTTGTTGCTGTGAACAACAAATTTCTGCTTTCTCTTCCACTGGTCTTCTTTCTTGGTCCATAGATAGGTGGCTATTTGTTTTCTCCCGAATGATTCAACTAAGGCAACGGCAAGCCACCATTTTTCTGTCTTGTAGATCGTCAATGGTCGAATTACTTTCAACTTCTCAGATATTGGCATTTTTTCTTCGGACACGGACTTTACCTCGAGATTCAGTTGCGTATAACATCTAAATATTCTTAACTGCTCGTGCGAGCTAAAAACCAGCGTAATAATAATCATCTCGTCAGAAGCATATTCGGTTCTGGAGTAATCTTCCCAAAGTTGCCCAAAGACCCCCATCGTATGAAGCTAGTTGAGCAATTGTTTAACAAAGAAGGAATCGCTGTAGTATGGGAAGGATGAAACCGCTGCAAAACGGAAAGAACGATCACAAGTTATTTGACAGTCATGAACTGAGATTCGCATTCTAATTTGTCCTTCATCCTTTTGGCTCAGAATCGCCTAGATTTTTACCGGTAAACAGATGTTCAATTCTTAACCCCCGCACATGCCTTCCACAACGTCCTGAATTGAGTTTGATTAGCTGAAATAAGCCCGAAATATGCCTGAAATTAGAGTGCGGAGGGTGGGACCCCCACCCAACTTTACCGGTAAAAAAGCATACTGAGTATGCTTGGTGCGTTTTTTTGCAGGATGGCCCCAAATTGCTACAAGCAGCAAAACAGAAGCAACATCAAGGAAATATGGACTTGTAACAAATTGAAATGCGTGCGCCAGAAGTATCTTCTATTTTCAGTTTTTGTAAAAGCCTATTTTCGCCATCCATGTGGGAACTTGAGTGTTTGGAGGCAAGTGGGACAAGTTGAGGTCTTGCCTGCCTCAATCTTGGTATGGAAGTTGAATTTGGCTCCGCAGCCTTTATGAGGACAACAGTATTCTTTGTCCTTTCTGTAGCCAAATGGGAAAGTCTCGCCCTGCACATATCTTCGAAGGACTGCTCTTTTGAAACTAGTAGCCCTTTCAGTAAAAGGGCTTGTGGAGTAGTTGTTGATATAGGGAACTGGAAAATTGATTTTCACATTGTCGCAAAGAACCCAAACATCAATGCCTAGAGCACATGCAAGACCAACTTCATAGGCTATCCAGTTTTGAGTATATTTCCAATCCTTGATCCCTTGCTCTTGTGCTTTCACCAATTCAGGACCTACTAGGAGAAACAAAGCCTTTGAGCGTTCCATTTCCTTCTTTATTGTCTGCCAAGCTGGGGTCTTGATTTTCTCATACTCAGACCTGAAGACTTTAACGCCTTCTCTGACCGCAATGAGAGTTTCAAATCGATCGCAAGTTTTTTTATCCAATCTACTGTGAGATTCAAAAATCTGTATAACTTTTGTAACCATGCTTCCCCCTTCAAATTGAGAATAAGGAATCAACACGTTAAATATTTTGTTCTCAGGTTCTTTCTTATTCATACTAAAGAATACATGTATTTTTATTCCTATCGCTTTTGTGAAGACGTAAAAAGTCATTTTGCCAGTGTTCTTCAAAATAAAGAAACAAGACCGCTTATTTTGGCGAAATGGGCTTTTGGTGGGGCCGGATAGGTTTAGACTTACGTTTAAATTTTACAAATCAACATGGATTAGTTTTCAACCGCAAGCAGAATGGAAGGGTGGTACTTGAGGCTTTTGGGGTTTTAAATAAGTTGATTTTTATCGCGTCATTACGGTACTGCTACGAACTATTGGGAACCAACTCTTCCTCCCAGTCCTTCACTATTTCTTCTTTCATCTTGGCTGAATCAACTTCGTTGTCAATAAGAACGACCATCTTCCAAAGTCTAGCGTAGTGATCCTCAATAAGCTGAAGTTCCTCTCTCGTCGCGACATCTGGAATCTCGCTGAATGGAAAAGTGCCCTCACTCAATGAGATCAATAGTGTTGAAGATTTTCTCGATCTTTTCACTCTTGGACAATAAACTATGACATCTCCCTCCGGAAGACCATATTTCTCTTCCAACCGGCGTTCAAGTAGCCATCGGTTGTGTGGGTCGCTGTATAATGCGAAGACCTCCTTCATCTTTCTTGCTTTCGAGTCTACTTCCGATACGAAGAAGGGGTAAGGCAGACTTAGTACAGGCTTGTGTAATTTGCGCTTTCTTAGTTTCCCAACCAGATTTCTTGACACGTTCGTCCCATCTGTTTCAAGCCTGTCTAACAAGGCTTCATCTCCAATTTGCCACAGTTCCTCCCTTGTGATATTGCCTTCTCTCAACGAGTCATAAACGGCAGCTATTACCATAGCTGAGGCCCGCAATTTGGTATGATGATAGATCACCCTTTCCATCAAATCAAGGCGAGTTCTCAGCAGATTAAGAATGTCACTAATGAGGGCATGTTTCTCTCCAATTCTCAGGACTACGCGCTTCTTCTTATGGACTCCGTAAGGGCTTACGCAAACGTAGTTGATTAGTCTCAGGTCGGGAAACCTTTGAAAGCCTACGTGTAGAGAGTCCCTTGAAGTGTAATCGAGAAGATCTGCACAGAAAGTATCTCCTATTATGTCCGCGATGAACGGATGTTGCAATCCTTCTATGTCTGAATTGCTTTTAGCCGTCAAAATGTGAACCACATCACTAAGGCACCTAAGATCAAGATTACGCCTTATTGCAGCGCCGACTTCCGATTCTTCTCCAAGAAAATACTCAACGCGAGGGCTGTCTTCCCATTGAGATGGAAAAAGACTTCCCTCGTCTTCAAGCGTGTGTCCAAACGGAATGTGGGATAGGTCATGAAGCAAGGCACACAATCGTGCCAATAGAATTGGATAGGGACCCAATCGTGTTTCATTGAGAAGACTTCTGTTTATCACGTCGATCAACTTCTGAGATGCTTGCAAAGTACCGATTGAGTGCGAAAAACGCGTGTGAGTTGCCCCCGGGTAGACAAGATAGGCCAGACCCAGTTGTTTCAATTGGTGTAGACGCTGGAAGGCATGGGTGTCTATTATTTCAGTTTCCAAGGACGTCAAGAAAACATTACCATGAACTGGGTCACGCAAAACTTTCTGAGGTTTGAGAAGTTCAACAATGCGGCTATCTTTTCTGTTCAAGGACACGACTTTCTCCTCCTCTTACAAATCTAAAAATGTCACGCTTTCTGAAGAAGCGTAAGAGCAGAGGAAGGGGGGAGAAGAGCCACTTGAAGTCCGTATTTCTCTTTTTGAACAAGAACATCATTTTCCACGGTCTTTTTTTCCATTACTGAAAGAATAGCATTGCAAAGCTCTCCAAAGCCTTTTGTTTCCGAACACATTAGTTGTGGGATGCGAAGATTCCTGTAAGATTGCCCCTTTGAAATGTCTCTTCTTTTAGTTCTGACTTCCTCACCCTTGACTTCTGATCTGAAAATGACGCAGTCCCACAGTTTCAAGTCATTAACGAGTTTCAACCTAAGAATATCGTACGACACTTCACACTTCTTGCTTAGTTCTCTCAAAGCGCGAAGCGATGCGTGCTGATAACTCGAGCGAACCAGTTTCTCAAAAATAGCTGTCGGTAGCAATATTTCCCTCGCGATTTCAAAAGCGAAGCCATGTTCTTCCCAATATTTCGAACCCTTGTAGCTGTAAACTCTTTGCGGAGGATCAAGAGACAAATCGTAGAAGAAAGTGTGACCTAACTCATGTGCAATTGCAACTCTCTCCTTGAAGAGGGGTAAATCACTGTCAACTTTGATCATGAAGCCACCGTTCCTTGGCAATAGGAGAGACTTGCAGCTTGAAAGTTTCAGAAGTTTCACTTCTGCTTTTCTCAAGCGGGCGACGGCGACCACGTCCACAGGCAAAGAAGTTTGGGCTGCAGTGGAAAGAATTTCATTCACTTCCGAAAACAGGCGTTTTCTTATCTCTCGTTTCGTTGCTTCGGCATCAACATCAAGGGAATAGTTCCCCAGATACTTCTTCCCAAGCCACTTGAATGCCGAACCTAATTCTCCTTTTTGATACATACTAACTCTTTTTCCTTATGTCTTCCATCAGTTTGCAGAATTGATCATAATTCAGCCAGTCTTTCTTTTCTGCCCAAGTGGCACTCTGCTTGTGAATAAGGTTCAGTTCTTTGATGGTGACCGAATCTTCGGCAGCATGTTCACTGTCCCATTTCGTCGCAAGGCGAAGGAAATACGTAGGAATTTCGTCTGTCAATGAGGTATGCTTTTCCTCGGCGCTGGGCAAACCGAATATAGACTTGCAGTCGTTCCCTACTTGACATTGCTCAACATCCGTTAAGATGGGGTCCACCAAAACATACATTTTCCACAGCTCTAAGTGCTTCTTGACGATCGAGCTTCCTATTTCGTTGCGGATCCTCTCGTCAGCAATTTGCTCCAATGGACCGATGTCAGTTTCGCGAGAACCCCATTTTACTATGGTTTCAACTGCTTTTTGGCCCATTTCAGGACCAGGACAGTAGATAACGACTCGACCTGGTTTCAAATTGTTCTTCGATTCCAATTCTCTTTCCCTATTGTATCTGTTAAGCGAATTACGCAATTCATCGATCAGTTCTTCCTTACGTGTGGATTCAGGTCTGCCTAATGCCTTCTCGGTGTAGGTTAATTGGTAGACCATTCTGTAGAGCTGCCTTCTGCGAAGTTTCCCAGCAAGATACTTGGCTATTTCATCCCCATCTTTTTCCATTGATTGAAGCAAACCCTCATCTGTCATCCCATACAAGTCTGGTATCGTGAGCTTCTTGCTCTGTTCCATTGCACTGATGGCGGAAATGAGCATGGCTGAAGCAGCGATTTTGGAATGATGATAATAGACCTTCTCAGCAAGCGAGTATCGAAGGCGAAGTAAATGGAGAAGCTCGGAAAGCACATCCCTTCGCACTTCGCCTGTTCTTGGTTTGATTAACCTCAAAACGAGCCTTGGTTTTCCCCTATAATTTGTGACATACAAATAAGACAAAAATCTTTCATCGTATGCTTCTCTCAGACCTGTAAAATAGACGTCTCTTTTTATATAATCCAGCAAATCGGCACACAATGTGTTACCTACTATGTCGGCTATAAACGGCTTCTTGAGTGATTCAACCGTTTTAACTTCATTGCTAATGAGAATCTCCTTGATCTGCTTTAAGACTTCCTTAGGATCATATTTCTTGTCGAGAGTAGTGCGCGCTAGTTCCTTGAGTATTTCATCTTCAGATAGGGCTTTTGCAATGTCTGAACCTTCGTCAAGAAAACGTTTCACTCTGTTCTCATCTTTCCACTGCGACTGAAGTAGTTTCCCTTCGTCTTCTAACGTATGACCATAGGGGACATTGCTTACATCATGAAGTAGCGCACACAGTCTAATCAGAAATCGGTCATACGAACTGACTTCAATGTCCTTGAATGGGTTTGAGTTTAAGATGTCTATGATTTTCTGTGCCATAGCCAAAGTGCCCAACGAGTGATCGAATCTTGTATGATTCGCACAAGGGTAGACTAAATTAGTAAGTCCAAGTTGCTTCAACCACCGAAGACGTTGGAAATCTCTTGTGTCGATAATGCTCGTTTCCAAGTGAGTGATCATTATGTCGCCGTGTACGGCATCTCTAACAGTCTTATGTGGAGACAGGAGTTTCGCTTCTAACTCGTCAATTCTATTCTTTTTGCTCAGAGGTTTTTTGGACATTGTACACCCTGGGAATAATTGAATCAAAGTCGTCTTATTAACTTTCTGAGCGTTGCAACAGTCATTTGTCAGCACGCGCGAAGTTTTGTCGGACATTGAGAGAGACTGAAAAAAGTGCGATATTATTATTTCAGAAACTTTAATATGCACTACGCACTATATATAAGGTGCGCTATGCATATCAAAGGTGAATAGTCATATACTCCAACAAGACTCTAAAAGGAAGTATGCTTGAAGATTATGTAGCTAGCAACCTCTCCCGTTTTTTCTATGGCCTAGAGTTAGTCCGGCGTCATGAACGTGTTGCCAATAAAGGAACAATCGACATATATGCCAGAGACTCGAATGGAATCGACTATTATATAGAAATCAAAGATGTTGAATGCAATAGACTAAGCATAGGACAAGCTGTAGAGTATAAGGCTTACCTCGCGAGAGTGAATCCTAGGGCAAGAATGATATTTGTCTGCAAGGAAGCAGATGAATCAATAAAGGAATTGCTGAGTAGCATTGGAATAGATATCCGAACTTTCAGAGATCTACAGATACCTGAAGAAATAAGCGGTTATGAAACTAGCAAATCCCTGCTGATGAAATTGAGTCCTATCGAGCAGAAGGCGTATTTTGCTTTTCAAAGGAAAGGAACTAACATAGCCCGAATCGAAGATCTTTCTTCGGCCCTTGGCGTGTCTAGGTCATGGGCGAAAAATATTCTTTCAAAATTAGCTAAGCACGGCGCTGCTCAAAGGGTCAGCAAAGGGAAATATGCGATTATCCCACCAGACGTTATGTATGGCAGGAAGAGCTATGCAGTCGACCCACTGGTTTTGGCGAGCGAACTAGTGAAGGACAGCGAATACTATGTTGCTTACTACAGTGCTGCTCAAATTCATGGGATAGCAGAGCAAATGCCATTCAGAACCACTGTTGCAGTGTTGAAACAGTTGAGACCAGTTAAAATTGGGAACGCACTGGTGAGTTTTGTTACTCTGAAAAAATCAAGATTTTTCGGATACGAGGAAGTCAGATATTTAAACATGGTTCTTAACGTGTCGGATCTGGAGAAAACAATAGTCGATTGTATAGACAGGCAAGACCTGTCTGGCGGAATTGCAGAAGTTGTTCGGATCTTTTCAAATGCTATTGAAACTAGAAAGCTGAACTGGAAGAGATTGGTTGCTTATGTGAGGAGATTCAGAAGCCACGCTCTTGCCCAGCGACTTGGTCTTATCATGGAACATCTTGAAAGGTGCAGAAAGGTGCAAGTTGACCCAGAGATTATCGAGGAGTTGCTACGATTGGCGAGTTCACGCATCTATCCTCTTGACATCAAAGCCCCTAGGAAAGGCAAGCTTTCAAAAAAGTGGAAGATAATCGATAACGCAGGTTTTCTTGAGATTTAGAACCGAACAAGGGGGTCATTTGACAAAAGTTGCTCAAGCTAACCGAACGAGCAATAAGAGGGTGGGCAGATGAGCAAGGTTATTCGAACCTGTTGTTTGCAGAACTAGACTATCGCCTTTTGCAGACTCTTGATGCATTGTATCAAAACAACTTCTTGGCGGAGCGTCTGTACATGAAAGGTGGTACTGCAATAAACAAACTTTACCTAGAGAAGACTTCGCGTCTTTCCGTGGACTTGGATTTTAACCATGTAGGTCCTAAAGAACAAGTATTGAAAGAGAGGCCGGATATCAGGAGAGAAATAATCGAACTCCTCAAAAAACAAGATGATTCTTACGTCATCCATTCAAGCCATAGATATGAACAGACAACAATCAAATCTAGATATAGAACTGTGATAGGCCCACCTCAAAGTTTCAAGATAGAAATCTCGCATGTCGAACGTTTTCCCATTCTAGGTTCCGTACAGAAGCAACTTGCGACACCCGATGGCCAAGCTGACGTCATCACCTATGAAATTGAAGAGTTGACGGCGACTAAACTCAGAGCGTTTTTCGAGCGGTTGAAAGGTAGGGATATTTATGACCTGTTTTTCATTTCCAGACTCGAACTTGATCCAATCATAACTCGGAAGATGTTTCTGTACTACTTCTATAGATCTAGGAAAGTCTTCAATCCAAAGGTTCACTATGGAAATCTGAGTAAACGATATTCTTCTGAAAAATGTGTCGACGATGTTTCGACTTTTATTAAGCCCACGGTGAGGTTCTCTCTGAAGGAGGCCACACAACAGGTAATATCATATTATTCATTTCTTAAAGAACTGGATAATCGAGATAAAGACTTTCTAGCATTGGCAGGGTCACTACTTGGCAGGAAAGTGGCAAAGAAAAGTTTGGCCAAAGTTAAGAAGGTGCAGAAACCATTGAAGCATCTCTTTAAAGATTTGCAGATATCTCCAGAAGCTAGAGAGATCTCAAAGGATGAAATAAGACTCTTTCAGAGGAATAAACGATGAGGGTAAAGCTGATGAAAACTGCTGGCTAGATAAAAACCTTTCTCGACTATTTTCCAAAAATACGTAGCAAGATCGCCTATTTTGGCAAAATATGGCTTTTGGTGGGGCCAGAGAGGTTTGAACCGACAATTCCAACAAACAGAGGCATATATATTCGACTTAGTTCCTCATCTTTTGTTAGAACCACACGCAGTCGGTTAGTGGGACTTGAACCCTTTTGGGTGTTAGTCCCGGCGACCGCACCAGCCACCGTTAGAGTGCCCCCTTGCATGTTTGACCCTCTCTGATTTGTCCTGACAGAGAAATTTTCTTTTGTCGAGACAAATAGGCATCGGAAATCTGTAGGTGATATATCTTTAACAATTTCTTCAACAGCCTTAGAATAGCGCGCTTTGAACGCCACCCTGACTTGGGTTTCATGGTAGCCCGGGATAGCTTCAAACTCTCGGGTTAGTGATGGTGCTGGGACCAGGTTTGCATCGTAATCAGGTGGCGACATCTCCCGAAGTCCGTCTTCACATGACCGTTTTCTTCTAAAGGAAAGATTGGTCAAACATGCTTATAAGGACGCATAGAATAATCCTCTGTCATGGTTTTCGAACACTACACAGAAAGAAATTGGCTAGCTCTTGTGATACTATGCATCTTGAGTGCTATCTTGCTAGTTCATGGGTCAGCAATCCTTGTGTATCTCTACTATCAACAGAGACTTTTCGTATTGAATACTGCACTTGACTCTCTAGGCAGTTGTGCAGAAATCACGGCTGGTCTAATCTTCCTTATCCTCGGTGTTCTCCAAGATAGCGTTATAGAAGAACTTAACGGTTTTCTGGACTCAATCCACGTCAGATAGGAGAGTGTTCTATTTCTCCTTTCTGTGGACTTGTCAGAGCATCATAATGGTTTTCTTTAGGTCTTTGAGCCGTTCTATCAAATCTTGACAGTATCTTTTTTGGTCCGCATTCCACTTGTCTTTTTTCAAATCCTCAGACAATAATTGACTGATTGCCTCTAATAGCTTGAAGCTCTCCATCCTAATCGTACCCTTCAAACTACTAGATTCAATTAGAGGTTTAGTTGTTTCTTCCCATGATTTGTGCTTCTCCAACTCAGTCTTGGCACTCACTTGTATCTTTTGAAGTTCATAGAAGCTTCTCACCCGTAGCCAATCAAAAAAGAAACTGAGAACGATTACTATGGTCAAGATTCCGATTGATACCCACGAATTCGAGTCGAGAGGCTTTGACGCTACGTTCACTATGAGAGTAATACAAACTGCTATCAGACCATACGGTCCTATTTGCACTATAATCTTTTCAAGAGTGGTCGCTTTTTTCTTTTCGTCCTCTGCACTCAACTCTATCCCTAGATTCGATTAGAACTTCGTTGAGCTATAACTTTTCCGCAAAATCAGAAGTCATTAGGTGTTTGACACTATGTGCTTCTGAGTTTTGTAAGAACTTTGAACTCATCCTTTTCTCCTATATGATAATCCCACGTTCTCAGTATAGTGCCTCTTTTCAAATCTCTCTGTAAGACTTGGCTCTCTTTCCTTTAGTCTCTATTCCTTCAGCTAAATCTTGCATATGAGCTTGCTCTTGAACCCAAAATTGAAACGAGTAATACTGGAATCACTTCTTTGAAGTCACAGTCACGAACTGCAAAGACCTTTTGTTCTTTTGGTTCAAAAACGTTAGCGGGAATACCAACTTCAATTGCGTGCTTCTTCACATTGTCTATTCTATTTGCAACTATAATCAAACCTAATATGTCTGGTGGAACTGTGTATTTACCAATTTGCACAAGTGCTTTTTTAATACGTGGTTTTTCGAAGAGTTCTTTGAAACTTGGACGGCTAAGCACTTCAAGTATTACTTTTTCTCCAAATTGATTTTGAAATAATGCATCTGCTCCCGTATCTGTACCGAGATTCTTTTCTGCAACACTATAGCCTAGAGACTCTGCCCAATAGACTGCTTTCTCGATTAGTTCATCATGAGTTTCTGTGGACAATGAGCTACCTCTTCTATTTCATGGTTGTTTGACCTTTGTTATTAGCCTTTGCACACTCAATAATAAGGTATCCAAATAACTTCATCGAAGTTCTTGCAGAGAGTTAGACGAGAAGCATGGAGTCAGCTATCTAGGGGACATTCCCAAAGATTCTGAAAAATCTTGACCTCTATGATTCTTGGTTCTCTATCAAAAATGAAGTCTATTTCACTTGGGATTTATGGATTTGTCTATCTACCTCTTGAATGCTTTGTTTCATCTGGTCTAGGGAGTCAACTGTTTTCAAATCTGAGTGCTGAGATTTGACAAGTGAGGCATCATTATGATAGACAAAGAAAATGGGGAACTTGAATCAAACCGTATTATGTCGAAAGTGTAGAACAGAAAAACAACTTAACGTCTACAAATCCTTCTTTTCTCTCTTTTCATCAAAATCATGTAATAACATTTTATAAGCGAATTTCATCCTAGTGTATAAGTAAAGGTGAAAAGTAAGTCATGCCTCAGAAAGAGGTTCTACCAGAATGGCGAATCTGTGAAATGACAAAGAAGATTGAGCATGAGCGTAAAGGATGCTATGTTGTGCCAACTGGAAAGGGTTCCGATTTCGTAGCCATATGTCCGAACAAGAAACCGATTTTTGTTGAAGTAAAGCAAGGTTGCGGGTCGCTTACAGAACTCCAGAAAAAAACCATGAAAGAGGTTATAGAGAGCGGGTTTGAATACAACATAGAGCGTTGCTCATGTTCAAAGAAAATCAAGGAACACAAGTAACACATTAAGTGAGGTGAAATGAAGAATGCCCTATTGTCCTATTTGCAAGAGAGCTTACAATGGCACGACTTGTCCTTTTTGTCATCAACATCGAGACAGAAGCAGAGAACACAGTTATCATTAATACCAGATTGTCTTTCTTCGGGTTTCAAAGTGTGGCTATCTTTGATATAGAAAGATGGAATAGAAAACAGAACTTTAAGGAAACGCAATAAAGCCAAAGAAAGGAAGACTTTTATCTATAGAAGATTGAACGCTTTATTGTGTCAGAAGAAAAATCAGTATTCGGTCACATCACAGATTGGTTCAAAGAATTGAAGTTTTTCGGTCTTGCTGGTTTACTGATTGGTCTAGGTTTCATTTTGGTCTTCATAGAAGGACTCCTTTATTCTAACAATCCTTCACTCTTGGTCTACATTCTTGTCCTTATCGGTTCATTGATGATTCTTGCAGGGGTATACATCAAGGTCTTAGAAGTTAAAGAGCGGAAAAGGTAGAGGTTGAAAATTGAGCGGAGAGCAACTAACGCAAGCGAGCATTGAGAATATCTTGAAGAAATCAAAGGTTGAAGCAAGAAAGATACGAAAGAGAACAGAACATAGGATTTTTGTCTTTGTAGCACTCACAACAGTCTTATCGCTGATTGGATATTTCTATCCCGTATTGAGCGCACTTTTTGCAATAGGTTTCATTATAGGTGTGATTGGAGCTTTCTATCTCATGTTTTCCTGAAGAATAAGGTCTATGAAGGCAGAATCAAGAGCGGACATCAGTCATCACATGACCGACTGCTCCCGCAAGCTCACTTTCTTTTCTAATTAGGTCTTAGTGCATGCGGCTTTTTTCCAGAATCCTTTTATGAGTTCGTTGCAATCAACAGCGTTTTTGGCAATTTTCATCTCTTTTTGGAAGTAGACAGGTAGTTGCTGTTTGATGTTTGGATGTGCGACGCGTTCGTCCAGGATTACTATGCATCCTTTGTCATTAGCTGATCGGTGGACTCGTCCACAAGTTTGAATCAATCGGAGAATTGCGGGAGCTGAATAAGCATATGTTCTGCCTTTCTGAGGGAAT
>Ga0315280_10009954_pt1 | contig 12026 bp, 8 predicted proteins | sample YL17G06_40_MG_FD_203697 | JGI IMG/M metagenome (GOLD analysis project Ga0315280, IMG submission 203697) | Sediment microbial communities from Yellowstone Lake, YNP, Wyoming, USA - YL17G06_40 | ecosystem: Environmental > Aquatic > Freshwater > Lake > Sediment | place: USA: Wyoming | collected... | reverse complement strand
ATGAAAGTCCAGTAAACCTCCCGGTCATACTCCTCAATTTGCCCATCCTCCCCGAGGGACCCGATGTGCGCGCGAAACTCGTTACCTAATATACGGGGCCACTGGTTGCGGGCTGCCTGCTCATCGTAGAGGTACTTCCACGCGGCGAACACCTCGTCTTTCAGTCTCTCGTGGGCCTCCGCGATCACCTGCTTGGTCTTCTCGTTGGCCGGACTTTGCATCGTTTCGAGCTGTTTGACCCGGTCCATCTCCCCTTTCAGTTCGCCCTTGCGCGCGTCGGTGTTCCTGCGGAGCTGGCCGGTGGAGGTGAACCAAAGGCCCAGCGGCACCACGACGACGATCCCGCAGAGCACCCAGAAATGGTACTTCTTGATTTCTGCCAGAACGAGTTTGAGTTGGTCCATCGCTGAGGTCCTTCGGCAGGCTGAACTGCCGCGACGTGTCCGAGGATTAAGGCGACGTGGTTCCGGGTTTAGGACTCGGCCCGCCGGGCGCGGGGGGCGGAGCACTGGGCGCGGCCGAAGGGGGTTCCATCGGCGCAGCGCCGCCGTTGGGAGTGGGCCCGGGGCCGGCGGGGCCCGGCGCCGGGACAAGCGGCGTCCCAACGCCCACCGCGGCGGGCCCCTCCGCGGGCACCGTCGGCCCCGCGGGCGTGCCTTGACCGGCTTGGGCGGTCTGATCCTGCTTCTCTTTCTGCTGCCGCTCGGCAGGCGACAACGGTTGCCAAATGAACTGCACCTGGAACTGGAATTTCTGCAACGTGAGGTAGTTCTCCGGCATAGCGCCGGCCGGGCTCGCGGAGTCGGTGTCGGGCCGGAAGCTGCCGGGCGCTCCCGGCGTCCGGGGTCCGTAGGGGGCCCGCGGCCCGTAAGGGCCAGAAGAAGGCGTCGTCGGCCCCTTGGGACCCATCATTCCCGGCCCCCCGGTGCCCGGTTTGGGGCCATACGGCGTCGGGCCGGCCAAACCCGGCGAGCCCGGCGAATAACCCGAAGGGTTTCCGTAGCCCGCGGACATCTTCGGGCCGTACCCCGCTGCGCCGGGGACCATCGCTGCCGCACCGTAGCCCGGTGCACCGCCGCTTCCCTCACCCCACGCCGCTGCGAGCGGATTCAAAACCGAGACCTTATACGGAGAGCCCGGGTTGACCAGCACGGGATAGGCAATCCCGAGTTTTTTCATCGACACGTACTTGCCTACCGATGGATTGCTGGGGTCGGTGGGGAGAAACACCGTCCCGGTCCGCAGTCTGTTGATCAGGGTCGTGCGGACAAACTCGGCCCCTTGCCTGCCTCCCGCGGTCTCGCTGTTGTGGTAGTGGTAGCCCGTGATTTGCACCAGCCATCCCTCGCCTTTCACGCCTTGCTTGGGTCCGGCCGCCGCGGTCCCAGCACCAGCCGCAGCCGTAGCGGCACCGACCCCGGCCGCAGCCAAGCCAGGCGCCGAAGCGGCGGGATAACCGCCCGTGGCCGAGCCAGGCGCCGAAGCGGCGGGATAACCGCCCGTGGCCGGCCCATATCCTGCCCCCGACGGGCCGGGATAGCCGGTGCCCATGCCGGTAACCAGCGTGTCTTGCGCGGCGAGGACCTCGGTCAGGGCCGTGTCAGCCTTCTTGTCCTCATCCGTCGGACTATACCAGCCGCTCCGGTTCATCGCCCTGATCCAAAACTCGAAGTTGTTCATGTGCTGGCAGTCGAGGCTCCGGATGTGCAGCTCGTTGCGCTCGGAGATGTCCTCCGGGACCATGTTCTCGGCGTCCCTTGGCAGGCAGACATTGAGCGCCTTCAGCAGCTCCATCCAATGGAGCCGGCCTTCGACGCTCTCCACCACGTTGACGCCCACCTTTTGCGTAAGACCAAAACTGGTCAACGCGGCGTCGGCATCGGTCTTGTCCCTGTTCGCCTTGTCCGCGACGGCCTTCGCGGCCACCTCGGCCTTGTCGAACTTGTCCTTCTTCACCGTCGACCACGCCAGCACGTGGCTCACAAAACTGATCGTGCAAGCCGCCAAGAGCACCGCCGCCGCAGCCACCGCCCAAGGCTTCTTGGCATTGATCACCCGGTCCTTGACGATCTCCCTGGGGAGCAAATTCGTCCGTAGCGGGCTCTTCTTCAAGCCTTGCAGGGCCAGGCCGTAGCACACCGGGAAGCAAAGCTGATTCTCTTGAAAGGCCGGCGCGCCCAGCACTTCGGGCCCGGCGAGCTTCTGGTAACTCTCCAGCCGCGCCACCTCGAAGCCGAGGCTCTGGGCGAGGTACCGCCGCAGTCCCGGCAGCTTGACCCCGTTGCCCATCGCCAGCACCCGCTGGATCTGGGCCGCCCGGTCGAGGCTGTTGAAATAACCGATCGATCGCTGGAGCTCGGTCAACAGGTCGTTGAACACCGGCCGCATGGCCTGGAACACGGCCTTCGGGTCTTCGGCGGTGGCCGCGTTGCGCTTCAGGTGCTCGGCCTTGCCGAAGGTGAGCTTGAGCTCCTTGGTCAGGGCCTTGGTAAAGTGGTTCCCGCCCACGGGGATGCTCCGCTGCCAGACGCGGAAGCCGTTGGTGATGACCAGGTCCGTGGCGTCCGTCCCCATCGAGAGGACCACGGTCGAAAGGGGCGGGTTGTCGGGGTCGTATTCGTCCGGCGGCGGCAGGTCCTCGAGCTGGTCAAAGCACATGAAGTTGTACAGCGCCAGCGGCGTCAACTGCACCAGGTCCACCTCGATCCCCACCCGCGTGAACGGCTCCAAGGCCCGCAGCACCTGGTCCCGCTTCATGGCGAACAGGCCGATCTCGGTCTCCAGCAAAAACCCGCTTTCCTCCGCCCCGCCGCCCATCCGCTGGTAGTCCCAGATCACGTCGTTCAGATCGAAGGGGATCTGCTGCCGGGCCTCGAACTTGACGATGTCCGGGATCTTCTTGGATTCTACGGGGGGCAGCTTCACGAACCGCGCCAAACCGGTCTGGCCGGGAACGGAGATCGCCACGCCGTCGCCGCGGAGGGTATTGCGGGAGAGAAACTCAGTCAGTGCGTCGTGTACCAGCTCGCTCGGCTCGGCCCCCGGCTGCGTGAGGATCTTGGGATACTCGATGTAGTCGAAGGCTTCGGCCAGCACGCGACCGTCTTGTTCCGCTGGGCGGCAACGGAGGGCCTTCAAAGAACAGTTGCCGATGTCGATGCCCCACACGGCGTCGCTCTTGGCCATCGTCGGAATCCTCTTCTTGCCGGATGCGGTGGTCGTAACAGGTGCGGACTCCCCAGAGCTCGCTCGGTTAGATGTGGATGGAATGAAAGAAATGACGGTCGAAGGCGAATCTCCCTCTTCCCCCAATCTATCGCCGCAACAGGGCTTATGTCAACTGGATACCCGTGGGAGCGGCAGTCGGCCACGCGCCTCGGCGGCCGCGCAGCGCAAGAGGGGACCGGCTCGACTTGGGGCCCAGCAGTGAGTATCGTTGACGGTTTGCCCAGGCTCCCGGGCCGCGATTCCCCGGCCTCCGACCCCTAACCACGAGCCCCTGGCCCCTGCCCCCAACCGTAAGTCCTTGTCCGCCATGAAGTTCAAAGAACTGATCGTGCTTTTGCCCTGCGACAGCCTGGAGTCCCTGTCCCTTCGGCGGGAACAGGCCGAGGCCGAAGAGCTCCTCGCCGGCTGGTCCGGACTGTACCATCCGGACCTCCTCGCCCGGGCCGAAAGCACGCCGAAATGGATGCGGGCCGAGGCCCCCCCCGAAGACCCCGCGGGTAGCCTCATCGCCATTCCCCGCTGCTCCGAGGCGAGCTTGCCCCCGGATTGGCTGGCGAAGGCGGGGACCTCGGGGGCCCGTCTGCTGCGGGACTTTCACAACCGGAGCAACCTGTTGGCCGCCGCACTGGAGGACCTTGGCGACGATCTGCCGAGGATCGACCCCTCGTTGGCCGTCGATTTTCTCGCCCTCGGGTTCTGCCATTTCCAGGTTGAAGTCCTCACCCGCCAACTCCGCTACATGAGCAATCTCGACGAAGAGCGGTTCCGCGGCCACATCCTCGACGCCGCGCGAAGCGCCCAACAGGGTGACGCGGCGGCCGCCCGCGAGCACCTCCGCGGGGCGTTCGACCGCCTCACCGAGGCCCGGGAGTACTTCTATCCCACCGAGACCTGCCTGCTCGACCTGACGCTCGTGGCCCCGACCACGCTCGGGGAATCCCTCCGCCACGAGCTCTCGTCGGGCCGGACGCTCAATCTCCTCATTTCCGGCAGCACGGTGGAGGAAATGGCTCACCGCGAGCCGACGACGCTCGCCTTGCTCCGCGAAGGCTTGGAGGCCGGCCGCCTGACCCTGATCGGTGGAGAATACGAGGAACAGGAGCTGCCGCTCTTGACGCCCGAAAGCATCCTGGATCAATTGCGGCGGGGGCTGGCCTGCTACGAGAAGCACCTCGGCCAGAGGCCCACGGTCTTCGGCCGCCGCCGCTTCGGCCTGACCCCGCTCTTGCCGCAGATCCTCCGGCAACTGGGCTTCACCGGGGCGCTGCACTTCACCCTCGACGACGGCCGCTTTCCCGTCGGCAACCAGAGCAAGCTCCGCTGGGAGGGCCTGGACGGCACGGAACTGGAATCCCTGGCCCGCATCCCCTTCGAGGTCGTCCGCGCCGAGCGTTACCTGCGACTCTCGGAACGCCTCGGCGACACCTCGGACCTGGATCACGCCTCGGCGGCGGTCTTCGCCCATTGGCCGGGCCAATCCAGCCCGTGGTACGACGATCTCTGGTGCATGGCCCAGTACGGCCCTGCCCTGGGCCGGTTCACCACGCTCAGCCAGTATTTCCAGAACACGACGTACTCCGGCCGGTCCGAGCGCTATACGGCCGACAAATACCGCTCCCCGTACCTATCCCAAGAGGTCGACGCCGCCAAGCCCGACCCGATCTCCCGCTGGGTCCGCTCCTATCGGCAAAGCGAGATGGCCCATCGCGTGCAGGCCCTGCTCACCATGACCGAAGCGGCCGGGGGAAAGGCCGCGCCACCCGCCACCCGCCACCCGCCACCCGCCACCGTCACGGACGTGGACCGCCACCTGGAAGAGGCCATGGCCGGATTTGCTGGTCTGGTGCTTAGTCCCCGCGTGACGGCGTCGCGCCCGACCGGCCTGCTACTGGCCAATCCGCGAAACTTCACTTGGCGCGAGTGCGTGGACGTTTCCCCGTGGGACGCGCTGCCGGCAGTGTCCGGCCCCGTCGTCGAGGCGGCCGAGGCGGCCGATCACAAGCAGATTTTGGTGGACGTGCCGGCAATGGGATTCGCCTGGGTCGGCCCCGATGCGGGCGCGTCCTCCGCTGCCGAGCCCAAGAAACACAGGAAGCGAGGAGAGAAGCCGGTTCCGTTGGCCGAGGGAAACGTGCTCAAGAACGAGCACCTGGAAGCGACCATCAGCCCAGTCACCGGCGGCATCCAGGCCCTGCACAACCATGCCGTCCGGGCCAACCGGCTCGGCCAGCAGATCGCGATGCGACTGGCACGCCCCGGACGCTCCGGCGAGGAGACCGACCCCGGCGGAGAACAAGACTACTCGATCATGGCGGCCGACGAGGTATCGGTCGTTGAGGCGGGTCCCTTGATCGGCCGCATCCAAAGCCGGGGGCGGCTCATGGATCGCCAGGGCCAGCGCGTGGCGCGGTTCGTCCAGACCGCCGAGATCCGCCACGGAAGCCGAATCCTCGAGCTCCGCATCGACCTGGAAACCGATCGCGAGCCCGATCCCGAGCCGTGGAGTTCCTACTACGCGGTCCGCTTCGCATGGACGGATGAAGCGGCCGACACGTACCGCAGCGTCGGATGGGCGGCCCGCCCCACCGAGACCGCGTTTCTGGAGTCGCCGCTCTTCTTCGACATCCGCGCCACCCGGTCCCGGATGACGATCCTCTCCGCCGGGCTTCCCTATCACCGGCGGTTCGGGCTGCGAAAGCTGGACACCCTCCTGATCGTTCGCGGCGAGTCGGCCCGCTCGTTCCGCCTGGGAATCGGTATGGACCTGGCCTATCCAGCCCCCGCGGCACTCGGTTTTCTGGCCGGTGGGCTCCCGCGCCGGGAAGAAGGACCGCCGGGGTCGAATCCCTCGGGATGGCTGTTCCACGTGGACGTGCGCGGGGTCGTGGCCACGCACTGGGAACCGGTCCGGGCCGACGGCAAGCCGGCCGGGTTCCGCGTCCGGCTGCTGGAGACCGAGGGACGCCAGGTGCAAGTGGGATTGCGGGCCTTTCGCTCGCTGGCGTCGGCACGAAAACTGGACTTGCTCGGCCAAGGCCCGACCGATCTGCCCGTCGAGGACGATCGAACCACGCTGGACCTTGGGCCATATCAGTGGGCCTACGTCGAGGCCCTGTTTTCCGGCTAGATGTCCGTTTCGCAAGCGATGAAGAGTCCATGCGGTTTGAGCAATATGGGCAGTTTGCGTCGAGAGGCAGCGAAAGGGAGTCTGCGGGCTTTGGTCGCATTCCCCCCACCTCAGAGGCAATTTCGAGAGAATTCCCATTTTCCGTGTCAGGAATCGAGGGTCGGCGGCCTATAGACGGTACGGGGGGATCACAACGCATTTCCGACTACATGCTACGCGTTTTAGGAGATCGGTCGATGATTGCGCGCAAGAGACTGCTGCTGGCTTCGTTGGTTGCCTCCATTGGCTGGTGCTGCGTGCCCGCGTCGAGCGGGTTCGCGGCAATCGAGCCGGGCATCGAATTCACCGGGCCTTGGGTCGGTCGTCATCTATGGTATGGTACCCTGGGTTACGAATTCCACGTCGTAAGAGATACGCAAGTTGAGGCCCTGGGCTTGTATGTTGGCTCCGGAGTTCCGGCGGATGTTGGGCTTTGGACGGATGGCGGCAGCCTGCTCGCCCAGGTCAATGTGCAAGACGGCGACCCAATTGTGGGGCATTTCCAGTACCATTCCCTTGCCTCTCCCATCCTTCTCCCGGCGGGACAAGATTATGTGGTCGGCGGAAATTCTCGTGACTGGTACCTATCCGATACTGTAGGCTTCACGGTGAACCCAGACATTCAGTTTGTGGGGAGTCGCGTTGGTCCTTATCTTGGGGGGTTTCAGTATCCAGCCGGCAGTGATAGTTTGATCGGCTATTTTGGCGGCAACGTCTTACTGGATAGACCCGCCGTCCCCGAACCCTGCACCCTCCTCGTCTGGACTGGCTTGGGAGCGACGGCGCTGGTGATAGCGCGGAAGAGGCGGAAGCAAGTCGCCTGACCCCCGACGAGCGAGAAGTGTCGAACAATAAGCGCGCGTCAATACCGGCTTGCGTTTTCTGCGCCTTGCGTGTCCGCCATGACTCGTCACGGACTTGCGAAACGCACATCTTGACACGCGCCGAAAAGCGGGATAACGAGCCGGCATTCGCGTCCCGCTCTTGCAAACCGAGGGACGCCAGGTGCCAATGCGTTTGCCGGCCTTTCGCACCCTGGCGTCCGAACGAAGACTGGAGTTGCTCGCGCAAGGCCCAACCGGTCTGTCCGTCCAGGACGATCGTACCACGCTCGACCTCGGACCGTACCAATGGGCGTATGTGGAGGCGATGTTCGCCGCCCGGCGGTAGACGGTCGTGTGGCCCATGGAGCTATTCGTTGTACCAGCCCTCATTGGGGTGTATAATCATTCGAGCGAGGTTGATTCGCCTGGATTCTATGAGGGATCATGAGCCTTCAATTTGACAGCACCAGCCTTGAGAGGTTTCTCAAGCAGTTCACCGACAGGTTCACTCCCGAGTTGGCGGAGCATTTCGCCACGCTCCCGCCGGATCCCGAGTTTCAGGCCCGCCTCGACGAGCTTGGCACGAAGGCCAACGAGGGCACGCTCACCGACGAAGAACGCGGTGAGTATGCCACGTACGTCGAGGCGATGGATGTCGTGGCCCTGCTTCGCGTGAAGGCCCTCGCGCGTTCCAAGAAGGGGCCGGCGCAGTCGTAATGGACGACGACACGATCCTTTTCGTTCGTGCCCGGGCGCGAGGCCGTTGCGAGTATTGCAGGCTCCCGGAGCGGTACTATACCGACCGCTTCCAGATCGAGCACATTGTCGCTCGCTCCCACGGTGGCAGCGATGAGGCCGGCAACCTGGCGCTCTGCTGCCGCCACTGCAACCTCCACAAGGGCCCGAACCTCTCTGGAATCGACCCCTTGAGTTCCGAGCTCACGCGACTCTTCAATCCGCGAACGGATGCCTGGGAGGACCACTTCACCGTCGAACGGGGCGTGGTGCGCGGATTGACTGCAATCGGACGCACCACCGCGTGTGTTCTCAACGTTAACACCGACCGGCGGATCGAACTCCGCCTTGCCTTGTCCGAGCTGCAAGGCGAGCAGTGGTGGCAGCGCTAGCCCGCCTGTTTCAGCCAGCAAGCGCTCAAATCGGCCGCTTCGCACCAGGCGGTAGGCAGTGGCCGGTTAATGCGGTATGCTCCCCACTGCCCACTGCCCACTGCCCAATGCCTACTTCCCCCCCATGATCGTCACCATCGACGGACCCGCAGGGGCCGGGAAAAGCACCGTGGCCCGGGCACTCGCCCAGCGGTTGGGGTTCTGCTACCTGGATACAGGCGCGATGTACCGGGCGGTGGCCCTGGCCGGGTTGAGGCACGCAGTAGACTGGGCGAAGCCGGAGCAGTTGGCCCGGTTGGCCCGGCAAGTGAGGATCGAGGTTGCCGGCGACCGCATCGTTCTGGACGGCGAGGACGTCACCGAGACGGTGCGCAGCGCGGAAGTCACTGCGGTTACACGCTTTGCGGCCGACAATCCCGAGGTCCGCCAACACCTGGTGGCGATGCAGCGGTCTTTCGCCGAGGGCAAGGACGTCGTGACCGAAGGACGCGATCAAGGGACCATTGCCTTCCCCGACGCCCAGTGCAAAGTCTTCCTCACCGCCAGTAATCGCCAACGGGCACTGCGACGCTTGCGGGACCTGGAGACCCAGGGGGAGCCGGCCACTTTCGATGGCGTCTTCGCGGACATCAACCGCCGCGACGCCCAGGACATGACCAGGCCGGTCGGGGCCCTCGTCCGCGCCCCCGACGCGGTGCAGGTCTCCACGGACGGGATGACCGTCGAGCAGGTGGTGGATCGACTGGAGGAGATCGTGCGGGGTGCCCGCGGCGGCTAAGGGGCAACGCGTCGTTCCGTGACCGGGACTCGCAGACTTCCGAAGTCTCATAGACTTCGGAAGTCTGGTTGGTTGCGACCCCGCTCCGTTATACTCGGGGGACTGCAAACCCAACCCGCCCGTCGTCGCGACGTCAGGTCAACTCTATGCCCGGGAAACCGCAGGCCAGCATCCATCGCAGCCTTTCCAGCCGGCTTTGGTACTGGTTCTCGAAGCAAGTGGTCCACGCAGTGGCCACCCTCGTCTATCGTGTTCGCCACACCGGTTTGGAGAATGTGCCCAGAACGGGTGGAATGGTGATCGTGTCCAACCACCAAAGCCACCTGGATCCCCCGGCTATAGGCTGCGGGTTCCCCCTCCGGATAAACTACCTCGCCCGCAAGGACCTCTTCCACTTCGCGCCGTTCGCCTGGCTGATCGACTCGTACGACGCGATTCCGATCGACCGGAAGGGGTCGGCCCTGGGGGGCGTCCGGGAAACGCTTCGCCGGCTGCGGCGCGGGGAATCGGTCCTGATGTTTCCCGAAGGGACGCGGACTTGGGACGGCGAAATCGGCCCGTTCATGTCCGGTTTTGCGGTGATGGCGATGCGGGGCCGGGCTGGCGTTCTTCCGGTGGCCCTGGAAGGGGCCTTCGACGCCTGGCCCCGAAGCAGGCGATTCCCGTGGGTGGGGCCGATCCACGTCCATTTTGGCCCGCTGATCAGGGCGGACGAGGTCCAGTCCATGACCGAACAGGAGCTTCTCGCGGAGACCGAGAAAAGGATTCGCCAGTGTCAGCAGGTCCTTCGCGCCCGGCCGGTCTTCGCCCGACGACGGCGACAACGTGGCACAGCCGCCCTCGGCTGCGCAGAGGGTGGCCATTGAGGCTCGACAGTGCAAGACAGCGAAAGAAGAGCAAGGCGGCGGAAAGAGTAACGCGGCAGAGAGAGCAAGACAACAGAACCAGTGGGACCGGCGTCTCGCCGGTCCAGACGCGCCTTCATGCTTCGCGGATGGGCGAGACACCCGCCCCACTGTACTCCCACAGACGGGCGATACGCCCGTCCTAGTGGCTCTCGCGGCCCGTGTTGCTTCCGCCCGCAATCGGGGGAAATCCCGCGATCTTGGCATCCCGGTGCAATTGTTCCTTCCCGGGGGCCTTGCTATACTTACGGGTTCCTCGGCAGCTTATCCGCAGGGTTCCCTATTGGATGGGCCCGGCCGGCGAGGAGGGGTTCTCACACGTTTGGTGGTCGTCACGAGTGGTCAACCGCAACCTGATTCGAGGTCTGGATTTAAGCGAAGAACAGTGGCAAGAAGAGCTTTCCGCCGCTCTAGAGGGCACGCCGCCCGAGGGAATCGATTGGGGGGGCGATCGGATCAACGTCAACGAGATCGTCCAAGGCCGAATCCTCCGTGTGGAGGGGGATTTCGTCCTCGTTGACGTCGGCTATAAGAGCGAAGGGATCATCCCGCTCAGCGAATGGGAGCAGCACGAGCCTCCGCCCGCTTCCGGTCAACCCATCAAGGTCCTCATCGAGGACATCGAAGACGCCTTCGGCCTGATCGATGATTCTCGGGGGATGATCACCCTCAGCAAGCGCAAGGCGGAAAAGATCGAGGCCTGGAAGAAGGTCATGGAGTCGGTCCACGAGGAAGACGTGGTCACCGGCGTCGTCTCGCGGAAGATCAAGGGCGGTCTGCTGGTGGACATCGGCGTGAACGTCTTCCTGCCCGCCAGCCAGGTCGATATCCGCCGCCCGGCCGACATCGGCGATTACATCGGGCGCACCATCCAGTGCATCGTCTTGAAGATCGACGAGTCGCGGCGGAACATCGTCGTCAGCCGCCGCAACCTGATTGAGGCCGAGCGGGCCGAAAAGAAGGCCGAACTCCTCAGCCAGCTCGAAGTCGGCCAGCGCCGCAAGGGGATCGTCAAGAACATGGCCGATTTCGGGGCCTTCGTGGACCTCGGCGGCATCGACGGCCTGCTGCACATCACCGACATGAGTTGGGGCCGCATCAACCATCCCTCCGAAATGCTCTCCATCGACCAGGAGATCGAGGTCCAGATCCTCCACATCGACCGCGAAAAAGAGAAGATCGCCCTGGGCCTGAAGCAGAAATCGGCCAGCCCTTGGGAAAACGTCGAAGAGAAATACCCGGTCGGCAGCCGGATCCGCGGCACCGTGGTCAACGTGATGAGCTACGGGGCCTTCGTGAAGCTGGAAGAGGGAATCGAAGGCCTCGTCCACATCAGCGAAATGTCCTGGACCAAACGGATCAGCCATCCCAGCGAGCTCGTGCAGGTCGATGACGAAATCGATGTCATCGTCCTGGGCATCAACAAGGAAAAACAAGAGATCTCCCTCGGCATGAAGCAGACCCAGGAAAACCCCTGGGACCGGGTCGCCGACCGCTATCCCCCGGGAACGATCGTCAAGGGGACGGTCCGCAACTTGACCAACTACGGGGCCTTCATCGAGATCGAGGAGGGGATCGACGGCCTGCTCCACGTCAGCGACATGTCCTGGACCCGCAAGATCAGCCATCCCAGCGAGGTGGTCGAGAAGGGCCAGGAACTGGAGTGCCGCGTCCTCTCCGTGGACCAGTCGCGGCGGCGCATCGCCCTGGGCCTGAAGCAGTTGAGCGAAGACCCTTGGGCCCGCGACATCCCGGGCAAGTACGAGCCGGGCCAGATCGTCACCGGCACGGTCACGAAGATCACCAATTTCGGCGTCTTCGTGGGCCTGGAGAACGGCCTGGAAGGGCTGTTGCACATCTCGGAGCTGGCCGACCACAAGGTGGAAAACCCAGAAGAAGTGGTAAAGGTCGGCGACCAGATCGAGGTCAAGATCCTCCGCGTGGACGCCGAGGAGCGGAAGATCGGGCTGTCGCGCAAGCGGGTCGAATGGTCTGGGG
>Ga0315280_10009953_pt1 | contig 12027 bp, 11 predicted proteins | sample YL17G06_40_MG_FD_203697 | JGI IMG/M metagenome (GOLD analysis project Ga0315280, IMG submission 203697) | Sediment microbial communities from Yellowstone Lake, YNP, Wyoming, USA - YL17G06_40 | ecosystem: Environmental > Aquatic > Freshwater > Lake > Sediment | place: USA: Wyoming | collected... | reverse complement strand
TTCCATCACCACCCCGACGCCTTAGCCTAAATCTAAGAATAGTAAGCCTTGAAGAATTGCTCCTACAGGAACGCAGGTAGATGACTGCACCTTCTGACGAAAAGTGTGATCTGTAGGCATGTTGACCTCCTACGTTTGATGAGTATATAGTAAATACCGAGCGATAATTAGGTCAGGAAGGTAATGGCCAGAGGAACTTCAAATCAAGGTTATTCTCAGCTCCATTTGCCGCCGGTTCTGGAGCCAGAAGTTGATGCATGGAGTAAGCAGGGCTGGCCAGGTGTCACACAAACCACGCATGACCTTCTTTCCTACTGGTTTAATCGCGATGAGGAGACCCAAGAAAGATTCTATTTCTGCCAGCAACGTGCCATAGAAACTGCCATATACTGCCATGAAGTTCTCCAGGTCAAGACGTTGACGCAACTTTACGAGAGGCTGGCCCCGGAGGCGCTCTTACAACATCTACCCCTCAAGGAAGAAGTGGAATCCATTCCCTTCCCCAAGTATTGTTTAAAGATGGCTACTGGCACAGGGAAAACTTGGGTCTTAGCGGCACTGTTGGTATGGCAGTACTTTAATAACTTACGTGGCGAGCGTGCTGGCTGGTATTGCAACCGCTTTCTCGTGGTAACTCCGGGGCATGAGGTACTCAACCGTCTGCTCGACTCCTTTAAGGGGAAACGGGACTTAAAGACCGGACAGCGAAATCCTGCCAGCTCCGATTATGCCAAACCGCTGTTCATGCCGGAAGGCAGTCGTTGGAGATCCCATTTCCTCTGGAAGCAGTCCTGAAGCCAAGCCAGTCTTTGATTTTGATTCAATCCAGCTTGTCAAGACAGTCAAGGACCTCCGCGATGAGAAGAAGTTTCAAAACGGCGAGCCGATAGTAGGAAAAGAGCCCCGGCTGTTTATCGGAGCGGTAGCAAATCCCTTCGTCGATCCGGAGAATCAAGTAATTCAGCTTGCCAGGAAGGTCAAAGCAGGAGCCGATTTTATTCAGACTCAAGCCGTGTACAACATTGAGAAGTTCAAGCGATGGATGGGAATGGTTCGGGAGAGGAAACTGGATAACGAAGTAAAGATCCTTGCCGGCGTTGCCCCATTAAGATCCGTTGCAATAGCGAGATATCTCAACACAGTGCTTCCGAACATGGAGGTTCCCGATGAGCTCATTGAGCGCCTTAGTAGGGTTCCTAGTAGAGAGGAAGTGCGCCGGGAAGGGGTAAGAATTGCTGTTGAGACGATAGGCAGGTTGAAGGAAATAGAAGGAGTAGCCGGTGTCCATCTCATGGCCACTGAATGGGAAGAGTCCGTCCCGAGGATATGTGAGGATGCTGGCCTTTATCCTCGCCCTTCCGTTTAAGATATTGTAGGGAACAGAGAAACCTACGATGCTTGCCACCGTAAAGCTTGAAATAAGTCCTCTAAATCTGCGAGCGTGGTATACTCTTTAGGCAGCACTTCCACTTTGTCGTATCGGAAACCGGGCGACATAGCCTGTCGAGGACTCAAATATGGGTCAAGATGACCTCTGGCGAACGCAAAAGCAAGATTTATGGCTTCCACTATGATGAGGTGGAGCTACTACCTATCGTCAGATAGACTGTTTGAGCTAATTAAGGTGAGTAGAAGCGCAATGGATTTTGTTGAAGGTATCCTAAGATTGTCCGACCTCTTTAACGGGTTAAGCGATGACCAGTTCAAGACTTTGGTAGGGTTCTGCCGTGAAGAGGTCTACGAAGCCGGCATCATTCTTTTCCGTGAAGGTGACCTATGCGATACCATCTACATCGTGGCATCTGGATCGCTGGCTCTGGAGATGAAACTTCAGATCGGGCGCAACGAAGGGAGTGTGACCATTGGGGTGGTAAGTCGGGGTGGCTGCGTGGGGCATTCAGGGTTGAAAAGTCCCTATCGCCACACTATGACTGGTCGGACTCTTGAGAGAACTGAAGCTATCACCTTGGATAGCAGAATACTCAGACGCTGGTGTGAAGAAAACCCTGAGGCAGGATTTAGGGTGATGACTAATGTAGCCAAGGTAATTACTTCGAGGCTGGAACACAGTAGGAAGACTCTAGGGCATATTTTGTCCATAGTTTTCCACGATTTGAAGGCTCCTCTAGCTTCAGTTGAATCTGTTAATCGACTCATTCTGAGCGGTCTTTGGGGGGAGCTCGGTGAGAAACAGAAAGAAATGTTGCAACGTAGCAGCAAGGGAATCTCAGCCATGCTAGATTTACTAAATAACATCACGAATGTGTCTCGACTCGGCGTTAGAGATGTGGTTATGGGCAGAATTTCCCTAGCACCACTGATAATGAGTACCGTAGATGAAATGAGACCTTTGGCTGATGACAAGGGATTAGAGATTAAAATTGAGATGGCTCAGGAACTTGCTTCCATCCGCGGGACCAGGCGCAACTTAAACACGTAATTATGAACTTGCTATCGAATGCAATAAAGTTCACTCCCGCCGGGGGTTCCGTAACAGTCAGAGTAAAAGATGAGGCGGAACATCTCCAAGTGGAGGTAATTGACACCGGAATTGGCATTGCCGCCGAGGAGGTGCCTAAGATATTTGATGAGTTTTACCGTGGCCTCGATTTGACGGAGAGGGGAGCTGGTTTAGGGTTATCCATAGCTAAGCGGATAGTCGAAGCTCATGGCGGGAAGATACTGGCAGTAAGTCCTGCCCCAGGGAGTGACAAAGGGAGCCAGTTTATTGTTACCTTACCTAAGGATGTGAGCTGTGCCGGGGAGGAAGCTTTGGTCGGCAAAGGGTAGCTCAACGGAATAAACAGATTCGAATACAAGGGGGAAAGACGGAGAAGCAAACCAAGATGCCTACCAGTCAAATCAAGGCTATTCGGCCACGAGTGTGCCTTGTTAGTCATCTAAGCGCAAATTAGAGTGCACCGCGTAAGACAACTGGCAGGTATGGCTCAAGCGTCAGCATTACACTTTCTAGCGGTTAGTCACCCTTGGCTGGTAACAGTCCGCCACTTCTTGAGCTGGTCGATGTGAAGGTGTTTCTTCTTCAAAGTGGTAAATGTATTCTTTCACGCCCGGTTTAGTCCCCATTTATGAATTTATGATGGTTGACAGGGCGGTTACAAATATGGTTTAAAGTAATTGTATAGCTTAGTGGCGGATGAGGTAAGGCTGCTAAAACAGCCCGGAGTTTTGTCGTGAGGATGTGGTATAGCCATGAAGAGGATGCCCTCAATAAGTTGGAATTGTGTAGAAAAGGGATAGAGTCACGTTCCTACTAGCCTGCCGCAAAGTCTAAAGGAGGTAATAAATGAGAAAGAAGATATTGGTAGTAGATGATGAGGCTGTTTTGAGAGATTCTCTCCAAGATTTCTTGACCGCTAATGGCTACAACGTGGTTACGGCAGCCGATGGCGATGAAGGTCTGCGAAAGGTTTTGGAAGAAAGGCCTGATCTAATCATCTTGGATGTAATAATGCCAGGGAAGCATGGATTTGAAGTCTGCAAAGAGCTAAAGACAGATCCTAGATACCACTCCTTTTCTAAGATCCCTGTGTTGATGCTAACCGTATATCCGGCTGGCAGAGACAAGATCGGTCTATCTATGAAAGAGGGGATGCTGATGGAGGCAGAGGATTACATCCAAAAGCCGTTTGACATCAAAGAGTTGCTAGAACGAATAAAGAGACTACTAGAAAGCCCTCAAACCTAAAAGTGTAGGGTTTGCGTGGCGGACGGCTTGAGTCACAGCTCGTGTAGACATGAGCCACGAAAACAATCCTCTAGTGAACTCTGGCCATTTTTATTAGTGCATTCTAGCATTGCTAGCTCGTGGATCAGAGACAGAATTCTCGACGGAGGGAAGTACAGTGGTAACCACACCGACTCTAGGAAGGACTCGACGGCACTGGGGAGAAAGCATAGTCGCCAAAATTGCCCAATGGTCACCACCCGTGGACACGCGAAGGCGTCATGCCTGGATAATCGCGGCCTTAATGGCACTTGGCACATTCATGTACTATGTAGACCAAACTCCACTAGCAAACCTAGCCCCCTTTAGCTCTAGCTTTTTTGCTGGCGTTCATGATGTACACCGCACATTTTTTCTGATTCCCATGATCTATGCTGCTCTGCTATTCAGAGTCCGAGGGAGTTTGATCACCTCGCTCGCTTTCTTGTGCGTTGTAATACCCCGGGCTTTGCTATTTTCCCCTTATTCTGACCCTCTGGCTAGGCCTTTTCTTTTTGTGACTGCTAGCACTCTCCTTAGTCTTTTGATAGCTACACAGATGAATCGGTATGAAAAGGAGAAACGGGCTCATGCTGAACTGAGCGCGGCTTACCGTAAGCTTACCACATATCATCAGCGCCTAATAGAGAGCCAAGAGCAGCTGATACAAGCTGAAAAATTAGCCTCTCTAGGTCAGTTGGCAGCAACTATCGTGCACGAGGTCAACAATCCTCTATCTGGTGTTCTCGTGTACCACCAATTTCTGACTGAAAGGATTGCTGACGCCAGTATCTCAAGAGAGGAAACCCTCACCTATTTATCGAAAATGCAAAGGGAGCTCTTGCGCAGCACCAAGTTAATCCAAAACCTTCTGGATTTCGCCCGCCAGTCGCCAACCACCCTTACAGAGGTGAACATCAACGATGTCGTGAATCGGGCTTTTGAACTAGTTGCTTATCTAGCTAAGAAACAGCAAGTTCAGGCTGTAAGAGAGCTTGCTCCCTCCTTGCCTGTACTCATCGGTGATTCTGACCAGCTTCAGCAGGTTTGTACCAATCTTATTCTGAATGCTATTCAGGCAATGCCAGAAGGAGGCATATTGACTCTTCGCACTTCCGTCGCCAATGACAGTCACCTCAAGATAGAGGTTGCGGACACTGGGTGTGGTATTTCTAAGGAAAATATGTTCAAGTTATTCACACCATTCTTTAGTACTAGGCGAGAGGTGAAAGGCGTAGGCCTGGGCTTATCTGTATCGTACGGAATTGTCCAGCGCCATAACGGGAGAATAGAAGTGCGAAGTAAGGAGGGGGAGGGTAGCACTTTTACCGTCTACTTACCTTTGCATCATGAAGAACATGAAACAGGTGAAGGAACTTGACCGCAGCTCCAATGCTTGCGCATATTTTCTTGTTAGTTTAAAAGCTTGGGCAAACAAGAATCCAAGGAATTACAATACTAGACAAACGAACTAAGCCCTTCCAAAACAAGGCTTACTACCTTGGGTATTGCTTTTCTCACCTTTTCCGTCATTTGTTCCATAATCTGGGCAACTTCTTGATTGCCTACAACAAAGACCGTAATGAAATTGGCATTTTCGACACCCTCATTAGTCTTGACACGCCTTCTGAAATCTTTCTTTCTTCGGCCTGGAGAATACTTCTTCGTAAGCGCAATTTACAAGTTCGAGGTCAATTGCACTTATAAAAGCCCTGAATAGTGATGGGACGGTGGTAGCAAACAAACCGATGTTTTGCTGCCAAGAAAGTGGTATAATAGCCCTCTTGGAGGGCAAGACTTTTGACTCTGAAGCATTCATCTATTTCAGGCTTAAAATGTCATAATTTTGCTGACTACATACAGTAATACCGGGAAGATAGCAATTTAACATAACCCGGTGTTTCGCAAGGGTCTCTTACCTCTTAGCGATATTACCATCAAATATGATAGTATTTATGGAATATGAAAGCAGATAGGTCTATGGAAATTGTAGTTATTGGCGGTGGCATAGCGGGGATAACCTCAGCATTAGAATTAGCCAATAGTGGTTTCACAGTACACTTAATAGAGAAGGAAGCACGAATTGGAGGACAAGCAGCCTCCTTCTGTTGCAAAGCCACGGAAGTTTGCTCTAAATGCTCTGCCTGCCTCCTCCCTCAAAGGCTCAGTGAGATAGCAAGTTATCCCCAAATCTCAATCCTGACTAATTCAACAGTGGTGGGGGTAAATGGCAAACTGGGCAACTTTCAAGTGGAGGTTTGCCAAAAGCCCCAATATATCTCTCCTAAAAAATGCATTGCCTGTGGAATGTGCATCGAGGTTTGCCCCACCATGCCTAAAGCAATCCAGCCCCCTCCCCCTGAGGCAGTCCCTTATTCCTATTCCATTGGTGAATCCCAATGCCTCTACCTCAAAAGGGAGGAGTGCAACCTCTGCCGGGAAATATGCCCCACCCACGCTATAATCTTTGGGCAAAAACCCCAAAGACAAAAACTGAATAATGTGGGGGCAATCATTGTGGCCACCGGCTTTGATGTCTTTAATGCTCGAGAAATTGGTTGCCTGGGTTATGGCAGATACCCTAATGTTTTAACTGGTTTTGACCTGGAGAGGATTTTCAGAAATCAGGGCTCTCTTAAGCTTTCCTCAAATGCAAAGGAACCGAAGAAGGTCGCCTTTATCCAATGTGTCGGCTCAAGGGACGAAAATCATGGCTATTGCTCCCAAGTATGCTGCAAATATGCCATGAGACTGGCTCGACTTATCACATATCAAAATCCTGATGCTGAAGTTACTATCTTTTACATTGATCTTCAAACCGCGGGAAAGGGCTTTGCCCAGTTTTATAAGGAATATCAGGAAAGTATCCGATTTATCCGGGGCGTGCCAATCGAAATCTCAGAGGCTCCCTCTGATGAAGTTGAGGTGAAATTTGAGAATATTGCAGAAGGAAGGGTTGAGCGAGAAAACTTTGACCTTGTAACTCTTTCAGTAGGTATCGCCCCCAGAAAAGACTCTTGGGAGCTGGCCAAAGTTTTGGGAATAAATCTAGAAGATGATGGCTTCTTCGACATCAAGGGGCCGCTCAATACCACAGAAACCAACGTTGACGGAGTCTTCCTTGCCGGAGCTTGTCAGAGTCCCAAGGATATCCCTGATTCAATCGCTCACGGAATCTCGGCAGCAGAAAGAGCGATGGAGGTTTTACAGAGATGCCAGTAAAGATGGGCATTTTCCTCTGCAACTGTGGGGGGAGTTTAAAGAACATAGATTTCCCTAAAGTTAGGGAGAATTTAGAGGACCTTGAAGACGTCGCCTTTGTAGACATAAGCCATAATCTGTGCCTTGAAGAAGGGGAAAAAGCGATAACTTCAAGGACCCTGACTGAGAACATCAATAGAGTGGTAATCGCTGCTTGCTCACCAGAGTTCTGTGAGCGTAATTTTGCCAGGCTTCTAGAAAAGCTTAGGCTTAACCCCAATCTTCTTTCCCTGGCAAATATCAGGGAGCAATGTTCATGGGCTCATGAAGGAGATGTCACTAGGAAGGCGCTGGAACTGATAATGATGGCCGTGGATAAAGCTCGGCTGCTTCAGCCAGTGGAGAGGAAGGAAGTTGCGGTAAACAAAGAGGCCCTAGTGGTAGGTGGAGGATTCTGCGGGATGAAATCCTCTCTTGAGCTTTCCCAGCTTGGGATTAGGCCTACTCTGGTGGAAAGAGAGCCGACCTTGGGGGGAAAGCTTAAGGAGCTTGAAGGATTTTATGGCTCCCAAAGAGAGGCGATGATAAAAGCAGTAGAAAAAGAGGAAAACATTGAGATTCTCACCTCTGCTGAAGTGATAGGGGTAGAAGGGAAGATAGGGGATTTCAGGGTAAGGATAAGGAGGGAGACAAAGGAAATCTTGCGAACTTTTGGAGCCATAGTTTTCGCCACTGGGTATAAAACCGAGATCACTGCTGGGGACTTCCCGCTTAAGCTGGGCATTAACATCATTTCGCAAAAGAGACTGGCCCAGATGCTTCAAGCTCCAACTCTGGAAGCAAGCCCCGAAACCATAGGTTTTATATTTGACCTCTCCGACGAGAACTCTCGTTTCCCAACACTGGCCACCTTAAATAATGCCTTAGCAGTTAAACAGAGGTGGGGCAGCGAAGTTTATGTCTTCTGCAAGAACGTCAAAGTGGATAGCGAAGGAGTGGAAAAACTGTACCGGGAGGCAAGAGAGAAGGGAGTGATGTTCTTAAAGTTTGACGAGAATCCCAAGATTTCAGCAGATGACGGCCGAGTGAGAATCGATGCGGGAGATACTCTACTCGGGGAAGAGATAGCATTAACCTGCGACCTTGTGGTTGCCGAGGAGAAATTGTTGCCTGCCGAAGGTACTGAAGGTTTAAGCTCCGTGCTAAAGATAAGAACCGACTCCCAGGGTTTTTACCAGGAGGAAAATGTGCACCTTTATCCTGTTTCCTCAGAGAGGAAAGGGATATTCTTTGTTGGAAATTGTCGAGGGGATTTAGACCTTGGCCGAGTGTTAGCAGATATTTCCAGCGTTGTTGCCATAGTCCACGAACTGTTATCTCCGGGGAAGATTATGGTGGAGGTAGAGCGGGTTAAGGCAGATCCCCAAAAGTGTGTGGCATGCCTCACTTGCATCCGTGCCTGCCCGCACCGTGCCATCCAACTGGTTCAGATAGATAACGAGAAAGTGGTGGCTGAAATTTCCCAGCTTGCCTGTGATAAATGTGGTATTTGTGCTGCTATTTGCCCGGCCAAGGCAATAAAATTTGAGGGCTATAGTGATGACCAAATCTTGGCTCAAATTGAAGCAATAGGGGTATCATGAACGGGGAAATTATAGCTTTCTGTTGTGAACATTCTGCCTATGCTGCCGCTGATGCGGCGGGGAAGCAAGGGCTTCACTACCCGGAGAAGTTGCGAGTTATCCGGGTTCCCTGTGCCGGGAGAGTGGATATAATCCATATGTTGAAGGCCTTAGAGGAGGGCGCTGCGGCAGTGCTGGTGCTCGGATGTGAAGATGGACTTTGCCAGCATCTAACCGGAAATGTAAGGGCAAAGGAGAGGGTAAAATATTCCGGGATGCTATTAACAGAGGTCGGGATAGACGGCGGGCGTGTGGGAATGTTCAACCTTGCTGCCAATGCCCCTCATAAGTTCATCAAGATAATAAAAGAAATGAATGAAAGAATAAAGAAGCAGGGGAGGTAAAATGATAGTCGCTGAAAGAAAACCTATGGAAGAAATCCTCCAGATGATAGCCCCCTATAAGAAGGTACTTCTGGCCGGTTGTGGGACATGTGTTGCCATCTGCTGGACGGGAGGAGAAAAGGAGGTCGGAATACTATCTTCACAACTTCGGCTTGCCCGAGGTAAGGAGGGGGACAAGACCAATACTGTTGAAGCTACGGTTGAGAGGCAGTGTGAAAAGGAGATGGTCGAAGAGCTTAGAGACAAAGTCGAGGGAGTTGAAGCAGTTCTTTCTCTAGCCTGTGGGGCTGGGATACAAACCATGGCTGAGGTATTTGAGGACAAGCCAGTTTTTCCAGCCGTGAATACCACCTTCCTCGGCAGTCCTGAAGGAGAGGGAGTGTGGCTGGAGAATTGTGGCGCTTGCGGGGATTGCTTCCTTGACCGAACCGGGGGTATCTGCCCCATGGTTCGCTGCGCCAAAGGGATTCTCAACGGTCCCTGTGGGGGCACAAGGAAGGGAGGGAAGTGTGAGATAGACCCAGACAAAGACTGTGGTTGGGTTCTCATCTACCGTAGGCTGGAAAAACAGGGAAGGCTTGACCTAATGCGGAAATATTATCCGCCGAAAAACTTCCGGGCAGTGAAGAGACCGGGCAAGATGAAGGCGATAAAAGCTTAGGAGGCGAAGGATGGCAAGGGATTTTAGAGAAACACTCAAAACAAAAGACTTCGTCGTAACTGCTGAGGCAGCTCCGACCAAAGGCTCTAGTGTAGAGAGGTCGCTGGAGCATATTGAGCTTCTCAAGGATAAGGTAGATGCTCTCAATGTGACTGACAACCAGAGTTCGGTGATGCGGTATCCTTCTGTAGGCATCTGCCTTTTAATCAAAGAACACGGCGGAGAAGCTGTGCTTCAGGTCACCTGCCGGGACCGAAATCGCCTGGCAATTCAAGCGGATCTCCTCTTTGCCTGGTCTCGAGGAGTACGCAACGTCCTCTGCCTTACCGGTGATTCTATAGACGTTGGCGACCATAAGGAAGCAAAACCGGTCTTTGATCTCGAATCAGTGCAGCTTATCCACCTTGTCCATACCTTGAACTCGGGCAAGGATATGACGGGTAACGAGCTTACTGGAGGCACTGACTTCTGTATTGGGACTAGTGCCACCCCTTCAGCCGACCCTATCGAGCCCCAGCTGGTTAAAGTGCAGAAGAAGCTGGAAGCCGGGGTAGACTTCATTCAAACACAGGCAGTTTACGACCTTGACGAGCTTAAGAGATTTGTGGAATTTGTGCGCAAACACGACCAAAAGGTCAAAGTCCTATTGGGAATAGTGCCTGTTATTGGAGCAAAGATGGCACAATATATGAATGAGAACGTTCCCGGCATTTTTGTCCCTCAATATATTATTGACGAACTGGCCCAAGCTCCAAAAGGCACCGGCATTAATAAAGGAATAGAGATAGCCGCTAGGTTAATAAGGAAGGCCAAAGAAGACAAACTATGCGATGGAGCCCATATCATGTTCATTGGGAAAGAGGAGAGGGTTCCTGAGATTCTGGAAGCTGCCGGACTACTGTAAAAGAGTTAGCAAGGAGGGGAAGATGACCATAGTACTGAATGAACTAGATACCAAATTCAAATATGATGTTGCTGCTGAGCCCGGGGGTGAAAACCTTGAACTCTGTTTTGCTTGCGGGCTATGTACCGCTAGTTGCCCTGTTTCCGATTTCGACCCTGAATATAACCCTCGGCGGATAATCCGTATGGTGCTCCTAGGGATGAGAGAGAAGGTTCTCTCCTCTAATGTTATCTGGCTTTGCTCCCAGTGTTACACCTGCCAGGCACATTGTCCCCAGAATGTTGATTTTGCTGACGTGATGAAGGCGTTAAGGAGTGTGGCAGTGAGGGAAGGGTATGTTCATCCCTCATTTGTGGAGAAGATAAAGGAAATCGATGCCTTTTCTCAGAAGATACGCCATCAAATGGTGCTATCCATCGTAGATAAGAAGGCTGAAGAAACAAAAACAGACGTAGCCCAGCTTGCTGAAGATGCGCTGGGGAAGGGTAAGGCGAAGATTTAGATAAGGATTTAAAGATGGCAGAATGTGTAGAGAGGTCTAAAGATAAGCATGTAGGAGCAGTGATGGTAGTGGGGGGAGGAATTGGTGGAATTCAAGCCTCACTTGACCTAGCTGAGTCTGGGTATAAGGTCTATTTGGTGGAGAAAACTCCAGCTATAGGTGGGGTTATGGCTCAGCTGGATAAGACCTTCCCCACTTTAGACTGTTCCATGTGTATACTCTCTCCAAAACTGATTGAATGTGGAAGACACCCTAATATTGAGCTACTTACCTGTTCAGAGCTTCTAGAGGTTGACGGAGAGCCAGGAAATTTCACCGCTAAGGTTTTACAGCATCCGAGATTTGTCGATATTAGTAAGTGCACTGGGTGTGGAGAGTGTGCTCCAGCTTGCCCCATAGCCTGTGCCAGTGAATTTGAAGAGGGCTTGATAGAAAGGAAAGCGATATTTAGACCATTTGCTCAAGCCTATCCCAATGCCTTCGCTATCGATAAGAGACAGAGGGCCCCGTGTGTGTTGACTTGCCCTGCGGGGACCAATGTTCAGGGATATATGGCATTATGTGCCGAGGGAAAGTATGAAGAGGCACTCTCAGTAATAAAGGAAAAACTCCCCATCCCCAGGGTACTGGGAAGAATCTGCCCTGCCCCCTGTGAAGAGAAATGCAATCGCCGACTTTTAGAAGAGCCCCTTGCTATTCGAGCGATAAAGAGGTTCGTCGCTGATACTGCCAAAGGCAAGGCTTCATTGCCTGAAATAAAGGAGAAAGAGGAGAAGGTAGCCATCATTGGCTCAGGGCCGGCAGGGCTTAGCTGTGCCTACTGGTTGCGACTTGAGGGATATAAGGTTACCATATTTGAAGCGCTCCCTGTAACTGGAGGGATGCTTTATGTTGGCATTCCTGGGTACCGTTTGCCTAAGGACGTCGTTGAGGAAGAGATAAAAGAGATAAAAAGCCTGGGAATAGAGATAAAGACCAACACTCCTATCGGCAAGCAGCTAACCCT
>Ga0315280_10009952_pt1 | contig 12027 bp, 7 predicted proteins | sample YL17G06_40_MG_FD_203697 | JGI IMG/M metagenome (GOLD analysis project Ga0315280, IMG submission 203697) | Sediment microbial communities from Yellowstone Lake, YNP, Wyoming, USA - YL17G06_40 | ecosystem: Environmental > Aquatic > Freshwater > Lake > Sediment | place: USA: Wyoming | collected... | reverse complement strand
GGCATAGTCCCTGTGATAGCCGATTCTCACTTCATTGTACATGGTGGGGCTGAACAGGTGGAGCCAGGTCAATCCGCCGGTATGATAGGAATAAGGAACTCTCTTTTGTTCGCCAGGGACGTTGGCGTAATCCCAATAATCATCATATGTATTGAACAACCAGCGGAGCGCGATGCGGTCTTTCTCGCTGAAGATGTGGTCGATCTTGAACCCGGCGGTATAGCCCCTGTAGTGCTCTGTTCCATCCCAGACATATTTTCCGGCATCGATCAGTCCGTCTTTATCGAGGTCGATGAAGTCATAGGTGGGCTTGGGATAATTGGCTCCATATTGGTCAAAGAATTGTTTGGCCGACCCTTTAGCGCGGCTGATGGCCTCAGGAGTGAAGAAATAATAGGGCGTTCTTGCCTCCTGATCCTCCCAGACCCCTTCAAAGGTAAAGAAGAAGAAGGTCTTGTCCTTGATGATCGGGCCGCCCAAAGTTGCGCCATACTGGTATCTCTTCAGAGGCGGTCTGTCCCGGGTCAACCAGTCTTCAGTCTGGAACAGGCCGCTGTCGCCCCGGTGAAAGATCCAGGCGCTTCCATGAAGCTCATTGGTTCCGGATTTCATGACGGCATTGACGATACCGCCTGCCTGGCGGCCGTACTCTGCCGAGAAATTATTGGCGATGAGCCGGAATTCCTGAATGGCCTCTGGAGGAAGACTGGTCACATCACTCGAAGCAGTCCCGTTGTCATTATTGTCCAGTCCGTCGATCATGAAGTTATTGGCAGATCCTCTCATCCCGTTGACAGCATAGCCAGACCGGCCCGCACCAGGAAGAGTTCCAGGAGCATAGGCCATCAAGGAAAGGTAATTCCGGTTTCCCTGAGGATAGCTCAGAAACTCTTTCTCCGTGATGACCGAGGAGACCTGAGCTCTTGTCGTTTCCACAAGAGGAGAAACGCCAACAACCGTCACCTCTTCCTCAATCTTTCCAACTTCCAGCGTGAAGTCAATTTTCAACTCGCCGCCAGAGAGGAGCTCTCGTCTTTCTTGGATCAGGGTTTTGAAGCCCGGCAAGGAAGCGGTCAAGTTGTAGAGTCCTCTGGGAACTCTCTCCAGCCGGTACCGGCCCTGTTCGTTGGTCACTGTCGACTGGGTTAAGCCTGTTTGGAGATTCTTGGCCGTGACCGTGACTCCGGGGAGAGGCGTTCCTTCTGTGTCATGGACTGTTCCGAGGAAGCTTCCAAATTCTCTGATCTGGGCGCTTGAGATAGAGACGAGGAACATCAAAGCCACACAAAAGAATGTGAGCTTCTTAAAACTCATTCTCTTTTCCTCCTATTTTAAAAACTTACTTTTTTCCCCTCCGCACAAAAGCATTCGGGGAAAGCCCGGGAGCGCAGAATAAACCTGCACTCCATCCCATTCCCTGCAAGATATGGTTATCCGATGATTCTCACCTCCTCTTTTTAAGTTTATAAAATTTGAACGCATAAAACAATTCGTCTAAAGAATAAGCAAATTTTATGCCAAATCGATATCTTTTTTTTCTAACTGTATCTATTTGAAAATAAAAAAGTTAAATTCCATTCGCTTTTTTTCTTTTTTTTGTTCTATCCAAATAATTGAATTTTATCCAAAAAAATGAATGGAAACTTGGTATCTCAGTTTTTGGGAATTTATAGGCCAGGCAAGTTTCGAAGGATTACTTTACCTTAAAATCAACCTTCTTCTCTTGACTTTTCCCTGAAAAAATATCCTTGACCCGCACGAGAAGAGTGTATTTTCCAGGCTCAAATTTAGAGAGGTCGTATCTTGCCCCGCTGTTTAGGCCAATCATTTTCTGGGCAATCGGAATCTGGGCCTCCTGGGGTTGATCGATCGTTGCGACGAATTTATTGTCCTTCCAAATCTGGTGTTCGATCAATAATTTAGCCATGTTTAGGCCTTCGTCGTAAGTTGGATTATAGATCTGGTAGAAGAAAATAAGCTCACTGTTCCTCATATACTCAGCGAGAGTATTCGGGTTAATCTCCAGATTCCCAAAGACAAAGGGTCCTGCCTGGTCCTCGGACACCTGAATTTTTTCAGGCACTTTCATCCCTTTTTCTTCCAAGGATTTCAATGCGGGAACATCTTTGGAATCTATGACGACTTTTTCTTCTTGAGGCTCCAGCACTTTGATATCCCTGGCTAAAATGATTTCACTGAGGCCAAATTCTTTGCTGCTAAAAGGCGGGACCGAAATTTTCCTGTCAATGTAGCCAACTTTTCCATTGAATTCATCCCAGACAACAATGTGGATAAAATATTCGCCGGGCTTCAGACTGAAGCTTCGCGTGTATTGATAATAATCCGTAAGCCTGCGCCTGTAGGTTTCCTCTCTGAGGTTCATTTCCAGTCTGTCGCTTCCCTGGTATACAGTCGAATTCTCATCCTTGACTTCAATGTAAAAATTCACCATTCCATTGTACGTATCCTCAACTTTGTTGAAACCCAAATCCTTGGCAGCAACCTCGATACTGATGGGAATATAGGTTAAATTGCCGCTTCCCATTAAATAATTTTCTTTCGAGAAAAAGCTGAGATTGGACACTGATTCTTTTGTCTCTACGATCCCTTTTAATTTTCTTAAGCGGGTACTTCTTTCCAATTCTTCAAGCACCTCACCCCTGGACTTTGTCAGCTCGGCAAGCAAAGTGAGTTGTTCCATGGGATTCTCAAACATTTGCTGTCCTTTCGCAGCCGCACTGGCTGGAGTCTGCGGCCCCTGAGAATCGACAGGCATATCATTATAACCCGCATACCTTGCCGGAAGGGAAACATTGCGGAGAGCATTGGCCAGGGCTGGGTTTGAAGCCAGTTGATAGGAACCTGCGCTGTAATAATTGACGAATGTGAACTCAACCCTTCCGATGCGGGCCTTCAGGCCGGGGATATTTCTGTAAACCCATATTTCAGATGGAAATTCAGAAGTGGGAGCCTGTTCTCCGAACACAAATCCTCTTCCTCCGCCCGGGTTCGTTTCCATAAAATCCGGAGGCCCGAACATGATATAAACTCTTCCCCGGTCCGTTCTCCAGCCTGCTTTGCCTTCAAAATAATTTTTGTTGGCATACTCAATTCTCCGGTAATGCTCTTCTCTGTATTCATTGAAAGGCGTTTCCGGCGTGGGATCTCTTCTCTTCCAGAAAATATTAATAAAATTTTCTCTCTCTTCATCCGTCCTCAGGCTCTTAAAAACTTCCTTTTCATTGTCAGAAATGATATAAATCACCTCTTCTTCCAACCATTTTTTATACTTTTCCGGGAGTGCTATATTCTTTGTTCCTTTTTTCTCTTGAGAAGAGGAGGAAAAGACGCAGAGAGTTGCCCCGAAAAAGAAGGACAGGAGGAATAAAAGAGTTACCTTTTTCATCGTAAAGCCTCCAAAAATGCTCTCCCGCGAGCAACCGCCCCGTGAAGAGCGTTCTATATAAAGAATCACGGTATGTTTTTCTTCAGATAATCGAGTATCTGCCGGGCTAATGTAGCATTTGTGTCTTCCGGCGCTAATTCTAAAAATTTTTCCAGGTTTTGGATGGCTTCCTCTTTCCTGTTTTGGTTGATGTAAATCATTCCCGATTGATAATAAGCATTGGCATAATCCGGCTTGAGTTCTTTCACCCGAGAAAAAGCCTTTAAGGCTTTGGGATAATCCTGAAGATTTATCAAACATGCGCCCAGATCATAGAAGGCATCCGGTTCGTTCGGGCTTGTTTCTGTGGCCTTAACAAAAAAGGGCAAGGCTTCTTCGTATTTTTTCAGCATTCCATATAGTTCTCCGATGCTTTTATTGGCATTGAAGCTTTCCGGCTGTAGCTCAAGCATCTTTTTAAATGCCTCAATAGCCTCTTCGTATCTCCCCAATCTGTTCAAACAAATGCCCTGGTTGTTATAATAAATCGGCTCTCCGGGCTCTTTTTTGATAGCCTCCTGGTAGGCCTGAACTGCCTCCTCATATTTCCCTACCTGAAAAGACTCATTTCCGCGTTTGAAATCTTTATCTCCAGGAGCTTCGCTGATATAATATTTTCCTTCTTCCATCGACACATTGACTTCGACAACGTCCATAATGCCGACCCTTCTTTCCAAGAAGACAGGGAAGAAACCATCCTTTTCGGCCTTAATCTGATAAAAATCGGGCTGCAAGCCAATCTGAATAAATTCTCCCTTTTTGTTGGATTTGAGCACATATCTGACGGCCGAATACTGCATGGATACGATGGTGATCCTGGCTCCTTCAAGGGGATTCCCGCTTTTATCGGTAACCAATCCCTTAATAGTCCCCTGAACAGGGCCCGATAAGTAAGAAACTATGATGACTGTTACAAAAAATGACACGGATAAAACTGAGAGAATGGATTTTCTTTTCATATATCTTTCCTCATGTATTTTTTTTTATTTTAACTCAAGCTCCGGCCCAAATCAAGCCTTCCCGGCAGACCCCAAGATTGCCGATAGGACTCTGTCATCACGAGCGAAGCGAAGTGATCTCAGTTATTTATGGCGAGATCGCCACGCACCCGTTGGGTGCTCGCGATGACAGGGGGGCGTTTATCTAGTCAATTTTTGGGGGCAGAAGGAAGAAGGGATATCTCGAAGACCAGATGCTATCTGACGGAAAAAGTCGAGAGTGCAGAAGAAATCGGGTTTGCATTCATGTCTTCGGCTATAAGGTAGAGCGTATAGCTCCCCGGTTTGAGTTCGCCTGTTTCAAGTTCCAGAAGATATATTTTGTTGTCTTCTTCTTCGGAGTGGCTGAGAACAGTTGCGGGAATGGGAGCTTCTTTTCCTGAGGAAAGCTCGATGAGGCGAGCAGAAAACCGAGCCTCTGTTTGTGGATAATTAATAATCGAGCACCGCACGACGGCCAAAACTTTCGTTACACCCTGGCCCATTTCCTGGACAACTGGCGAGTATTGCGAGGAATCAAAAGGATAAACGCGAACCAAGGGAATAAATTCTTTCCCTGCCTCATTTTGATCTGGCGTGGAGCCTTTTAAATAATGGCTATTTTTTTCTGGCACGAGCAGAAGAGGCGGATACAATCTCAAGCCGAAATCCATTTCTTTGGGCAAATTCACGGACGAGGAGGCAACAGCTCCTCTTCCGGTCTCCAAATTTCTGATGACCACGCGGCAATCATATTTGCCTGGAGGCAGAGAGGACACTGAGTGATAGTAAAATATATTTTGAGAAAAGGTGGAAACATTTGTCTCCCTTCTTTGATACCCAACCAGTTTCTTTTGTTCGTCAAAGACCAGTGAAACGATTTCTGCATTTTTTCCTAAAACTTCTCTTATCTTTTCTGGCGGAATTCTGGCAATCATCGTCAGGGTTGATCTTTTCATGACAGAAGAGAAGAGTGCGATTAAGGGGAAATGAATCGGCTCTTCGAAATAAGGCTTTTCGTTTAGAGCGAGATCAATCAGGTGAAGCTTTTTTTCAAACTCGGTATATTCGTTAAACGGCCTTGGGTTGAAATACCCTCTCTGGGCATAGACAGCGCACCCTTTCCGCTTGACTTCAACTTTTATGCCGTGGTACTGCCCGTCCCATTTCTCATCGATATAATAACCCAGGACATAGTAAGAAGCCGTCAGTTTTTGAATTTCCTCGACGATTTTCTCGTAATTATTGATATTTCCGAAATACTTTCCTCCAGAGAGAGAGGCCATCTCTTTCAAAGCATTCCTCCCCCCGCTGTCTTCCAGAGTGGTGCTTGGCCCCGGTACGTTGATTTGTCGCGCTCCCCGTCTCAACTGAGCGAAATCTGTTTCCGCGGAGATTGCGCTGAGTCCTTCCACGTTCACGGAGAACACGGGGCTGTTGGCTGCGGCCAGTTCCCGGCTCATCTCTTCATACCTCGCGCGCAGATTATACCGGTCTGTTTGCGGGGAACCCCCGGAACCTCTCCCGGGATTCTGGTAGATCATGCGGCCGGGGACGCCGGTAGAAAAGAGGATGATGTGCTTATAACCCGGAATGTAACGGAGGGATTTGGCTAAATTTTTTACGGCCAGAGAAAAGCTGTAGACCTGGTTGGCGAGCTGCATCCTCCCCGCGGCTTCGTTTATTTTCTCTCTTGCCTGTTCGAGCAGTCCTGAGCGGATGGAGCCTCCTGCACCTCCACTGACTGTTTCGCCTTCCAATTCTTCCAGCAGGCTGCCTGCTTTCCCCAGGGTTTCCCCCAGCCCGACTTTGTGCACGATCTCACGGACTCTGGCGTGATCTTTAGTAAGATAGGCATGGAGCATAAGGCCTTTTTCTACAGAAAAAGAAAGGACTCCCACTTCATCTGTGGGAAAAACCTGAGTATCGATAAAATGCAAGGCGGCTTTTTGAGCCATGGTAATTCCCGCCGGATTGTTAAAGGCAAAATCAAAAAAAAGGAAAAATTTGCGATTCATTCGGCCGGGAATCTCTGCCGAGGCCAAAGGTTCCGTCTCCGGTGTTTGCCCTTCTGGACTGGATAAGAAGTGTTTTTCAAAGTGGGAAATTTTTTGAGGCTGTCCGTTATCAAAGATTTCAAAGTCGGCCGAAGTCAAATCTGTTACGGGCTTTTCTTTTCTATCTGAAACATAAACCTGAACTAATTTCAAAATGACACTGACCTCGTGGTGAAGGACCTCTTGCTGGTCCTGGCAATTTTCTGGCTGAGGCTGAAGAAATCCACGCAGAGGAAATTGTATGAGCAGGAATATCCACAGGCTGATAAGAAATCTTGAGCTCCGAGCTCTTTTTTGAAAACAAGATGGCCTTGTCTTCAGCCGCTTTTTTGGCATTGTTGGAGTCCTTTGCTCTTCTTTTCGATTCAATTCTTTTATTGTAAGAAATTTGCAGCAGAGATTCAAATTGAACCTTCTTCAGACAAAGAAGTTGAAACTCATTAAATTTCGAGCTTATCATAATAACAATCGAGATCGAGATAAATGGAAGGCTATTATACCGAGAAGCTCGCTGCCGAGCGCCTTAAAAAATGTTATGACCTTGCTCCTCCGAGGGTTCAGCGGTATTTGGAAGCAGAGGTTGATTTTGTCCTCAAGAAAATCAACCCTAAAGACCTCGTGCTTGACTTAGGGTGCGGTTATGGCCGGATCGTTCCTCAACTTGCGAGAAAGGCAGGACTTGTCATCGGCATTGACACATCCTATTCCAGCTTGATCCTGGGAAAGAAGCGTCTCAAGGATGTTTCCAACTGTCTTTTTATCAAGATGAATGCAGCTTGTCTTGCCTTCAAGGAGAGGTCTTTTGATGTTGTCACCTGTATCCAAAACGGAATTTCTGCTTTCCAGGTGAACCAGCAGGACCTCATCCGGGAGAGCGTCCGTGCCGCTAAACCTGGGGGGATTGTCCTGTTTTCAACCTATTCGGAAAAATTCTGGCAGGAACGGCTGTCCTGGTTCGAGCTACAGGCAGAAGCCGGACTTCTCGGAGAAATTGATTATACAAAAACAGGAGAGGGAATCATCGTCTGCAAAGACGGCTTCAGGGCTACAACTGTAAGCCCCGGCCAATTTTTTGAGTTGACCTCCGGGTTGAATGTACAAACCAGGATTATTGAAGTGGATGAATCCAGTCTCTTTTGTGTGATGAAAATCCCCAATAAGAAAAACAAAAAAAGAAAAATAGGCTGATTCAGGATTTTTACTGGCGTCTCTTTACCAGATTTTTGCGGCAGTTGGGAAGTTTAAACGGCTGTCCAGCGAGATGGCTTCATTTTGACAGGTTGCCCGACAGATGCCACAGCCATAGCAGTGTTTCGGGTCGATTGAGGCTTTTCCCTGGGCCACGCTGAACCTGACGGCTCCGAACTGACATTGCCGCATGCACTCCCGGCAGCCGTTGCATAAGTCCGGGTCAATCTTGGCGATGTACTCTGCCCTGAACAGAATCGGAACTTCGTGTTTCAGCGTCATCTGCATGGCCAGGCAGTCTGACCTGTCACAGTTGCAGATTCCCCCGATGAACGGAGTGACAAAAGTCCAGACCGTGTGGCAGAGGCCATCATGCTCATGATCCCGCATGGCAGTTAGGGCGTTGTCTCTGCTCATGTCTTCAAGCCCAGCAGTGCCGGGGCCAGTCAAATAACTGGCATCGATACTGCGGACGATCTCGAAAAACTTGGAGTTTTTTGGGGCAATGCTTACACCATAACAGTATCTTTGTTCGGAACCGGTACTGATGTGTCGGCAAATACAGGCAACACGGATAACAGAGGACACGAACTCAAAGATGTGGTCAATGTCCTCGATCGGCACAACCTGCCCGTAGTGAATTTTTTTCATCTTGTTCGAGATGCGGGGAGACATAATACGCTTGACGAACCGAGGCGCATCGTCGAGCTTCTCGATTTTTTTTATTGAGTCACTCAGTGATTGCGGATCTCCAAAGAAATCTGTGATGAAATTCCTCCGGCGCAGGTCGTCCAGCAAGTCTTCGGAGTAATTTTTTGCCTGAAGATACCATTTTTTCCCTTCCCCATGTTTATGACAAAACTCACACATCTGAGCCTCCTCCTTTTTTCATCTTGATGATATCCATTTCAGCTTAAGTCATTATATTGAACGCCAAAAGAATAAAAAAGAAATTTTTTTTCGGCGTTTTCCAAGATGCGGCTTCCTTGACAAGAAAAGTCTTTTCCTCTACCTTAATTATGCTCGCCGGAGAAAAAGGGCGGTTAGCTCAGCGGTAGAGTATCGGTCTTACAAACCGGGGGTCACTGGTTCGAACCCAGTACCGCCCACCGACCTTTTACCGAAACGCCGACCTTCAGCCCCTCCTAATTCCATAGGAGGGGAAGGGGAGGTTAATACTTTTCGCTCTCTTCCATTTTGTGTGAGTTGAAAGGCTGAGATTCACGGAAATGCCGTCGCTCCCTTCAGATTTTTCACGCCATTCCCTCTCCGCCCTTCTCGGCGCCTGCGCAACTCCGCACGTCCGTCTTACAGCCACAACCGAAAGTTTATGCCCTCCGAAGCCTTGGCCGGATGATATTGAGCGTGCTCGGACATGCTCGGCGCCCCAGGGGTTCCCTCGAAAGGCGGTTCGGGAAGGCTAAATCTTCAAGGTCGCTCCTCCCATTCCCGTGAATCTCACCCACACAATCTGGAAGAGAACCATACTTTTAAATTAAAGTCTTAAAGGCGTTGCGGGATTGCAAGTGTATTGAAGTACCGACCTTGTTCTTCCCCCTTAATTCTCTAAGGGGGCAGAGGGATTAGTATTGTTAGATTGAGTCCTGGAGGCGCTTCAGGTTGCGATTAAACCGATGCATCTCTTCTTCGGGGAAAATTGGTCTCGTTTCGCCATTTTGTCTGTGATAAAATAATCTTCAAAAATAAAAGACAGGGGACAAAGGGATGAAAGAAAACATTCTATTCAAAGTCAACGGAAAGCCTGTGCGCTTGTCCGTGGATACCGACAGGATGCTTCTCTGGATTCTGCGCACAGAGCTTGGCCTCACCGGCACCAAATACGGCTGCGGCGAAGGTTTCTGCGGCGTCTGCACCGTGCTTGTCAATAACGAAGCTGTTCGGTCCTGCCAGTTTCCGGTCAAGAACGTCAGGGGAAAAGAAGTCATGACTATCGAAGGCTTGGCCGCAAACGGAAAACTCCACCCTCTCCAGGAGGCTTTCATCAAACACAACGCTATGCAATGCGGGTTCTGCACTTCAGGCATGATTCTCGAGGCTTACAGCCTTCTGCGGAAAAAATCGAAGCCGACCAGAGAAGAGATTGTGCAGGGCATGGAAGAACATTTATGCCGCTGCAGCAGCTATACCCGAATCATCCAGGCCATCCAGACGGCGGCGCAAGAGATGAGCAAAGGAGGCAGGAGATGAACGAGAAAGAAGTCAAAGACATCAGCCTGAATGAAGCAATGACGCCCATGTCGCTCAACCGCCGCGAATTCATAAAACTCTTAGGCGGCGGCATCTTCATCTTTTTCACTGTTGGAGATCCGTGGGCCATGCTTCAGGAAGCTCAGCGCCGGGGTTTTGACCGGAGCTATCCCGCTGACTTCAACGCTTACCTCAGAATCGCCGAAGACGGAAGCGTAACGGGCTACGCCGGCAAAGCCGAGCTCGGCCAGGGAGCGCAGACCTCTCTCGCCCAAATCCTGGCGGAGGAGCTCGATGTCTCCCTGGATTCGGTGGATATGGTTATGGGAGATACAGCTCTCTGTCCCTGGGACATGGGCACTTTTGGATCGAGAACCATCAAATATTTTGGCCCCCCTCTCCGGCAGGCAGCAGCCGAAGCCCGGGCTGTTCTCGTCGAGCTTGCTTCAGAATACATGAAGATCCCGGCGGAACGCCTTGCCACCAGGGACGGCGTCGTCTACGAAAAGGCAAATCCCCAAAATAAAATCACTTACGGAGCGCTGGCCAAAGGAAAAATCATTGAAAAGCATCTCGAGCCGAAGCCGCCGGTAAAGCCGAGTTCGGAATATGCAATTTCAGGCAAAGCGGCCGGCCGCAAGGATGCCAAGCTCAAAGTCACGGGAAAAGCGGAGTATGCCGGAGACATTAAAGTCCCGGGCATGGCGTATGCAAGAATTTTGAGGCCGCCGGCTCATGGAGCAGAGCTTAAAAGCGTCGACCTCTCTGAGGCGGAAAAAATGACAAATGCTCAAATCATCCGCGATGGCGAAATGATCGCCGTCCTTCACAACTCTTTCGATCAGGCTGATGGGGTTCTCTCCAAGATAAGAGCAGAATACGATTTGCCGAAAGCGGATGTCGATGACCAAACCATCTATGAGCATTTAGTTAAGGTGGCGCCTCAGGGCGATGTCATCGAACAAAAGGGAGATTTGGAAGAAGGCAAAAAACTTTCCTCGAGCCTTTTTGAAGAAACCTACCTGACTCCTTATGTGGCTCATGCTCCGCTCGAACCTCACACGGCGGTCGTCAAAGTCGAGGGCGACAAAGCAACCGTCTGGGCATCCACCCAGCGGCCTTTCGGAGCCCAGGAGGAAGTCGCTCAGGCCCTCGGCATTCCAGTTGAAAATGTCCATGTCATCACGCCTTTTGTCGGAGGAGGATTCGGAGGGAAGAACCGGAACAGGCAGGTCGTTGAGGCCGCCCGCCTGGCCAAGCTCAGCGGAAAGCCTGTCCAGGTGGCCTGGAGCCGCCAGGAAGAATTCTTTTACGACACCTTCCAGCCAGCTGCGGTTGCTAAAATCATCTCCGGCCTGGATGTATCAAATAAGCTTGTGCTCTGGGATTATGTGGTCTTTTTCGGCGGCGAGCGGACTTCCCAGCCTTTTTACAGCATCTCCAATTATCGCATCCTTTCGCGCGGCGGATGGACACGAGGCGCAGCCGGAGCTCATCCTTTTGAAGTCGGAGCCTGGAGAGCGCCTGGAAGCAACACCAACACGTTCGCCCGTGAATCTCACATGGATGTTATGGCAGCTAAAGCAGGGATGGACCCGCTGGAATTCAGACTGAAAAACCTGACGGACGAGAGGATGAAAAGGGTGCTTGGGGCTGCTGCAGAAAAATTTGGCTGGTTTCCGGCCAAAGCGCCCAGCGGCCGGGGTTATGGCGTCTCCTGTGTCAATTATCTCGGAACTTATGTCGTCACCATGGCTGAAGTCGAGGCCGACAAGAATACCGGAGCGGTCCGAGTGAAGCGTGTCGTCTGCGGCCAGGATATGGGGCAAGTGATCAACCCCGACGGCGCCAGAGCTCAAATAGAAGGGAGTATCACTATGGGCCTGGGTTACTGTTTAGCGGAAGAGGTCCATTTTAAGGGCGGCGAAATCCGCGATCTCAACTTCGACACTTATGAAATCCCCCGATTTTCCTGGCTGCCTAAAATTGAGACCATCCTCATCGATAACCCGGAAATGCCAGCTCAGGGGGGAGGAGAGCCGCCCATCGTCAACATGGGCGCGGTTATTGCCAATGCTGTTTTTGACGCCACCGGCGTAAGGCTCTTTCGTCTGCCTATGACGCCCGAGCGCATCAAGGAAGCCGTCAAGAA
>Ga0315280_10009951_pt1 | contig 12030 bp, 6 predicted proteins | sample YL17G06_40_MG_FD_203697 | JGI IMG/M metagenome (GOLD analysis project Ga0315280, IMG submission 203697) | Sediment microbial communities from Yellowstone Lake, YNP, Wyoming, USA - YL17G06_40 | ecosystem: Environmental > Aquatic > Freshwater > Lake > Sediment | place: USA: Wyoming | collected... | reverse complement strand
GTCGGAGCGCTGATGTCCATCTCCCGCGCAACATCCCGTCCGGAAGCGCCATCGGCCAATCGCAAGACGATCCGCGCCCGCATCACCATGCGCTGCGCAGACGTCGGACTGTTCACGATGTTGCGCAATTGCTCTCTCGTTTCCGCGTCCACGTTCAACCTGTGCATCGTCTCTCCTCCTACAAGAGTCTCATGGGGGGAGAGCATGCATCAGAACTTTATGTTATTCAAGACAATTGTGACACACTACACTAGCCTTCCCGTGGGCGCCTTGGAGTACACCTTCAAGAACGTCTCCGACCGACCGCTGGAGATGGTGTTCTCCTATCACTCGCGCAATTTCCTAGCCGTCACTGCGAGGCAGGGACAGGCGATTCTGCCGATCGGAGGCGGGTTCATTCTCCGCCAGGATGGAAGCGACCGAGCGCCGCAGGAGCAGGGCGAATTTGCCATTTTCACGGACGCCCCGTCGGCTGTTGTCGATCATGGCTGGTTTCGCGGCACCCACTACGATGCATTTACGCTCGTGTGGAAGAACATCCAGGACGGCGTTGCGCTGGAGAATCCGCCGATGCGAGGGCCGAGTCCGGGCGCGTCGCTCTACGTTCCATTTTCACTCGGCCCGGGTCAGGAAAAGACCATTCGGCTGATGTTGGCCTGGTATGTTCCGCGCACGGATATCCGCATCGGCGCCGATGCACCGAACGCGCCGCTCTACACGGGTGAGGCGTGCTGCTCGTCGCCGAACCATGTTCCCTGGTACGCGTGTCATTTCAAGAGCATCGGCGAGGTCGCCGACTACTGGCGCAATAATTACGACCGCTTGCGCGTTCAGAGCGCCTTGTTCCGGGATACGTTCTACGACTCAACGCTTCCCGCCGAAGTAATCGAAGCCATCGCGGCCAACTTGACCATCCTCAAATCACCCACGGTGCTGCGTCAATCAGACGGTCGGTTGTGGTGCTTCGAGGGGTGCAACGACGATTCAGGTTGCTGCTACGGCACGTGCACCCATGTCTGGAACTATGCCCAGGCCATTCCCCACCTGTTTGCCGACCTGGAACGGACACTTCGCGAGACAGAGTTCAACGTCAGCCAAGACGCCCGCGGGCATCAGCTCTTCCGCACGAATCTGCCGATCCGGCCGGGTGATCACGAAGCGCCGGGCCGACTGTCGTACGGCGCCGCGGATGGGCAGTTGGGGGGTATCATGAAAGTGCACCGCGAATGGCGGATCTCAGGGGATACGGCCTGGCTGAAGTCGCTCTGGCCTCATGTCCGACGGAGTCTCGATTTCTGCATCCAGGCCTGGGACCCGCGCGCGCGTGGCGCGTTGGAGGAGCCGCATCACAATACCTATGACATCGAGTACTGGGGACCCGACGGCCACTGCACCAGCTTTTACCTTGGAGCGTTTTCCGCGGCGATCAAAATGGGCACGGTTCTGGCCGACGACGTGGCTCGCTATCGTGAGTTACTCAAGAAAGGCAAGGCCTACATGGAGACGAAACTCTACAACGGCGAGTATTTCTTCCAGATCGTCATGACCGATGGACTTAGCGCCCGCTTCGAGCCCGTGGACGCCTCGGCCAATGGCCCCGGCTATGGCCGTTACGTCAACCAGATCAACCAACAGGGACCCAAGTACCAATACGGCACCGGTTGTCTCTCCGACGGAGTCCTCGGGCTTTGGATGGCCCACATGTGCGGCCTGGATGGCAATATCGTTGACGGCCGGAAGACTCGCAGCCATCTGAAGGCGATCCACCAGTACAACCTGAAGGACGACCTGTCGGGACACGCCAACCCGCAGCGTCCCTCGTACGCGATGGGGGATGAGGGCGGTTTGTTGTTATGCACCTGGCCGCGCGGGAACGAGTTGGCGATTCCCTTCATTTACAGCAACGAAGTCTGGACCGGCATCGAGTACCAGGTCGCTTCGCACCTGATGCTCGAGGGGATGGTGGACAAGGGCCTGGAGATTGTCCGCCTCTGCCGCAACCGCTACGACGGCGTCCGCCGCAACCCATTTAACGAGTACGAATGCGGACACTGGTATGCCCGGGCGCTATCCAGCTACGGGCTGCTCCAGGGACTGACCGGGGTTCGCCACGACGCGGTTGATCGAACCCTCTACATCAACTCGCAAGTCGGCAACAGTTTTCGAACATTCCTCGCCTGGGAAAAAGGTTTCGGCACGGTCGGGTTGAGGAACGGAAAACCGTTCGTCGAAATCAAGTCGGGGGCGTTGGACGTCAAGAGAGTAGTTGTGTCGGGAAAGGAAATGTCTTTACAAACGGCTCGATCGCAGTATGCAGAAAGACCGTGACATGAGGATAGCGTCCCATAAGCTCAAGGCTACGCCATCGAGTCGGGTCGCCGGGCGGCGGCCTGACCTTGAACACTCCACACCACGAGACAAAAAGGCAGGCCACCCGTGACACGACGCGTTTTCGCAAAGAGATCGGCATTTGGCTTGGCCATTGGATTCGCGTTCGCGGTTTCTCCCACGATACTCGCACCGGCTCGAGCGGCGGTGAAGGACGACGCACCAGAACAAAGGGACACCTCGGCGGACGCGGTCTGGCTGCGTCATGGCTTCAGCGAGACCCAGCGCGAGGAAATCCGCGCCGCGTTTCGGTGGGCAATTGAGCGCCAGTTCATTCCCGGCGGCGCTCTGCTTCTCATCCACCGGGGCGAACCTGTCTTTCGTGAGGCGTTTGGCGTGGCAGACCTCGAAACTGGAAGGCCCTTCACTTTGGACGCCCCATGCCGAATTGCCTCGGTAACCAAGCCACATACAGCCACTCTGGTTGCCATGCTTGTGGAGCAAGGCAAGTTGTCGTGGGATGATCCCGTGGACAAATACCTGCCCGCTTTTGCCGGCCTGTCGGTGCGCGGGGAAGGCCCGGCAGCGCGGTCGCCCAGGATTCGTGAGCTTCTCTCTCACACGGCTGGTTTTCCGGGGCAGAAGGCCATCGAGTCGGATCAGTGGCGCATCCAAGTGAGGGGGACGTTGGCCGATGCCGTGAACGATCTGCCCGGCCAAGGTCTGGCGGCCGAGCCGGGCCGCGTTTTCGCTTACACGGGCATGGGGTACATGGTGGCCGGACGAATCGCCGAGGTCGTCACGGGCAAGGAGTTCGGCGCGTTGATGAAGGAACGGCTCCTCGATCCCATTGGTGCCGCGACGGCCACGTTCTATCCCTCCGAGGAACTGAAAGCGCGGATGCCTACGGCATACAACCGCAAGGAAGGCGCCTTCGAGCGACTCGATCTTTCCAGGCGACCCGAAGCGATGGCGACATTCCCCAATCCGGCCGGCAGACTGATCTCCACGCTCGACGATGTGGGGCGGTTTCTTCTTCTTCACCGCAATCGGGGAGTCGCCGACGGGAAGCGACTGATCGCTTCGGACTCGCTGGAGGCCCTCTACCGTCCCCAACCGGCAACGGGTCAGGACGGGTATGGTCTGGGCTTCAATGTACTGAAAGTGGGCGACAATGGCGTCGGAGTGCGGGTTCGCCATACCGGCGCGTCGGGTACGCTGGCGCAAGTTGACTTCGAGAACGATCTGTTGATAGTCCTCTTGACTCAGATCCCCCAGACGCAGACTCAGCCCTTTCGTGAACGGCTGATCAAGGCGATCTATGCAGTCTTCCAGCCGCAGGGACCGTCGAAGTCTGGTCTCCCGTCGGTTTCAACCTCAAAGCGGCTTCAAGCATCCTTTCGAGCAAGTCCATGAGGAGGCCGTCGTTCCTGTGCGCGCCATGAATAGACAGGCTCACACTTGGCATACACGAGCGCGTGCACAATGAGACTGACACTTCAGCTTCTCCAATCGAGGATTGACCGCTGAGACGTGCCTTGCCGAATCCCCGAAACTTCGTGCTGCTTGGGGGTACCGGACGCGCCGGGACGGCGAGAAGCGCAGATCCCCAGATTTCCTCCCTTCTGAACCTTGCCGTAAGTGGGCACGCTCAGCTTGTCCGCGAAGTCCTTCCAAATCTGTTTCAACTGCGCCGGGCCAATGACCGTCTTGCCCTGTCCGGCGAGGCGCTTCGCCAGCGAATAGTCGGCGTGGTCATGATGCCGATGGGTGATCAGCATGACCTCCACGAGCGGGGCGAGCCGGTCCCGTTGCGCGGGCGTCTAGTAGAAGCCGCTGCCGTATTCGTCGCGTTCCTCGGGCTCGCCGCCATTGTTGATCGGGCCTTGGCAGAAGTCCACAGCTACCGTGCCCTGTGCGGTCTTGAAGACGTAGGACGAAAAATAGAACTTGAACGCATGGACGCCATTTGTGACGCGCGTGCGTTCTAGCTTGTCGAGGCCCGCGTCCACGCGTTTGAGGTAGAACTCGTGCAGCGGTTTGAGTTTCGCGCGCTCGGCGTCGGTCCAGCCCTTGCGAATCTGGGCGATGACATGCCTGTCGAGAGAAGCTATGATTTGCTCGCGCTGTTCGCCAAACTTCCAACGGGGCGGATATGCCTCCAGCGCGTGGGCGATTTCTTCGAGAGACATGTTCGCAGACACAGGCGATCTGGGGGCCTCAAGACGGTTCTCGATTTCCACTAGACAAACGGACCCCGCCTGGAACGGGCGCTCAAGGGTGATCTCGGTGCCACTCGTGGCCGTTTCCTCCACCAGACGCCAACGATGTTCGCGGTCTACTTGCCAGCGCCGCAGGGTAACCGGTGCATCGGCCGGCCAAGGCAGATTCGTTACCCGCAACCGGAAGGCCGTGTGCCGCGACTGGTAATCGCTGATCAGCACCTGCACCCGGCGGTTGTTGGCGGACTTGCCGGCAACAACATTGTAGCCGCGCTCATCGCTCCCCCCGGCCTGCAATCGCTCCGGGGTTCCGAGCAGCTGCTTCCACGCAACAAAGGCGTCGCCACAAATCTTCGCTTCGCCGATGCCGAGGTCGTGCAATCCCAGCCCCGGATGACGGTCGCCGCAATACTGAAAGGCCCGCTCCACCTCCGCATCCAGCAGGCATGCAAGAGTGGAGGCATAGAACGCAACGCCTTCAGGCGTATCGCTGAACAGCCGTTGCTGGATGCCCGCGTTCCACTCGGTGATGATATTCTCAGCCTTGGCGAATCCATGTTCGTCCAGAGCCTTCCGAACTCGCCTGGCATCGAGGTAGAACTGGTAGGGATTGAACTCGTTCCGTCCACCGTAGCTGTGCCAGGAGAAGAAGTCAAGCGGCACCCGGTGATCGCGGCAGTAGCGGATGAAGCCTTCCACATAGGGCGCGCGCAATCCCCCGGTGCAGGCCGGACCGCCAACCTTGAGGTCCGGGTTGACCGTTTTGAGCGCGCGGGCAGCCTCACCATACAGCGCATAATACTGCTCGGGTGTGCCGGTCCAGAACTGCGCGGCGAGATCGGGTTCATTCCAGATTTCCCAGTATTGGATGGGGAAGCGAAATCCCTGATTCCATCCTTGCGTGTAATGGCGCACGGTCTGGGCGCAGATCTTCGCCCACTTCTCGAAGTCGGCCTGGTCAGAGACGTGCGTCACGCGGCCGTCGGAATCGCGCCGTGTGCCCGGCGGATCGTTGATCGGCTCAATTCGTCGCCCCTTCCAACTCGTGCCGAGCCGGTAGAAACAACTGAAGCCATTCTCGACAATCGCCTTGATCCGCACATCCGACGAAGTGAAGGCATAACTGGCAGGATCATCCGGATCGGCGGTCCACTTGGGGAAGATGACGTGCCAATCGGTCGGGCCGTAGAAATCGTGGGTGCGGATGAAGTCAATCCCCATGCGCCGGTAGCTCTCCACCAAGCTCCCGGCTTCACCGCCGGGCTCGCGTGGGTAGAACAACGGCCCGCGGTTTGTGCCCAACAGCGAGCGAATCCGGCCCACGACCTTCCCCCCATTCACTTCAACGTCCCTTACGCCTTGGCCACCTGCCGTCTGCGCAGACGCATCAGGCTTTGGACGGATATAAACCGCATCACGGACGGCGGGGGGTCGGGGTGACGGCGGTTCCGAGGTGGGACTGGGAGGTTTGCGAGGACCGGCGCGTGGACGCTCGCGCAACGGCAGCTGAGACTCCGGTCCGGCTCCGCCTTCTAGCGGAGGCCGTCCCGGCAGACGCCACGGCGCGTCCGGATAGAGCACCGCATCGAGGTTCTTCGCCCAGTTCTGCGCCTGCACGCGGTCGGCCAGCTCACAAACCGCCGCCTGCATGTAGGGCATCATGGGGAGGCTCTCAGGTTCCAGACCATCGCGGATGTTGCGGCGGTCCCAGACGGCACCCGCGTCGTTGTCGGGGAAGCGCTGTCCCGGTGCGGGCCTCTGCGGGCCGCCGGCGAGGATACGCTCGACATACGCGCGGTCGGGGTTCAGCCGCACGAACTTTGCCCCCGCCTTCCGGAATCCCTCGACCTGCGCCAGAATGTGCGGATGATCCGGCGCGACCTGCACGTGATCCCGCTCGTTCGCATAGACGATGACCGCGACGCCGGGGCACTTGCGGACGCCGGCGGTAATGCTGCCGGCCGCGTCGCGCCACCGCCAATACTCGGTGGACTCCGCGAGCGATGGAATGTGATCGGGTCGCTGCTCGCCGTAGAGTTTTCGCTGCTCGGCTTCGCGAACCAGCCGCGGCGTATACCACGCTTTCAACCCTTTTCCGAGATCCTGCACAAAGACGTTTGCCGGAAAGTCCCCGGATTCCGAGAACTGGCCATCGCCGTTGAGGTCGAAGAACAGCGCTCCCTTGAGGGGAGATCCCGCGGCCTGCCACCGGCGCGGCGGTCCGGGCGGCAGTTCGCTCGACCACCCCAGCTTCGACAGGTCGAGCACGCCGGTTTCCGGGTTGTAGGCCGGGTTGACCCCTTGATCGCGCCCACCGAGTTCGATGTTTACGTTGCCTTCGCCGTAAGGCGATTCCATTGAGGCGTAAAAGGCCAGGTCGGGGAACTCCTCGCCGTGCGCGGCCATGACCAGCCCGCAGGCGTTGCCACCGTGGCTCGAGCCTACGAGGCCGACGTTGCGGGTCAGGACGGTGGTGTTGGGGAGAATCTCCTGGATCTTTCGGCCTTGCTTGTCGGCAAGACGACCGGTGGCGAAGAGGATCACGTCGGCCAACGCGCGAATACAATCCGGCCCGCGATAGCCATAGGTGCCGCCGCTGGCGGCCTCGCCGCTGCCGCCACCGGGAAAGGCGAAGCGGATTTCAACGAAGCCCAACCCTGCGTACTCGGGGCGTCCTTCCGTGCCGCCGGTCGTGACGCCGCCTGGCACATGGATGACCACCGGCGCGCCGTTGGAATAACGCGGCTTGAGCGGAGGAAGCACGCCGACTGCGATACCCCGCTCGCCGCCGGCGCTGGAAGGAATGTGCGTAAGAATACCCGGCCCCCGCAAAGCATTCGGACCGGGGAGTTGCCCGTCGTTGGGGCGCAACGGAGGCTGGGCCATGGCCCCCCGTACAACCACCAGCGCCACGATCAGCAAGCTCATTGAATGAAATGTCTTCATGCCGTTCACTTCCTTTCACCGTCACTTTGATTGCTCGGTTGTTTTGGGACTGAACCGCAGGATGCGGGTCGAAAACTTGAATTCGCCGACCCACAAATAGCTTCCGTCAAAAGCGACCGTGCCGGGCATGAACAGCTTGTCGCGGCCGATCTCGGGGTTGCGGTCCTGATCGTCCTTTGCGCCGAGCAGTGCGTCGGGAGGGTCGCCGGCCAGGGCGTCTTCAGCCCGGTGCCACACTTGCACGCGGTTGAAGCTGGTGTCCGCGACAAAGAGGCAGCCATGCGAAACAACGCACTTGCCAGGCAGGTTGAACCGGCCCGGCCCGCCCAACCTTGTCGCTTGCGATGAGGACGAAAGCTCACTGATCCGCCACACGTGAATCGTCGGCCCGGCAAACGGCGCGGTGGCGAGGTAGCGGCCGTCGCTGGACAGCCGTCCGGGATTCTCCACGTCGAGCGTGAACTTCGGCGCGCTGCCGCTGGCAGGAATCCCTTCCCAAACATAGATGCGATTGGCCTGGCGGTCGGCGAGGTAGAGGTGCTTATCATCGAGCGCCACGCCGGTGATTTCCCGGAACTCCACACTGCCGATGCGTCCGGTCAGGATGACATCGGGTTGCTCGCCATGCAGCGGCAGCTTCCTCCAGATATAGACCGTCTGCTTGCCCGCCAGGACGAGCGTTTGGCTGCAAAGCGCGCTGTCCCACGGTGGATCGGGCAGCGAGTAGATTACGTCCGGTTTTGCACCGCTTTGGTTCGGAAGCCGGCGCCAAACATGCAACTTGCGATCAAAGTCCGACGAGACGAACAGGCTCTGGCCGTCGGTGGCGACCACGGGATTGGTGATGAAGAAGTTCTCCGCCAACGTATCTTGCTCCGGTGTGTCGCTGCCTATCGAGAAATCGGGCGGTTGATCGTTCCGTGTGGGCAGGCTGTTCCAGACGAGCACGTTGTTCCCGTTGTAGTTGCAGACGTAGAGCCGCCCGCCGGCAAATACTACGTCCGGCCCGTCGCCGTTACGATAGCCCGCCGGCGACAGCGTCATGTCAGGTTTCTCGCTGTCGCTTTGCGGCGCGCGGTTCCAGACGGACAGGGACCGCATACCGGCGATGACGAGTTTGCCATCGGGGGTGAACGTTCCTTTTACCCACTCTTTCCAGGAAAAATCGGGTGGCTGCCATGCCGAGGTGGGGAAGGTGCGCCATACCATTGTGGCCGGACGGCTCTCCTCGCCGTTGTTGTGGTCGCTGAGGGCGAAGAACGTGCCGTCACTGGTGATGTTGCGCGGCGTTCCGGCATCGCGCGGACGCAGCACCAGATCGGGGGGCTGGTTGTCGCGTGTCGGGATCGAATTCCAGACGAGCACGGCCGCACCGTGCGTGCAAACGACGGCGAACTTCTTGCCGTCCGTCCACACGCCCCAAGGCCAGCCGAGCCGTTGCATTGGGCCGCCAGGGGCCGGAGGACGGCGGACATTCGGATCCCGTCGGTCCCCCGCTTCGGCGCGTGGCCGCGGCGGGAACGGCGGCGGCCCAGGAGAGCCGCGATCCGAAAGCTCCGACAGTTCCAGGACGATGTCCGCAGGGGCGGCATTGCGCGATGGGAACGAGTTCCAAATCAGCACGCGATCATTGTTCGTATCCGTGACGGCGACCTTCGTGCCATCGGCCGCGATGGTGACATTGCCGGGCCAGCTCAAATTTTCGCGGCCCGTGCCCGGATTATTGGCTGTGAAATTCGGCTGTCCGAGAACAATGTCAGGCGGCGTGTTCGACGATGGCAGCTTCGTCCAAATCAGCACGCGGTTGTTCCATCGGTCCGTGAGCAGCAGCCGCTTGCCGTCGCTGGCCAGACCGGTTGGGTGGTTGAACAGCAGCGGCCCGCCGGTGTTATTGAAATCAATTCCCCCAAGCATCAGGTCAGCCTCTTGGCCGGTGACGAAGCGACCCGGCTTGCCCGGAGGCGCGATGGCGTATTGTGAATCGCGAGTGGTGACACGAATTTGGCCGGGTTGTCGGGTGCCATCGCCTGGCGGCATGAACCCATCCCGACGCGGGCGAGGCCCGCCGAAGCCGGATTCAAATTGTCTGGGAGGTTGACGCGGGCCTTGTGGCTGAGACGGGAAGCGAAGCGGACGCGGGGTCTCCCGGAATGACTTCAGCGCCATCAGCCAGGACCCATCCGCCAACTGCACCGGGGCAGGATCGGCCACTCCCAAACGAGCAGGACCCTCGTCCGGTGCACGCACGCGGTTGCCGTCTTCGACACGCCAGGATCGGCCATCGGCGGTGAACGCCGAGCGTATGACCATTTTCCCGTCGGTCTGCGGGGGGTTGGCGTTCACGTGGAAAAACGTGCGCCAGCCGCCCGTGACCGCAACGGTATCCGAAACGGAACCCCCTAGATCCATGACTTCGCCGGCGACAAACTTCAGGCCATCGGGCGAAGTACATCGCAGCAATCTCGGTCCAAGTGAAATGAGCATCACCCAGCCGGAGGGAATCTCGAACACATCCGAGTCGGTTGCGTTGGGATAGCGCTCGTCACGGAAGGCTTCGCCCAGCCGTTGCCAATCCAGGCCGTTGGCCGAAGAGAACACCTGGATGCTGCCGTCGCGCTCCTTGGTATAGGCGCGATAGGCGCCGTCCTTCAGTCGAACCACATTCGGGTCTGCCCCGCGCAAGTTGGTGGATTTTCTCGTCCATGAGCCGTCCGCCTGCTGCACCACGGCGCCCAAAGCGCCGCGATCCGTTTGGCCTGAAGCGTCAACGAACAGAAGGATAGGCCAGCTGTCAGGTCCCAGAAAAAGCTCGGGCACCGAGGCTTGCTCCGCCAGCGCTTCGCCGCCCACCTGCCAACTCAGGCCGTCCTTCGAGGTAGCCAACAGCACGCGATGATTCCACGGGCCGTCTCCACCCGCCATGCCCGTGGGGGCAAGGCCCGGTTGCGGCGGTTTTTCGCCGGGCTGTTGCCCGGCTCCGAATTGCCGGGCGCCGGATGTGCCTGGGCGCGGCGGGCCTGTGGCCACAACAACCCATCCGCCATCGCTTGTCTTGACGGCGCCGGGGTCAGCGCCTGGAATGGGCGGCGACTCAAGCAGCCGCCAGGTTTGACCATCCCGGCTGCCGGCCATCCACACACCGCCGCGCGGCTGCCCTGGACCCGGTGCTCCGGGGCTGCCCGCGTCGCCCGTGCCAAAAAACGTGATCACTGTCCCGTCCGACTGCGCGTTGCCCAGCCAGCGTCGGCGGCCCTCGATCTGCACATCCTCAAGACGGGTGAACTGCAGCCCGTCCTTGCTGACGGCGTGGTATCCGACGCCATCGCCCGGCCGAGCGTCGGGCGGTTCACCGCCTCGAGGCTCGCCGGGCTTGCGCTGCGGGGCGTTGTCGGGCGAGTATAGATGAAACACGCCCTGGTGCAGCACCACTGCGCAGTCAATCACAGGCCGCCCCTCGATGCCGAAACGCATTCCAGGCTCGAACGTGTAGTCCAAGCCGTTCGTGGAGATGGCCGAGTAGATGGCCGGCACATCTTCCTCGAAGCGGCGTCCGCGCAACGACGTGAAGTAGAGGCGAACTTGCCCGTCCGGCAACGCCACCAGCGTTGGGTCGAAGGGAAACCGCATGCCTTCGGGCAGACCAGTGAGCCGGATCACCTGCGGGCTGTTCCACGTCCTGCCTTCGTCAGACGAGAAGCGCACGGCTACCTTGTCGAAGTTCACCTCGTCGTTTTCGGGGAAGTGCTGGTGCGCCGCGACAAGCCGTCCGTCCTTCATGCGCGCAACGGTGGGCACGCCCGCGCGCTCGAACGTCGCGACCTTCACCGCCTCGCCGCTGGGACTGACCCGATAGACCAGTACGTCGTTGTCCCATGGTCCTGGCATACCTTCGGGTGGACGACCGGGTGTTCCGGCGGGACGCTCGCGCGACCGCCGCTGTTCATCCGGCGTTGGTCCAAATCCCTCAGGCCGTGGCCCCGGTGCGAACGAGGAAACGGCAATCCACAACATCACACATGCGCCCAATGATCTCGGTGTCAACTTGCCTGGCTTCATCTGTCTTTCTCCACAGGGGATGGTCTGCCTCGCGTAGGATACGAATACTCATACGGGCATGTCGAAGCTGAAATACCTTTGCTCATTCAATTCGCTCAATGTGTATCGCGGGGTCAAGCCAAATGTCCCTTGCTATGGGCTTGGGTCACGCCTGGCCGCCGCGCCGCCCGGGCCGAGTAGGCGTAGCTGTTGCCGTAGTTGGGCACGTCAGGTTTATTGAGCCGGGCGTTCTCGCGACCGAGGGTTTTCCAGTCGTCATACACAGCGGGCTTGCCGTCGGGGGTCTTGTTCGCCGACGCGAGTTGCCTCATAAAGAAAGCTACCGGGGAGGGGTAAAGGACTTACGTATTGAGAAAAAGGGGGTGCAGGGGGAAGAATTGGTTGCCTCAAAATAGCAGCTACCGAACTGGAAAGGAGAGAGGCGACCAGATGGAGGCAGTGATGAGTAGCCGATCGCGAAGGGAGTACATCGAAACGC
>Ga0315280_10009950_pt1 | contig 12031 bp, 9 predicted proteins | sample YL17G06_40_MG_FD_203697 | JGI IMG/M metagenome (GOLD analysis project Ga0315280, IMG submission 203697) | Sediment microbial communities from Yellowstone Lake, YNP, Wyoming, USA - YL17G06_40 | ecosystem: Environmental > Aquatic > Freshwater > Lake > Sediment | place: USA: Wyoming | collected... | reverse complement strand
GAACCGACGTCCCAAAGGGCATGAGCCTTAGACAGGCCGCAAGAAAAGCCGTCGTAATGAACGTCAGCGACTTGGCGTCGAAGGGCGTCCAGCCCCGCGCCGTGATGGTCTCGCTCGGCCTTCCAAGGTCAACCACTACCCGAGATGTTGATGAGATCGCGAAAGGCCTCAACGAGGGTGCGCGAGAGTACGGCGCGTATGTGATCGGCGGCGACACGAACGAATGCGATGACCTCGTTATTGCGTGCTACCTGTTCGGGATAGCGAAGCGAGGCATGGTTGCCCTAAGAAGCGGAGCGAGGCCGGGCGACCTAGTGGCGGTTACGGGGGAATTCGGCAACACCCTGGCCGGGCTAAAGGCGCTCTCGTCTGAAGCGGAGATTCCGCAGTCACTGAGGGAGACCCTGCTCGGGAGCGTCTACGAGCCAAAGGCACGCCTCACGGAAGGCATCGCCCTTGCTCGAACTCGAGCCAGCACGGCGTCGATGGACTCAAGTGACGGGCTGGCCTGGAGCCTCTACGAGATTGCTCGAGCAAGTTCCGTTGGCATTGAACTTGAAGAATTGCCGATCTCAAAGGCGGCCGTCGACTACGCACGCTTGAGCGGCCTCGATCCTGTTGACCTCGCGCTCTACGGAGGCGAAGAGTTCGAACTAGTTGTATCCCTCAAGAAGAACGCGGCCAAGAGAACGCTGAACGCCGTCAAGTCTCTGCACGTAATCGGCCGAGTCACCTCAGAAGCAGGAATGGTTACGCTATCACGAGAGGGAAAGCGAACACTCGTCAAGCCCATTGGATGGGAACACCTGACATCGAACGCGTCCCGGCCTTAACGGAGACGGAGACCGGGAACTCCGAGACATCTGGATTCCAGTTTTATGCTGCTATTCACACCAGATTGCCATAGGCTATTCTCGCGATCTCTTCTCCAAATGATATTGCGAACAATCAACGGTTTTCTGTAGCGGCTTACCGTTTGGATTCTTCGAAGTCTTGGAATCTACGGGACCTGAGCTTGCGGCGTGACGACGTGTTCTGGACGAGGCTCCCTTTGTTTGTAGAAACGTTTCTTGATTATCTCCACCAACCCAAGGTAGAGGCCGACTAGACCACCGAGGACCACGTAGAATGTGAACGGCAACCTTGCGAACCCGAAGACCGCGCCCAGCGGGGTGAACGGCACTGCCAGCGCGGCAACAACTACGCCCAAGCTGCTCAGTAGCAGAAACGCGCTGGGCTTGCTCCTGTAGAACGGTGTCCTTCGAGTCCTTATCAAGAAAATAACCAATGTCTGAGTAGCCAAGGATTCCAGAAACCAGGCGGTCTGGAACATGGGTTCAGTCGCGTGGAATACAGCCAGCATTATGAAGAAAGTCAGAAAGTCGAAGACCGAGCTTATCGGCCCAAATATCACCATGAATCTTCTTACAAATGAGAGATCCCATCTTCTTGGCTTCTCAACGTATTCCTGATCCACGTTATCGGTTGGTATCGCCAACTCCGACAGATCGTAGAGGAGGTTGTTAAGGAGTATCTGCGTCGGCAGCATAGGCAGGAACGGTAGGAAGAGGGAGGCCCCTGCAACACTAAACATGTTGCCGAAGTTTGAACTTGTCCCCATCATCACGTACTTCATGGTATTGCCAAAGGTCCTCCGACCTTCCAGGACACCTTGCCCAAGCACCGTCAGATCCTTGCGCAGCAGTATGATGTCCGCGGATTCTTTCGCCACATCGACTGCATTATCAACAGATATCGCAACGTCGGAGGTCTTCATCGAAGGAGCATCGTTGATTCCATCCCCAAGAAAACCAACCACATGCCCGGAGCTTCTGAGCGCATTCATTATCCTGTCTTTCTGGTTCGGCGCGACCCTAGCAAAGATGTTTGCTTTCTCGACGACCCTGGCTAGCGCGTCGTCATGTAACTCGGCGATTTCGCTCCCAAGAACGACGTCTTTGATTTCGAAGCCCAACCGTTCGCATACGGTTCTTGTTACTATGTCGCTGTCCCCGGTGAGTATTTTCAGTTCAATGTTAGCTTTCTTCAGGAGCCGCAGAGATTCCTTCGCGCTTTCCTTCGGAGGATCGATGAAAGCGACGAAGCCTAGGAACACCATGCCGGTTTCGTCACTCACGGAGTATACCAGCTTCTTCTCTTCCAGTCCCTTGGATGAGAGGCCCAGAACCCTATACCCTTTGGAGCTCATTTCGTAGTAGCTCTGCTCCATCTTCTTCTGTAACTCACTCGACAAGTCGACTTGTTTTCCTGCAACTTTGCAGTAGGAACATACTTTGAAGATCTCTTCAGGAGCGCCTTTGGTGATTAGGAGCCTTCGCTCCTCGTGTTCAACGACGACCGAGACTCGTTTTCTTATGAAGTCAAAAGGGACTTCGTCTGTCTTCTCGTAATCTTTCACGCCGATGCTTTTTTCGTGTTGTAGTATGGCCTCGTCGAGGGGACTCTTCAGGCCCGTCGCATAGTAGCTGTTCAAGAACGAGTACAACAGGACCTCTTCATTGTCGTTCCCTTCCAAGTCCACGTGCAGGACGAGTGTTATCTTGTTCTCTGTGAGCGTCCCCGTCTTGTCGGTGCACAGTACATCCATGCTTCCGAAATTCTGAATTGACACCAAACGCTTTACAATGACGCCTTTCTCGGACATAGCGAGGGCGCCCTTCGATAGGTTTACAGAAAGAATCATCGGCAGAAGCTCGGGGGTCAACCCAACCGCTAAGGCCACTGAGAAAAGAAGTGACTGCAGCACATCATGCCTGTAAAGCGCGTTTATGAAGAAGACGAATATTACCAGAGATAGCGTGACTTCCATTATGAGATAGCCGAATCTTCTCAGTCCTCTCTCGAACTCTGTCTCAGGCTGTCTGGCAACAAGCGTTTTCGCGATCTTCCCGTACTCCGTGGAGTTTCCGGTTTTCATTACCACGGCCGACGACGTGCCGCTTACAACAGACGTCCCAAAGAAGACACAGTTGCTGCATTCCGTGATTGTCGCGGCCCTCGTCGGCGACGGTGCGGCCGTCTTCTCTACCGGAAACGCCTCTCCAGTCAATGCCGATTGATCCACGAACAAGTCCCTAGCAGTGATCACCCGCGCGTCCGCAGGCACTATGTCCCCAGCAGACAGAAACACGATATCTCCCGGGACGATTTCTGAGAGCTTCACTTCTCGTTTAGCGCCGTCTCTGACAACTGTCGCCGTCGTCGGCACTTTCTCCCTGAGCATCTCGGCGGCTTTCTCAGCTTTGGACTCCTGATAGAAGTCAAGGAGCACGCTCATGAGCACTATCGAGAAAATGATGGCTGTGTCCGTTATGTCTCCGAGAAAGCCCGAAATCAGGCCCGCAAGCAAGAGTATGATTACCAAAGGACTTCTGAAGCGTAGAAGGAACGCAACGAGAGCGGTTCGTTTCTTTCTCTTGGCAATCTCATTGGGACCATATACTGTGAGACGGGCCTCCGCTTCTTGGGAGGGAAGACCCGAATGAGAGGTGCCCAAGCAGAGAAGAAGCTCATCGGTCGGCAGACCTAGGACTTCTTCCGTGCTCGTCGTTGACCCGACCATGCTGGAAGCCATGCCTGTGCTCACTCCTTTCTAGCATGTTCCACATGGGAGGGTACTTCCGCGGACGCATTTCCCTTCTCCCTCACGATGTGGTAGATCGCGCCCGCGGCCAGGCATATGACGCCTATTGCCAACGCCGCTGGCTTTACGAAAAACAACAGTAGGATGCATGATCCCAATGCCGCCGCCGGGAGGAATCTCGGATAAAGTCTTGCGTCAGCCTTCAGCCTAAGAGCGGCCAGATTCGCAGACCCATAATAGAAAAGCTGAGCAAAGGTGCTCACAGCGACCACTCCGGTCAAATCAACAGACAACACAAGCAACGTCATGACCGCTCCTGCTATCAGAATTGAAACATGCGGCGTGTTATACTTGGGATGCAACCTACTCAAGGCCGCAGGCAAGTCCTTCCTCCTCGCCATTGCGAAGGATACGCGAGATACGCCCAGAATGGAAGTGAGCAACACGCTGGAAGTCGCAATCATTCCGCCGAGCGAGACGACATACATCAGAGCGGGATTACCCACGATGCTAATCGCTTCGACGAGGGGCGAATTTGATCTCCCGAGACTCTCCGCACCAATCAGGCCGACCGCCACCGCCCCAACCAGAACGTACACGACCGTTGAGATCACCAATGCGAGCACTATGGCACGCGGAACAACGCGTCTCGCATCCCTAACCTCTTCCGCCGCCACAGCAATCCTCGCGAACCCGCCATAAGCGAAGAAGATGAAGTAGGCGCCATAGAGAACACCTGATTCCGAAGTTATGAACGGCTCAAAGTTTCCTGAGTTGACATGAGAAAGGCCGACGGCTACGAAAAGCACGAGGATGATCAACTTTCCTGAAACCAGTATGTTGTTCAACGTAGCCGACTGCCGAACGCCGACATAGTTGATCACCGTAAACGCCAGGCAGAGTGCGGCCGCAATCAACCTGTACTCAACGCCCGGAAAGATGGCAACAAGATAGTAGGAGAAACCAAGCGAGACTGCGGCGCCGGCAAGGGTGTTGGAGACTACCCACATCCAACCGGCCAGAAAACCAGCGAAGGGCGAGACAAGTCTGTACGCAAACTCGTATACGCTTCCCTCTGCGGGCAGCCAAGCGGTCAATTCCACGAAGCTTAGCGCGGTAAGTAGCGCAACAGTCGCCGCAACTATTATCGAAATGATGAGGGCTGGGCCGGCTAGGCCGGCTACTATGCCTGTTACTACGAATATTCCTCCGCCGATGATCGCGCCTATGCCTACGGCGGCGGCGTCGAAGAGACCTAAGGTCGGCCTGAACTCGCCTTCAGAAGTTTCAGGCATAGCTCGCTCTGGGACATAGCATCCCGTTGGCCCTGGGTATTGAACATTTTTTGGCCTGCTCGGTAGTCGTCAAGTGCACCTGGGTGACAGGATGCGATGATCCCGAGCCTTAGCGCTTAGACTTTGGGAGGACGCGCCGACGCCCACTTGACGACGACGCCTAGCAGAAATACTGCAATACCTGATAGCACAACCAACGGCCCCACGGGCAGTTCGAGATAACTGGATAGTAGAACTCCTGAACAGGAGCTGATTATACCAAAGATGGAACTCAACAGGGCATATTTGAACAGGCTCGAACTCAGATTCTTTGCAGTCGCAGCAGGAACAATCACCAAGAAACCGACGAGCAGACTCCCCGCGATCTTGATGCCTATCGCCACGACCAGCGAGACAAGCAGGAGATATACGAGATTCGTTCTAGCGACCTTGATACCGCTTGATATAGCCAGCTCCTCCGAGATCATCCCCAAGACCATCTTCTTGTAGACCAGTCTTGTCAATGAGACCGCGAAGAGGCCGACGATCACTGCTACGACCGCGTCCGTCAAAGTAACCTTGGTGATGTCGCCGAAGAGAGCTTCGAGCAAATCGGGTTCCGGGATGATCAGTATTCCTATTGCCAATGCTAGCGTGAACATGGCGCCAACGATGCTCTCGACTGACAGTTTTGTGATTCTTTCAATATGCCACACTACCAGGGCCGATCCAAATAGAAAAAGGAAAGCACCTATGAACGGATAGAAGTGGAACAGAACGCCTAGGGCAAGGCCGGGTAAAGCGACGTGCGATAAAGCATCACCCACTAGCGCCATCCTCTTTAGTACCATGAGCGACCCTAGATAGCCGGCTGACAAACCCACGAAAACCCCAATCGTAAGACCAAGCGCTGGGAATTCTATCACAGGCATCAACTCCTCTCTTTGCGTCTTTTCAAAGCCGTCCCGGGGCCGTAGATCGCTTGAAGAACCGACGGCTTCGTAATCTCCTCGGATTCCGTGTAGCAGATCATGCTTCTGTTCAGAGCGAGCATGTGCTCTGAGTAGTCTCTGATAACGTGTACGTCGTGGGATATCAGGAGCACCGTTATTCCGTGCTCATGCTCGAGTCTGTTCAGCATTTCGTAGATCGCCTCTTCGCTATCCAAGTCTACACCGGTAGTGGGTTCGTCGAACAGGAGAACACTCGGGTTATCGATTATGGCCCACGCTATCAGAATCCTCTGCAACTGACCTCCCGATAGGAGGCCCAACGCTTTATCCAAGATGCTCTTATCATCTAGACCGACGGCTCCGAGGCACTTCTCCATGTCTTGACATTCTTGAATCAAATTCTTCTTGTATGACAAGAACTCCCTTACGGAGATCGGCACGTCACCGACGGACAGCTTCTGAGGCACGTATCCGATTCTTACTCCTTCTGCCCATCGGATTTCTCCAGTATACGGAATGAGATTGAGTAACACCCTGAATAACGTTGATTTGCCTGCGCCGTTTGGCCCGACTATTGCTAGAGTCGTGCCTCTCTTCACTTTGAAAGTCAGGTCTTTCAGAAGTGTCTCGTCTTGAATCTTCACGTTGAGGTTTGACACTTCGAGTATGTAATCGCCGTGAGTTTCCACAATTCACCGACCCGTTCTGAACGTCAGCGACGTATCTACCATATTGGGATTGCTGTCAACTTGTGCCAGCGCTCAACAACACAATTGACGATTCACCTTATCAATCTCCAGCTATGACTTAGTCGGATTCATCTTGCGGGGCGATGTACTTGGGCTTCGGGAAGCCGCTTGGATACCTTGCCTCGGCGGCGCTAATATTCCTAGGCGTCATATTCCTCTTAGCTTCCGCTTACGCGATTTCACGACTCTTCGTCGGCGCGATCCTTACGGCGCTTGGCCTCGGAATCGCTGTGCTAACTTGGAAGGCAGGGGTGGGTCAACCTTCAATCAAGTATGAGATTCAGACTCCCGGAACCCTCAAGGTTGACTCCATAAACTGTCCGAACTGCGGGGCGGGCTTAGATCCCTCAAAGATGCAGCTGAAGGCAGGCGTTCCGTCCATCAAATGTCCGTACTGTGGCAACGAGTTCGAAGTTACAGAGGAGCCTAAATGGTAAAACGCCGACAAGTTCTCGCCGTTGCCCCAGCTCTCCTACTGCTGACGCTGTTCTTGGCGTCTGCTTACCAGCCGAGCGTTTCGGCCGCGGACATTCAATATCACCTGGAGAAGCAATGGGTGAAGATCTGGGTCAACACGGACGGAACCATCGATCTACAGTACATCATACGGATAGTCTGCGATCAGGGCCGCATTAGCTACGTGACGTTCGATCAGCCGGTCGGGGACTTCACGATAGGGGAGGCCTTCGACTCGGACGGGCATCCGCTGAAGATCGAGGACGCGACTCAGGGATCGGACTACAAGGTCAAAGTGTTCCTCTATCAGCCGCTCACGACGGGGGAGAGCGCGGAGTTCTCGGCCACAACCAATGTTGGGCAAATGATCTGGAAGGATGAGATGAACCCTGGTAACGTGGGACTACAGTTCGTCCCGACCTCATGGAGTGTTGGAATCAGCGACCTCAGAGTTCTAGTGGTCCTTCCGGCAGGAGTCTCGAAGGAGCAGATCCGAGTTACGCCCGACTGGGATAACGCCTACATGGACCCGAACGAGAACGGAAGGCTGGTCGTCTACTGGGAGCGAAAGGATGTCGCCCCTAACACGAGGTTTCAGGTCGGCGTCTCATTTCCCGCTACTTCCGTAGAGCGCTATGAAACGACAACGCAAACAAGCATTTTTCCGGGAGTGATTGTCGGCATAGCAGCTTCCTTGGTGATCTTTGTCTTCATAGCTATTGTAGTATCAGTTGTCTTGCTGACGCGTGTTTTACGGCGAAAATACTCAGATCCAATGATGCAAATGGAGACGCTGGGCATTAGGCGAGGTCTCACAGCCGTCGAGGCGGCCTACCTGCTCGGCGTTCCACCAGCCAAAGTCATCGTCATGACCTTCTACGGTCTGCTTCTGAAGCGTGCCGTCTGGGTGAACTCGACCGAGCCAAGTTTGAAGCTGCAGATCATGGAAGGATTCAAGGACGCTGCGTCGCGATCCTCGGAGACCGGCCTCAGGTACTATGAGGAGGACTTTCTGCGCGCCATAAAGCCCGACGGAACGCTCGAGGAGAAAGAGCTTGCTGATGAGTTCATGCGGGTTCGATCCGCGGTTGAGAACACGTTGAGAGGATACTGTAGAGCAGACACGATCGCGTTCTACAGAAAGACCGTTCATGAGGCTTGGGAGCAGGTCGAGAGAGCGGGAACGCCTGATCTAGCGTCGAAGATGTTCGATGAGAATCTCCTCTGGCTTATGCTTGACGAAGACTTCAGGGGAAGAAGCGAAACCGCCTTCAAAGGATTTGATTTCCAGCCGCCGCCGTTCTGGTGGTGGTACTGGTACGGCTACACGCAGTACCATCCGAACCCCACCTACAACCCAGCGACGAGCCAAGGACAGCCGCCTCCAAAGATCCCCGGAGCTGAGTTTGCAAACAACATCGCGACATCCTTGGAGAAGACAGCGAGCAATTTCGTGGCGAACATAGAGAAGTTCACGAACTCGATCCTGCCAGCGCCACCCCCGCCCAAGGAGGTTTCAAGACAGCCGGTCCGTCATGGAGCGAACTGTGCGTGCGCGTGTGTGTCATGCGCCTGCGTGTGCGCGTGTGTTTCGTGCGCGTGTGCGTGCGCGAGCGGAGGCGGAGTTGGATGAAGACCAAAGGCGCGTCAAGGATCCGTTTGCCAGGCTGGCTGAGGAAACGTGCGGCTCCGCCGGGCCTGTACTACTATCGAGGACGGGACAGATTCCGCGGAATGGCCCTTCAACTGCGCGTCGAGGCTGACGGAAAAGGCGTGCTGGCGATAAACGCGAAGACCGTGCTGTATTTGAACGAAACAGCGGCCGTTCACGTCTACTACTTCATGCAGGGTATGCCAACCGAGAAAGCTGTTCAGCGGATCAGGGGTATATACAGGGTTAGCGAGCAGACCGCGAGAAGAGATCATGAGAGGCTGATCTACGCGATCAGTACGCTGGCGCAGACCGAAGAGGTCTGCCCGATCTCGTACCTGGGCGTCGAGAAGGTTGAGCCCTTCACTCAGGAGCTCTCAGCCCCGATCAGAATGGACTTGGCGTTGACGTTCCGCTGCCAGAACGGCTGTCTCCACTGCTACGTCGGCGGACCGCATGAGACAGAGGAGATGAGCACCGAAAGCTGGAAGCGTGTGCTTGACAAGATGAAGGAGCTTGGCATCTTCATAGCCACGTTCACAGGCGGCGAGCCCACGCTCCGTGAAGACCTACCTGAACTGATTGCCCACGCGCAGAAGATCGGAATCGTGACAGGCCTCGTGACTAATGGACGCAGACTCAAGGACAAAGACTTCGTCGCCACTCTGGAGAAAGCGGGTCTCGACTTTGCACAGGTTACACTCGAGTCGAATGACCCGAAGATCCACGACCAGATGACCGGATCGAAAAGGAGCTGGCAGGAGACGATTGAAGGAATCAAGAACCTGATCCCGACAACCATCTACACAACAACCAACACAACTCTGACCAAACTGAACGCCGCAGACTTCCTAGAAACACTTGACCTCATACACAGTATGGGCGTGAAAGCATTCGGCTGCAACGGTCTAATACACTCGGGCAAAGGTCCCTCGTTTGCCGAAGAGAATGCATTGAAACCGGACGAGCTGAAGAACCTTCTCTCAAAGATACAGGAGAGGGCCTCGCATCTGGGCATGAATTTCCTGTGGTACACTCCGACGCGTTACTGTGAACTCAACCCGGTCAACCTCGGGCTGGGAGTGAAGAGTTGCACGGCCAGCGGCATGAACATGTGCATCGGCCCCTCAGGCGATGTCTACCCGTGCCAAAGCTACTTCCAGAGCCTAGGCAAGTTTCTCGACACGGACTGGAAGGCGATCTGGAACCATCCGCTCTCCAAGCAATTGAGGGCTCGCGCGTATGCGCCTGAAGACTGCGAGGACTGCGCTGAGCTTTCGGTCTGCGGAGCCGGCTGCCCTCTCGAACTGCAGAACAAGATAATGAGACCCTGACTCGCCGCTTGATGGGCCCGCGGGTACTCGCCCTCGTCTCCGGTCTGCGTTATTCGAGAAGTCTGAGGAATTCTTGTCTAGAAAGTCTTGCTTGGTCGATTATGTTCAGCAAGGTGCTGGGTTTGATTTCCTAGTAGCGTGGCACAGCGACCAAGTTCCCGTTATCGCTCAGAAGAATGTGGCTTCCGCATTGTCGAACAGGTCTAAATCCAACCTTCTGAAGTGCTTTCAGAATCCCTCCCCATGACAGGATCGGAAGCTTAGACCGTGACAGTCACGAGTTCCGAAGGGCTTCTTCTCCGGTCTCGCCCTGGCTGATAGCCGCGGGCAACTCAACGCGCCTGGCCGAGTATCCTCCGCTCTCTTCTTTCCTCAGCCCAACCGTGAATGTCAAGACCTTCGACAAGTCAGTCACACAAAGGCTGCATGTTCGACGATTTTATTTTTCTCTTGAAGGCAGGAGAAATGGAATAGAGGAAGATGAGTCAATCTCCCGGCACTAGGAGCGAAGGTGTATGAGCGAGCGAGAGGATGGCGCTGGAAAGGAACCCCCGGGCATGGTGGACATGGCATCACTCGACACATACTCATTACTGGGCCTATTCGTTGGGCTACTTGCCGAGAAGGCGTGGCAGACGATGGGCCTGAGAACGAAACCTGGGACGGACAAGATCGAGACTGACTTCGACCAAGCCCGCGTTGCTATCGATGCCGTAGGTTTCTTGGCGGAGAAGCTTCAGCCTCGGCTACCCGACGAGGAGAAGCGGCGGCTCGAAGGGCTGGTCGCCGACCTCAAACTCAACTACGTCAAACTCGCCAAAACCTAGTCGGGAGTTCAAGGACGTGAGTTCGCCTCGTTGGCTTGCGAATCAACGCCTAAACGTGTAGGCAATTGATCGGGTAAACTGGGCACGAGGGTCCACGAGAGGCGTCTTGTCTTCTCTAAGAGCCAATGACTTCCGGCTCAGCTTGGTACGCTCGGTTCTCTTCTAGTCCTGAAAGATCAACATCTAGATCAAGGATGCTGCTCAGCTTCTCCAAGACTTTCCTTGCGGCTCGCGGGTCTGGAAACTCTGGATCTTCAGGGTTCGGCTGGCTTCTGCCGAACAGGCATGCGGCCTCTATGCCTCTCAGCTTCGCCAGACCCAGGACAAGGCCCGAGAAGCCGATGAATGGCCCCTCATATTCCGTGCCAACGCCATACTTCTTGAGTTCATCTACGAGTTCAAGCTCGGTGGCTGCACAGCAGACTTCGCCCTCGCCCACGCCGTACCCGGCCAGCACGAACAGTCGCTTGACGCTGTGCTTCTCGAATACGTCCAAGACCTGCTCGGCAACTTGGTATTGGCCCTGGAAGTTTGCGTGGTAGCCCCTGGTCAGCAGCAGTCTCGGCGACTCGGAGAGGTGGAACTCGACTCTTGGAAGCTGCACCCTATCCTTCTGAAGCCAGACACCTGGCCTTCCGGGGTAGTCGGGATGCGCTGCGTAGGAAGGCTGCGTCTGATAGATTATCGGGAAGTGCGTAGAGTAGAGCTCGTCAATCAACTTCGGCTGAAGCTTCTCGATCAGGTAGTCTACCGCTATTCTACCGACTGATCTCATACCGCGTGACCCGACTATTGCGATAAGATCCGTCACGGATGATTCCTCAACGCGTCAGACGTACATTTGCTCCTTGGGAGGCCGAGGAGCCGCCGCTCTACGCACCTCCTCGATTGCCCGCTGCTCGATCTCTTCCATTCTTTGCATGAACTCCTCGCTCAGTTTCGCCTCCTCTTCAAGCGGCTTCATGTCTATCTCGATCTGCAACATTTTCGTTAGCACCTCTAGTAGCGCTTGAGCAGCTTTGGCGTCGACCAAGAACCGACCTGTCGGCGTGGTGTAGGCAGGAGTCTCGCTGAGCAGGCAGACGCTTGGAATACCTTGGAGCGTAGCAAGCCCGAATAGCAGCCCATTCGTTCCAGTTATGCTGCCAGCGTCCATGGGAGCCACGCCATAGTCCTTCAACTC
>Ga0315280_10009948_pt1 | contig 12032 bp, 12 predicted proteins | sample YL17G06_40_MG_FD_203697 | JGI IMG/M metagenome (GOLD analysis project Ga0315280, IMG submission 203697) | Sediment microbial communities from Yellowstone Lake, YNP, Wyoming, USA - YL17G06_40 | ecosystem: Environmental > Aquatic > Freshwater > Lake > Sediment | place: USA: Wyoming | collected... | reverse complement strand
GAAAAAGCAATGAGTCTACTTATGAGCGGGAGACGCAAAGAAGCGTCTGCCGCCTTGTTGCCGTTATATCAGCGGACAACAAAGAATGGATTCAAGATTCAAATTATTGATGCCTTGCTTTCAGCATTAGACCCTATTTTGGAAAACCAAAGGTTAATTGATATGGCTTCCGAAGGCGCAAGGCTAGCGGGTGAATTAGGAGCAACAGACGTCCGAGCCCATTTTATGAGCAGAAGAGCTGATTTCTTAATGGCTAAAATTTCTTCTTATCATTATCAGTGTGCGAACTTGAAATTAGCACCGGGGTGGATTGAGTTTTCAACAGAAGTCGATAGGAACAACTATGAAATTCTCGCAAGGAAAAAAAATGAGCTTGAGATAGAAATTGAGCAGCTTTTAAATGAAGCCCTCGCACTTGCTGAGCGGACGGGCAATAAAAAGGTTTTAGCTTTTATCTTAATGTCCAGAGCGAGCGTACAAAGCTCTCGTTATATACAGTACAAGATGGATAGTATGCGTAGTACTTGGAAGGCGAAAATATGGCTGTTACTGCATAGAATGGGATATGAAGTCCCGATACTATTTGGTTTCAAATATTCTCGAGTATTAAAGTCCTACGTCAGCTCCTTTACCGGCGACTATCGGAGAGCGGCGAAGCTCTTCGAGGAAATTGATGATGATGGAGCGGGCTACGCTTATTTTGATCTGGCCGTCAATTTAAAATCATCCTACCATTTTCGAAAAGCAAAAAAGTCCTTACGGAAAGCAGAAAATATTGCTAAGAAGTACAATAACGAATTAATGGCAGCCAAGATAAAAGACTTAGCAAAGTCTATTAAAGCAAGAAACAGAGATGTGCCAGATTACCTTAAGGGTGAAAAAAGAGAGGAAATAGTGGTGTGAGCGATAAGGATGACTGAATAATGAGCGGAAACAATTCTTACTAAAAAAGAGTATGTTCCAAAAATTCCATTTTTAATTAGTAAATTAAAATAAGCCCGAAGTTGCGATAATCGACAAAATATCTCCTCTTGCCAGTAAAATATATGGAGCTAGAATGATAACGATGATATTTCCGTCCTAGTGAGATCTTCATAAAAAGTTCTAACATCCTCTACAGTGGCCTGCCAGGATAGAATTTTCCCTTCAAGAAGCCCAGTCTTAGCTTCAAAAAGGCCGTTTTTCGGAGGTTCGAGCTTGTCTTTCCCGTCATTAACCACTTTAAGACCCCTCTCTATGATTTGGAGGGGTTTTTCAATCTGGATAGAGAGTTTTTTGTCTTTGAGAAAAAGGTTCGAGCCGAGTCCTTGAAGGATTGATCTCTTGTCTTCCAACGAGCCGTTATGAAAGCTTTCTTTAGCCCTCGAAGCGAAATTGAAGGTCCTTTCTGTGAGGTCAAACGAGTGTTTTCTGGGCTCGTTTCTCAGATTTCCTTCCAGCCTCATTTTTTCTTCCAATAGCCTTTTCTTTTCTTGGATATATTCTTCATCATTAATCAGATCCTTCAAGCGCATTTGATTAAGATTATCGAGCTTCCTCTGACAATCGACAAGGGCTTTTTCAAGCGACCGGCGAATATCACTTTTTTTCTCGCACTCTTCTTTTTCCTCTCCACGCAAATAATCAATTGCTAAATTCAGAAGCCGCTGCGGCACGTGAATTTTCTCCAAATATCCCGTTATTTGGCTTTCGAGATCAATAAGATTGACATATTTTTGGCGGCAGCGCAGCCCATGCTTCTTTTTTGTGCAATGGTAATAGGCATAGTGATATCCATATCTATTGATTTTCTCTTCTGCCGTGATCATGCATCCACATTCCGCGCACCGTATCAAGCCGGTGAACGCGAATTCGTGGTTTTTCGGTCTTGGCCTTCCGCGCCTTCCGAGAATTTCCTGCGCTTTCCAAAACTCATCTTCGGTAATCATAGGATCATGCTTTCCCGGATACACGCCTTCCTTTCTCTCAATTAGCCCGTAATAAAAAGGATTTCCGAAGAGTTTATAGATACCGCTCATGCTCAACGGCTTGCCGCCGATTTTCTTGCCTTGTCTGGTTCTAAAGCCCCATTTCTCATTGGCTATCTTTAATATCTTGGAAGGGGAAATTCCTTTAAATAGGAGCTCCCACATCTTGCGTACGAGCGGAAATCTTTCTGGGTCATTAACAATAGTATGTTCCTTTGGTTCATTGAGATATCCTAAAGGCGGCAGAGCGGGAAGCCAGCCTCTTTCAAGCTTGGTTCTATTGCCCCTTTTGACATTATCGCTCAGGTCGTCGACATACTTCTTGGCCATGCCAAACTCAATCTGCATGAGGAATTTGTCGTTGCTGCTATTTTTAAAGTTGCCATGAGGAGTCAAAATTTCCGAAATCTTGCCCTGATCCAAAGCCCAAACCAAAGCAGACCCGTCAATGGGATTTCGGGCCAGCCGGTCCAGCTTCCAGCAAACGACGCCACTGTATTGACCCCTATAGAGCTTTTTCATCATGTCGTTGAAGATCGGTCTTCCCAGCGATTTGGCTGATTTAGATTCCGTCAGAATTTCTGAGATTGGCAGACTCATTCTTTTGCTGAACTCGTCTAATTCCTTGATTTGGGATTCTATGGACAAGACTTGTTTTTCCTCGGATTCAGATGATTTACGACAATAAATAACGTATTGAGACATATGATTGTGGCCCCCAGAAAACGACTTGGGATAAGTCTTTGATCTAAAGGCCGGTTAATGAATTTGTTATTCTTTCAGCTTATCATTTTTAAAATCATCGTCAAATAAACGAGCCACGGAAATATTATTCCGGGCATTGGGCGATTGTTCTTTAAGGACGACCCTTAATAGATTGACCAACCTGAGAAATTTCTCGTAGGCCTGGCTGTCGGATATTGTTTCCCCGAATTCAGCCCGATAGATTTTCTTGAATTCTTCGATTGTCTTCTCGCTTGGTTTCATCAATTACAGGATAAGGTAAGAAAAAATATGACATAAGAGAAGAAAAATTGCCTATATAGTCCATAATTCCAGGGGGGGTGATACGGAACTTATTAAAGAAAATAAAAATATCGTCCCATCGCGGCCAACCGAAGAGTACGTTTTCGAACAGATAGTTAAATTTGTACTTTCAGAAAAATATTTTGATTCTAAAATATCAATTGAAAAATTGATGAAAATATGACCTTCTTTGACAAATTAGATTGTTAAAATATAATAAGGATAATGTCCGAATACAAGAAGGACGGTAAGATGATCATTAGAAGGGAATAAACATGAAAATAAAAGAATTTCTTAGAAAAGTTTTTTTTGTATTGATTGTTCCGTTGATTGTAGTCGGCGTTATAGCTTTAATAGTTAATTTTCCTACTCATCAGGCACATAGCACATTAATGGAATATTTGAAGATCATTTTAACTTGGCCGGGAGTTATTCTAATATTAATTTTTGTTCTGTTATATATTATGCGATTAATTTATTTCCCGAAGACGAAAATCGAATTTGTAGAAACCGGAAAACCCGACGTAACTGGGTTTATTAAAATCATCGGAAAGACTGAAGAAGGAAATTTGATAATTAAAAATGAAAAGAATTATAAAATAAACGATGGAGATGTAATCGTTAATGAATCTTTCATTCTCATGTTTCATGAAAACCAAAAGAAAATTAAGACTTTAAAGAAAGAGCTAAAACGATACCAAGAAAAACTCCTAGAAAAATAATTCCTAGAAGGAACTCGAGAGTTTTGTAAAGTTGTAAAACGTTTAGTTATCCCCATAATATTCACAAATCAATCCTAAAATTGCCTGAAAAGGCAATTTTTTATGTCTTGTTTCGGCTCCCTCCTCCGTCTATTCTGAAAAGTATAACTATTAAACTAAGGAGGGTATGAAAAAAGTCGATTTAAAAAAGATTCCGAATAATCTGAGGAGATACAGAAAAGCCGTTGGATTGGAGCAGAAGGATGTCGCGGAAATCCTGAATCTTAAGAGTGCGGGAATGATCTCCCGCTGGGAAAAAGGCATCTGCCTGCCGAGCCTGACTAACGTGATCAAATTGTCGGGCATATACAGCGTATTGGTAGATGCTTTATTTTTTCCTCTGATCCGGCTGATTAAAAGAAAGATTATGGAGAGAGAAGAATATCTGAAACGCAGACATGCCTAAAAGAAAGAGACGCCCAGACATATATGAAAAGTATCGCCGCATTCTAAAAATGGCGGATTTGCCTAATAAAAAAATCGACGAAATGCGAAAGAATCTAGGTCTCATCGCTCAAACAATCTGCGAGCATGTGTGGAAGAAGAAATTTTATTGATATATGAACAACGTTGAGAGTATCGAAATAAGGAGTATTGCGGAAAGAGAATGGTACTGGATAAGCCGAGCCATATTGAAACGATATGGCCGAATTCTTAAAAGCTCGGGACTTGCGGTCTATAATGTCTTGGCTTCCTACGCAAATTCAAAAAGCCAGACCTGTTTTCCGACTCAAAAATCCATAGCCAAGCTTCTCGGGATCAGCGTCAGGACGGTTAACCGAAAAGTGCAGCTGCTCAAGGAATTTAAGCTGATAAAGGTCAAGAAGACAAGGGGCCGGTGCTTCTATTCGCTTCTCAAGGTCGATACGCCAAAAGGGATACAACCACACGACAAACGGGATACAACGGATAGGACACCAGGGAAATCAAACAATAATAAATTAATAATAATTATAAACAAAAATAACCAGGGCAAAGAAAAAATTAATAATTTAAGACCTATAAGCAGTCTTATTAGAAATCATGGCCAAAGAATCTATAAAAATAATCGGCATTAATCCCGGCACTCGATATTTGGGCATTGCGATCCTCTCCGGACAGGACCTTCTGGATTGGAGAATCAAGACGCTGGGCGGACCGTGGTCGGAGGAGAAGATAAGGAAAACCGTTGAAATTGTGTCCGACCTAATCGAGCAATATAAGCCGAATGTTTTGGTAATTAAAAAACTCCATCCTTCGCGGAGGACGGAGAATTTATTGAGGCTAACCGATAAGATCAAAAGCATTGCCCGGTGCAAAGACCTGAAAGTCTATAAATATTCTATTAAATATATCGAGGATCACTTTATAAGAGATAATAAGCTAAACAGGCGGAACCTAATCAAGGAAATAGTGAAGTTGTATCCGATTCTCTATCATGATCTGGAAAATGAGCAAAGGCACAGGAATCAGTATTACTCTCGAACATTTGAGGCTGTTGCCCTGGCTGCTGCGCATTCTCAGAAATAAGAAAAATAGAAGGACGGTTATGGCCGGGCGGGGGATTATAGCCGAATAAAGCACAAAACCTTGACTTTTTCACTGTATTTAGTAAGCTAAATTTAGATAAGCAGTGGAAGGAAATAGCTTGGTCGGCTATAGCAAAGGGTCGAAGCTTAAATAATAAATATAAGGAAAAAAATATGAAAAAAATTTGGACTGGAATTTTGGTTTGTTTGGTCATAATTCTATTAATCGCTCTCGCTGTCTTTAAATCAAAAAAAGAACCGAGGGAAATAAAAATAGGAGCAATTTTGCCTTTGACCGGAGATGCAGCTATTTGGGGACAAAATGATAAGGAAGGGATGGATCTCGCAGCAGAAGAAATCAATAAAAGCAACAAACTGAAAGGGAAAAAAGTAAAAATTATTTATGAGGATAGTGAGGCATTACCACAGAAAGCAGTATCTGCATTTAAAAAATTAGTAGATATCGAAAGAGTAACTACTATAATCGGCGATATTGCGAGTTCGCCAACTTTTGCGATTGCTCCCTTGGCACATCAAAATGAAATCGTACTTCTTTCTCCTGGTGCAACAGCTCCAAAACTATCAGAATCAGGTCCATTCTTTTTTCGGATATGGAATTCGGATGCTGAAGAGGGAGATAAAATAGCAGATTTTGCATTTTATAGACTAAATCTGAAGAAAATTGCCATATTTTATATAAATAATGATTACGGAAAGGGATTGAAAGATATTTTTTTTCTCGAATACGAGAAGCGTGGAGGCCACATTAGTATGTTTGAATCGTTTCAACAGAATGATACCGATTATAAAGCTCAATTAAATAAAATTAGAATAGACAATCCAGATGCAATCTACTTAGTTGGATACCCTAAAGAAATTCCATTAATCCTAAGACAAATCAAAGAAATGGGAATAAAAAAGCAAATATTAGGGAGCGTAGCTTTTGAAGATCCAGGTATTGCGGAGCTAGCCAAGGATGCTTCGGAAGGTGTTATTTATCCGTATCCTATAGACCCGGACCCTTCCAGTCCAACCGTTAGCAATTTTATTGACAGTTTTCGTAAAAAATACAATAAATCCCCTGGAATTGGAGCAAATGCTGGCTATGACGCAGTTAATATGATCATCAAAGCTATAGAGCTTTCGGGGGGAGCTAAGGGAGAGGATATAAAGAACGGATTAAACATGATTAAGGATTATCATGGTGCTTCTGGAGTAATGGAGTTCGATAAAAATGGAGATGTGCATAAGCCAATAGGTTTCAAAATAATTAGAGACGGCAAGTTTGTCTGGTATGAGAAATGAAAATTTTAAAAAATCTTCTGCAAAGTCCAGAATCAAAAATTGAATTTTGGCTTATTTTTATATTTACACCTCTAGCTGCGGTAACGGGAGCATATATTACAGATAATTTAATCTTGGGCATACTCATTGGGTATGCGTGGGGAATATTACAATCAGGAGGCCAGAGAATGATCATTAATTTTATTAAGCTTTATAAAGATATGAAGATTCTGTTACCAGTGCGAAATTTCTTAAAGGATCCCGCCGATAGGGAGGGAATTATTGTATCTGATACCCAGTATAAAGATATATTAAAATCTTTAGCGGCAAAGGCTAGCAAAAAACTAAATGCAATCTGCACTATTACTCCTTCTGAATTTATGTCCGATGCTAAAAGCCAGTATCGAAAAGTACAAGAAGATAAAAGCAGACGATTGAGAGAGAAAAAGAGAGTCTTAGTTCAGCCAAAAGATACATTTAAGACAGATCCGAAACTTAGAGAGTTTGTCGAATGGCATCTTGACAATGTGATGTTTAAGCTTTATTGGATTGATAAGCAGCAATTTGAAACTAGACGGAAACAGTTTAGCCCTGGTAGGGACTTCCCGTTTGAAAAGCCTGAAGATTTAGTAATATTTGATAAATGGCTAATTAACGGTAATTTAGAATCAGCGGGTTTTAGGATTAACTATTGCGATATCCAAAATAATTTAATGAGATGTCAAGAATTCTTTGATGATCTTTTAAATTATAATATAAAAAGTTATGATGAACTTATATCAAAGCTTGAACATGACTGTTAATAAAACATTAAATGAAATTTCTAAACTTATAAACACAAGACTCATATCCACAAATGAGCTAAATGAGATTTTGGCAAAGGCATTAGAACTTAATGGTCTGCCGTTAGAAGACTGTGCAAAGCTTATAAATGTAGAAGATAAAGAATTATGGGAATCTATTTTTAAATCATCTTATAAAGTTAAAGAAGCAATATTTGGTTCAAGAATCGCAATTTTTGCACCATTATACATTACAAACGTTTGTAGAAATGATTGTCTCTACTGTGCCTTCAGAAGAAGTAACGTAGATCTACAAAGAAAAACTTTAACTGATGAAGAAATACGAAATGAAGTGAAGGTCCTCGAAGAAATGGGGCATAAGAGAATTTGTCTTGTATATGGGGATAATCCAAGATTTAGAATTAATGATTTTGTTAAACACATAAAGACATGCTTTGAGACAAAATCTGATGGGAAAAAATTATACGAGGTTTGGATTAATTTAGAGCCTCCCTCTAAGGAAGAATTTGCAGAACTGGCGAAAAGTAATTTAAGAGTAAATTATAGAGCTTTTCAAGAAACTTATCATTTACCCACTTACAATACTATTCATAAAAATGGTCTAAAAGCGAATTATAATTGGAGAATTGAGGTATTTGATAGAGCTATTAAAGGAGGAATAACCAATATTGGCTTAGGTGTCTTGTTCGGCCTTTATGATTATAGATTTGAAGTATTATCTTTAATAGCACATTCATATTACTTGCTAACGAGATATGGGGTGAGAATTAATTCCGTGTCTATTCCTCGATTAAGACCTTCATTGAATACGCCATTCTCAAAATCGCCACCATTTCCTATTGGAGAAGAAGAATTAAGAAAAATCATTGCGATTTTAAGATTAAGTATACCTTGGACAGAAATCATTATTACGACGCGAGAGACTTCACAATTTAGAATAGAAAGCTGTAAAATAGGAATTTCGGAAATGAGTGCTGGCAGCAGCACAAGCCCAGGTGGATACTCACAAACAGAAAATAAAGTCTGGGCAAAAAAAACAGAACAATTTGAATTATTGGATCATTCTACATTTAAGGATGTTATAATTAGCCTTTGTTATAATGGATACATACCGTCTTTCTGGAGTTTATGTAGCTCAAATGGTTATGAAACTACGTTACTTAAAAATTTTCCAAAAAAAAATTCTAAAGATTTCTATTTAGCAGAGGCCTTGTTAACTTTTTATAAATATCTTTTAGGAAACGGATTTCCATCCTATAACTATACTCAAATCAAAGCATTGATAGATAACTCTCTTAAAGATGTCGTATCAGATAATTTGAGAAGAAAACTAAAAATAAGGCTAAGTAACCATCGTTATAATGCATCAAATAATAATTAACGGAATAATTTCGGGATGTATATATTCTCTTATTGCCATTGGATTTGCCATAATTTATCGAACTGTTAAATTCTTCCACTTTGCCCATGGCGTCGTTTATGCCGCTGGAGCCTATTTGGCCTACACTTTTTTTATTCTTCTCAATATCAGTCCTCTTATAAGTTTTTTTTTATCCGTCATTATCGCGGGTCTGCTGGGCATTGCTATCAATAGGTTCGTCTATTTTTCCCTGCGAAAACATAACACGCCGAATTTAGTATATCTTCTTGCCTCCTTCGGCGTTTTTATTTTCCTCCAAAACCTTCTCCAGCTTATTTTTGGAGCTCAAATCCTCACTCTAAGAACCGGCCCTGTGAAAGAAGGTCATCATGTCCTGGGGGCGGTCATAACAGACACCCAGATTCTTATCATTATTTCAAGCCTCGTCTTATTCTTCCTCTGTTGGCTCTTTATCAAAAAAACTAAATTCGGCAAAGCCATCCGTGCGGTCTCGGATGACTCTATAGGCGCGAGAGTTGTAGGAATTAATCCAGAGAAGATCATCATGATCGCTTTTGCCATTGGTTCGGCTTTGGCCGGAGCGGCCGGAATCCTTATTTCTCTTGAAACGAATATTGAACCCACCATGGGTCTAAACGTCATTCTCAAAGGCATTATCGCTTCAATTGTAGGCGGTATCGGAAGCATCCCCGGAGCTTTATTCGGCGGGATCTTCTTAGGCTTAGCTGAGAACTTGGGAATTTGGAAGATTCAAGCCGGATGGAAAGACACGATTGCATTTGCGATATTAATTATTTTTCTACTAATTAGACCATCGGGAATTATGGGCGTGAAAACCGAAAAAGAAAAAATATAATTTATGGAATACCTAATTCACATTTTCATAATTGCAGGCATATACATCATCCTCACGCTCAGCCTGAATCTCATCGTCGGCTATACGGGACTGGCTGCTTTAGGCCATATTGCCTTTGCCTGCGTTGGAGCCTATACCTCAAGCCTTCTTGCTTTGAATTTTGGAATCTCGCCTTGGATAGGGCTTATCATAGGAGCGATCCTAGCTTCTATTTTAGGTGCTATCGTTACCTACCCTTCCTTGAGACTCAAAGGAGATTATCTCGCCCTGGCTACTCTAGGCCTGGGCGTTATTGTCTACTCGATTGCTAAAAACTGGGTGGGATTGACGCGGGGGCCGATGGGACTGCCCGGGATTCCGGCGTTCAAGCTATTTGGCTATGAAATGAATAATGTCTGGGCTTATCTTGTCCTGGTTTTAATTTTTGTCTTCATCACCTTCATCGCGATTAAGAATATTACAAATTCTCCATTCGGAAGGATTCTTAGAGGAATCAGGGAAGACGAAATCGCTTCGCAGGCGATGGGGAAGAACGTAAACAAGTATAAGCTCATCGTTTTTGTTATCGGCGCGTTCTTCGCCGGTATCGCCGGAAGCCTCTACGCTCACTATATTTCGTTCATCGACCCTTCAAGCTTCACTGTCATGGAATCCATCACTGTGCTTCTCATGGTAGTTTTCGGAGGGATGGGAAGCCTGGCCGGGTCTTTTGTCGGGGCCTCAGCATTAATCATTCTGCCTGAGTTCTTGAGATTCCTGGGCATGCCAAGCTCTGTCGCCGCTCCCTTGAGACAGATGATCTACGGCTTATTACTTGTTATCCTAATGATTTGGCGTCCCCAAGGGCTTATGGGCAAATACAAATTCAAATAGTATGACCATGCTCCAGGCTCAGAGTCTATATAAGGAATTTGACGGAATTAAAGCCGTTGATGACCTTTCTTTTGTCGTTGAAGATAATTCTATCGTCGCCCTTGTCGGCCCCAACGGATCCGGCAAGACAACAGTGTTCAATATTGTCAGCGGATTCTTAAAGCCCGAAAAAGGAAAGATGATTCTTGATGCTAAAGATATCACGTCCTTGAGTCCGTTCAAGATTGCTTGCCTTGGCATTGGCAGGACGTTTCAGGATATCCGGCTTTTCCCTCAAATCTCGGTCCTCGATAATGTAATGCTTGGGCTGAAATTCGAGACCGGAGATCGCTTTCAGTCCGCACTTTTCCAGACCAAGAGAATGAAGAAGGAAGAGAACGAGAGTGTAAAGAAAGCTGAAGAGCTTCTACAATTCGTAGGCCTATTAGATAAAGGAGACGCCTTAGCCGAAAATCTTTCTCACGGCCAGAGGAAACTGCTTGAATTGGCGAGAATTCTTGCTTTAAAGCCTAAAATCTTCCTTCTTGACGAGCCGATTGCCGGGCTTTTCCCCGAAACCAAAAGAACAATGTTTGGCTTAATCAGAAAGCTCAAAGAGAGCGGCAAAACGATTCTCTTTATCGAGCATGATCTTCATTCCGTTATGGACATTGCTGAAAAGATTATTGTCCTTGACCACGGGAAAAAGATCGCCGAAGGTACGCCGGAGGAAATCAAGAAAAACAAAGAAGTATTAAAAGCGTATCTTGGAAAAGAATCTTTATGAACAAACTCCTTGAAGTCAACAATCTTGCCGTTTATTACGGCACAATCCGGGCTTTGGAAGAAGCCTCGTTTTATGTTAATTCCGGCGAGATTGTAGCTATGCTCGGCCCGAACGGTGCGGGCAAATCCACGGCCCTTAAAGCTGTTTGCGGATTGATTCCCGCAAAAGAAGGTGAAATACGATATCAGGGGAAGAATATCAGAGGATTATCTCCTGATGAACTGGTGAAAAAAGGTATCTCCCTTGTGCCGGAAGGCCGCAGGATATTTTCCTCCATGACAGTCCAGGAAAACCTGGAGATGGGAGCGTTCACGATCTCGAATAAAGAAAAATCTCTTGTTAAAGAACGATTAGAGAGGATATTTAAGCTTTTCCCGATCCTCAGAGAACGAATAAAACAAAAAGCTGGCACTCTTTCCAGTGGCGAACAGCAGATGCTGGCTATTGGAAGGGCTTTAATGCTGGTACCGAAAATTCTTCTGTTAGATGAGCCGTCGTTAGGACTTTCTCCTAATTACGTAGAGGCCGTTTTTGATAAATTAGTTGAAATAAATAAGGATGGAACTAGCATTCTTCTTGTTGAACAGAATGCCTTCAAGGCGCTTGAAATTTGCCATAGAGGATATATTTTTGAAATAGGCAAAATTGCCATTGAGGGAGAAAAAGAAAACCTTTTGAATAATGAAGAAATCAAGAAGGTATTACTTGGAGGATAAAAAATTATAGGAAGGAATTATTTTTCTGATCAAAGGGAGGAGTCAATCTATGTCTATTTTTTATACCCTTGATAGACAAGGTACGCTAAAC
>Ga0315280_10009947_pt1 | contig 12032 bp, 6 predicted proteins | sample YL17G06_40_MG_FD_203697 | JGI IMG/M metagenome (GOLD analysis project Ga0315280, IMG submission 203697) | Sediment microbial communities from Yellowstone Lake, YNP, Wyoming, USA - YL17G06_40 | ecosystem: Environmental > Aquatic > Freshwater > Lake > Sediment | place: USA: Wyoming | collected... | reverse complement strand
CCTGCCGGTCACCTCGACGGTCGACCGTAAGCGCATTGACTTCGCAGACTGGTACATGGGCGCCATGAGTCAGTGGTGCGAGAAGTGGGCCGAGTGGGCGCGGGAGGCGATGCCCAACACGGTCATCCACCAGTCCTCGGGCGGCTGGGGGCCCATCGAGATCGGCACCGACTACACCTACCAGGCCCGCACCATGGCCCGGCTCAAGGGCGGCGTCCGGCTCACCAACGAGAGCGACAATTTCCCGCAGAACTTCGCCATCACCCGGATGGCGTCCTCCGCGGCCCGCTTCTATGGGGCGCGGCTGGGCTACGAGCCGGGCGGGTTCGGCAGCGCGCGGGGCGTGGCGGCGCGGCTCTTCAACGCCGCCACCAACGACGGAGAACATCTCTTCTACTACCACTCCAACCTGTACGCCAATGACCAGGCCATTGAAACCTGGCTGAAGCACGCGCCGCTGCTGGACCGGCGGGCCAAGCCGCTCGTGGATGTGGCCGTGTTCTACCCGGACACGGCCATCAAGCTGAGCGACGAACCGCTGCGCTATCTGTGGGCCTCGGCGTTCCTGACCCGCGTCGAGGCCCTGCGCTCAGCGGCCGACTTTGACTACCTGAGCGAGCCGATGATCACCGACGGCGCCCTGGACCGCTATAAAGCGCTGGTGTTCCTGTGGGGGCACATCACCGAGAAGCCGGTGCTTGAGCGGATCGCGCGCTGGGTGGAGGCGGGCGGCACACTGATTTATCCGGAGCGCCCCCGCGGCCTGTTGCAGACCGTCGAGGGCGATCTCTCAGTGTCGCGCCGCTGGCAGCGGCAGGAGACCGGCAAAGGCCGCGTGATCTTCTTCCCGGGAGATCCCGAGCCGGGCGAGCCCTACGCCCGTTTCGTGCGCGACCAGTTGCGGAAACTCGGGGACCTGCGGCCCCAGGTCCGCGCCGCGCTGCGCATCGACAAGCCGCCCGGAGTCTATTGGAGCGTGCTCGAAAGCGGCGAGACCTGGCTGCTGAACTTCAGCGACGACGAAGCCGTAGCAGTGCTGGAGGGCGGGCGGCGAATGCGCCTGGCGCCCTACACCATCGCGACCGCCCCAAAATGACCCCATGGCGCGCCTGGCCTGGCTGACCGACATCCACCTGAACTTCATTTCGCCGGCCAGACGGCAGCAGTTCTACCAAAGCGTGTGGGCTGTGCGGCCGGATGCCGTGCTGATCGGGGGCGACATCGGGGAGGCGGATTCGGTGCAGGACTACCTGTGGGAACTGGAAGACAGCCTGGCCATGCCGATCTATTTCGTGCTGGGGAACCATGACTTCTATGGTGGCTCGCTGCTCTCGACGAGAGCGCGGATTTTGGACCAGACCGCTCGCTCCCGCTATCTGCGCTGGCTGCCGCCGGCCGGGGTCGTGGCGCTGTCGAAGACCACCGCGCTGATCGGCCATGACGGCTGGGGCGACGGACGGCTGGGAGACGGCCCGCTCTCGCAGGTCCTGCTGAGCGACTTCTTTGTGATCGAGGAACTGCGCGATCTGGACAAGCTGGAGCTCTTCCACCGGCTCAACCTGCTCGGAGACGAGGCCGCAGAATATGTGCGCAGGGTATTGCCCCAGGCGCTGGACTCCTTCGCCAGGGTAATCCTGCTCACGCACGTTCCCCCGTTCCAGGAATCCTGCTGGCACGAAGGCCGCATCTCGAATCCCGACTTCCTGCCGCACTACACCTGCCAGGCGCTCGGAGAGGCTCTCGTCGATCTGATGGACGGCCGGCCCGACCGCCATCTCACGGTCCTGTGCGGTCACACGCACAGCTCGGGCTTCGCGCAGATCCGCCCCAACCTGGCGGTGCGCACCGGCGTCGCCGAGTACGGCGCCCCGGTGATCCAGGAGGTTTTCGAAGTGTGAGGGGGCGGCCGGGTTGCGAACCAAAGCCGGACGGGACAGGATACTGAAGGAAATGAGCCAAGCCTCGGAAGAAGTTTTTGAACTCGCCATCGCGGTCGAGCCTGCCGATATCGACGAAATGGGCCATGTCAATAACGTCACCTACCTCCGCTGGGTGCAGGAGGTCGCGGTGGCGCACTGGCGGGCTGCGGCGCCCGCCGCCGACCAGGCGAAGCTGCTGTGGGTGGTTGTGCGCCACGAGATCGACTACATGCAGGCGGCCTTCCTGGGCGATGGGATCATTGCCAGGACGTGGGTCGGAACCGCTAGCCGGATCAAGTTCGAACGCCACACCGAATTGCTCCGGGCAAGGGACCGGGGCGTCCTGGCAAAGGCACGGACAGTATGGTGCCCCATCGATACCCAAACCGGGAAGCCAACCTGGGTGAGTTCGGAGGTGCGGGCCCGGTTCTCGGTGCAGGCCCCGCCTGCTGACACCGTTGCAGGTAACACTTGACTAACCCCAGCCCGGCTCACGGCCCCGCTCAGAAATTTTTGCCTTTTGATTTTTGCCTTTTGCCTTTTGATTCTCCGTCTTTCCGCCTCGCTGCGCTGAGCCCCGTGGCACAGACATCCATGTCTGTGTTCTGCTTGAAAGTATGGAGCAACCATCGAGTCCGCTCTACGGGGCCCAGACCCGGCTCGCAGTCGAGAATTTCCCGATCAGCCGGCTGCGTTTCTCGCGGTCCTTCATCCGCGCCCTGGGACTCATCAAGAGCGCCGCGGCGGCGGTGAACGGGCAGCTCGGCCAGCTCGCGCCGGAGATCGCCCAGGCCATCGAGGCGGCCGCCGAGGAGGTGGCCGAGGGCGCGCACGACGCGCAGTTCGTCGTCGATATCTTCCAGACTGGCAGCGGCACTTCGACCAACATGAATGCCAACGAAGTGATCGCGCACCTGGCCACCGCCCGGCTCAACCGGGACGGCCTGCGCGTGCATCCCAACGATGACGTGAACCGCAGCCAGTCGAGCAACGACGTGATCCCGAGCGCCGCGCACATCGCGGCTGCGGAACTGGTGCGCTGCGACCTGCTGCCCGCCATGGTGCGGCTGGCCGAGGCCCTGCGCCGCAAGTCCATCGAGTTCGACGAGGTGGTCAAGACCGGGCGCACCCACTTGCAGGACGCCACGCCCATCCGCCTGGGTCAGGAATTCAGCGGCTACATGCGGCAGGTCGACGCCTCTCTGGAACGGGTCCACGCGGCCTTGGACGGGATTTACGAACTGCCCCTGGGCGGCACCGCGGTGGGAACCGGGCTGAACGCTCCGCCGGGCTTCGCCCAGGCGGTGATCCGGCGGCTGGTCGAGCGCACCGGGCTGCCCTTTCGCGAAGCGCAGAACCATTTTGAGGCCCAGGCCGCCCGGGACGCCATGGGGTTCCTGAGCGGCGCTCTCAGAGCCTACGCCATCGCGCTCACCAAAATCTCGAATGACATCCGCTGGCTGGGTTCCGGTCCGCGGTGCGGGATCGGGGAGCTGCGCCTGCCTGCCGTGCAGCCCGGCTCCAGCATCATGCCCGGCAAGGTGAACCCGGTGATTGTCGAGAGCGTGCTGATGGTCTCGGCGCAGGTCATCGGCTACGACGCCGCCATCGCCTGGTGCTGCGCGGCCGGCAACTTCGAGCTGAATGCCATGCTGCCGGTGATGGCCTACGATCTGCTGGAGGCCATCGAGCTGCTCACCGCAGCCAGCAACAACTTCGCCCAGCGTTGCGTGGACCCTCTTCAAGCCCACCGGGAACGCGCCGCAGCTCTGGCCGAGCAGTCCCTGGCCCTGGCCACTGCGCTGACCCCGGAGATCGGCTATGATAAGGCCGCGGCTCTGGCTCAAGAGGCCTACCGCACTGGCAGAACCATTCGAGAAGTGGCGCGTGAACAAAGCGGAATCCCCGAAGCCCGGCTCAATGAGCTTCTGGATCCCGCGCGGCAGACAGGCAGAAGAAGAAGAATTGAGTGATTGTGTCATTGTGTCATTGAGCTATTTGCAGGAAGCGGCAACTGCTCGTCAATGGCGCAATGACTCAATGGCCCAATGACTCAATGGCGCAATGGCACAATTGGAGAATATGACCTACTACGAACAAAACCGCACATCCTTCCTGGAAGGACTAAAAGCCTTCCTGCGGATCCCCAGTATCAGCACTCTGCCCGAGCACAAACCGGACATCCGCCGGGCGGCGGAATTCGTCGCCGGCGAGCTGCGCGGCGCCGGGCTGGCACGTGTCGAGCTGATCGAAGGTCCCGGCAATCCGCTGGTCTATGGCGAATGGCTGGGGGCGCCCGGCAAACCCACCCTGCTGTTCTATGGGCACTACGACGTGCAACCGCCGGACCCGCTGGACGAGTGGCGCTCGCCACCCTTCGAGCCGGAGATTCGCAACGACAACATCTACGCCCGGGGGGCCTGCGACGACAAAGGCCAGACCTACATCCTCATCAAGGCGGTGGAAGGGTTCCTCAAGACCCAGGGGAAACTGCCGGTCAACGTCCGCTTCCTGATCGAAGGGGAGGAGGAGATGGGCGGCGAGCACATCTCCAGTTACGTGGCCGGGCGCCCACTGCGGCTGGCCGCGAATGCCGCGGTCATCTGCGACACCGAGATGTTCGCTCCGGAACTGCCCACCATCTGCGTGGGCCTGCGCGGCATCATCTACGGCGAGCTGCACGTCCAGGGCGCCAGTCACGATCTGCACTCGGGGGTCTACGGCGGCGTCGCCCCCAATCCGATCCAGGCCATCGCCGAGATCCTCTGCGCGCTCAAGGACCCCGGCGGTCACATCTCGATTCCTGGCCTCTATGATTGCGTCCGGTGCCCCAGCGAAAAGGAAAGCCAGGCCTGGGCGCGCCTGCCGTTCGACGAAGCGGAGTACCGCGAGAAGGAAATGGGCGTTCGCGAGCTGACCGGCGAGCCCGGGTTCACCGTGTTTGAGCGCACCTGGGCGCGGCCCACTTTCGAGGTCCACGGCATCCGCGGCGGCTTCACCGGGGAAGGCGCCAAGACCGTGATCCCGGCCCGCGCCCTCGCCAAGATCAGCCTGCGGCTGGTGGCCGACCAGGAGCCCGGGGAAGTGATCGAGCAGCTCAAGAACGCGGTCGCCCGAGTCTGCCCCAGGGGCGTGACGGCCGAGGTCAAGGTCCTGCACGCCGCCGGTCCCTCCTTGGTGGATCCCGACAACCCGTTCATCCAGGCTGCCGCACAGGCCCTGGCCGAGACTTTTGGCAAGCCCACTGTCTACATCCGCTCCGGCGGCTCGATTCCCATCGTGGGTTCGTTCAATGATTACCTCCGCATCCCTAGCGTGCTGATGGGTTTCGGCCTTCCCGACGACAACCTGCACGCGCCCAACGAGAAGTTCCACCTGCCCAACTTTTACCGGGGCATCCAAGCTGTGGCGCGGTACCTGGAGGTCGTCGGAGTTTGATGCCGTGGGAAAAGCAGCAGACCGCGTGAGCGCTCTGGCGGCAGAGGTCCATTCCTACTGCGCGGCCAACGCCATCCCGAGTCAGGCCAACCGCTGGGCCCGCTACTTCACGGAGGGCTATGACGCCTGGGGCTTGCTCGACAAGAACCACCCCATTTGGAACGAGCAACAACAGAACTGGCTGGAGCAGTATCGCGGCTTGGGTTTGCGCGGCTTCCTGAAACTGGGAGAGTTGCTGTTCGAGAGCGGCAAGTACGAGGAAGGGGCGCTGGCCATCCGCTTCCTGAAAGAGCACCGCGACCAGCTCGATGCGAAGACCTTCGCGGCACTGGGCAAGTGGTTCCAGGCAGGCATCGGCAACTGGGCCCACACGGACGTGCTGTGCGGGGAAGTGATCGCGCCTCTACTGGAAAGCCGCCGCATTGAAATCGCGGCGCTGGCCGCCTGGCGGCAGTCGGAACTGAAGTACCAGCGGCGGGCCGTGCCGGTGGCCATGCTCGGGCTGCTCAAGGAGCCAACCAAGCTCGGCCCGCTGCTGGAGTTCCTGCGTCCGCTCGTGATGGATCCCGAGAGGGTGGTGCAACAGGGGCTGGGCTGGTTCCTGCGCGAGGCCTGGAAGAAGAATCCCGCACCGGTCGAGGCCTTTCTGCTGGAGTGGAAGGATCGCGCTCCCCGCTTGATTTTCCAATACGCCACCGAGAAGATGGCGACCGCCGCCCGGGCCCGGTTCCGGCGCTCGAAGCGGTAGGCCCCGGAGACCCAGTCTCACTCTCGCTTCACCGTGATATACGCCCCGGACGGCGTGCTCTCGCCCGCCACTTCGAGCATGACTGGCTGGTCGCCGTCCGGCGTGCCGGCCGGTAGCCTGACGTTGAGCTGATAGAGCCCCGGGGTGGCCGGGGAGGCGCCCGCATAGTAGATGTCCTGCTCCGCAACCTCGATGCCGCCGATGGTGACCTTCACCTTTTGGGCGGTGGGTGCGATCTTTCCAGGCACCGAGCCGGGCTCGACCGCTGGGTCGGTGGCCCCCCAGCCTACTCCGTACAGTTCCAGCCAATCGCCCGGCCGCGCTGGGACAAAGGTCGCGCCCGCAATCAGGCCGGAAGCGCCCAAATAGGCATACCCCCGGCTGACGTTGAACCCCGCAATGGGACTCTTGCCGTCCGTCCTGGCGACGAAGAACAGAAACTCGGGCGTGGCCACCTTGGCGGCCACCTTTTCGACGTTGCTCTTCAGCTCATTGGCTTCGCCGCAGTTGCGGATGGCCTGGACAGACACCTCGGCCCCGGCAGTTACCTTGGGCACGATGACGTTGGCCTGGTTGGACGCCACCAGGTAGATGGGGGCCGCTAGGTCGTTGAACCTGACGCACAGGCCGGCGACTTTGGTGGGCACCTGTCCGGCAACCGGCACAGCCGTCTGGAGGGCGCTGCCTGCCGGCAGGAAATTCTCGCCCCAGATGGTGACGATGGCGTTGGGAGAAACCGCCTGCACCGGCGGCACGCTGAGTCCGGCGCCGGTCACGCCGCCGGAAGAGATCCTGGGCGTATCGGGCGAAATGGCGGTCTTGACGGTGATGGTGAATCTCACCGCGGGCAACCCTGCGACCGTGGCGGTCACGGTGACTGTGCCTGCGGTGCTGCCCGCGGTCAGGCCGGCGCTCGCCAGTCCGGACTTGTCGGTCGTCGCACCGGCGGCGGAAAGGGTTGCGGTCCCCGCGGCGATGGCGAAGGTGACTGGGACACTTTCCAGAACCAGACCGGCTCGCCCGGTCAGCTTCACCGCCAGCGGCCTGGCGAGGGCCTCTCCCACATTTACGGTCTGGTTGTCGCCGCTGGCGATCTCGAGCCGGGACGGTGAGTTCAGGATCAGTTGGTGGATCCGGCTGTTGGCTTCATCCACCAGGAAGATGTCGCGCCCGGATCCGGCGGCGAGCTGAGTGGCCCAACCCACCGAGGCGGAGAGCGCCGGCACGCCATCGCCGCTGAACCGCCAACTGCCGTTGCCCGCGATACGGTACACCATTCCTCCGGAGACCTTGGCGATGGAGGGAGAGTTGTTGTCGGAGACGTATAGATCGCCGGACTCGTCGATGGCGATGCCCATCGGTGAACCGATTGAGGCGCTGGCGGCGGGCTGCGGCGTGGGACCTGGGACCTCGTCCCGGTCATTGCCGGCAACCGTGGTGATCCTGCCGCCGGACACCTTCCGGATGCGGTGGTTGCCGGTGTCGGCGATATACAGGTCTCCGTTCTTGTCCACCACCATCCCCCACGCTGCGCTGATCCGCGCTGTGGTGGCCGAACTACCGTCGCCGCTGTAGCCGCAGGCGTCGGCCCCCGCGATTTTGGTGATCACGCCCTCGGGAGTCGCCTTGCGCACACGGCATGTCGGCCAGGTTTCTGCGAAGTACAAGTTTCCCTGCGCATCCGTAGCGATGGCGGAAATCAGCAGCGACGGCGGTCCTTCCAGGGTCGGACGTGGATCCCCGATCTCCTGATTCTGGGCTGCCGTGGTGATTTTCCCGCTGGGGCTGATCTTCCGCACCCGGTCTTGGTTGATGGAGAAGAGGTTCCCCGCGCCGTCCAGCGCCAGCAACTGGGGAAGGGAGAGCTGGGCCAAAAGGGCCAGGCCGCCGTCGCCCGCGACGCCGTTCTCGCCGGTTCCGGCATACGTGGTGATGGCGCCGCCGGGCGCCACCTTCCGAATCCGGTTGTTGCCCATGTCCGCGATGTAGACCGCGCCGTCTCGATCCACCGCCACACCATCGGGCCAGTCCAGCAGGGCCGAGGTCGCCGGACCGTTGTCGCCGCCGTAGTGCGACGCCCCCGCCACCGTGCTGATCGTTCCGCTCGATACCCTGCGAATGCGATGGTTCTCATTGTCCGCAATCAGCAGGCTGCCATCCCGGTCCAGGGCCAGGCCAATCGGCTCAGCGAGTCTGGCCCCGGGAGCTTGGCCGCCGTCGCCGCCATAGCCGTAGATTCCATTGCCCGCGTAGGCTCGGATCGTGCCGTTGCGGTCGATCACCCGCACCCGGCTCAACACGTTGCAGCTTACGTAGAGGTTCCCTGCGCTGTCAAAGGCCAAACCCATCGGATAACCCAAAGACGCTGCCGTCGCCGCGCCGCCGTCGCCTGCGGCGCCCCAGTCAATGCCCCCATTGCCCGCCCAGGTGGCGATCTGACCGGAAGAAAGATCCATTCTCCGGATGCGGAGGTTGTCTTCGTCCGCGATGTAGAGGTTGTTGTTGGCGTCGAACGCCAAGGCTCTGGGGCTGTTCAGTTGAACCGACATGGCAGGCCCGTCGCCGTTGAAGCCGGCGGCCCCGCTGCCGGCCACCGTGCTGATCCTCCCGGTGGCGTCGATTCGCCGGACGCGGTGGTTGTCAAGGTCGGCGAAATAGAGGTCCCCGTTGGGATGAAGCGCCATGCCGCTGGGAGAGCCAAGCCGGGCCGAGGTGGCCGGTCCGCCATCCCCGCTGAAACCGGAAGTCCCGCTTCCGGCGAACACGCTCACAGCCCCGGACGGCGTGATCTTGTAGATGCAGGCGTCACCGTCGGAGGCATAGAGATTATCGAAGCGGTCGATCGCCAGGTCGGTCGCGGCGACTTCCGCAAAGGCGCTGATGGTTCCCGAGGGCGAGACCTTGCGGATGCACGGGTCCCACCTGCTCGCAATGTAGAAGTTCCCCTTCGAGTCCACCGCCACGGCTTGCGGGCGGTTCAGCAGGGCGGCCGTGGCCGGGCCGCCGTCCCCGCCGAACGGGGATCTCCCGGCCACCGTTCGGATCACGTAGGGAAAGGTGGGTTGCGCCAGGACCACGGCCAGCGGCGTCAAAACCGCCGCCAGAGTCACTCGAATCAGCGGCTGCATACTTGAGCTCCAAGTCAGCCCCAGTATACATCCGCCTGCCGGTTTCCGGCCCCCATAGATTCTAACCTCGAAGATCCTCAACAAAACCACTCCAACATTTCAGTCCTGCTGGAGTGCAATTCACGTGCTCTCTCCCCTCTCGAAGATTGCCCCGTGCGACTCACACCTGCACTCAGAAAACGTATCTGAACCCCAACTGGGTCTGCCGGGGCGGCTTATTGCCGTAAAGGTTCGCCGAGAGCACCATTGCGAACGTGGGGGCGTCAAAGACGCGATTGGGGATGTCGAAGTTCGGATGATTGAGCAGATTGAAAGACTCAGCCCGAAGCTGTAACCGGCGCTCCCCGTTGCGCAAGGGAAAGCTTCTGGACAACGAGAAGTCCAGGTTGCTCACGCCCGGGCCAATCACCATGTTCCGGCCGGCGCTGCCAAAACGTCCGGGTTTGGGAGTATCGAACGCGCAGGGATTGAACCAGCTCTCGGGTCGCCGCACCCGGTCCGCGGCACGTCCGCCCTGAGATTGCGTCGAGTGACAGGCTGGGTCCGAGTGACTGGGCACGGGGCCGGGCCGGAAGGGGTCAGCCAGCAGGTCCGGCCGGTCGGGGATACCGAAGGCGGTCAGGGCCGTGCCGGCCAGTGAGGCGCCACGGTTGACCGTGAAAGGGTGGCCCGTCTGGAGCGTCAGAATCCCTCCCACCTCCCAGTTGCTCAAAAGATAGTTGCCCAGCCCCGGGCCGTTGGCCAACCGGCGGCCGCCACCGAAGGGCAGGTCATACAGGTAGCTGAAGGCAAACCGGTGGTGGGCGTGGAAGTCCGAGAGCCCGTGCTCGGCGCGACGGTTCTCGGAATCCTGAGGCAGGCCAGAGCCTACGTTGCCACTGAAAACCGCCGAGAGATCATCCATGGACTTCGACCACGTGTAGGCTGCCAGGAAGGCCAGCCCTCGCGCCATTCGCCTCTCCGAGCGGAACTGCAAAGCGTTGTAAGAACTGTTGGCGTGCGATTCCACAGCCAGGACGGACGAAAACTGCGGGTAAGAAACCGCCCCGGTGTCGGGCCGCGCCTGGTTGAGGTCGCGCGGCCCCGCCAGGTGCGTGCCCTTCGATCCCACATACGCCAGGTCGATCATCCAGTTAGGCCGCAACTCGTACTGCAAGTCCGCGTTCCACTGCTGCATGTAGGCGTCGCGCAGGTCGCGAGCGATCATATTGGGCTGGACCACCGCTTCCCCCGGCTGGTTCAAGATATCCTGAATGGTATTGGTGCCGTTGTTAGGAGTGAAGAACAGTTCGTAGAATGGCGGATTCATCCGGGGAAAGATGTTGACGTTGAGTATCCCCACGTCATAGAAGATGCCGTAGGCCGAGCGCACCACAAAGCGCTCGGTCTTCAGCGGTCGCCAGGCTACCCCGATGCGCGGCGCGATGTTATTGAGGTCCCGGTCGTAGGTGGCCCGGGGAATCCCGTGGGTGCCCGCCCGGAGGAACTGGCAGTCCGGAGCGGGAGAGCACCCCAGCGAGCTGGTGCTGAAGTCGGGCACGCTGAAGCGGTCCCGGATCTCGACCGGCGGGCTGTTGTACTCATACCGCAAGCCCACATTGAGCAACAAGCGCGGCACCACCCGGATGTCGTCCTGGAGGTAGAAACTCAGCCCGTTAGTGCGCAGTCCGTTGATGGTATCGCCCTTGACCGAGATGGCGAAGTCGGGCATGCCCACCAGCGTCTGCGCCAGGGCGATCCCCGGATTCCCGCTCAGGCCCCCCAGGAAGAACCACTCGCCCCGCGCCAAAAAATCCAGGTAGGAGTTCATCTGGATACGGCGGATATCCGCCCCATACTTGAACTGGTGGCGGCCGGAGTTCCAAGCCACGTTGTCAACCACGTGAAAGGTGGTGTCGTGACGGTCTTGCGGGTAGTTGATGGGTTCGCCGATTCCGTCGAAAGCCAGCAGACTGACGTTCGGATACCCCAGGTCCTCCCGGTTGGTCAGCACCGTGGGGAAGCCCAGAGCCTGGCTCATGTTCTGCCCATGGTGCTCCTGCAACACGGAGGCCCCCAGGCGGTTGAACCCAAAGCGAAGTTCGTTGACCCGGCGGGAGCTCAAAACATGCGTCCAGGTCAGTCCGGTGTTCTGACCGCGGTTGCGGGCAAAGCTGCCGTAGCCGGGCAGGCTCGTGAACGCGTTGACCGGATCGAAGGGGTTGAAGCGGTTTTCATTGAACAGAGCGTAGTGGCCCGAGAAGGTGTTGTTCGAGCCGGCATGCCGGTCCACTTTGACCAGCGGCATGTTCGCCGAGTTGCGAATGACCGGAGAAGACGTGAAGGTGTTCGAAGTCGCCAGGTCCGGACCAACGTTGGCCGCCGGCAGCAGGTTGAGCACCGCCTTCCCGGCCGGGTTGACCATGCTGGCGGGCACCAGCGCCAGAATCGCCGCCCGTTGCGCCTGCGAAGGCACCGTGGCCCGCCGCGTGGTCGCCTGTCTCAGGCGCAGCCCTTCGTAGGATCCAAAAAAGAACATCCGATCCCGGCGGATGGGCCCTCCCAGCGTTCCGCCGAACTGGTTGCGATCGTAGCGCGGGAACTCGGCGCAGGTGCCCGTGGGGGAGGCGGGAGTGCATCCCGGTAAATCAAAAAAATTCTTGGCATCCAGATTCCGGTTGCGGAAGAACTCGAAGGCGCTGCCGTGGAACTGGTTGGCGCCGCTCTTGAGAACCACGTTAATCTGCGCCCCGCCGCCCCGCCCGAATTCGGCCGAATAGTCGCTGGATTGCACCTTGAATTCCTGGATGGCGTCGATAG
>Ga0315280_10009946_pt1 | contig 12034 bp, 8 predicted proteins | sample YL17G06_40_MG_FD_203697 | JGI IMG/M metagenome (GOLD analysis project Ga0315280, IMG submission 203697) | Sediment microbial communities from Yellowstone Lake, YNP, Wyoming, USA - YL17G06_40 | ecosystem: Environmental > Aquatic > Freshwater > Lake > Sediment | place: USA: Wyoming | collected... | reverse complement strand
GGAACCGTGTTCCAGGGAGTCAAGGGGAACAGGCCGCTGGCAGTCTCTGTTAAGAACAAGAACGTCACGGCCCGGATCGTCCGCCTCCAGGTCCCCGGCCGGTGCTCGTTCGCCTTGGACGAGGTGGAAGTCTACGCGGCCGACGACCCGGCCAAGAACATCGCCCTGGGTAAGCCGGCGGACCAGAAGAGCGTGGGCCAGTACTCGGTGGCCCATCGCTCCGGTCAGGCCGCTGTCGCGGCGGCCCGCCAGGCGGACGAGGACAGCTTCTCGCTCGCCCACTTGCGCGACCTGGTCGAGCGGGGTCGGAAGCTGGTGGCCCGCTTGCGGCCCAAGGCCGACCCCAAGCGGCTGGAGCCGCTGGCTGCGGAGCTGGAAAGGCTCGGCGCCCGGGTGGCGTCACTGGCTGGCAAGCAGCCGGTGGCGCCCGACCGGGAGCCCGTGGCACCGCTTGACGTCCGCCGGCAGCTTTACCTGGACGCCCGGGACCTCGTGCGGAAGATCGCGTTGGCCAATCCGCTCCTGGATTTCGACAAGCTGCTATTGATCAAGCGGCACGACTCGGTGGGCGTGTACCACATGTGCGACCAGTACTACGGCTGCAACGCCAAGCCGGGGGGCGGGCTGTTCGTGCTCCAGGACCCGTTCGGCCCCAATCCAAAGCTGGTCGACCTGCTGGAGCAGGCCACGGTCCAGGGCGGCCGGCTGGCCGGGCGGAAGCTCGCCGGCGGGGCTTTCCTTTCCCCCGAGCTGTCCTTCGACGGCCGGACGATCCTTTTCGCCTACACCCAGGCCGCGGCCTACGCCAAGTCGAAGGGCAAGGAGACCTACCTCTGGGGGCCCGAAATCAGCCACCACCTCTTCAAAGTCAACGCCGACGGCACCGGGCTGGTGCAGCTCACCGACGGCGAGTGCGACGACTTCGACCCCTGCTTCCTGCCCAACGGCCGGGTCGTGTTCATCTCGCTCCGCCGCGGCGGGTACCTCCGCTGCGGGCGGCACTGCCCGGTGTACACGATGCACTCGATGGCCGCCGACGGCAGCGACCTGGTCTGCCTGAGCTTCCACGAGACCCACGAGTGGCACCCCAGCGTGACCAACGACGGGATGATCGTCTACACCCGCTGGGACTACGTCGACCGCGACACGAACATCGCCCATCACATCTGGACCTGCTATCCCGACGGCCGCGACCCGCGCTCTTTCCACGGCAACTACCCGGAGAAGCGGGAGAGCCGGCCGTGGATGGAGATGGAGATCCGCGCGGTCCCGGGGTCGCACTTGTTCGTGGCCTCGACCGGGGCCCATCACGGCCACGAGTTCGGCTCGCTGGTGCTCGTGGATCCGCGGCAGACCGACGACGGGGCCGCGTCGCAGTTGATCCGGCTCACTCCCGACGTGCCTTTCCCGGAGGCCGAGGGGCGGCCGATCAATCGCTACGGGGCCTACGGCACTCCCTGGCCGCTCGGCGAGGACGATTACCTTTGCGTGTACGACGGGGAGGCCCGCAACCGGGGTATTTACTGGATCGACCGCGACGGCAACAAGGAGCTGATCTACCGCGATCCGCAGATCTCCTGCGTCAGCCCGATCCCGCTTCACCCGCGGCGGGTCCCGCCGGTCATCCCCGAGGCGACCGTGCAGACGGCGGCGGCCCGGCAGGCCGCCGGGAAGGTCCCGCCCGCGACGATCGCCGTGATGAACGTCTACCAGAGCGACTTCACCTGGCCCAAGGACACGCGGATCGAGGCCCTGCGGATCATCCAGGTGCTGCCCAAGACGACCGCCCCGCCGAACCAGCCGCGGATCGGCGTGGCCGAGCAGACCAACGCCCGTAGCGTGCTGGGGACGGTGCCGGTGGAGCGGGACGGGAGCGCGTACTTCGAGGCCCCGGTGGGCAAGGAGATCTATTTTCAGGCCCTGGACGCTCAGGGGATGGCGGTCCAGTCGATGCGTTCGGGTACGTACGTCCACCCGGGCGAGCAGATGACCTGCCAGGGCTGCCACGAGCGGAAGCACCGGCCGCCGCCGGAGAGTGCGGGCGTACCGCTGGCGTTGCGGCGGGCTCCCTCGAAGGTCGAGCCCGACGTGGACGGCTCGAACCCCTTCAACTTCGTCCGCCTGGTGCAGCCGGCCTTGGACCGCAACTGCGTCGCCTGCCACCAAGAGAAAAAGGCCCTCGACCTGACCGCCCGGATCGAAGGGGGCAACGGCTGGACGCGGTCCTACGCGGGCCTAGCGGCCAAGTACGGGTTCTACTTCCACGTCTCCAACGGGGCGATCAACACCGGCGTGCACGGCGGCAGCCGGACGATCCCCGGCCGCTTCGGCGCCCGGGCCGCCAAGCTCCTGGAGTACCTCGGCCCGGAGCATTACGGCGTGCGCCTCTCGAAGGAGGATTTCCACCGCGTCACCCTGTGGCTCGACTGCAACTCGGAATTCTACGGCAGCTACGAGAACACCCAGGCCCAGGCCCGGGGAGAGATCGTGCTGCCGACGCTGAATTGAACCGGCCGTGCAGCCGCTGGGGGCCGAGCGCGCCGCTTGCGGCTTAGCGCGAACGAGAGAGGGGCGCTAAGCCGCAAGCGGATCGCGGGGGCATTAGGGGATGAGCGACCGTGCATCCGCCCGTTGACCGATCCGGCACGTTCCGCGTTGCCCTGCGGAGCTTCGGGCCGTTCGAGACGGCCATCGCGCGGGAATGGGCGTCTTTTCAGGAACAGTCCGGTTGCAGACTGCGGCTGGGGGTGACGTCGCTCGACCATCATCCGCTCTACGAGGCGCTTTTTGCCTCCGGGGGGCTCCGCCGCGGCGACTTTGACGTGGCCTTCATCAACACCGACTGGGTCGCCGAGGCCCAGCAGACCGGGGCGCTCTTGGACCTGGCGCCGTTGCTCGCCGCCGGCCCGCCCGAGGATTATCCAGAGGGCTGGACGGCGTCGCTGTTGAGGCTCCAGCGGTTCGGCGACGAGGTGATCGGCGTGCCCTACCACGACGGGCCGGAGTGCTTCATCTACCGCAAGGACCTCTTTGACAGCGAGGACGAGCGGCGGGCGTTCCAGCGGCAATGCGGCCGGCCCCTGGAAGTGCCGGAGACCTGGGACGAGTTCGCCCAAGTGGCCCGGTTTTTCACCCGGCCCGAGCAGAGACTGTACGGCACGGTGTTTGCCGCGTACCCGGACGGCCACAACACGGTCTACGACATCTGCCTTCAGCTCTGGACGCGAGGGGGCGAGCTGTTCGACGCCCGGGGCCGGTTGCAGCTCGACACGCCGGAGATGATCGAGGCGTTGGGCTTCTACCGGGCGGTCCTCAACGACCCTGCGGCGGCCCACCCGGGGTGCTGCGATTTCGACTCCGTCCGCAGCGGCCAGGCCTTCGCCCGGGGCGAGGTGGCGATGATGATCAACTGGTTCGGCTTCGCCTCGATGTGCGAGACGGTGGCCGAGTCGCAGGTGAAGGGCCGGGTGGCGATCGGCCCGATCCCGCACGCCCCGGGCCGCCCCAGCGCCTCGCTGAACGTCTACTGGATGCTCTCGATCGCCGCCGGCAGCCCGCACCGCGAGCTGGCCTACCGCTTCCTCCGCCACGCGGCGGGCCGCCGATCCGACAAGCTGCGGACGCTGGACGGGGCGATCGGCTGCCGCAAGTCGACCTGGAGCGATCCGGAAGTGAACGCCGCGATCCCCTTCTACCACCGCCTGGAGTCGCTCCACGCCCATGCCCGGGAGCTGCCCCGGCTGGCCAATTTCGTCGAGCTCTCCAAGTTCCTCGACCGGATGGTGCTGGAGGCGATCAACACCGCCGAGCCGACTGCCGCGATCGTCCGCCGCGTGCAGGCGGCCGCGGCGGGGGTCTGATCGGCGCGCGGTCTCGCGGTGGCGCCATTCCTTTCTCCGCAGGCCGTCAGCAGGGCCGCTGCGGCGATCCCAACTGCCGGACGGCCTCGAAGGCCACGATCGCCACGCTGACCGCGAGGTTCAGGCTGCGGGCCTCGGGCCGGATGGGGATCCGCAGGCAGCGGTCGCGGTGGCCCTCGCGGATCGATCGGGGGAGACCTTGGGTCTCGCTGCCGAAGACCAGGATGTCACCTGGCTCAAAACGTGCGTCGGTGTAGAGCCTCTCGGCCGATGTGGTCAGGAGCCAGGGCCTGCGAGCCGGATGGGGCAGGCTCTCCAGGAGTTGATTCCATCCATCGACGACCTGCCAGTCGAGGGACTTCCAGTAGTCCAGTCCCGCGCGACGCAAATGGCGGTCCGTGAGCCGGAAGCCCAGCGGCCGAACCAGCCAGAGCTTCGCACCCACGGCGACGCAGGTCCGGCCGACGGCCCCGGCGTTCCCGGGAATCTCGGGCTGATAGAGAACGACATGCAGCCGCGGCGTGGGCATGGGGCAGCAGGCAGAGGGCAGAGAGCAGTGGGCAGAGAGCAGTGGGCAGAGGGCAGTGGGCAGAAGGCAGTGGAGCGTTTAGCGGCGGCACTTGTGCCGCGCGAGCAGTGGTTTAGCGGCGCCCCCCCAGCCGGGGTCCCCCACTTTTATTAGAGCGTACCCTTTACCCCATGGCAATGTCCCGCTACGATGGGGCCCCGGGCGAGCGAATCAAAGCGGGCAGGGATCGACCAGGAGCACGCGACGCCATGTCCGACGAGCGGATCGCCCGATACGTTGCCGCCTTGGAGTTCGCCCAGCGGCAGGTTGCCGCCACGATCGAGCGCCACCCGGACTACTTTCCCATCTACACCCGCTGCGGTAAGTGGCGCCATCAGGGCGAGTTGTGGACCGACTGGACGGGCGGGTTCTTCGCCGGCATGATGTGGCAGTACTTCCGCCGCACCGGCGACCCGTGGTGGCGCCAGCAGGCCGAGCACTACTCTCGCCTGCTGGAGCACCGCCAGCTCGACCGCAACGTCCACGACCTGGGGTTCATCTTCCTCAACACCTACCTGCCCTGGTACGAGTTGACGGGCGACCGGGCCCTGCGAGGCGTCTTGATCCAGGCCGGTAGGACGCTGGCCCAGCGGTTCATGGAGAAGGGGGAGTATCTCTGTTCTTTCCTGGGCCCGGAATCGCTGTTCATCGACATCATGATGAACGTGCCGCTGGTGGCCTACGCCGCCAACCAGACCGGCGACACGGAGCTGCGGCGGGTGGCCTTGGCCCACTGCCGCACGACCCGCGACCGGCTCGTCCGCCCCGACGGCTCGACCGCCCACGAAGGCATCTTCGACCCGCTCACCGGCGAGTTCGTCCGCCAGAGCACGCGCCAGGGGCTGCGGGCCGATAGCTGTTGGGCCCGGGGTTTGGCCTGGTCGCTGTACGGCTTCAGCAAGGTCTACGCCCTGACCGGCCTGGAGGAATTCCTTGAGGTCTCCGAGCGGAACGCGCTGTACTGGCTGGAGCACCTGCCGGAGGACCAGATACCGTACTGGGATTTCCACGCCGACCTGAGCCAGCCGCTCCCCTGGGGACCGCAAAAGGAGAGTTCCGCCGCGGCGATCGCCGCCAGCGGCCTTTTGGACCTGGCAGGGCAGACCAACTCCGACGAGCGGGCGATCGCCTACCACAACCAGGCCCTGGTGATGCTCGACGCGCTCTCCACGCCGGAGTACCTGGCCATCGACACGCCCGGCTGGGAAGGGATCCTCAAGCACGGCGTCTACCACACCAAGAAGAACCTCGGCGTCGACGAATCGGTGATGTGGGGCGACTTCTTCTACGTCGAGGCGCTCACGAAGGTGGTGCCGACCGCCGAAAGAGACGTGTAGCGGCCAGGCTTGCCCGGCCGAGGTTCGCGAGGGGGATAGTCCCATTTTCGCTCCGCGAAAACTGGGACAGTCCCCAGGCGTCCCGCTTGCGGCCTAGCGAGGCTTACGCTCGTCAAGCGTCAGACGAGCCCGTCCATGCTCGTCAATCCGATCGGCTCGCGGCTGGCAAAGGGCTCGCCGTAGCGGGTGCCGATCGCCCAGCCCCAGACGGCCGCCTGGTCGCGGAGCTGGTCGAGGAGGGTGGGCGGCTGCTGCGACCGGCCCTCGACCAACTGGCTGTGATAGCATTTTAGTGCCGCCAGCTTTCGGTCCCAGAACGCGCTGATGTCGACGATGAAGGCCGGCTGGGGGATCAGCCGAAGGTGGACGCAGTAGTAGTAATAGATCCGCTCTGGGTAGTGCGGCTCCCCCGGCAGGTCGCTCTTGGTCAGCTTGGCCCAGAAGCGGGCAGCCTCGATCAGCACGGTGGCGGCGACGTGGTCGGGGTGGGCATCGATCCAGTAGGGGGCGAAGAGCCATCGGGGCCGGGTTTGGCGAAAGACCCCCGCCAGGAGGGCCCGGGCCCTGAGCGTCGGCTCCAGCCGGCGGTTGGGAAGATCCAGGTTCTCCCGCCAGTCCAGCCCGAGGACCTCGGTGGCCGCGGCGGTCTCCCGGGCCCGAATCTCCGGGCTACCGAAAGGGGTCGGCTCGCCGTCAGTCAAATCGAGCACCCCCACCCGGCGTCCCTCCGCCTTGAGCTTCATGATGGTCCCGGCCATTCCGAGTTCCGCGTCATCCGGATGGGGGGAGACGACCAGTATGTCAAGCATGATATCAGTCCTATGGGGCTGCGAAAAAGGGACGGATGAACATGTCTTAGCGGATTTTTTCCGCTCCGCGGGGCAAACTGCTCTGGACTCCAGCCGCCGATTCTGAGAGACTCCCGCCCCTCAAGCGCCCTTCGTCAGAGCGAATTGGAACATGTTGTCGATTCTGTCAACCTTGATCAAGTCGCGGGCCCGCCACTCGTGCTGGATCTTCGCGGCGATCGCCTGCCTGGGTCTGTCCGGCTGCACCCGGTTTGACCTCCGCGGCGATTCGTTCAAGGAAGACGAAGCGTCGGGGACTCTTCGCCAGCTCCGCCCGCGCGACACCAAGGCCGAGCCCTGGGGGGTGAGCAACAAATCCCTCCAGATCGAGAAGGACCTTGGCTATTGAGTCGGTCCGCCGACGGGCGGGCCCTCAAGTGCGAGTTGGATCGATCACTTGGCCCCGACATTCGCCGTCCGGTCACCGCTGACACTCTCACTATTCTACGGCGGCGCGGCACGTTCGACCCCCACCCCAGACTGGTCCGCCTCGGGGACGCTGTCGCCTCGCCTTGGGGGTGACTCGCGCGGACTGTCTGGCCGCCGCGCCAAGCGGGGGTGCCGGTGGCCGACCTGCCACTGGAGGGGAACGATTGCCGCAGCCCATGATGTCGAGGTATAGTGGGCGAGGCAGGCGGTTTCCATCCGCTGCCGCGACGACCTCGTAATCAAGGGAGATCGGATATGGACAAGGACATCTCACGACGGCGTTTTCTGGCGGCCGCCGGGGCGGCGGGTGCCGGGCTGACGATCGCCGGCACGGCTGCGGCCGCCGACAAACCGGCCCTGCTGGGCGGATCGCCCGTCCGCCGCCAGCCGTTTCCCTCCTGGCCGAAGTTCGACCAGCGCGAGGAGCAAGCCCTCCTGGACGTGCTCCACAGCGGCAAGTGGTTCCGCGGCGACGGCCAGAACGTGAACCGCTTCGAGGCCGCCTACGCCGGGCTCACCGGGGCCAAGTACTGCGTGGCCACCGCCAATGGCACGAGCGCGCTCTTGGCCTCCTTGGGAGCCCTGGGCGTGGGGCCGGGGGACGAGGTGATCGTCCCCCCTTATACCTTCGTGGCCACCGTCAACGTCGTGCTCATGCAGTACGCCCTGCCGGTCTTCGTCGATTCCGACCGGGAGACCTTCCAGATCGACGCCGGCAAGCTCGAAGCGGCGATCACCGACCGCACCGCGGCGGTCATCCCCGTCCACCTCGGCGGCTCGGTGGCCGACCTGGACGCGATCCTCGCGGTGGCCGCCAAGCGCAAGCTCCCCGTGATCGAGGACGCCTGCCAATCGCACCTGGCCGAGTGGCGGGGCCGCAAGGTCGGCACCATCGGCACCACCGGCTGCTTCAGCTTCCAGGTGACCAAGAACCTCTGCTCCGGCGAAGGGGGCGCGATCCTCACCGCCGACCCCGAACTGGCCCAGAAGTGCTACGCCTTCCACAACAATTCCCGCGGCCGGGCGATCGCCGGATACAACTTCTCCTACGGCGGCAGCCGCGCCGCCAACCTGCGGATGACCGAGTTCCAGGGGGCGCTCCTGGTGGCCCAGATGACCCGGCTCGAAGCCCAGTCCCGGACCCGCGAGCAAAACGCCCTCTATCTCAGCAGCCTGCTCCGCCAGGTCCCCGGGATTGCGCCGGCGAAGATGCACGAAGGCTGCACCCGCAACGCCTACCACCTCTACATGTTCCGCTACGACAAGGAGCAGTTCGCCGGACTTCCCCGGGCGAAGTTCCTCCAGGCCTTAAGCGCGGAAGGGGTCCCCTGCTCGGCTGGCTACTCGCCGCTGAACAAGGAAGGCTTCATCAAGACCGCCTTGAGCAGCCGGGGCTATCAGCGGATCTACTCCAAGCAGGAGCTCGACCGCTGGCAGGAGCGGAACGCCTGCCCCGAGAACGACACGCTCTGCCAGGAGGCGGTCTGGCTGTTCCAGACGATGCTGCTCGGCCCCCGCCGCGACATGGACGAGATCGCCGAGGCCGTCCGCAAGATCCAGGCCCACGCCGCCGAGCTGGCCCGGGCGTGAGAGCGCGTTTGGAGAGCGCCGGCAGCTCCAGCAGTCCGACGCGCTTCATCGTTCGGGTGGCCGGTGGCTGAGCGCAGCGAAGCCCCAGCCGAACGGCGCTGGGGCACCGCTTCGCTTTGCCCCAGCCACCGAGCCGGGGCTCGCATAGGCATGGCAATGGTTCGCGCCAATCCTGCACCGGATCGGATCGCTCGACATCCAGCCAGGGGTCCGTCCCTCTTTATGACGGCCTCCAGGGGGAAAACCACCTTGGCCTGTTGCAACTCCCGTAGATCGTACACCAAATAGGGGGACCAGTGCCGGGGGGTGTGCGAAGAGGGGCCAAATCGGAAATCTCGGCGAAACTGACGGCAGGGTACTGGCCAGTGCCTGATAGCTTAGGTAGACTGCGACATGACGGGCGTGTAGTCTAGCAGTCCTGAAGGGGCGGAAAACGCGGCGCGGTCTGCGTGCGTTGCCATGGCGGAAGCGATATCGTTTTCTGTTGAAGGAGATAGAACCATGAGACTTCAGACGATCTTCGGAGCGATGGGCGGGGTGTTGTTGATCACAGGCACCGCGCTGGCCGAGCCTCTTGTGACCGGCAGCCTGACCTTGTACTACAACTTCGACAGCGTGGGAACCACCGTCGCCGATGGATCGGGACACGGCTACAACGGCAGCGTCAATGGCACGGTGAATGAGGTTGCCGGGATCCGTGGGAAGGCGGCCGAGTTTGGGACGAGCGGACTTTCGTACATCGACGTGAATGGCCCGGGAATCGCGTCGGCCGACATTCCGACGGCGGGTGTGACGATCGCCGCCTTTATCGAGCTGGCGGGTCTTAGCGACCACGGTGAGATCTTCAACGCCCGTTCCGCCGCCAGCACGTTCATCATCCACTCCGAGATTCGCACCACTCCCAGCTTCCGATTCGTCCTGAGGGACGGCACCGGGACCAACATCGGCAACTTCTTCTACGGCGATCAGGCGGGCCAGACCCCGCCGGTCATCGGCCAGTGGCAGCACGTGGCAATGACCTATGACAAGGCGGCCGCCAAGATGGCGATTTACGTCAACGGCAATCTGGGGAGTGAATTCGCCGTCTCCAACGCCGCCGACATTGCAGACAATTGGGGCATGGGCGCCCGCGTCGGCGCGACCGTCGACGACGCCCGCCCCTTCAACGGCCAGATGGACGAGTTCTATCTGTTCACCCGTCCGTTGACTGGCGATGAGATCAAGGTCCTGGCCGCGGTGCCGGAACCTTCTTCGCTCGTGTTACTGGCCGGTGCCGCGTTGGCCTCGCTGGTGTTTTGGCGCCGTCGCAAGTAGTCGCGGGAACTGGCGACTCGTGAGGCGAGGGCCTGAGAGCGTGATCTGGACGATGAATGAAGCGGGATGTTCGTCTCGGCTCCATTCATCCTTCAGCATTCATCCTTCATCGTTCTTCCACCTCAGCACGGGGTGGCGGGCCGCGCGGACTTCGTCGGGGCGGCTGATCGCGGCCGTGTGCGGGGCCTTGCTCAGCATTTCCGGCGACTCGCCGACGATCTGGGCAATCGCCTCGGCCATCGCGTCGAGGGTGGCCTTGCTCTCCGTCTCCGTGGGCTCGATCATCATCGCCTCGCGGACCACCAGCGGGAAGTAGACCGTGGGGGCGTGGAACCCGTAGTCCAGCAGCCGTTTGGCGATGTCCATGGCGCGGATGCCGCGCTCGGCCTTGAGCCGCGCGGCGGAGGCCACGAATTCGTGCATGCAGCGGTCGCCATAGGGGACGTCCAGCACGGCTTTCACGCGGCTCAGCAGGTAATTGGCGTTCAGCATGGCGCTGGCGGCGACCCGCCTGACCCCTTCCGGCCCGAGCGTCCGCAGGTAGCAGTATGCCCGCAGCAGCACGCCGACGTTGCCGAAGAAGGAGCGGACGCGGCCGATCGACTTGGGCCGGTCGAAGTCGAGCCGGAAGGTCCCGGGCGGGTCGCGGACGACGATCGGGGCAGGGAGGAACGGGGCCAGCGCGGCGCGGACGGCGACGGGACCCGCGCCCGGGCCGCCCCCGCCGTGCGGGCCGGAGAACGTCTTGTGGGGATTGAAGTGCATCATGTCGGCGCCGAAGTCGCCGGGCCGGGCGATCCCCAGGATCGCGTTCATGTTGGCCCCGTCCAGATAGACCAGCCCGCCCGCGTCGTGCACCATCCGCGCCATCCGCGCGATCTGGGGCTCGAACAGCCCCAGCGTGTTGGGATTGGTGATCATGAACACGGCGACGCTCTCGTCGAGCTTGCCGGCCAGGTCGTCCAGGTCGACCAGGCCGCCGGGGCCGCTTCGCACCTCGATCGTCTTGAAGCCGGCCATCGCGGCACTGGCGGGATTGGTGCCGTGGGCCACGTCGGGAATCAGCACGCCCGAGCGGCCCTCTTGCCGATCGCGGAAATAGGCGGCCGCCATGAGCAGCGCGGTGAGCTCGCCCTGCGCGCCCGCGGCGGGCTGCAAGGTGACCGCCTCCAGCCCGGCGATCTCGCAAAGCATCTCCTGGAGGGCATAGAGGACCGCCAAGAGCCCCTGAAGCGTTTCCTCCGGTTGATAGGGGTGCACGTCGGCGAAACCGGGCAGCCCGGCCAGCCGCTCGTTCCGCTTCGGATTGTACTTCATCGTGCAGGAGCCGAGCGGGAAGAAATGGCTGTCCACCGACATGTTCTGCGTCGAGAGATTGACGAAGTGCCGAACCAGGTCGGGCTCCGTCAGCTCGGGCAGGGGCGGGGGAGCGGCCGCCAGGGCGCCCGGCGGCACCAGCTCGGCGACGGCCCGCTCCGGCACGTCGCAGGCCGGCATCTCCACGGCCCGAAGCCCCGGCCGGGACAGCTCCGTCAACAGTCGCGTGGCTTGTTGGTTTCGCATCGGGTGCCAGGGGGCTCGAAGGTGCTTCACCTGCCTGGGGACCGCCTCGCCGTCTTGCGATCCCGCCCGCCCAGTGCGGCCGCAAGCCGGTCGATCTCCGCCTTGGCCCGCTTTTCCGTCACCGCCACCAGCACGCCGTCGGCCAGCTCCGGGTACCATCGGGCCAGGGAGACGCCGGCGAAGATGCCCTCCGCGCGGGCCACTTCAAGGCGACGCTCGACCCGGCCGTCGGCCACGCGGATGACGAACTCCTTGAACGTCGGACGGTCGAAGGCCGGCCTCAGGCCGGGCAGGGACGCCAGCCGATCCAGGGCGTAGCGGGCCTTCTGCAAGCAGAGGTGGGCCGCCGCGCGGAGCCCCTGCGGCCCCATCGCCGCCAGGTACACGGTCGCCCGCAGGGCCAGCAAGCCCTGGTTCGTGCAGATGTTGCTGGTGGCCTTTTCGCGGCGGATGTGTTGTTCGCGGGCCTGGAGCGTGAGGACCCAGCACCGCCGGCCCTCGCGGTCCACCGTCTGGCCCACCAGC
>Ga0315280_10009945_pt1 | contig 12034 bp, 10 predicted proteins | sample YL17G06_40_MG_FD_203697 | JGI IMG/M metagenome (GOLD analysis project Ga0315280, IMG submission 203697) | Sediment microbial communities from Yellowstone Lake, YNP, Wyoming, USA - YL17G06_40 | ecosystem: Environmental > Aquatic > Freshwater > Lake > Sediment | place: USA: Wyoming | collected... | reverse complement strand
GCCGGCCGCGTTGTGGTCTCGAACCCCCTCAAGACCAAAGCGATCGCCGAGGGCAAGATCAAGACCGACAAAGTCGACGCCGTTGTGCTCGCCCAGCTCCTGAGGGCCGACTATCTGCCCGAGGTCTGGATGCCGGATGACGCGACTCTGCGGCTGCGAGAGATCACCTCGTACCGGACGGGACTCGTTCAGGAGCGGACGCAGGTCAAGAACCGCATCCACTCGATCCTGCACCGCAACCTCATCCCCCGGCCCGCGGTCCGCGGTGGCGCCGATCGTTCAGCCCTGAAGGGGCGGCATGTCACAGCCCAGGTCGCCAGACCTGGGTAACGGCCGCAACACGACCCTGAGCCCTGCAAGGGCGACACAGAGCACCGGTCTGTCGTCCCTTCAGGACTCACCGGGTGGGGTGCGCCGCTCTCCCACGGCTTACGCCGTGGGCTGCAACGTGCCGTCGCTTCGCGACTCCGCAGCGCGATCGTGGCCACCGCCCGCAAGATGCTCCACTTCATCTGGCACATGCTGATGAGAGGTGAGCCCTACCGCTACGCCGCGCCCATCGCCACGCACGAGAAGACGCGTAAGCTCGAGATCCTCGCCGGGGACAAGCGGCGCAAAGGCGGTGTGCCCAAGGGCGTCAACCCCCAGAAGCTCACCCAGAGCAAGCGACGCATGAGACAGCACGAGCACGACCGAGCCAAGATCGCCCAGGCCCAATATGAGGAGCTCGTCAGGCTCAGAACCGGAACCGGGGTGAACTGATGAGGGCTGCCGGCGGTCGGCCTATTCGAGGATGGGGCTCGTGCTCGCGGCGTCAAGGGTCTCCGATCCGCTACGCGGACGGCTACGCCTGTCCTGAGCCCCGTCGAAGGGCCGCCCTTGACCCCACTGCGCCGAGCCCAAAGGCCCCATTCAAGGCCGACCGCCGGCAAAACGCCTCGCGGAATCTTCCCCCGGGCTATTGACCGTTACATGAGTCCGCTACGCGGACGGCTACGCCGCCCTTGACCCCACTGCGCCGAGCCCAAAGGCCCCATTCAAGGCCGACCGCCGGCAAAACGCCTCGCGGAATCTTCCCCCGGGCTATTGACCGTTACATGAGTACACGAACGTCGTCCTGTTCCCGAGCGGGTCCCGCTGCTCGGTCTGCCTTGATGCCGCGTCATACGTGTAGGTTGTCACGTTCCCCAGCGGGTCCTGCACGGTCTGCACCCTGCCCGCGGAGTCGTAGCCGAATGTCGTCCGATTGCCGAGCGCATCGAGCCGCGCGGTGTTCCGGTTCGCGTTGTCGTACACGAACGTCGTCCGCTTACCCAGCGCGTTCACGACCGCCGTCCGGTTGCCAACCGAATCGTACACGAACGTGGTCCGCTTGCCGAGCGCGTTCTGCTGCTCGGTCATCCGGTCGAGGCCGTCGTAGACGTATGTCGTGCGCTTCCCGAGCGGGTTGATGACGCCGGTCAGGTTGCCTGCCGCGCTCTAGTCCTTGATGCAGTACACTGTGCCCCCGGCGCAGCCCGCGTACGCCAAACCGTCACCTCCGATGATGGGGCTCGTGCCCGCCTCTCCGTTGGTCTTCATACGCCACACCTGCTCGCCCTCGGGCGACACTGCGTAGAGACACCCGGAATGGCACCCGAAGTAGACCACCCCGTTGCAGTCGACAGCGGGACTGCTGCGTACGGGCTCTGCGGTGTCGAAACGCCAAAGCAGGGCGCCGTCGGGCGCGAGGCACACTACCGCGCCGTCTTCGGTTCCGACGAAGAAGCGTCCGTCGGCGCCGACGGCCACGCTGCTGAAGAGAGGGCCATCGACGGCAGTGCGCCACATGACCGACCCGTCACGCCCCACTCCGTACACAAGGCCGTCCTGGCAGGAGATCACGATCGTCCCGCCCGCGTCGATGCAGGGCGCGCTCATCGCGGCGCCTCCAAACTCCGTGCGCCACCGCATAGCTCCGTCGGGCCTGAAGGCGCACAGAGACCCGATGTACCCGCGCTCGATGGTACCCACGTACAGAGTGCCGTCGTCCCCGATCGCCGGTGTGCTCGAGGCGTGCAGCCCCGCTTTGGTCGCCCAGCGTTCGGTGCCATCGGGGTTCAGCGCGAGCAACGTCCCATTCCATGTTGCCAAGTAGATGGTGCCGTCCGGCCCCGCCACGATCCCCGCGGCAACAGTGCTAGGGGTGGTTGCGGTCCACCGACGCTTCCCGGCATTATCCACTGCGAACAACACCCCAGGAGCGTTGTCGGGCGCGTTCTCGTCCCATGGGGCGAGGTAGACGGTCCCATCGGGTGCGATAGCCGGGCAACCCTGTAGGTACCCCGTCTGGTCCGCGCGCCAGTTCAGGTCACCGGATGGGGACACACAGTACATCGCTGCTCGTTCGGGGCCCCCCACGAGGAGCGAGCCGCCGGAGCCGAGCGCGAGCGGGCCCACCGCCCCCTCGATCTGGTATGTCCACGCTACCCGTGGGCTCCGGGGCCCACGGAAGCGCGACTGTCCCGTGTGTCGGGTGTCGCCGTGGAAGACCGGCCAATCGGATGCCGCCTGAACCTCCCAGGCTGGGGCACCCGACTCCGCGTGCACGCCTGGGGACTCAGAGGACTGCCTTGCACACCCCCCGGACCTCTCGCATCCCCCCGCTACCAAGACCAGCGCGCTCGCCAGGCCCAGCCAAACCGTCGCTCGGGGTACACCCGTTCCCCCTACCCGCCCCAAGGCGCTGCCCACAGCCTGCCCTGCTCTCGCGCTAGCGGCGCAGAAGGCGGGCAGGCGCCGGTTGACTCCATGCGCGTGCATGTCCGGCCCCCTCTGCTCCCGCTACTCACTGATGCCGTAGCTGTACGCTCCACGCAACACCTGCTTGGGCCGTGAGCCCTCGTCTTCCTCGGCACCTGGCCCACAAGCCGCGTCGTTCTGGTCGCACATGCGCGCTTCCATGCGGTTAGCCGCTACAGCAGCAGCGAGCCCGGCTGCGGCGTGCGGATCGGCCACAGTTGCCGCCTCGCTGGCACCTGGAGGCAAGGCGTAGACGGCCGCTGCGCCCCCCGGCTCCCACGGCCAGCCGTACTTGATGAGGCAGATCGTCCAGCCAATCCACGGGAACCAGCACCAGAGAGAGGGCCACTTAAGCCCGCTTGGGTCTATCGCCCAGGTTGGCGTGTCCCCCGGATACCCGTACCTCATCTCCCCTTCCACCGGATCTACGCTGAGCCACGAGCCGGTTGCGGCTCGCAGCCAACGCGCTCTGACGTAGGCAAGGCCCAGGTCCGGTTCGGTGTAGTAGCCGAGGGCGCCGATGTAGCGGAACGGGTTGGTAGTGCTGCCGGTGCTGGCGTGCTGGGCGCCCCACGCGTCGATGATGTAGGTGTCGGTGACGCTCGCGTCCGCAGCTGTGAGGGTCTCGACTGTGCCGAGGACGGACGGGTGGTAGAAGCGCGAGGTGGACGAGCGGCGTTGCGAGACGATGGGGCCATAGCTGCCTGAAGCACCTGTGTACCGGGCTACGGTTGTCCCGTCGCCGTCCGTCTCCATGAGCGGAACCTGACCATCCCACAGGTACTTCACGGTGCCCGAACCGTCCTGGCGAACGCGCCGGAGGCCCCGGGCTCCCTCACCCCAGCCCTCTCCCAGGGGGAGAGGGGGAACCGAGTAGGTGAGTATGATCGTCCCCGACGCGGTCTGGATCGTTGCGAGGCGGTTCTCGCCGTCCCAGGTGTAGGTGGTTAGCGTGCCGTTGGCGTTGAGCACGGTGTTGTTCCCCGCGGCGTCGAAGCTGAACGTGGTCAGCGTGCCGCCCGCCGCGTCACAGGCCCAGGTTGTGTGCGCCGAACCCCTGTTGACGAGGCCCGCATCCGTGACATTGGAACGTTACCTTTCCGATTATACGCCTATCGAGATTCGCCTGCAGCTTCATGAGGGTGCCTGGGAAGGGGACTTCAGCGCCTCGCCGTGCAATCCTCTTCGACCAGGGTTCACGCGGAGGCTGGCAGAATAGGCATACGGCTACACCACGAATCGAGGTAGACCGAGATGCGGGCCACAAAGATCGTGACCACCCTCCTCCTCTTCACTCTCGTGTCGGCCGCGCACGCGCAGCAGGCCCCGGGGTATGACCAAGCCAGGAGCCTGATGCGGTCGGCGCAGATGCTCCTCGATCAGGGTCGAAGCGACGAGCGGCTCGCCCAGGCGACGGGGATGTTCTCCGCGGCAGCGGATGCGTACGAAGCCGCCGGAGCCCGGTTCGAGGCGGCCCAAGCGCGGCTGCGCTTGCTGCAGGCCGCGTGGCCCGGCGTTGGTCAGGCGGCACTGCAGCCTATCGTCGCTGTCGCGGACAAGCTCGTCGCGAGCGTGCGGGAGCTGGGCGACCCATCTCTGCTCGCTCAGAGCCTGTTGGCCAGGGCCCAGCTTGCCATGTGGACCGGCCGGCCCGAAGCGGCGGCCCCGGACGCCGTTGAGGCGCTCGATGCCGCGGCGAAGCTGCCATCGCCCGCGCTCACAGGCGCCGGCACAGTGCTTCTCTGCCAAGCCTCTGCAGCCGGGGCTACTGTCACCGGTCTCGACGATCGCATAACTGCGGCCATAGCCACCCTCTGTGGTCAGAAACCCGACACCGTCGAGGCGAGCAGCGTCGAGGCCCTCCGGCAGCTTGCGTTTGAGGCCGATCGAGCGGGCCTCACCGATGCCTGCGCCCAGGCCCTGACCGGCGCCATCGCGCGAGCGGCACTGATCCGCGACATGCCGTGGGTGGTCGTCGGCAGCTTCTACGAGCTCGGGGCCCTTGCTTCCAGACGCCTGCCCGACGCACTGAAGCCGACCTACTTCGCCGCTGCACGGCAGGCGCTCGACCAGGTTCAGGATCCGCAGCTTCGCTCAGATGCGACCGCCGCGTACGCCCAGACCGCCCCGGCCGATGCGGCACTCGCGCAGCTCCTGACAGACACGCTGGGGTCGCTCCCGGCCGACGCCGGAGCCAACACGCGCATCTCGCTCATCGGCGCGCTCGCGCGAGTCAAGATCGAGTTGGGGCAAAGCGGCGAGGTGGCCGGCCTGCTCGACGAGGCGGCCAGGGCGCTCGCGGCGGCGCAGAACCCGGATGAGCGAGCGGGCCTGGCCTCTCAGGTGGCCTCGTTGGCCCTGCAGTGCGGTCTTCCCGACCGCGCGGTGTCCCTACTCAAGGAGACCCTGTCGGCGCTCCCGGCGGAGGCCGGCCGATCACGGCTGAGTTGCGCCTTCGACCTTGCCAGATGCCGCATGAACACTGCCCAGCAGAAGGCTCAGGCAGCTCAGGCGCGCGGTGAGGACCCGCGAGCGGCGATCGACCAGGCTCGACAGGAGGCCGCGGCTGAACTGGAACCCGAGGCCGGAGGACTGCTCCTGCTGGCGCTGGCGACACCGGACGAGATAGCGCTTGCCGTCTCGGCCGCGGACGTCTACGTGACTCTGGACGAGCCGCTCAAGGCCGTAGCAGTGGCCACCCGCGCACTGAAGGCGGCCGAGGCATCGGGAGTTCGCGGCTTCGTGTTGATCCGTGCCGGCTGGGTGCTTGCGCAGGCACACCACGCCGTTGGAAGCGACGATGCTGCGGCCGACGCCGCCGAGCGCGCGTTGGCCGGGGGCCCGGGCGAGCAGGACCCGTGGATGCTGAGGATCCTGGCGGGGCTGCTGGAGAACGGCGGCAAAGCCGAGGAGGCGTTGCCGCTCTATGACAGGGCGATCGCGCAGCTCAGGCAGGCCGACCCGACCTCCCAAATGCTGCCGATGCTGCTTTTCCAGCGAGCGTGGTGCCTGATCGGCCTGGGCCGCGGCCAGGACGCTGTGGCCGACCTCGATGCGATCGAGACCCCCGAGGAGTACCTGAAGATGCGGGCGGCGCTGCTGAAGGCTTCGGTGGTGGCCCAGGGCGGCGACGCCGCAGCCGTCCGGGCCGTGCTCGGGCCCGACCGCGGCGACGTGCTTGCCCAGCCGTGGTGGCTTGACTCGCTGTTCGACGGTCCGGCTCGCACTGGCGGGGAGCTCGCGAGGCAGGAGCGGTTCCTCCAAGCCGCGGTGGGTGCCCTTGCTGCCGCCGAGGACCGTCCGGGCGGGGTCGCGTGTGGCTACCTGTCGCTGGCCGAGACGCAGAACCGGCTGCGGGAGTTCCAAGCAGCCCTCGACTCGGCCAACAAGGCCGCGGAGGTGATCGGCCCCGGCGCCGGGGGAGACCTCTACCCACGCGTCCTCCGCGCCCAGGCGAACGCCTACGAGGGACTGGGCAACGCCGACAAGGCGGCCGAGCTTCGCTCGCAAGCGGACGCGGTGCAGAAGGGCCAGTGACCCGGTGGTCCGCTTCGGAACGGACGTGCTCTTCGACAGGTCGCTTAGCCTGGTTCGCGGGGCGCGCGTCGGACTGGTGACGAACCACACGGGTTTTGACAGCAACCGCGTCCCAACGATCGACAGGCTCCGCGCGGAGTCGTCCGTCACGCTCGCCGCGCTGTTCGCCCCCGAGCACGGCATCCGAGGCGATCAAGATCACGACGGGATCGCGAACGGAGCCGACGAGCGCACCGGCGTACCGGTCTACAGCCTGTTCGGCAAGACGCGCGAGCCCACGCCCGCGATGCTCAAGGGCCTGGACGTGATCCTGTACGACATCCAGGACGTCGGGACCAGGTTCTACACCTACGCCACAACCCTGTCCTATGTCATGAAACAGGCGGGCGAGGCCGGCGTACGCGTCGTGGTGCTCGATCGCCCCAATCCGATCGGCGGGCTCATCGTCGAGGGACCTGTCCTCGACACTCGGCACCGTTCGTTCGTTGGCGCTCACGAGATCGCGCTGAGGCATGGTCTGACGATCGGTGAGTTCGCGGCCATGTGCCGGGGCGAGTTCGGCCGGGAGTGCGACCTCACGGTGGTGCCGTGCGAGGGCTGGCGGCGCGGCATGTACTTCGAGGACACAGGCCTGCCGTGGACCGGCCCCTCGCCGAACCTGAGGACCGTCGAGCAGGCCGTGCTGTACATCGGCCCGTGCCTGCTGGAGTTCTCGAACCTGTCCGTGGGACGCGGCACCGACCTGCCGTTCGAGGTGGTCGGCGCCCCGTGGGTGGATGCCGAGGCCGTCTGCGATGCCGCGCGTGCCTGTGAGCCACCCGGTGTGCACCTCGCCGCTGCAACGTTCACGCCCGACGCGGCCTCGGGCTACCCCTACGCCGGACACGAATGCCGGGGCATTCGGATGCGCGTCATGAGCCGGGATGCCTTTGGCGCTGTGCCGCTCGGGCTCGCCCTGTCGACCGCGTTCCGGGACAGATGCCCCACGTTTGAGATGAACCGACCGGGCTTCTCGCGCTTGTGCGGCTCTGAGGCGGTCGTCGAGAGGTTCTTCGCGGGCGCCCCCTCCCGTGAGCTTCTCGAGCTGTCATGGCTCGGGGTCCAGGAGTTCGTGGAGGCCAGAGAAGGCTATCTGATGTACGCGGAGTAGGCGCGAGGCTCTCATCCGGCCCGCCACCGCCCTCACCCCGCCCTCCCCTTCGTCAAGCTCAGGGGCAGGCACCCCTCTCCCCAGGGAGAGGGGCCGGGGGTGAGGACGATGTCATGACCTGTTCCCCGGCCGCGATTCGGTTCCCTCCGAACGCGGCCCGTTTGCTACAATGGCCGCTCGATCCCGTGAACGAGGTGAACGCGATGAAGTACGACCATCAAGCGGTCGAGTGCAAATGGCGCTCCGTCTGGGAGGAGACGGGCGCGCACTCGGTGGACCTCGACCGTGCCGAGCGGCCGTACTTCAACCTGATGATGTTCCCCTACCCTTCTGCCGAGGGGCTTCACGTAGGCAACGTCTACGCGTTCACGGGCGCCGACATTCACGGGCGCTTCAGGCGGATGCAGGGCTTCGACGTGTTCGAGCCGATCGGCTTCGACGCGTTCGGCATCCACTCCGAGAACTTCGCCATCAAGATCGGGCAGCACCCGAGCGAGCTCATAGCGCGCAATATCGCGAACTTCCGTGAGAACCAGCTCAAGCGCATCGGCGCGCGGTACGACTGGGAGCACGCCGTTAGCACCACCGATCCTGGCTACTACCGCTGGAGCCAGTGGATCTTCGTGCGGATGTTCAAGCAGGGGCTCGCGTACCGCAAGCTCGCGACCGTTAACTGGTGCCCATCGTGCATGACCGTGCTCGCCGACGAGCAGGTCATCGCGGGCGAGTGTGAGCGCTGCGACTCGGTCGTCGCGGAGCGGCAGCTTGAGCAGTGGTTCTTCCGCATCACGGACTACGCCGAGCGCCTCCACGCCGATCTCGACCGGATCGATTGGTCCGACATGACCAAGACCGCGCAGCGGAACTGGATCGGCCGCTCGGAGGGGGCGCTTCTCAGGTTCCCGATCGACGGACGGGACGATCTCGTTGAGGTCTTCACGACGCGACCTGACACGCTTTTCGGGGCCACCTACATGGTCCTCGCGCCGGAGCACGCGCTCGTCGACGACGTAACAACCGCGGGGCAGGCCCAAGCCGTCGCCGATTACCGCGAGTCGGTCCGCAAGGCGACGGACGAGGAGCGCGCCGCGACCGACAGGCCGAAGACGGGGGTGTTCACGGGCGCCTACGCGGTCAACCCCGGCAACCGCGAGCGGATTCCGATCTGGATCGCCGACTACGTTCTGATGGGCTATGGCACCGGCGCGATCATGGCGGTTCCCGCGCACGATGAGCGCGATTTCGAGTTCGCGAAGGCGTTCGATCTTCCCATCCGCGAGGTCATCTCACCGGACGGCGGGGCTCACGAGCTCGAGAGCGCCTACATCGGCCCGGGCGTCATGGTGAACTCGGGCCCGTTCGATGGCACACCAAGCGATGAGGGCAAGCACGCCGTCACCGCCGCCCTTGGCGAGCAGGGACTCGGCGAGCCGCGCATTCAGTACCGGCTTCGCGACTGGTGCCTTTCGCGGCAGCGCTACTGGGGCCCGCCGATCCCGATGATCCACTGTCCCGCGTGCGGGGTCGTCCCGGTGCCGGAGGACGAGTTGCCGGTCACGCTGCCGGAGCTTATGGACTTCACGCCGGATGACTCCGGCCTGCCGCCGCTCGCGCGGGCCACGGAATGGGTCAACGTGCCGTGCCCGACGTGTGGCGGCCACGCGAGGCGCGACACGGATGTGTCCGACAACTTCCTTTGCTCAGCTTGGTACTTCCTGAGGTACCCGAGCGCGGCGCGCGACGACGTCGCATGGGCGGAGGACCGTACGCGCAAGTGGCTCCCGGTCAGCATGTACATCGGCGGCAACGAGCACGCGTGTCTCCATCTGATGTACACGCGCTTCCTCATCATGGCGCTGCACGACGCGGGGCTGCTTCACTTCGAGGAGCCCTTCCTGAAGTTCCGTGCCCACGGCCTTCTCACGAAGGACGGGGCCAAGATGTCCAAGAGCAAAGGCAACGTCGTGAACCCCGACGAGTTTCTTGACAGCGTCGGTGCCGACACGCTCAGGCTCTACCTCATGTTCTGCGGGTCGTTCCAACACGGGGGCGACTGGCGCGATGAGGGCATCTACGGAATGCGCCGTTTCGTCGAGCGCGTGTACCACTACGTCGCCTCCGAGCCCGTCACGGACGACGAGCCCCCGCCGGACGTGGAGCGCGCGCGGCACGCGGCGATCAAGAAGGTCACCGAGGACCTGGAGCGCCTGAACTACAACACGGCCATTGCGGCTTGCATGGAGTACATCAACGCCATTCGCGACAGCCAGTGCCGCTCGCGTGTGGCCCTCGAGACGCTCGTGAAGCTGCTTGCGCCACTGGCGCCCTTCGTGACGGAGGAGCTCTGGCGCCAGGCCCTCGGCCATCCGGAGACGCTGCATGACGGACCGTGGCCCCAGTTCGACCCCGCGATGCTCGTCGCTGACACGGTCGAGGTGCCGGTGCAGGTCAAGGGCAAGCTCAGGGGGACGGTTAGCGTGCCGGTTGGCGCCACCGAGGAGTCCGTTCTCGCGGCCGCACGCGCGGTCCCGGCGGTGGCCAACCACATCGAGGGCAAGGCGATCCGGAAGGTCATCTACCTGCCCGACAAGCTGCTTAACATCGTCGTCTGAGGAGCCGCAGCTTTGGAGTCGCTGTCCACGCCGTCGCTGCGTGTGTGGGGGCTGCCGCTCGGCCCCTTGGACACGAACTGCTGGGTCCTCGCTTGCCAAGCGACGGGCCAGGCGCTTGTAGTGGACTGCGCCGATGAGCCCTCCATGATCCTACGGCTTGCGGAGGCCGAGAGGCTGTCGATCGTCGGTCTGGTCGTCACGCACTGGCACGCGGACCATATCGGGGGCATGAGCGAGCTGCGGCGCCTGACGCGTGCGCCCATTGGCATCCACGAGGCGGATGCGAACGAGGCGGTTCGGAGGCAGCTCGCGGCTATCGTGTTCCTCGGCACGGTCCCCGAGCCGGTCAGCGCGGACCGGCTCCTCCGCGACGGCGACGACCTGGCCGTCGGCCAGGTCGCGCTCCGCGTGCTTCACACCCCCGGCCACTCGGAGGGCGGGATCTGCCTCGTCGGGGGCGGCGTGCTCGTGTCGGGCGACACGCTGTTCGCGGGGAGCGTCGGACGCACGGACCTGCCGGGCGGTGACTGGGGGGAGCTCGAACGTTCTCTGCTTGAGCTGCTCGCCCCGCTCGACCCGACGCTGGTCGTTCTGCCCGGGCACGGGCCGTCGACAACTTTGGGCGCCGAGCTGGCGGCCAACCCGTACCTGGCGCGAACGCGATAGCCCTCACCCCGCCCTCCCCTTCGTCAAGCTCAGGGTCGGGCACCCCTCTCCCCGGGGAGAGGGGACGGGGGTGAGGGCGAAAACGCGGTTCAGCCTACTTGATCTCCACACTCGCGCCGGCGGCCTCGAGGGCCTCCCTTATCTTGTTGGCCTCTTCCTCGGAGCAGTTCTCCTTCACGGCCTTGGGAGCGGCGTCGACCAGATCCTTGGCCTCCTTCAGCCCCAGGCCTGTTACCTCCTTGAGGGCCTTGATGACCTGGATCTTCTGCTGGCCGGCCTCGGTGATGATCACGTCATAGGTGCTCTTCTCCGCTTCGGCCGCGGCCTCCCCGGCTGCCGGACCGGCCATACCGGCCATGGCGACCATGGGCACCGCAGCCGTGACGCCGTACTTCTCCTTGATGGCCTCGACGAGCTCGTGTAGCTCGAGGACCTTCATGTTGTCTATAGCTTCGAGGATCTCTTCCTTCGTCACCTTCGTCTCCTTCTCCGCGCCGATGGATCGTGGCACCGTGCTATGCAGCCTTCTCTTTGAGCGTCTTGACCTCGTCGAGCGCGTAAGCGAGTCTCCCGATGATCCCACTCAGGCTGTGAGCCAGGCCTGACACAGGTCCCTCCAGCCCAGCGACCAGCATGGACAGTAGCTCTTGCCGGGGAGGAACCCTGGACAGGGCCTCGACGCCCTCCTTGCGCACGATCGAGCCCTCTACCGCCCCACCGAGCAGGGCAAGTGCGGGCCTCGCGCGTGCGAACTCAAAGAGAGCCTTCGCCATTGCCGGGCCCTCCCCGCCGTACACGATCGCGGAGGGGCCGTCCAGCATGGCGCTGAGCTCTTGGGCGTGCGATCCCGCCGCCGCAAGCCGGAAGAGGCTGTTCTTCACGACCCGGAGCTTCCCCCCGGGGCCCGCCAGCGCATGGCGTAGCGCTTCCAGGTCCGAGACCTTCAGCCCCCGGTAGCCTACCGCTAGGATCGTTGGGTTGCTGGTGATAACCGCTCTGAGCCGGTCCACTCTTTCCGCTTTCGCAGCCGTCGGCATTCGTTCACCTCCTCGCCTGTACGGATGGCGCCTCTGACCGTCAGCGACCGGGCTCCCCACACAGCAGAACGGGAGCCCGAGGCGGGCTCCCGTCAGCGTTCAACAGGATGCTCCGGCCTCGGCGGGATGCTTGCGCGATTGGGGCCTCTCGGCCTCCCGCTGTCTTCGGTCCGGTCGCTGGCCGGCGATGCCAGCCTCTCGTTCAACTCCCCTCCCTCCGAGGGCGGGGGGGAGGGAGGTGTGCTTACTAT
>Ga0315280_10009944_pt1 | contig 12041 bp, 10 predicted proteins | sample YL17G06_40_MG_FD_203697 | JGI IMG/M metagenome (GOLD analysis project Ga0315280, IMG submission 203697) | Sediment microbial communities from Yellowstone Lake, YNP, Wyoming, USA - YL17G06_40 | ecosystem: Environmental > Aquatic > Freshwater > Lake > Sediment | place: USA: Wyoming | collected... | reverse complement strand
TTCGAGTTCGAGATGCTAATGGGCATCAGAGACAAGAAGAAACTGGAACTTGTCCAAAGAGGGTACCGAGTAAGTGAGTACATTCCGTTTGGCAAGAGCTGGTGGGCCTACTCGAAGAGACGGATTCGGGAACACAAGAGCAACATCTTCTTGCTTGCACGTTCACTCGTGAGCGGATAGGGCTTGTCACTAAGCTCCATTGGATCTGTGCGACACACCTTATCCTCGGAATCATAGGAGTATGGACACCTGCTCGCCCAGAACTTCCTGGAGAGCAGACTCTATTCGCTCCTTGCCGGCTAGGACGGATGTTTGCAACCGTGCTTCCTGTGATTCCAATTCCGTGATCCGGCCTTGGCGCTCATTGATTTCTATGCGAACATCATCGAATTGCCTTCGAACTGAAAGCCACTTGTCGTATAGACCGGAACCCTTGAGTTGCCTCAATACTTCCCGTCGGTTTGCTTCCAAGAAGCCATGGTCCTCTCTAAATCGGTCTAGGGCTCCTGCTTGGAGTACCTGTATGGCTTCGGAGGCTCTCCGCTTTCTTCTCTGATCAAGGAGCAGCTCGTCGCTCTCAAGCAACTCGTAGACCGAGATGAGCAGCTGGTGCATCTCGCCGGCCGGAGTTTCTAGCACACTCGCAAGCGGATTCTCAACAATCTTGTTGACAATTACCTTGCTCGACCCCTCGAGCGCCTTGTCGTCAGCTCGGTCTATTTTTCGCAGGGGCTTCAGCAAAGGTTCAAGCAGTGCAAGGATTTCTGCTTCCTTCTGTCGAGCTTGCTGTTCAATTTGATCCAGTTCTTTGAGGGCGCGATCACGACCAAGCGTGGAGAGATTATCCTGGAGTGCCGACCCGCGATCCTGAAGCCTCCTTATGGCTTCCTTCGTTTGCTGAATCTCATCCGTCTTGAGACTCAGTTCTTGAGCAGTCCCTATGAGTTGATCGGCATCCTCTGCTATGAGCTGTAGTTCTTTCAATTTTGAACTATCTAGGGCTTGACCAAGCTCTGTGATATTCTGACTGAGCGTGGCAATAGAGTCTTCAAGGGTTGAGGACTCGGATTTGACGGTCCGAATTATGCTTGGAACATATTTGTTGTACACTTTCACGATCGCTCGAATGGTTTGAATCGACTCCTCTTGGAACCTCCTCAACTCATCGTATGAGAGTTCAGGCCTGCGCGTGGCTAGGGACCTGCAGGCCTCTAGAACTTGTTCGGAGAGTCGGGCGCCGTGTTGCTCCGCCGGCTTGCTCAGAGTTCCCCAAGCCCGTCCAACGGCCTCTCGGAGGTTTGACGCTGCCTTCTCAACTGACCCGATCGATCTGAAGACCTGCTTAAGTTCGGATGAGAACTTTCCACGATAGGATCGCTCTCTATCGGCTATGATCTGGCGCATTTTCTCGCCAAGATTCCGGACATGGATTTCCACGTGTCTTCATTCCTCACCGGCTAAGACAGATATCATTGAAATTGATCCTCGTAGTCAGATGAAATCGGGCCAATTGCGACTGAATTTTACATGGCGTGGGGCCGATACGCATATGAGGGTTTCTTCCCAGTTTACTAGAATCGGTGTGTTGGATGCCATTCTGCGCCAAATGTGGAGCCCAGCTTTCGGCTGGAATAGCATTCTGTCAGAACTGCGGTAGCCCGGTGTCTGGGGCTGGTGGAGCGTCAACGACACATGTGAGTGGCCTTCCCCCTCATCCTCAGCCGACAGAGATTCCCTGCACAACAGCATTCTCTATCTCGGGTTGCAGAATTGTCAAGGAGCTTGGAATTGTAAGGGGTTTGACTGTTAGAACACGTGGCATCGGAGGGCGATTCCAAGCGGGGGTGAGCGCGATCGTCGGAGGCAAAGTTGATGCGTACATCGACATGTGTGAACAGGCACGATCGGAGGCGCTCCAGCACATGATCGACCACGCCCGTGCCATGGGTGCAAACGCGGTCATCGGTATGCGATACGACACCACTGAGATAGCTGAAGGGATGGATGAAGTCCTCGCCTATGGTACAGCCGTTGTAGTCGAGTCTACCTAAGATTGCGGTCTGCCACGCGGGAACAGTCCGAGAAGCGACTACTTGAGTCCGATCTTCTTCGCGTATCTGGCTATCAAGAAGACCACACCTGAGACTATTAGAAAGTCGATTACGACGCCGACAAAGTCACCTATCGCGAAGAATATTCCTTGCCCGATAGGTACTGTGAGCACAGCCTTTCTCCAGTCTCCCCCTGGTACGAATGCGCCTGGGATCGGCATGATTATGTCAGCGACAAGAGCCGACACCACCTTGCCCACGTAGAGGCCCATGATGAAACCAATGGCCAGGCCGAGTACACCACTCTTGCCAATGAAATCAACAAACTCAGCCCAAATTCCCCTCGCAGGAGGGGACGCGGGCTTTGGTGTCACAGCCTCACGTATCCTCCTCAGCTCATCCAGCATTTCTTCTTCAAGAGTCATGGCAATCGAGAACAATCCCAAATGGGATTAGAGTCTTACCTTTTTCAGCGCCCGAGGCAATCATGCCTGCTGGGTTGTGCGCCGAAGAACCTTTCCGGGTAAGCGACCGGTATGTTGTCCGTTCTCGATCACAGTCTCCCCGTTTATGATCACGTATTCGATACCTTCCGGGTAAAGACTCGGCTCCTCATAGGTGCTCTTGTCAATTGTGCGTTCGTAGTTGAAGATGACCAAGTCAGCATGCATCCCCTCGCCTACGACACCTCGATCTTTGAGATTGAGACGTTGCGCCGGAAAAGACGCCATCTTTCTTACCGCCTCTTCGAGCGTCAAGACTCCCCTTTCCCTCACGTATCTCCCAAGAACTCTCGGAAAGGTTCCGTATGCACGTGGATGAAACCTGAAGGACGCCAACTCTCCGTATGGGGCAAGAGCAATTCCATCTGAGCCTACCATGTGGAAAGGCGCTCTGTACACAGCAAAGTTGTCATTTTCATCCATCCACTGAGCAATCACACCAACATTGTACATCTCAGATCCTTCGTCAGCAAGGACTTCAAGAACCGACTCGATCGGATCCATGTCTTTCAGCTCCGCAATATCAGCCAGCGACTTCCCTTTGTACTCCCGATTCTTGTGACAGTCGTAGAGTACTATCCCTCGAAGAATTTCCTTTCGTGTGAGCCAAAATGATCCCACCTCAGATCGTCTAATGTCCTCAACCAGCTTCTTTCGTCCCGTCGGGTCCCGGATCTCCTTCACTAGATCTTCCCATTCATGCGTGAACACGGAATGTGGCAGAAACGCTGCGAGAGGATTAGCACCGGCCAAGTATGGGTATAGGTCACAGGTCACATCTAAGCCCTGACCTCTGGCATCTTCTATCATCCGGAGAGCCTGTTGGGTTTCCGGGTTTCCGAAGAATCCGCATAGGTGTGCCATGTGAACCGGCAGCTTGGCTTCTTTCCCGATTCGGATGGCTTCTTCAACGCCGGCGAGGAAGGCGCCATCGCTACCTCTTAGATGTGACCAATAGATGCCCTCGTAGCTTGCCGCGACCCTGGAGAGCTCAATGAGCTCGTCAGTGTCGGCAAATGATCCGGGCGGATATGCGAGTCCGGTTGAGAGGCCAAAAGCGCCAGCCTGCATACATTCTCCAACGAGGTCCTTCATCTCGAGAAGCTCTGTCTCTGTAGGTTCGCGAGCATCGTAACCCATGACGGCGATCCTTACAGCGTTGTGTCCAACAAGTGCCCCAACATTCTGAGCGACACCGCCATTCTCGAGTTCATCAAGATACTCGTCGAACGAACTCCAAGTTACCGGTATCCTAGAGTCGTACCCTATGATGTCCTTGAAGAGAAACTCCTTGTTCTTCTCACTGACCGGGGCGCAGGTCCTCCCGCATGCACCTAAAAGAGACGTGGTTATGCCCTGCCTGACAGCACTCTCTGCCTTCCGGTTCAACAGCAATGCAAAATCCGAATGTGTATGAATGTCAATGAAGCCCGGCGCAACAACTAGCCCTTTTGCGTCAATCGTTCTCGACGCGTCAAGAGACTCGACGCGTGATACCTTGACAATCCTGCCAGATTCAATTCCCACATCTGCTTGAAACCGAGGTTTCCCGGTCCCGTCGACAATTGTTCCCCCGCGGATCGCGATATCCAAGGCACAACGCATCCCAACTGACCCGCCCGAACTTTAGCGCTTTCGATACTGTTACGGAAAGACCTGCGCTCGACCTCCTCAGCAATTCGAGGCAAGAAAGACGAGTACAGGCAACCGCAAGTTGGCAGGACGAACTGATTCTGCTTGGCAAGGTCACGACGGATTCGGGTTCCGCATCTGTTCTCCCGGCTCGGAACCTACGGTGGGCCGCCGCAAGACTGAAAAAAAAGTGGGTTGGAGATCTGTCTATTCTGGTGGAATTTCTCTGAAGGCTGCCCCGATGTCGATTCCTTGTGTCTTTCTGTAGGCCTTGGCGATGTAGTATAGGACAATTCCTAGGATCAACCAGCCGATCATGAATCCTCCAGATGTCGGGGTCACAGGGAACCCTAGCTGGGGATTGGAAAGGAGTATTATCAGGTATGAAATGAGGCCGAAACCGGATATTGCGCCGCAGATTGTGATTACTGGGATCCCAGCAAGTTTTGCACGTGTGAACGACGGGGCCGCATCGAATATTTGTTTCCGACGCCAAGGCAGGATCATTCCCGCCAGCAGGGTCGGGACGAACGATATTGCCGAGCCGAGCGCTGCATTCAGCAGTAGACCCACAAGACCTGTGTATAGCAGAACTACGAGCAGGAACTCACCTGCGATCCAGACAGCGATTGCCGTGACATATGGAGTGAAGTACTTCTTGTGGACCTCGGCAAACTTCATCGGTGCGACTCTGTCGAAGGCCCAAGCGAATATCCATCGTGTTATCACTAGAATTGACTGGGGTATGACGATAAAGGCGCCAGCGATCAATCCGATATCTATGATGGCTGACAGTGCTGGGTTGCGGTATACGAAGCCTATGAGGCTGTTGAGAAGTGGCGGACTGACTGGTGACTGACTGCCGATTGCAAGTAACGAGTTTGCGAAATCGAAGCCGACTGTCCCGAAGTACACGAGAACCCCGACTGTGAAGACTATCCAGCTGAACATGACCGCACCGAAAAGACCCGCAAAGATGCTCCTTCGTACGTTCTTGAGTTCGCCTGCGACATGCACGGGCCAGATCGTGAGCAGATAGAACCCGAGTATCGGCGCTACCATGACTGTTTGTGTCAGGTCTGGCACCGGGGTCGAGTAACCGCCCTGTTTAGCGGCCTCTATGACTGCATTGTAGCTGATCGGTGAGACTGCGTTCCACATCGACACGAAACCCTCATGTCCGATCAGCAGTGCACCAAGCATTACGAATGGCGATATGAGTGCCAAGACTATCATTACTGTCTGGAGTTTCGCATACGTCTTCAGTGGAATTATGATCATTAGCGTCGAAACGATCATGATCAAGCTGTCGACGACAACGCGTATTGTGAGATCTGACAAAGCTGCAGCGGCAGCTGTGTATCCTAGATCGGTCAAGAGGCTGGGAAGCAGCCAGTTCGTGATCATGTCTGAGAAGATCGGAAGGTTCAATGCAACTATGAAGACTGCAAGCCAGCTCTGCATGAGTCCTATCGCGGGATGCAGGATTCTGCTAAGGTAGACGTAGTCTCCTCCTGACCGTGGCATTGCAAACGCGAGCTGCGTGTACACTGTCAAATATGGCACGAGTACGACCAAGAGGAACAGAAGCCCTCCGACCATGTCCGCTTTTGGCAGCGTAGCTGGGAGCGCATAGTAGAATGATGTCATAGAGACTCCGAGAACGACGCCGCCGAATCCTATGCCGAAACTGTCCCACCAGCCTAAGCTTCTGACAAGCCCTGATGCTCTTCTTGCAAATGTCTCGCTCAATCAATTTTCCTCCGTGGTTATAGCGCTGTACTAATCGCGAGCACAGCATAAAACGTGTACCATTGAGGTGATATTTATAGAACGTACAGTCGGCGTCAAAGTTTTACATCCGGATCCACAGAACATAGGCAGTTGTGCCCGTGTTGAGATTCAAAATAAGTTACGACGTAGGTCCTGTTGGTGCTTGGTTCGATCCCAAGTACTCGATCGAAGTGGCAAAGAGAGCGGAGAGAGCTGGCTTTGACATCGCCTGGTTCGGCGACCACTTTCTCCCGTGGTTCCACACTCACGCACATTGTCCGCAGGCCTGGGTCTGGCTTGCCGCGGCAGCAGCCGAGACGCGAACGATTCCGGTAGGCAGCGATATCACAGTCCCGATGTTCAAGTATCATCCCTTGATCGTCGCCCAAGCCTTCGCAACAATGGAGAGACTCTACCCTAGAAGAGTGATTCTCGGGGTTGGGACCGGCGAGGCGATCAACGAGGCACCATTCATCAGTCGCTGGCCCGGGTGGCGAGAGAGAGCGGACACGCTAGCTGAAGCAATTCAGCTGATGAGGAAGTACTGGTCGGAGCCCGACTACTTCGACTTCGAAGGAAGATACTTCAACGTCAAAGGCGTATTCTGCTATGACAAGCCGAAGAAGGGAATCCCGATCTACTGGTCCGCATTCGGTCCCAAGTCCGCAAAGACCGGTGGATCCTGCGCAGACCATCTCATGACATCCGGCTCCCCAGAGAACTTGCGCGACAACGTCTTTCCTGTGTTCATGGAAGCTGCCAAGTCTGTGGGCAAGGACCCAGCGAAGATCGAGAAATGCGTCTACCTTGACGGAGGGTACGGAAACCTCAAGAAACTCGTGGCAAAGTATCGAGTGAGCGCTGGTTCTCTGATACCGGAGAATTTCAACGAACGCGACCCACGAAAGATCGAAGCTTCGACATCGAAACTGACAGACGACTACATACTCGAAAAGACCTGCCTGTTCTCATCCCCTGACCAATTCATCGAACTCATCGAGAGATACAGGAAAGTCGGCATGAATCACTTCCTGTTTGGGGACTGGGGCTATGACCCGATCCAGACAGTCGAGATGTTCAGGACTAAGATACTGCCCCAGTACGGCATAAAACCAAAGAAACTAAGATAACATGACCACCAGAAGTAGCGTTACCGGTTTCTTCTCAAACCTTTTTACCGTCTGCGGGTCCACGTGAGGGAACACCCCCATCATTAGGAAGCACGCGAATTGAGCGCAGCCGTCATGTCAGACTTCGCAGACGAAGCCACCAGGATAGTAGAAAGGGCACAAGAGAAGGGCATTGTGATGAGAGTCATGGGTGCCACTGTGATCAGGAAACATTGCCCGAAGTTCCTGCATCTGCACACGGCTATGAAACGTGCGCTCACCGACATAGACTTCATGACTTACAGCAAATTCAACCCGAGCATCAAGCCACTGTTCATTGAGCTCGGTTACGCTTCCGATGACCGATTCAACGCCTACTTCGGGATGATGCGTCAGCAGTACAGCGATCCCGCAAATCATAGAACGGCCGACATATTCTTCGACCAATTGGAGATGTGTCACACACTCGATTTCAGGGGCAGATTGGGATTCGATTCACCGACGATCACTCTAGCCGACTTCTTACTGGAGAAGATGCAGATCGTTCAGCTGAACGACAAGGACAAAATCGATACCGTTGTCCTGCTGAGAGAGCATGAGATAGGAGACTCGGACAAGGAAACCATAAACGCCCAATACATTTCTAAACTCCTAGCCAAGGACTGGGGATTCTACTACACAGTCACTACCAACCTAGGCAAGATCAAGGAATATTCTCGCTCATCCATGACTGAAGAAGACAGCCGCGATGTTGTCACCAAGACAGATCAGCTCATGGAGCGAATTGAGAAGGAGCCTAAGACAACCGGCTGGAAAATGAGAGCTCGAGTAGGGCCCAAGAGGAAATGGTACAGAGACGTTGAAGAAGTGATTAGGTAAGAACTTGAGTGGACGCAAGCATGGGCAAACTGTTCAAGATCCTATTTGCAACCGATGCACACGGCTCGGAACCGGTCTTCATGAAATGGGTCAATGCAGGCAAGATCCACAAAGCCGATGCCATAATCATGGGCGGGGACATAACCGGGAAAATGATCATACCTCTTGTACAGCAAGCGGACGGTGGCTTCACAGCAGAATTCATGGGAACGAAATTCACCGCAAAATCAATGGATGAAGTGCAGAGTCTGGAGAAGAAGATCCGGACGTCAGGCTTCTACCCCCACAAGACTTCCCCTGGGGAAGTGCAAGAACTCAAGCAAGACAACCACAAGGTCGATGAACTCTTCACCAAGATCATGGTCGAGACAGTCGCACGTTGGATAGGTGTAGCCGAGGAACGTCTCAAAGGAACGGGAATAAAGTGTTACGTGATGCCGGGAAACGACGACCAACTCATAATAGACGATGTGATCAACAGGTCAGGTTATGTTGCGAATCCTGAAGGAAAGGTTGTCCAACTGGATGAGAACCACGAGATGATTAGCACGGGGTATAGCAACATTACGCCTTGGAATTGCCCCAGGGACATCCCAGAGGAAGAACTCGAGAAAAGAATTGAGGGCATGGTGTCTCAGGTCAAGAACATGAAGAACTGCGTCTTCAACTTCCACTGCCCCCCGCACGGGACCAGTCTGGATGTGGCTCCGAAATTGGATGAGAACCTCAAACCTGTTGTCTCTGGCGGCCAAGTGGTAATGGAGAACGTGGGAAGCGTGGCCGTCAGAAAAGCGATCGACAAGCATCAGCCTATGCTCGGAATGCACGGGCATATTCATGAGTCAAGAGGCACATACAACCTGGGGCGAACATTCTGCATAAACCCCGGCAGCGAGTACACCGAAGGTATCCTGCGCTCCATCCTCGTCGTGATCGACGAGAAGGGCGTGAAAAGCTTCCTTCCAATTTCCGGCTGATCGGGAGCGTGTTTAACCTTCTGGAACAAAGTGAGTCCATTATTCTGATTAAGACAGTTAGTCGAATTGACTGGAGGAATCTATGACATGAGATCTCTATGCACAATCAAGTGCGGCAAGTGCAATACCGAGTATCCTCAAGGGGCGCCTTCCTCCTGTCCGAAATGCGGTGGACAAATCGAGATCAGCTACGACTATGAATCCATAGCCAAGACTATCTCAAGAAAGACACTGGCGACGAGGGAACCAGGAGTCTGGAGGTACGGTGAGCTCCTACCTCTCCGAGGGCCAAGCAAGGTAACCATGGGCGAAGGAGGAACAAGACTCGTCAGATCAGAACGCCTGGCCAAGGCCGTTGGGCTTCACAACCTATTCATAAAGAACGAGACTGAGAATCCCACCGGATCTTTCAAAGATCGATGCTCCACAGTCTCGATCAGCAAAGTGGTCGAAGCAAGAGCGGGTGGAGTGGTCATTGCTTCCTCAGGGAACGCAGCGGCCTCCGCCTGTGCCTATTCCACCATGGCGGATATTCCATGCCATGTACTCGTCCCGCCTGAGACGAGCGTCGGCAAACTCGTGCGGATAAGTATCTTCGGTGGCCGAGTCTTGAAAGTGGTTGGACCAGTTGATAATTGCATATCCATGGCAGAGCAGATCAGCAAAAAACACGGCTGGATGAATGTAACCACAAACTCAAGAGCGAACCCGTACGCCCTCGAAGGGACCAAGACGGCATCATATGAGATAGCTGAATCCTTGGGCTGGCACGTTCCAGACTACTTGGCTCTTCCGGTCGGAGGAGGAGCATGCTTCACGGGACACTGGAAGGGATTCAGAGACCTATTGAACCTAGGGTTCATTGAACGCAAGCCGCACCTTATCGCGGTTCAAAGCGAAGGATGCGCGCCTTTCGCCTCAGCTGTTCGAGCAGAGGTTGGACCGGAGAACATCAGGACTTGGGACAATCCGAGGACAATTGCATCAGGAATAACCGACGCCTACCCAATCGACGGTGGAAACGCCTACCGAGCACTACAAGATACCGGCGGACTTGCCGAAACGGTCAGTGACGACGAGATCGTTGAAGCACAAGTTCTGCTAGCAAGGAAGGAGGGCATCTTCGCTGAGCCAACTGGTGCCGTATCGTTGGCGGGCCTGATCAAGCTCTTCCGCAACGGAGACATCGATGCCGGCGATGCCGTAGCCTGCGAAATCACGGGCCACGGCCTAAATGACATCGAACCGACAGCTACACGGATCGGTAAGGTCCCTGAGATTCGACCAACCCTAGAGGACTTCGAGAGAGCTCTTGCTTCGGCGGAGAGACGCAACTAGTCCGCTCGATTAACGCGAGCGAGAGCCAATCTTCCAGTCGAAGAGTACTCTTTGCGCCGCCGCTACTCCTCGTCCAGGCTCGATCGAATGCCCAGCCTTCCGGAGAGCCATCTCGATGTAGGCGAGAGTGGGGAGGATGTATTCTATGTTCGCTGTTGTGCCCATGTGTCCGATCCTGAACCAGCCCGGGAAGTGTCCCTTGATCGGAGGATTACCAAGCATTATGTTGTATTCGTCAAACATGGCTCGCCAGAACTTCTCATAGTTGCATCCCTGAGGCCAGAGCGCTGCGGTTACCGTATTTGACGCGTGCCTTGGATTCTTGACGAGGAGTTCGAGACCCATAGATTTCAACCCCTGTCTTGTAGCCTCGGCAATCATCGCATGTCTGTTCCAGGCATTCTCGACACCTTCCTCGACTAGATCGCGTAACGATTGCAGCAGAGCTCTAACATGCAAAGTGTTGCACGTATCTGGAGTGGGGTGCCATGAGGCTTGAGGCTCCGAGGCGGCCTCCTTGTATCGCTCAAGGTTGAGATACTCACTGTGGATAGGCACTCTACGACTTTTGATCGCTGACCAAGCTCTCTTGTTCACTGTAACCAATGCTAGGCCCGCTGGAACGGAGAACGCTTTCTGCGTTGCTGCGCAGCAGATATCGATGTGCCACTTGTCAACTTCAAGCGGCATTCCTCCAGCGGATGAGATAGCATCGACGAGCAAGAGCACATTATTCTCAGCAGTAATCTTGCCTATCTCGTCGACTGGATTTGTGACGCCTGTCGAGGTCACGTTATGAAAGATGGCGACGGCCTTGACCTTGCCTTCGTTCTTGATCAACCTGCGAATACTATCGGGGTCAATAGCTGTGCCTGGAGCGACTTCCAGAGGGACAATATGAGCACCCTGCGCGGAGACAAATGGCTCGAAAACATCAGGGCCCGTAACATCAGCTATGACCTTGTCTCCAGGTTCGATGATGGTCGCACATGCGGCCTCCATTCCTGCAGAACCTGACCCGGTGATTATGAAAGTGTCATTCTTCGTTCTGAGAACTTTCTTCGTGAGGTCGACTGTTTCGCGATACATCGGTACCCAGTCATCCATGTAGTGAGCCGGAAGTGGCCGTGACATCGTGTTCAAGACTTCAGAAGAGAGCTCGGTTGGTCCGGGAATCATCAGGACCTTCTCTTTCCGCTTCATTTCTACAGCACCAGAGCTCCCTGAACACTAGTCATCACTTTTCAAGTTTTCCGAAACTTAATGCGTAATTCAATTCAGTTAGGTTTTCGACGAGATGTCTAGGGACGAGCCTTAGTGAGCGCACGTCTGCAGAATCGTTAAATCAACGCAGGAAAGGGATTTGGCGCATCAGGGAACACGTGTGAGAAGACAGTTTGCTGTTGCAATAACGGACAGCCCATTTGAGAACGGAGACAAGGAGCAGGCGATACTTGGAAGAATTGGCGCCAAAGTTCAGCAATTCCATTGTACAAATGAGTCGGAAGTCATCGATGCTGCAAGAAATGCACACGTAATCATGTGTGATGCCTCGCCCGTCACGCGAAACGTGATCCACAGCCTATCGGAACTGGTAGGCGTGGTGGAGTATGGGATCGGGTATGACAATATAGATGTCAGTGCCGCAACTGAGAATAGCGTAGTGGTGTGCAACGTCCCGGATTTCATGACATCCGAAGTCGCAGATCACGCAGTGGCTCTCATTCTTGCATTGACACGGAAGCTAGATCGGATCGGCCGATCCACTCGAGCTGGCGA
>Ga0315280_10009942_pt1 | contig 12042 bp, 14 predicted proteins | sample YL17G06_40_MG_FD_203697 | JGI IMG/M metagenome (GOLD analysis project Ga0315280, IMG submission 203697) | Sediment microbial communities from Yellowstone Lake, YNP, Wyoming, USA - YL17G06_40 | ecosystem: Environmental > Aquatic > Freshwater > Lake > Sediment | place: USA: Wyoming | collected... | reverse complement strand
TTCTGAGTTGCTTAGAACTAGAACTAGACTTCCGCTAGGCAGCCCTCCTCCAAGTCTCTCGTCCAGACCTCCAATGCCTGTTCTCAGTCTCTTCTCTTTCATTCCCTGCCACTCTAGATTCACTCGATGGGGCGTGTCTTGAACACTGCTTTTCTAATCCTTCTTGTTACTTCAGGACGGCTTTCCACGACGACGCCGTCTTGAGTTATCATGAACTTGTGCAAGTCATGGGAGTGGTCGCTGCCCCTCATCTTTATGACTTCTATTCTCCTAGTACGTGTTCTAGTCCAAGATTTGCTTTCCTGCAGCAAGTTTCCGTTCACAGGGTTCTCGTCGAGAGTCGCCTCCTCCGAGATATTCTCATCCAACGCATGGTGAAGCATTATTATACCATCCGTAACGAACTCCTCAACTCCATACCGGCTAGGGGTCTTCTCGTCAAACGACTCTGAAACAAGTAGAGAGGTGCATTCGAAAGACTTCAGAATCATAGTCAGCTTGAGAAGAGTCTTCCTAAACTCTTCCGAATCCTTAGCATGCAAACCCATCGCGTCTAGGCAGTCGATCACAACTCTCTTGGCATTTGTCTTCTCGATACAGCGGTTAACCTCGTAGAGTAAAGCATCCAAGGTGAACGGTCGAGGAACAATAAATTTCTCTTTGCTACCGAAACCAACCCTACTTGAAGACGCATCTAGCAGGATCACCCTACCCTCATTCTCAAGCTTCTTCAGATTCCATCCGAAGCTGAACATGTCTCTCCTTAGCTGTTCAGGAGTTTCCTCCAGAGTCACATAGACCCCATTCTCTCCGTATTTTACAGCTCCACTATGAATAAACTGCATCGAGAAGATCGTCTTGCCTGTCCCAGCTGAACCAGCAACTAGATAAGCTCTGTTCCTTATCAAACCTCCATTCGTCAATTCATCAAAACCTGAAATCCCAGATCGAGCGCGATTCGTACCCCTACGTACGACTTGTGAGACTGCTTCTTCGCTAGTTTCAGCCATTTCATCTTCAGCGCTCATTTCCTTCTTCACCTCTTCCACGCTAAAATGAAGGTTTGGTCTGGATCGCTACAAAAGGAATCGTAACGCCATAGTTTTGGCCTTTATACACGTAGTAGAAGCCCATCAAGACAAGATACAAGTACTCTTCGTCACCGCCCGTGTATAGGCATTGAGGATCGGCTTTTCCCAAAGTCGCTGATCCAAATTTGACGATGTTTTCAATCCCGCGTTGAGGATTATTCGGATCCGGAATTTTACGAAGTATGTAAGGGTTGGCTTCATTATACGGAAACATCGTGCTGCCCCCTGGCCAAGTGCTGCTCTTGTCTACTATGAAGAATGAAGCTATTTTTTGACTGGCACCAGTCGCCTTCATTTCAATGCAGTCGAAAACACAGTATTTCTTCAGTGTTATGTCATCGTCACTGGCTATGTTAATGACCGTTACAAAGAACATGATAGCCGTTTTGCTTGAATATGGACTAATTATCCAAGCTGGGGTAGGGGATTGCTGTGAAGGAGTCGTATAATTCAGGGAATAGTAGTCAAACTTGAATCTCAAAGGGCCGATATCAATGAAGCCTACGTTTCCCGGCTCAGGTAAAATTGTTCTCGGGTAGACAGTGCTGAAAGTTCTTCCACGCTCAGTGGTCAAGTATATAATGTAGGGACGGGATGCGGTCGCTTTCGGCATGTCAAGAGTTGTCACCACGCGTATCTTATGGTTGCTTTCGCCAGGATTAATGAAGCCGTTCGTGAAATAGTCGACCGAGATTCCAGCAGCACCCTTTTCGATTATCTTTAGCGCGCTTGAAGAGGTATCTGAGTAGTTGTAGAAGTATATGCGGGCTGTGTTTATTGTTATGCCTCCTGTGTTTCGAACAGTTAGATTGAAACACTTGTTAGGTCCTAGAGTTCCAAAGTCGGTTATTCCGGGGTCTATGAATTCTAGATTCTCGCTAATTCTCTCTTGGTCAACTTGATTCATTTGATCAACGAGTTGTTGGTAGACATCATATTGACTGACTTCCCACATTATGAGGTTGAATATAGCGAGCATTATTATGATGAAGTAGCCTGCGCCGAGTATAGTGCCTATGCCCTTTCTCCGTCCTGCAAAGCGTTTCAAAAATTCATCTCACCTCAAAAAGGCGCCTGCCAATATCCTTTAGCAACGTTTCCTCGCAAGGTTGCAACAGAGATGTATGTGACGCAACCTCGACCCCAAGAAGTTGTGAGAGTCAGGGAGATTCGGTCAACTTGACCGACTTCAAGAGTCTTCGTTCCAGTCCAGACTTGAGTGCTGTTCACATAGACAGCTGCGATCTTGATCTCATTGGCTCCAACATTCCTTATGTAGATTGTAATATTCTTGCGATCTAGACCTGTGAACCAAACCTCTTCTATCGCTAAACGCTCCTTCATCACTTCGCCTCTGGTCGAGAACCAGACTCCAGCGCCACCTTGATAAGTCCCCATCACACCCGTCGTCCATATGAAAAGCATCGTACCAAGTGCGACAACCATAGTTACAACTAGAACGTTCGCTAGAAGCGTGCTTATGGCTCTCTTACTGCCTATGAATCCAAGCATGGTTCTTCGGTGTTTTCTCGTCATGCTTTCTTCTCGCCTCGATGCGAACACTCAAAAATAGGGGGTTGAGAACGTAACGAAGGGCTGTGTTACGCTCCGTTTCTACATTTGAAGCTGGATGTCTAGGATTTAACTACGGTGAAGCTGAATTGCGTGCCTCTGCTCGTTACGAGTTTGATTGTGTACGAATGCCCTGAAACCCAAGAGAAACCTGACGGGGTGATCAAGACACCTGCAACACTGTTCACTGCAATTGTGTCAGTCACATTTACAGTTGCTTTTGTCTGCCCTGCTTCTTCAATATAGCCGTTTGCTAAGGTGATGTCAACAGTTCCGACATTCCTGAGATAAAGTGTCACACTCGTACCGCTTGTTTCCCACTTGTAGCTGTCCATTGAGAGCCCTTCCTTTACGGAAGGAGAGCTAGGCATCAAACCGCCTAAGAGTCCTGTCGACCAAGCGTAGACTATCACTGAGGCCACGACTACGATGACGACTAAGAGTAGCGCTGCTAGTATGGTAGATATGCCCTTCTTCTTATTCATTATTTTCTTCATTTTTGTTTCACCACTTGCGTTCCCTTTTCGATGGTTGGGCTAACCTTTCGTCTGGCCCCAAGTTCTCGTATTCTTTGAGTAGTGTTGCGGTCAGTATTTAACTGTTTCTGTGTGCCACACATCCACAACTCTGACTGCCTCTAACCATCAAGGGGTATCAGTTTAATGCTCCGCGTCTGTAATAAGCCGATTTTGACAGGCTCTTGGGGTTCCTTTAAATCTTGAAACCTTGATCCGGTTTTCCTACAGAAACTTCGCTCGGACATTTTCATGCCCGTGAGGTGTGTGACGGCATCTCCTTGAATCTCCCCTTTTGGCTTCACCAATCGATCGCTTCCCTTCGGAACAGACGTTTGGTTAGCCCACCTCAAGATCGCAATATGGTCATGCACTGAGAAAAGAGTGGTGTAACTCAAAAGGCATAGAGGAGGTTACAAAAGCCGCTACCGTTTGCTTCTTGCTTGCAAGTTAGCCTCCATCGACGAATCGGCAATGATTTTGGCTAAAGTTGATATGTAACTATTCGACAGATTGAACAGTTACCTTCTGTTGATTGAAACGCGTTGAGAGGAGCCGCTCTTGGACTACATGATCAATCTAATCTCTGTTCTTGTTGTACTCGCGTTTCTCGGATATGGTTCTTGGAGCGACATCAAGACGAGAGAGGTCTCAAATATTGTCTGGTTGCTCTTCGCCCCTATAGGAGCTGCCTTGACTGTTGCAAGATTATTCTTATCACCCGAGCTGCTGTGGATCTCTCTCGGTTCAATCACTGCCGCAACAGCTTTTGCTTTTCTACTCTTCTACTCTGGTGTCTTCGGCGGAGCGGATGCTAAAGGTCTGATATGTATAGGCGTATCGGTTCCTACCTTGCCTGAAAATATACTTTTGTCTGCAAATTTCTTCCATCCATTCTTTCCAGTTGTTGTTCTCTCGAATTCGTTCCTAGTCGCTGTTTCGATGGCATTGTACATTCTTGTGCGTAACTTGTTCTGGAAGTATTCCACCCGTCGAAGTCTGTTCTTTGGCTTGGAGAAGGAGCCTGCTTGGAAGAAGGCTTTCGCACTTGTTTCTGGGTATAAGGCTGATCTTAGGGAAGTTGAAGAGAAGATATACCTGTACCCGTTGGAGGAAGTCGTTGAATCGGGAGGCAGCATAGAGAGGAGACTCAACCTCTTCGTTGAGGCTGAAGCTGAAAGACAAGATCTTCTCGGAAAATTGAGGCCATACGTGGAGAAGGCGGTCATTCCATCCGAGATTTGGGCTACTCCTGGACTGCCCATGCTGGTGTTCATTACCATCGGCTTCATATTGGCGTTCTTACTGGGCGACCTTATCTTTTCAATAATATCCGCGTTCATAAGGATCTTCTAGACGTTGTTAGAATCCTCTGGGAAACGTTAGAGTAGCGAGGCCGCTATGTTATGATTATTAGTATCTTAATCGCTTTCAAGTAGTAGCGGAGCGGTTGATCTTGAGTCGACCTCAAACGTACGCTACTTCACGCGATATGAGAATGCTGGAGACTAATTCTGAGTATCTTGATGTACTTCCTCTCCAGTTGATGGAGAACGCGGGCGAAGCAGTGGCAGATGAGATAGCTTCAAGATTCAAGCCCGGGTCTCAAACAGTCTTTTTCTCGGGTACTGGTCGCAACGGCGGGGACGGCATGGTTGCGGCTAGGCATCTCGCTGCAAAAGGTTTCAAAGTGAAGTTCATCTTAGTGGGGCGTGAAGCGGATATAGGCGATGAAATTGTAGTTCGGAACTGGAAGGCTTTGAGAGAGATGGATTGGACGATTAACGTCAGTGTCCTGGGCGATTCAAGTCTCATTCAGCCCGTCAGCGCGAATATACTTGTCGACGCGCTACTCGGGACGGGTGCTAAAGGAAAGTTGCGTCAACCTATCCTTCAAGCTGTTCGAGCCTTGAATGATTCTGAAGGCTTCTGCGTGGCAGTTGATGTTCCTTCTGGAGTTGACGCGGATACGGGAGACGTTTTAGGGGAGGCTGTGAGAGCGGATTTAACTGTGACGTTCCATAGGATGAAGTCGGGACTGGAGAAAGCAAGAGATTACTGTGGAGAGATCAAAGTCGTTGAGATAGGGATTCCCTATGAGGCAGAGTTCTACGCAGGTCCAGGAGATGTTGAGATCATCCCGAAGACAAGAGAACCTCAATCTCATAAAGGAGATTTCGGTAGACTTCTCGTTATCGGAGGAAGTGAAACCTTCTCCGGCGCTCCAGCTCTCGTAGCCTTAGCTGCACTCCGTACAGGCGTTGATCTCGCTTATGTCGCTGCTCCTGAGAGAACTGCTTACGCTATATCATCATTCTCGCCGGACCTCATCACCATTAAACTTAGCGGGGAGCATTTTGCCTCTCAGAATGTCGCTCAACTGAAAGGCATGATCGCCAAGGCTACTGCTGTTGTAGCGGGCCCTGGACTTGGCACTCACAAGGACAGTTTCATTGCGGTCGAGGAGTTACTGAAGGTTCTCGAGGAACTTGGAAAGCCTACTCTTCTTGACGCTGATGCGCTCAAGGCTTTCGGACCGATCAGAAGAAAGGTCGACTTCCCGTTTGTAGTCACTCCGCATTCCGGAGAGTTTGAAGCTGTCGCAGGCAGAAAACCCTCAACAGAACTTCATGCGAGGATTGAAGATGTCAAGTCGTTAGCGAAAGAAACAGGGTCCGTTGTACTTCTGAAGGGTCATGTAGACATCGTATCGGATGGTGAAAGAGTGAAGCTGAACTTCACAGGTAATCCAGGCATGACTGTTGGAGGAACAGGCGACGTACTCTCGGGCATCGTTGGCGGGTTTATGGCTCAACGAGTTGACCCATTTGAAGCTGCTGTTGCAGGCGCCTTCATAAACGGTGCAGCGGGTGACTTCGTCTATCGTGACAAAGGTTTTCACATGACCCCCACAGATTTGATAGAGTATATCCCGAGAGTCATCATGAATCCAATGTCTCATAGAGATGTCAAGAACTTCGTCTGAAGGACGGGGCTTGGAATGGTGGTACCAACGAAAGTCTTGACTAGAGGGCCCGAAAGGGTTAGCGGCGTCGTGGGCTACAAAGACTGTGGAGTGCAAGACCTAGCTCCGCCCTCTCCGACAGAACCACTGAATGCCACGATCGAGCGCAAGCAAGACCTAAGCCCGCGGTGCAACCTCGAAGGTCGCTCAACTGCTACCCGACAGCCCGCAATCGGGATTGTTCGAGTGCCAGTTGTGTCGGCATCTGGAAAGCCCCTGATGCCGTGCAGGCCGAGCAAGGCGAGAAAACTATTGGCAGGGGTTCTAGCAGAGCGGTGTTGGAACAAGTTCGGGCAGTTCTATCTTCGCCTGAGATTCGACCCTAAGTCAGAGCCAAACCGAGGAAACACGTTTGCCTCGCCATCGATATGGGGAGCAAGTGGGACGTATTTGCAGTGCTGACTTCGAAGCAAGTGCTGACGACCGCGATGCTCGTTCTGCCGTCGGGCATAGCCGAGAAGCTCGAAGCGCGAAGGCAGATGCGCAGGGCAAGACGATACAGAAAAACGCCATGCAGGGCGAAGCGATCCAACAACCGGTACAGGCCAGAGGGGTGGCTAGCACCGTCGCAGAAAGCGAAGGTCAACTTCCGTATCAAGGTTGTAAACGATCTCTGCAAACTTTACCCGATTGATCGATTTGTAGTCGAGAATGTGCGTTTCAACCACTACAAAAAACGTTGGGGGAAGCACTTCAGCACCGTCGAGATTGGAAAAGCGAAGTTCTACAAGCACTTGCGAAGCCTCGGAAACCTGAGCCTCTACGATGGTGTAGAGACTGCTAAGTGGAGAGAGTCTAGGTTTGCCGAAGAACCCGCGCAAAAGCGCTCTCGAATGGGATGCGCACGCTTCAGATGCTGTGGCGATTGGCTGTGCAGAGATGGGCTGCGATAACCGGATGCATTCAGAGTTCTGGGTCTGGAAGCGGTTCCGAAACAGGAGACGACAACTACACAAGCTGGAGCCTGAAAAGGGCGGAGTTCGCAGGCGAGAAGGAGGAACCTTGAGCATTCACCCGTTCAAGAAGGCGGATGTCGTGCTGTGGCGTGGGCGGTTAGCTCGTGTTGGCGGATATATGGATAGATGTATATCGCTCCATGCATTCACTCTAAAGAACAAACGAATTACGCAAAAAGCAAAGCCAGAGGACTGTGAGCGTCTCTTCAACCAACGTGTTTTCGGGATGCGAGAGACACCGCAATTCCTCCCTGCCATGAATGACGGGCCTCCTTGCGGGGTTTGGTGAAGATTCATGAGAGATGAGAGACCTGTAAAGGTCTTTATCTTTTATATGAAGCAGGATGACCCGAAGAAATGCACCTCAGCCAAACTCTTTCGCCTACATCTCGCTAGACCTGTCTTTCGTTTATCGAACATTCCGACTAGGGCAATTGTTCTTAACCCGGTCGCGGAGCGGATACTGACCCGCAAGGACAGAATAATCATTGAGGAGAAAGGTTTGGTAGCCATAGATTGCTCATGGGAGAAAGCCGACCAAGTGTTCGAGAGAAGATTGCCGGGAGTTAACAGGCGTCTGCCTCTTCTCTTGGCTGGCAACCCAACGAACTATGCGACTTTATCGAAATTGAGTTCCCTTGAAGCTCTTGCCGCAGCTCTCTACATAACGGGTTTCAAAGCCCAAGCGCTGAGGTTCTTATCTATATTCAAGTGGGGATCAACCTTCTCAAGTTTGAATGAACAACCGTTAGATGAGTATAGTAAAGCTGAAGATTCTAGGGAGATAGTTGAGTTGGAGAGATCTTTCTTCTACTAGTTCCGCTTGTATCTGAGGATGGCTGCGATACCGTGGAATGACTCCTTCAGCATAACGCCTTCTTCAGTTTCCGTTGAGATGACCTCAACATTAATTCCGGCTTTTTCCGCTAGATCGACGAATTCGTCGACGAGGTCCTTTGTCTCTGAGATGGCTAATGTGATGTTCGAGCAGTTCTTACATTGCGTATTGAGTAGATTCTGCTCGAATTTCGGAAGCTCATGAGGAGCCAATAGTTTGTCTTCGCTATAATGACAGTTCTTACATTCTATCGTGACGTGGACTGTGTTGACTTTCTCTGAGATTAGAAGCGTCTCCACCAGCCCTTCCTTCAGATATCTCCTGACTTCGCTCTCTCCGTAGACTCCGAGGCCGGTGTCATGCCCTACCTCGTATAGGAAGCGTTGAACCAGCTTCTTCTCTTCCATGTATCGTACTCCACGTAGGATGTCGGGGCTCTTCTCAACGATCTCTTCCACCCCGGGTTCGCTGACGTAAGCTGTATCGATGGTAGCGATGATCTTCTGCTTGAGCTGGTAGTTAATGTAGTCTCCTTCTTCGAAGTCGTATTTCGTAGGACCTGGGCCACCTATTATTACGCCTTTCAAATCTGAGATCTGCCCGAAGATCTCGTTAAGATGGTTCCCAATGCGCTTGTAATACTGATTGACCTCTGCTTCCCTAATTCTCTCGAACCTTCTAGCCGATTGACCTCCAGCCCTATGTTTTCCAGCGATGCCTGAAGTGAATTCTTTCAGTACATCCATATTTCTACCGCGAAGAGTAGCTAGAGTAGCTTCGTTTCCATCTATCACTAAGATGCCGTAAGTCTCCTTCTCACGAATTATCTCCAGTAAAGGTTCGAGGTGGAACTTGTCGTCGCAGCGATAGAAGTAGACGTTTATCGGTTCCGGAGGTTCCAGCACGTAGATCTCCATCTTTTCTGTACCAGCGCCGTTCTGAGGGATCGCTCCGCAGAAGATGACTAAGCCTGTTGGAGGAGGCTCTTTGAATAGCTTCAGCCTTTGACTCACTCTCTCAATAGCGTCTTGAACATTCTTCCTAGTCGTTCTCGACTTTATGTTCGAGGCTGTTCCATACTCTTCCCTTAGATTCGCCATAACCTCGTGTATTTTCCGATCTGGAGGAACGTATAGGCTGATGAGTTCTGTTCCGCGACCCTCTTTCGAACCTAGAAGGTCGAGGGTACGTTTCAGTTTGAAACGCGAAACAGAATCAGGCTTTGCCACCCTGCTTTTCTCCTGAGGTTAAGCCTAACGAGAGACCGATTTATCCTCTCACTCGCAAGAAGACCCCATGCGAAAGTGTGGGGGGTGAATTGCGGCAAACATAAATTGGAACTTCAAGTATTAAAGTTTAGGTCTGTGACCTTGAAAGTTGAGAAGACCATCCAAGCCAAAATTGTCTATCCGACTAAAATCAAGCAGCGACTTCTTGAAGAGGAATACGAGAATCTTCAACAGTTGCTACATGGTGAGAAAGCAGAACTCTACTCCGCTAACAAACAGCAAGCTAAACGCTTCTACAGGAAAATTAAACCTAACAAGGAATATCCGCTGTCAATTAGAAAAGACCTCTTAAAAGTAGAACAACGGAACACAAAGATTGTTCAGTACTGGGCTAGGATTCCAGTGAAAGGGAGAAGAGGCGGCGTATGGGTAGCGATTTGGCCCCACCGCCTAATAGAGCCAGACATGGGAATCTGCGAATCCAAACTTTTCAAGCGTAACAAGGATTTTTATCTGCACATGGTTGTTCAAAAAGAAGTTGAGCCTAGAACTAATTGCGAGGGTCTTCTAGCGGTAGATTTAGGCATCCACAACATTGCTGTAACAGTTAACTCGAAAACGAATGAGACACACTTCTATGGAAGGAAGCTTAGAGCCGCCCGAGGACACTACTTTCATTTGCGCAGTAGACTGCCGAATCGGAAAGCCGTCAAAAAGGTTGGAAACCATGAGAAACGAATAGTCAACCACGAACCCCACAAGATTTCTAAAGCCATAGTCCAAGAGGCGAACAGAACAAACTTAGTAATAGCTATGGGAAAGCTGAAAGGCTTAAGAAAAAACAGAAATGGTAAAGGGCGAAGGTTTAACCGCAGACTAAACAGCTTCCCATATTACAAACTTTCAAGCTACATCGAATACAAGGCTAAATGGCTTGGAATTCCCATATTAATACTGAGCGAAGCTTACACAAGTCAAACCTGTTCCATCTGTGGTGGAAGAGGAGATAGACGGAATGGTTTGTTCAAATGCTGCTGTGGAGCAGAACTCAATGCCGACTATAACGGAGCGAGAAACATAATGAAACGAGGCTTAGGCTTGATGTCTAAGCTAGGGGCAACTGTGAGCTTGCCCAGAACCACTCCTACGGACAGCCTGAGTCCAATGATGAGAGTGGAAGCCCCTTGCGAAAGCTGGTGGGGTAGTTCACATAAACTGATTGCTGTAAGATAGCACTTCAGGTGTTCGCCTCTTGAAGCTTGTGCTGAAACTTGGAGGTTTCATCTTCCCAGCAGATCTCGATTCGAAGAAGATTGAACTCTACGCAGAATTGATCAAGAAATTGAGGAAGCAAGGATATAGGATGATAGTGGTGACAGGCGGCGGCGAGACTGCAAGACGGTATATTGAAGCAGCTAGAACGCTTGGAGCAAGCGAATCAGTCTGCGACCAACTGGGTATATATGTCTCTCGACTTAACGCTCGCCTCCTGATCGAAGCGCTTGAAGAGGAGGCTTACCCTGAAGTTCCTGAAAACGTGGAAGAGTTGAGACGATTCTTCACGTCGGGCAAAGTGGTCGCTATGGGAGGACTTCAACCCGGACATTCAACGAATGCGGTTGCAGTTGTAGCCGCGGAAACCGTGCATGCAGATGCTCTCGTCAACGTTACTGATGTTGAAGGCGTATACACCCAAGACCCGACGAAGCATCCTAAGGCAAAGAAAATAGATCAAATCTCCACGAGAGAGCTGCTCAGGATTGTTCTGAAAGGCGATGTCGGAGCTGGACAGTACGAGTTAGTCGATCCGCTTGCAGTGAAGATTATTGGTAGGTCACGGATACCCACATGGATAGTCTCAGGTAAAGAGCCGAGCAATGTAGAAAGAGTTTTGCGTGGAGAGAAAGTTGGCACAAAGATCATCCCTTGAGTGTGAGGCTACGTCTTGACAAAATTAAGTGATATCTTTCAATCTAAAGCTCAAGTCAAGGTTTTGGAGTATCTACTTGAGAATAGAAAGAAGGTCTTCAATCAATCTACGTTAGCCAGATTTCTAGATGTTTCTCCTTCCACCATCGCCAGAATCATCGAACCTCTCATCAAAGAGAAGATCTTGCTGTATGAGCGATTTGAGCAGGGGATGAAGATCATATGTTTGAACGAAGAGGGAGAGAAAACCAAGATCCTAGTCGAATTCTATGAGAAGATGAGAAATCTTTAGACAGGAGGGAGACTGGGAGAGTTTAAACGGGGGCTATTCATTCTCTTTATCAGATATAGATTTGAACTTCTCAGCGAGAGACTCGCAGAGTAATGAGCAGACACGCCATTGACGAAGATTATAGTTGATCCTCAATTGCTCCATAGCCTCTATAATCTTGTCCTCCTCCTCAGGGTTCAAACGTTCACCAGCAACCGAGTCATCTAGACGACACCATATAAAAACTTGATCATCTCAGTAGATGCGAATCTTGAGGTTTTGAGGGAGCTTTGACTAGTCAACTTTATGAGCTGCCGCCTCGTACCTTCAACTATGCCCGAGAAAGGCTGGTCCATCTTAACCGTTAGAGCTGTGACCGCAAAGAGGGTGAAGGAACTGGCTCACGGAAGAGGCATCACCGTGGACGAGTATATAAATGCCCTCATGAACCCCGCCGCCCACGCGGAGTGGGCGATCTGCAAACTCTGTGGAGCCAAAGTCAAATCTATCAACCTCCCAGACCATATAGCCAAGGTACACCCCAAGCACACTTGACTAGTCAACGCCGCAAGCAGCTATACCTAAATTCGCATCTACTGATCTAGAGTTCACATTT
>Ga0315280_10009941_pt1 | contig 12042 bp, 11 predicted proteins | sample YL17G06_40_MG_FD_203697 | JGI IMG/M metagenome (GOLD analysis project Ga0315280, IMG submission 203697) | Sediment microbial communities from Yellowstone Lake, YNP, Wyoming, USA - YL17G06_40 | ecosystem: Environmental > Aquatic > Freshwater > Lake > Sediment | place: USA: Wyoming | collected... | reverse complement strand
TTCAAGGTTCGCTAGGTTCTCGAACTCCCACATTTCAACGTACCCACCATAGTTGCCGCCAAACAGTTGAGCGAACATTTTGTAGGACTTCAGTTCTTTGAGCCACTTTGCAAAGAATTTCTTCCACGTCTTCTTGTATACCGTGAATTCTGCTTGCTTTTCTGGTTTTATCACGTATGTTTCTACCAAGAAGATAGACATTCTATCCCCATCCATCTGTTATGCCACTGCAAGTTATATAATAGCTTAAAGGAAGCAACCGATCGCCTCAGTCCCTGAGCTAACAGAGGCTTGGCATGTTATTCCTTCGCGATCATTGTTCCCGAGCTTTTAAATACAAAACCCCTCATAAATTCTTTGTAGGTGAAACAAAAAATGGACGCTATTAGGGGTATAAGGCTCTTAGCTGCATCTCTCATGGCCGTCTTGGGCATCATCTACTTGATCTTTGCTGCCTTCTTTGGTTCTCTCTTGGAGACCATGGAAATAGCACCGGCGTTAATGGCTTCAGCTGGAGTGGTGTACCTTGTTGTGGCAATTGGACTCTTCGCAAACAAGCGACTCTTCTATTATCTCGGGGTAGTCGTTCCTTTAGTTTGGGCATCCATGGGAATAATCCACTATACGGTGACGCCAGACCCAACCGAGTTTCCTTTCATAGCCACAGAGATCATAGTAATTCTGTGCTGTTGCTATCTCATACTTCACAAGAAATCCTCTTAGCGGCAATTAGCCTGTCTGAAGTTTCATGCGCACGCGCCCAAAAGCTTGTTGAAGCTGGGTTTGGGTACGTCTGTAGCCATAATACAACAATGCTATTCAGAAAAAGAAGATAGAAGTGCGCGTCAAATATCCATTCTGTTCTCAACGGATAAGCTGAAACAAGATTTCCTGTGCATCCGATACTCTTCCAAATATCCATGATGCAGTCTTTAATACTAATTCACCTAATCTTGTCTTCTGGGTGTCAATAGTGGTTGACATACAAACAGTTTCTATTGCTATTGCTTCTGCAGGTGTGTTCCTAGCAGCTATCTACTACGTTCTTCAGCTTAGACATCAGAATAGAATGAGACAAACTGACACGTTGATGAGACTGTATTCAGCTTGGGGCAGTGAAGACCTTCAAAAGGCTGTGTGGACTGTGCTAGAGTTGAAGTTTGAGGATTATGACGACTATGTCAAGAAATATACTATGTCTGGAACTCCAACTAACTTGGGGATATTTAGAGTTGCTTGGTTCTTCAATGGAATAGGCGTTCTTTTACAGAGTAAACTTGCAGACATTAAGCTAGTTGACAGACTCTTTGGCTATATGGTGATATGGCTATGGGAAATAATGAAGCCCATAGTAGAGGGGGAAAGAAAAAGCTACAATCAACCCAAGTCACTCGAGTGGTTTGAATATCTCTACAATGAGATGAAGAAAAGAGAACAGAAGCTTTAGCAATCAAAGGTATAGGCAGATGGCTAGTCCTTGAGATTTGAGGTTGGTTGTAACTTAGAGGAGTTCAAGAGATACTACCGAAAATTGGCAGAAGACAAAGAGTGGCAAGGTACTTTTGGATTTACAGAGGAGTTGGGCACAAGTTGGGAGAAGGTTCTTGTTGAGAATCCTTCTCTTCTGATTGTGATGAGAGAGAATGATGAGATTGCTGGTCATTTGATTTGGCATGAGTCGAGCACTGACGAACACAGGAAGGGTGATCCCAGAGATGAAGAAGACAAGCAAATACTGAACAAGCTTGCTGGAGGAAAGGAGGATCTTGTTGAGCTTCATGAAGTCTGGCTAAGACAGAAATACAGAGGAAAAGGCTACGGCAGACAGCTGTTCGAGTTCTTTGAAGACTTCCTAAGGAAGAGAGGATACAGTTCATTCGTATACTATGCAGATCATCCTGCTGCCATTGCCATATGTAGAAAAAGGGGATACAAAGAAGACATTCTGTCTTATCCAGAAAAAAAGAAATGGCATGTTTTCTATCTCTCACTGAAGTGAAATCAGTTGCGTGCCTCCCAGAACGATCGATCGTGCTTATCTTAGCGCACTGGCAGCCTTTGAAGCCCATTTTGGATCCTTGAGCATCGCCCTTCCAACTGCTACGAGATCGACCTGACCTGACTGAATAATTGCATCGGCCTCAACAGCCGTCTTAATACCGCCAACACCAATAACGGGAATCTTCACAGCCTTTCTTACAGCTGCGGCCTGCGGAACAAAGAAGCCCGGACCATCATTTGAAGGGTTCAGATGACCGACCAGCCCACCTGAAACATCTATTACGTCAACTCCTTCTTCGGCAAGCATGGTTGCTGCTTGGACCCCTTCTTCAAGAGTCAAGCCACCCTGAAGCATGTCCTCTGCTCCCAGTCTGTAGAAAACAGGATAATCTGATCCAAACTCTTTGCGGATACTACTCATGATTCGAAGAGATAGACGAATTCTGTTTTTCAAAGACTCGCCATACTCATCGTCTCTTCTGTTGCATAATGGCGAGAGAAACTGGTTGAGCAGATAGCCATGAGCTCCATGGATCTCAACGGCATCAAAGCCAGCTTCACACGCTCTGCGAGTCGCCTGAACGAAGTCTTCGACCACCTCTTCGATATCCAAAAGTGTCATGGCTCGGGGAACCTCTTGACCTTTATTCGGAACGATCAAGTCTGATGGCGCCAGAGGTTGACAACCGCAGATCTCACTTCTTCCAGCGCCCCCGGCATGACAAAGCTGAACTGCTATTGGTGTCTCTTCTTTGTGGACTGCGTTCACGAGTCTCTCCAATCCCTGAATATGCTGGTCTGTATCAAGTCTGACTTGCGATCTGATGCCAAGACTCGTTCTTGAAACGGCTGTAGCTTCGACTATCTGCAATCCCAAATCCGCCGCTCTTCTGGCGTAATGCTGAATCAACTCATCAGTCACGTGACCTTCGGGCGTAGCCTTGCCTGAGAGCATCGGAGGCATCACAATTCTATTCCTGAGTTCAAGATGACCAACTTTCAATGGATCGAGTAGAGAGGGCATCATAACTCACTTCATTTGGAACCTTTTCGCCATTGTTTATGTAAGCGGTGCAGGTCAAGAGATGGCTGCAGAATCTCATACAGATATCTCAGACTGCGTTGATAGAAGAACTCCTTCACCTTAAGGTTTTGATATTGGTGTGGAACTGGCATTGCGGCAGCATCTTCGCTGGAGCCTCCGCCGTTGACAACTTTCTTGACCAGTCCCATCAGAGTTTGAATGTATTCCTTCATCATCTCTAGATCCTTGACGCTGCCTGGAGGTCCATGAGCTGGAACGACAATTTTCGGTCCGAGCCTAATCAACTCATCTAAGACATTAATCAAGTTGACTGCATCTCCCATATCGATACATGGATGCCACCCGATATAACAAAGGTCGCCGCAGAACAGGATCTTTTCATCCGGCAAAAATAGCGCGATGTCGCTTTCTGAGTGGGCATTCTTAAACTGCTTCAACTCCACTGTTCTGTTTTGGCCATACAAGGCAAGATTTCCGTCAAAAGTCACGTCTGGAGGAGTAATATGGAGCACAGGATGTCCTTCAAGTATTCCTTCATAGAAGCTTATACCAATTCGTGCGGACATCCTCTCACTTTTCGTACCGTTCAAAAGAAGTCGTTTCATGACATCGATCTGGCTCTTGGCACCAGCGTAAACGAGTTCTGCATTTTCCTTTCCTTTGGTAATGAGCATCTTCCTTGTCTCAGAAGAAGACAGAATTGAAGCCTCTTGGAACACTTGGTTTCCCCTCACGTGATCTATATGCCAGTGACTGTTGATTACGTACCTTGGTGTTTTTCCGGTAAGCCTAATTGCCGCATCTTTCAGGTCGCGAGCACTCTGAGGACAAAGTCCTGTATCCATAACCAGAGTTTTTTCTCCCAAGTCTATGATGCTTGAGTTGCAGAAGTGCCATCCTCCATCGACCATTCCGGTCGACCAGATTCCTTCTGATATCTTCTGAATTCTGAAATGTCTTGAGGCGCTATTCTGAGGCGTCATCCGTGATTGACTTTCCGTAGCGCGGTTAAAGTTTAATTGGCTAGGTCACCTATTAAATCATTCCGTCGTACGAATTTGGAGGCGCATGTTCATGGCCAGTGCGTTTGTTGTTCTTCACCCCAGTTGACCTTAATTACTAAATCAGCAATGAATAATAGTCCGGAGATTCCGAAATGAGCACGTTGGAGGACTATGTCAAAGGTCTTAATACTCTAAAGACAAAGATTATCCAAACCTACTACTCCTCTGGAGCAGGCAAGAGAGCTTCTCAACTGGCGGCGAAGGCAGACAGCAGTTATCTCTACCTCAAGGGATTTTTCAAAGTTGATGCAGACTTGGCGTTGCTGGTGCTGAGCTCAGAAGATTGGAGCAAGCGCACATCATTTCCATATGGTGTACTCTTCTCAGACATGGGTGCAATACACCTGACAGCTGATGTTGAAACGCCTGCCATTAGAATGTTATCTCCAATGTTTGACAATTGCCCGAAACCCTTGAGAGAGTCGTTGACCTCAGAAGTAGGTCGCAAAGAAACATCCTTCACACACGCTGTGCAGATGTTGTTTGACCACCTCATAGTGCACGAATTCACACATGGATTCCAGGAAAAGACGCGTGTGCGTTTTGGGGCGGCATGGCTTAGTGAGCTTTTCGCTGATTACACAACGTATGCGTTTCTCAAAAGATTTGAGGCGAAGTTCAGCAAGGACTTGCGTGTGATAGAGGTTTTGGCTAGAGTCATGTATGAGGGTGGAAAACCTCTGGTAAAGCATATGAGTTTGGAAGATTTCGAGAGGTTATATGCGCGTGTCGGATTCTTGAACTACGTATGGTACCATGGGAAATTCCTTCTAGGTGTCTTCGAATTGTATGAAAGATATGGAGAATCACTCATAGGCAATCTGATTGAAACATTCAAGGTTACAGATGACATCATAGGACAGAAAATAGGCAAATCATGCAAGGGGTTCGAGAAGTGGTTTGAAGCTTGGAAACATGAGAATTAGCGCGCGCTAGTTGCATAATGTTGTTCTCTGGGTAGTTTTGCGGAAACCTTGTAGCACGCGCTAGTGATTCTATGCAACACGTTTCTTCCCAAGTGCGGGCTTCATGGCGATGAAGAATAGACGCTGTAATTCCGTTGGTGGGATGTCTCCTTGTTGTCGCCCAAATCCAGGATATACAGCTTTGAATCTCCAGCCTGTTTTCTCGAAAATGTCAATCAGTTCGTGAAGGCTCCAAAGACGAGTGTCGATTGTGACTTGCTTTTCTAGGACGAAGTTTTTGTCATCTTTTTGAACTAGATAAGTCCATGTGGTTGCTGCGCGTGAAGTTTTTGCATCAAATGCCCTGTCTTCCAAGACTATCAGATTCTCATAGCGAGAAAATCCACGCGGCTGAAAGTTCCTAACAATCCAATCTCTATTCATGATCTCCAAGGCAAAAAATCCTTTAGACCGAACAAGACTGCAACACTGACGTAGAATGTCAGCATTAGTCTTATCATCATAAAATCCAAAAGAAGTGAAGAGATTAATGACACCATCGAATTTCTCTGTGGCAAGCACTGAACCGATCCTGCGCATGTCCGCCACTTTGAAACGCACTTTGTCAGTGACTTGCTGACTTTTGGCACTTTTTTTGGCGATTTGGATGTAGTAGGGCGACAGGTCCGTTCCTACAACACTTATACCTCTTTTTCCAAGCTCGATTGAATGTCTACCGATGCCACAGTTAAGATCCAAGATTCTTCGAGGCTTGAATCCCTCCTCACCAAGATATTTCAGAAAAAGGTCAACCTCATCGCCTGCAATCGAAACGCGTTCTTCTAGGGCTTTAACGAAGAGTTCAGGATGATTCACGAAAAGGTCTTCTGTCCAATGAGACATAAACTTCTTCCCCCAAACACTAGTAGAATACTTGACGTATTTCAAAATTGTCTCTCTCAATCTGATTTTTCTCGCGTGCAGGAAATTGCGTTATGCGCGCGCTTCTTGTCTCCCTAGACATGATTTGTGAATGTGTCGCTATATGCGAATGTGGAACATTAGATTTATTAGTGGCATGGTAAAAGCGTTAAGGTCACGTTCATGGAAATGTTTGGCGTTTTCAAGTTATGGCTACTTCTTGAAATTCCTGTCTTCACTTGAACGGTCGTATTCCTCTGTATCAGAGAACTAAGTACATCCTCCATGTGATGAGGTTGTTGGGGCACAAGAGTATAGCTAACACGTTGATCTACACACAGCTAGTAGAGTTTGAAGACGACGATAAATATTGCACTGCTACAGCTGACAGCGTAGAAGAAGCTAGAAAGCTGCTTGAGGTAGGCTTTGAATACATCTGCACCTATAAGGACGAAATGCTCTTCAGAAAGCGTAAATAGGCAAAAGTCTTTGAGATAGCATGTATTTGAGGATACAGCAAAACTTATTTTGTCTGTTATCTCTATAGTACAATGAAAGTATGCCCAGACCACCTGAGTTTAGGGAAGAAGACAAAATCAAAATGTTGCTCTGGTGCGCTCGTCATTGTTGTCTATGCGGTAGAAATGCTGGTCCAGACATTGAAATAGCTCATATCAGTAGCAAAGGAGGCAATGACATCGACAACGGTATTCCACTTTGTTATGATTGTCATGCTAAGATTGGGCACTATAACAGAGAACACCCTCGGGGAAATAAGTACAAAGAAGAAGAACTCAAGGCACGTAGAGAACAGGTATACGAAGAACATACTCGGAACCTAGTTCCACCGATTCACTTCCTCTTGAGCCAAACAAGAGTTGACGGAACCACACAGCACCAAACGCCATTTATCGGTTTTCATCTCCAGCACTTAGGAGATTCCCTGCCTGTGAACATTAAAGTTGAAGCAAAAGTTATCATCGGTAATGATGATCTCGGAATTGTTAGCGATGCCTCTGGCTACTACACAGGTGCTACCAAATGGAACATTAATCCACGCATTCTTTTCTGGGGTGGTTTCAGTATTCCATCTGCCTACTTTGAACGTGCCGAGCACGAAGACCTCAAGATAGAGGTACATGTAACTATTATTGATCAATTTGGACGAGAGCATAGACTTCTGCCTCAATGTTGGAGATGGGTAAGAACTGGCACTCCGCCATTCTGGAATTTGGAACCACGATCATTTACAACTTGGACGTAGAGCACTCACCATACTGCATAGCGCGCGCTTCTTTTGAGAGGGGCAAGTCAGACTATGGCAGGCGCTTGCTCCATGTTCTCCTGTCTTTTGGCATGCTCTTCGGGAGATTCTGTGACAGGAACTGGTTTTTCCTTCCCAGAGAGGATGCCCATTTTTTCAAGATGTGTTATTGTTCTCATAGCCATGCTGTAATAGATGGCAGCCGTATTCTTACTGAAACCCCCCTTTTCCATTAATGTTTTTATCGCTTCGCTTCTACCGGGGACTCCTCTTACTAGTTCAGCAAGTTGCATGACCTTACTTGCAGACATATACTGTTCCAGCCGTCCCTTAACCAATCTTTTTACCTCTCCCTCCTTTGTCAGCCACATGTTGGTTCCTATCTGTATATGATCTGTAGGAACTGCTGGGAGGGTGGCCTTGGCTCTAATCGGCTTAGCTCTTGCGGGCTTAGCTTTAACGGGCTTGACATTTAGGATAGGCTCAATGGTTGGCTTTGCTGTTTTTAGTGTCGGTGCTGGTTCAATTGCTATTGCTCTGTCTGAGTACAGTGTGACAAGCAACTTCTGGTTTTGCTGAATGCCCAAGACTTCAAGAATGTCCGCGGGTATCTTTGCTTCTGCGGACAGCATTTTGAGTATTATCTCTCTCTCCATGATATCACCCCCTACTAGAATGGCAAAATAACCTATTGTTCAAGACTATATTATACTTTTGGGAGTCTTGTTTGGGCCCTTTCTGAGTGGGCGCGCGAGACCAACGCTCGACAAGTGGACATGATTTTCCATTATGCTAGACACACTCGGATGGCGCGTTCCCCTTCTCTTTCATGGAGTGTGACGTTAAATGGGAGAAGGTAACATTAGATTTATTAGTGATACTGTAAATGCATTAAGGTTTTAGTAAAAAGCATGCGCTAGTTCGGAAGCTCAGCGACCCTTGGTTTCCACGTTTCCCTATCGTACCTCAAGAACACAGCGAGCAACGAAGCCTCTTCGTTGATTAAGGTTTCGATTTCCTGTTGGTTCCATTCTTATCCTCGTAATCTCAGCCTTCCTTTGGAAGTATTCGTTTAGACCTCGACGCGCGTTATAGGATCTCCGCAAAACGGGCTGTGGGTCATCTTTCTCCTTTGAGCCAACCCTTGACTCCAAGTTCTTTCACGATTATGTTTATAGGTTCTGGTTTGTGCGACTTGTATTTGCCGTTTTCATCAAGGTACAGCACTGTCGGCTTCAGATCGAACGCACCTTGAACTCTGGGTCTAAGAACAAGTCTCAACTCTTCTGTTTTCAAGGGATCAAGTCGCCTTCCCTTCATGTTGACGTAACTATCCTCAACACGGTACATCTCAGGCTTCTCTACAATCTCGAAACCTTTAGGAATCACTTCCGTGACCTTGATAAGTAGAGCCGGACCTTTTCCAGCATTGACAAGTTCTATCTCTACGGCCAGATTTTCGCCGACATTCAATTCCCTCTGCCGGACTATCAGGTTTGCCTGTATATCGGCTTGTTCAAACCTTTCTGAGCCCACTGCTTCTTCACGCGTTGGTGCAGGCGTCGTGAAAGATGTTGTTGCCGAAACGACCGCTGGAGCATGCAACACTTCAGCGAGAGACAACGCCAACTCTCTTTCCTTTTTCACTTTCTCCAGCAATCCCAAAACTTGTTCCCTCTTCTCTGGGTGCTCTGCCCTCATGAAAGAGCCGGCCGACGTCTGCAAGACCGTTTCAGCCATCGTGTACAATTTGGCTTTCTTCTCATGGTCTTTCTCTTCCTTCGCATTATCCATGTGCGCATAGGCGTCTAGGAGCAGCTCGGTAGCCTCAGCATACTCTGAAGCCTTTGGGAACCCCGCTTTCACGTAATAGCTGGCTGCACTTTCCAGATATTTTGTTGCGCCAGTATGCATGTTTGCATCTCTTGTGTCAGCAAATCTTGTTCCAGCCTCGAGAGCCTTACAAAACCGGCTGTGCCCCAGCATCAACATTTTTGTCCTATCATTTTGACTGAAATCTTTAGCTTCCTCAAAGAGTTGCGATGCCTCCGCGTAAAGTCCGGGCGATGCTTCTGATTCAGCCAGTGTCATCTTTTGCCAAGCGCGAGAAAGAATGATCAACAGTTTGAACTCTCTCCGCTCTTGGTCAGACGTCAAAGCCACGCTTATATTCTCAAATGCCTCAGCCGCTAAACCATATTTTCCGGAGCTGGCGAAGTGATCGCCTTTCTTGTCGAGAATTTTCGCCTCCTCAATGGCCACTCTAGCACCGCAGTACTCTCGTCTCAAATCTGAGGCTTCGATCATGCTAGTCACCATCTGCTTCTCATCTATGTCCTCAATGACGCTAAGCTGCGTCTGGAGTGACCTCTTGGTCTCGCCAAATCGCTTTGATGCCTGCTCAAACGCTTTGATTGCTTCTTCGCCCTCTTCCTTCCTGCTCAGTTCTTCAGCGTTTTCGACCTGAGCCCAAGCAGAATAATTAGGCCCCAGATAGCCCCAATGTTTCAGGGACTCATGTAGTTCCGAAGCTTTCTCAAAATGTTCCTTTGCTGAACCATACTCTTGTCTGTCATGATGGTATCTTGCCTTTTCGATCTCAATCCAAGCTTGCATGTATAATGCATAATCTTGATACAAATCCTTCAGTTGGGGTAATTTTTCGGCAGCTTTAACATAGTTTTCTGACGCATGTTTGAAATCTTCGGCAGCTTCCAAGTGCTTTCCCAGCATATCTTGCGCCCTCGCGATTCTCCAGTGTGATTCTGCCATTCGGCTGAACAGGGCCAACCTGCTGGCCGATTCGACTGCTTTCCGTGAGACTTCTATCGCTTTTCTGAGATGGTCTGGTTTGTTCGTTAGACCGTGGAGGCTGATAAGCAACCAAGCGTACATATCTTCGTACTGTCGAAGCGCTGAGAACAACGTTGTTTCTCCCATCTTTTCGTAGTACGGCATCACTTTGTTGCAGAAGTCAATGCATTTCTGCTGGCTTAACACGGCCTCTTCAAGAAGTCTTGTCTTCATTTCAGGGTTTGTTTCCATCTCGGCAAGTATCGCCTTTATTTCTGCAAGATAATTCAGCATCACTCCGTGGTCCCAATAGTCGAACGGCGCGATCTTTTCCGCCATTTCAACTGTTTTCTCTCTATATTCCAAAGCCTTCTCTAGAAGACTTCTCTTCTCCACAACATCTCGCTCCACCCACGCTCGAAATTCAAGACTTTTGCTAACCACGTGAAGAACATAAGCGACTACTGCTGGAATGTCAGAATCCTCTGCCAACTCCAACGCTTCCATTCCGGCCTTTTGAGACTTCTCCAACAATTCAAGCCTTCTATCACGGTCTGTTTCCCACGCTGCTAAATGGAAATAATACTCTACGTAGCCGCCAGGTGGAGCTATCACCCCACTTCTAGGGCTCATGAAGGATATTATAGAACAATGTTGTTGCCCTTTGTCATAGAATTGCATAGCCTTTTCAGCCAGCTGTCTTCTTGTCTCAGGATCCTCCGTTGCTATAGCTTTCCAGTAAGTTGAAGCCGCTAGCATATCTGAACCTGTTCCAATCAAGAAGTTGTCTCGCGCCCGTTTGCCTGACTCTAATACTTGCGCGAAATGCTTTTCTGCTTCTTCTCCTCCAGAGTCAATCCCCAGCCAAAGATGTGAAAACCCTGACAGGTAGGCGTCGCCCACTTTTTCGGAGACGTCAACGGCTTTAGTCAGGTGTTTGACACCTTTCAAGCGGTTGTTTTCTATCTCTTCCAGCTCTGGAAGAAACTTGTTAAGCCACAAGCAAATTCCAAGCGTCAAATTTGCTCCGGCAGTCTCGTACAGGCTGTCAAGTTTTGAGGTCGCTGCAACTGCTTTTTCGCCCCATTTCAATCCTCTGTCAAAGATACTCTTGGCGACCTGCATGCTCCATTCAGATGTGGCCCTTAGGAAAAACACCAGCGAAAGCCCATTGTACGTCTTGACATATTCCAGCATGTTTCCAGATTCCATGAAAAAAGTCAAAGCCCTTTCTTCCAGCTCCAAACACTCGTCGAGAAGGGCTCTCTTTTCAGAAGGATTGGACGTGAGCCAATAACCGCAGTACTTAGACAGAGCTCTGCAGCGAAATATCCATCCAGCTTTCTTCTCTCCAGTCGATTTCTCATAGAAACCGCTAGCTCTCTTACACGCTTCAACAGCTCGCTGAATCCTTTCCCTAAACTCGCTCGCCGTCTCGCCCCGCATGGCCGCCCGGTAAAAAGCGCGGCTCAACCGCTCATGAACCTCCCCCATTCTCAAAACATCATCTTGAGGAACCAGATTCAACGCTTTCTCGTATAACTCGACAGCTCCAACCCAATCATATTCTTTTTCCAATCGCTCAGCCTGATTCAGAATCTCCTCCAGACTCAACGCCTCCAATAAACCCACAAGCCACTAGAAAGCTAACGACAAGTCTCTGAAAAGCCTTTTCATGAATACACCCCAATTGCCACCTTCACTCTTTCAGCTTTGCAGAAGAGTTATGCAACATCAATCTTCCCAAAAGCATATCCAGAACAGCGCTACGCTAAAAGCGCGCCATATTGGAACATAGGGTCTTGTCCATGGAAACGTAACAGTTCCGTGTAACAATGCTGCAAAAATTGCCTTTTTCGGTTTTTTCAGAAAAAACAATAGAACTGATTTTGAGAGATTTTCTTGTAGATTCGTAATCTGCAGCGCGCGCATTTCAACTTGTTACAATTAGTGGACTTTCGATCATTCTTCAAAATCACTTGTGATATCTTTCATAAGCGCGCGCTTCTTATCTACGTCCTCGCCTTTGTCATCGGTGTGTGAACGTGT
>Ga0315280_10009940_pt1 | contig 12042 bp, 7 predicted proteins | sample YL17G06_40_MG_FD_203697 | JGI IMG/M metagenome (GOLD analysis project Ga0315280, IMG submission 203697) | Sediment microbial communities from Yellowstone Lake, YNP, Wyoming, USA - YL17G06_40 | ecosystem: Environmental > Aquatic > Freshwater > Lake > Sediment | place: USA: Wyoming | collected... | reverse complement strand
AAGCTCTTTCTCACATCATCCGAGAAAAAGTACTTGACCTTTGCTGCAAAACTAATCACCTTTGAACAGTTTGTTCGGTTTCTTACCGACTACCTGGCAGGTGATATCTACTACAAGGTTCACCGCGGAGGACACAATCTCGACCGCACCCGCGCGCAGATGAAACTGGTCCAATCGATTATCAAACAGGAAGAGGTTATGAATGAAGTGGTCGAAAGGGTTTTTGAGGAGAAAAAGGGTGACCGGACGTGAAAGATTGATGGCAACCTTGTGCAGCCAACCGGTTGAGCGACCTGCAGTCAATTTTTATGAAATAGGGGGATTCGATGTCGATCCATCCGACCCGGACCCGTTCAATGTATATAATGACCCATCCTGGCAACCGCTGCTTCAGCTGGCTGAGGAGCAGACCGACATTATTCGTATGCGCAGCCCTATCAAGTCGCGCTCCCACAACGTCGGGCTGCAGCCTAAGACGACCAGCCGCGAGGAATTCTTCACGGTCGAAGAATATACAGAAAAAGGGCGCCGTTTCACCCATACAACATTAGAGATTGCGGGTCGAACCATGACCTCGATGACACGCCGGGACGCGGAGATTGACACCATCTGGACGTTAGAGCACCTGCTTAAGAACTTAGATGATATAAGGGCCTATCTAAAGCTGCCCGATGAGGTCTTCATTGAAGACATTCACATAGACACTCTGCTCAAAGAAGATAAACAACTCGGCGAGCGGGGCGTAGTGATGGTAGACACGGAAGACCCGATTTGCGCTGCAGCGTCTCTTTTCAGCATGGAAGACTTTACCGTTATTGCTTTGACCGAGCAGAAGCTATTCAGGAGCTTGCTTGAAAAGCTCTCCCGCCATATATACGCCAGAACTGAAAAAACAGCGAAGGCATTTCCCTGTCATCTTTGGCGCATATACGGACCAGAATACGCTACTGAACCCTATCTGCCACCACATCTTTTCAAAGAATATGTCGTGCGCTATACTGGCCCGATGGTGGAGACCATCCAAAAGTACGGCGGCTTCGCACGAATTCATTGCCACGGCAGACTTCAAGCAGTTCTCGACTACATCGTAGAAATGAGAGCGGATGCTATCGACCCCCTTGAGCCACCTCCTCAGGGTGATGTGGAGCTCGAATATGTACGCAGCAAATATGGCAAGGACCTTGTTCTTTTTGGCAATATCGAGATTGCTGATATAGAAAATGCTGAGCTGAGGCAGTTCGAGAAAATTGTAGAAAAGACCCTAAGAGACGGAACCAGCGGCCAAGGTAAAGGTTTCGTCCTGATGCCATCATCGTCCCCAAATGGGCGGACAATCACACCCAAGGTGATGGCAAATTATGAAACGATGGTGCGGCTGACCACTAAATTCAACTTGTGAAAAAGTATGAACTTCGACCTTCTACGATATCAAGAGTGTTGTTCATACAAAAGTCTGCAAGACGAGAAACGACAGTGTGGTCACATTGGAGCATGTGAAATGTGACTGCCAATTTTGGAGGAAACCTTTTATGACCTCAAAAGAGCGTGTACATTTAGCGCTGCAACGAAAGCCTACGGACCGCGTTCCGATTTTTATGTGGTACCACCCTCAAACCACCAAAAGGCTGGGAAGACTGCTGGAAATTCCCGCTGAATATGTGCCTCTGGTTATGGGAGACGATATCCGCCAGACGTGGGTGAACAATAATTATGCAATGGAAGGGATTGTGCACGAGCATGATGGCGAGTCGCACGTGGATGACTGGGGAATAAAATGGACTCGCATCTGCGGCTTCAACCAAATCTCCAAATACGCCATGGCCGATGCCAGCGAAGAGCAGCTTTTACAATACAAGTTTCCATTTAGCCGCCTCGGTCAGCTTGTGGACCTGATGAAGCCGGTAATGGAATTTAAAGACGACTACTTCGTGGGCTGTGACGTCTCACCCTGCGTTTTTGAAATGTACTGGCGTTTGCGCGGCATGGAAAAGACATTGATGGAATTTGTACTCAATCCTACTCTGACACAAAGAATGCTAAAACGATGCGTCGAATTTTCTATAGAACAGTCGGAAGCAGCCTGTCAGCGATTTGACCTGGATTGGCTTTGGCTGGGTGACGATGCTGCCGGCCAGCAGTCTATGCTGATGAGCCCAGATACCTGGAGGCAAATGGTAAAGCCTTTCTTGAAGCAGAACGCTGATGTGGGTAAGAGACATGGTGTTTACGTGGCGTTTCATTCCTGCGGTGCTATACGGCCCATCATTGGGGACTTGATCGAAATTGGCATAGACGTATTGAACCCCATTCAGTGCAACTGTCCCGGTATGAACCCTCTGGAGTTGAAAAAGGAATTCGGCAAGGACCTCACTTTCATGGGCGGGGTTGACACGCAAGGGGTTTTACCTAATGGCACAGCCGATCAGGTACGCGAAGCGACAGCCGAATTGCTCGAAGGAATGATCAGCGATGGTGGAGGCTACATTTTTGCCGCTTCCCACGCCGTTCCTCCGGAAACCCCGGAGGACAACATCTTTGCCATGTACGATGAAGCGGGCATTACCAAAGAAGAGATTTTTGACAAGGCCGCCCATATCCGCAAATCTTTGCGGCTGTCTCAACTCGGTTAGATAGACAATGCCGAGTATGAAAAGTCCGATTAATAATCCGAAGGCACCAGACCATGAAAAAAAACAGCGCATTGAGAAAATCCCCCTGTGTCCCAGCTTGATTGAACGGTTGGCAAGTTTAAAGCTCCCCTGAGACCCTTGTATAACTGTTTTTGCTCTGTGAGCGGAAAGTCAGAAGTTAGAATTAAGAAAGACCCAGGACTCAAGACCACAGACGTAAGACACAAGACCTAAGACCACGATTCACGGGTCACGTGCGACGAGTCACGAGCCACAAGCCTCCTAAGGGGAAGGTTTCTGCTTAATTGCTTTATCCGCCGGAGGCGGATTAGTCTTCCTCTACGCCGGTAATTGTCGCATCAAGCCCCATAAGAACCGTTTTAACCGCCGGGTCGTTAGTTATATCATTTTTCCTTCGGCTGCCGACTTTATCTGCCGGACGTGCGGCGGATTTGGGCTGCTCTCGGACAGGTTCCGGCTGCTCGGGCTGACTGACAGCCGTCTCAAATCTCAATGTCACCGGCATTGAAAACTGCTCGCTTAGCAAGGACTGGATTTGTTCTAATCGGCCGGAACTTGCGCACATCTTTTTGTGCATCTGGCCCGAAGCGCTGAATTCGAGCGTCAAAACGCCGCCCTCAAATCGAGTGGGCTCAGCAGAGCTTAACAATCCTCCGGTACCGGGCCCAAGCCGGGCAGTAATAACCTTTAGAATGCCCTGCCAGTTGTCCTTTATTGACTGTATATCACTTACAGGAGGCAGTTTGGATTGTTCGCCGAATTGCGACTCGGCTGATTGCTCTACCGCCCTGACAGTCCGGCCCGGCCCGGCACTACCGGAAGCCGGCGATGACGGGTACTTGCCGGGTTCTGACGGATTATCAGCGACTACTTTTTTTTTAACGGGAGCCGACGGGCCGGTCCCCGATAAATTCGTTCGGGGACAGGCCTGCAATTCAGAAAGAAGCTGGTCAACATTAAGGAAATGCTCGCTCAAGGCAAACCTCAAAAGCGATGCTTCTAAAAGCGCCCTGGGCGTGTCACTATTTTTGATTGTCCATCGCAGTTTCTCAAGTGCAGTTATGTTGTAAATAAGCGCAGCAACATCAAACTTTTCGGCCAGCTCGCCGGCTCGTTTTCGCTGCTCGGCGGTCAAAATCAAAAGCTCGCTCTCAACCCCGGCGGATTTTACCACCATCAAGTCACGCATATACTCAATAAGCCAGTCAACAATCTGAACCTCACTTACACCGCTGTTGATTAAGTTCTCTGTTGCGGCAAGTGTTCCGGCCGCATTGCTACTGCCGATTTCGGCGATAAGATTCCAGATTTTTTCGCTGTTGGGACAGCCCAGAAACTCTTCGAGCAGCGAAACGCTCAGGAGTTCGGCGCCGGTACTTATCAATCTATCCAGAAGGCTCAGCGCATCTCTCATCGAGCCGTTTGCCATTTTCGCCAGCGGTAAAACCAGGTCCTCTTCGTATTTTATTTTTTCCTGTTTGAGTATGGACCTCAACTGCTCGACGATTTTGCTGGCGCTTATATTGTTAAAATCGAATCTCTGGCATCTCGATTGAATCGTCAGGATAACCTTGTTCGGCTCGGTAGTGGCAAAAATAAACTTGACATGACTGGGCGGCTCCTCAAGTGTTTTCAAGAGGGCGTTAAAAGCCGGCACTGTGAGCATGTGGACTTCGTCAATAATGTAAATCTTAAACCTTGAGCGTGCAGGCCTGTAGATGGCGTTCTGGCGCAGCTCACGAACCTGCTCAACGCCGTTGTTTGTTGCCCCGTCTATCTCGATGACGTCTATGTCTTCGCCGATATTTATTGCGACACAACTATCGCACTTACAGCAGGGCTGTGTAGTGGGGGCATCGACAGCGAGGCAGTTAAGCGACTTTGCCAGGATGCGTGCCATAGTGGTTTTTCCGACGCCGCGAGTGCCTGTAAAAAGGTAGGCGTGGGCGACCCTGCCTGTCTTTATGGCATTCTTGAGCGTCTGGGCGATAGGGTCCTGCCCGATGACATCATCAAACGTCTGCGACCTGTATTTTCGCGCCAAAACTGTATACATCTGAAAGGGTGGCCGGGTTTACCACGGCACAGCCAAGCACACGCTATGGCTGCTCGGTTCCCCGCCTGACCAGGTTCGCGGGCCCGGCTTGCATGGGACCCGGCCACAATAACTGATTATTTACTATTTACAATTGATTATTCAGCACATTACGACGTAGATAGCTTACCATACAAGGCAGCAATTTTCCACAAAAACATTTCCAACCGGCAATTTTTGCTGTAAAAAAGTTCTACAGCTCCCCTTCCACAGCAAAATTTGCCAGATAATCCTTGATTGAACCTACTATCAGTATTAAAATTCTTGTTTTTGCATCGTAGTATGTAGCGTCCAGAAAAGGCCGAATCAAAAGGAGCGAACAATGCACAATCGCATATCAGTATTGATAAGCCCGATTATTGCTCTCTTTCTATTACCGGCCTTTGTACCTCAACCGGTTTCTTACGCCGAACCCGCCGGACGTGAGGCGGGCAAGCCGCTGGCCAAAATCACCGTTGAAGCAGGAAACCACAGGCGTGTTGACACCATCGTATCCGTAGCCCTTGATGGAATATCAGAGCAGCTATTAGAAGAGGGAGCGCATTTAGTAGAGCTTATTCCTTCCAGAGTTCAGCCGATTGTCGCCCAGATTGAACCAGGTAACCCACCAAGATTGTGGTGGGTCCTTCCCGATGTTGCAGAAGCAGCAAGCAAACTGGTCTTTGAACTTCGCAAAGGAGCAGTCAAAACGCAGGGTATTCAATTGATAAAGAACGACTCGTTTCTGCAAATCCAGGCAGGTAACAATAAAATCCTCAGATACAACCACGCTGCCGTTCCGCCGCCAGAGGGGCAAAGTCCGCTTTTCACCCGCAGCGGTTTTATTCATCCGCTCTGGTCGCCGACGGGTGATGTGCTGACAAATATACACCCCGCAGACCATATCCATCACCTCGGTATCTGGATGCCCTGGACAAAAACGAAATTTGAAGATAAGGAAGTCGATTTCTGGAATCTGGGCGAAGGGCAGGGGACAGTGCGATTTGTAAAATTTCTATCGACGACAAGCGGCCCGGTTTATGGAGGATTTGAGGCAGAGCACGACCATGTTGCTCTGAAAACTTCCGCAGGTGAAAAGACAGTTTTGAAAGAGGTGTGGGACGTTAGGGTATATAACATAGGCGGGTCCAAGAAAGGCTACTGGCTTGTGGATTTTGTTTCAACGCAGAGGTGCGTTGCTGACAGTCCATTGAAACAAATGGAGTATCGCTACGGCGGGTTCGGCTTCAGAGGTGCTGCGCAGTGGCAAGATGATAATGGTACATATCTTACAAGTGAAGGTAAGACTCGCAAGGATGGTCACGGCACGCGGGCCCGCTGGTGCGATATGGGCGGGGCTATTGAGGGCAAGTGGGCGGGCGTTACGGTGATGAGCAATCCTCAAAACTTCCGGCATCCGGAGCCGATGCGTATCTGGGACAAGGGGCAGGTGTTTTTCAATTTTGCACCTTCGCAATTAGGCGACTGGATAATGGAACCGGCCAAGGACTACGTTTTCCGGTATCGGCTCTATGTGCACGAGGGGAAAGTTAATGTTGCCGATGCCGAACGCATCTGGAATGATTACGCCGAGCCACCAACCGTTACGCTGGAGCCGGTATCCAGGACCGACAGAATCGTTTTGTTCGACGGTAAGGATTTTTCACACTGGATGCACGAAGATGGAAAGCCTGTACAGTGGGAAATTGCCGATGGTGCGATGAAGGTTATTCCGAAGACAGGCAGCATCGTTACAAAGCGGAATTTCCAGGACTTCAAGCTGCATGTCGAATTCAAAATTCCACAGATGCCGCCGGATGTCAAAGGGCAGGGTCGCGGAAATAGCGGCGTTTATTTACAGCGACACTACGAAGTTCAGATTCTGGATTCATACAGTCTGGAACTGGCGAATAACGGCTGCGGGTCGCTGTATAAATTCAAAGCGCCGGACAAAAACGTCTGCAAACAGCCGGGCGAGTGGCAAACGTTTGACATCACCTTCCACGCCGCCCGATTCGAAGGCGAGGGCGAAAATCTCAAAAAGGTCGAAAACGCCCGTATCAGCGTCGTGCACAATGGCGTGCTGATTCACAATAATGTGGAGCTGCCAAATAAAACCGGCGCCGGACGCCCGGAAGGGCCGGAACCCGGCCCCATTTTGCTTCAGGAGCACGGCAACGAAGTATGGTTTCGCAATATATGGATTGTTCCCCTACGAAGAAATTTAAGATTGCGAACAGATTGCTGTGGGATATAATGAAAAACCATTAAAAACGGCTGTAAGGACGAGCGGTCCTTTTTGGGCGTAAGTTTTTTAGGAGAAAGTAGTTACGTTGTAATCGTGACAGGGATGGAGGAAATTGCAATAAAACTATACTCGCAAGCGTTTTTTCTTGTAGAGCAACGCATTTTACGGAAAGCGTCTAACATTTTTGATAAGGAGAATCACAAATGGCAAGACCTGTAACACTTTTCACCGGACAGTGGGCGGATTTACCGCTGAAAGTATTGGCTGAAAAGGCAGCAAGCTGGGGATATGATGGGCTGGAACTGGCCTGCTGGGGCGACCACTTCGAAGTGGATAAGGCCCTCGCAGACGATAAGTACTGCAAGGCCAAGCTTGACCTGCTGAAAAAGTACAAGCTTCAAGTGTTCGCAATCTCAACGCATCTTGTTGGCCAGGCCGTCTGCGACAGGATTGATGAACGGAACAAAGCGATATTGCCTCCGGACGTCTGGGGCGATGGTGACCCCGAAGGCGTCCACAAACGCGCAGCCCAGAAGGTCATCGACACAGCCAAAGCCGCTAAGAAGCTCGGCGTCAAGGTCGTCAACGGCTTTACCGGCAGCTCAATATGGCACCTGGTTTACTCATTCCCGCCGGTTTCATCTGATATGATTCAGGCAGGCTACAAGGACTTCGCTAAGCGATGGAAGCCCATCCTCGATGCCTTCCAGAGACTGGGCATCAAGTTCGCCCTTGAAGTCCACCCGACAGAGATCGCCTTCGACATTGCATCGGCCCAGCGTGCACTCCAGGCCGTCAAAAACCACAAGGCATTCGGCTTCAACTACGACCCCAGCCACCTCGGCTATCAGGGCGTGGATTACGTCAAGTTCATTCGCACTTTCCCGGACCGCATATTCCATACCCACATGAAAGATGTGTGGTGGGGACACGGCGACGGCACGGTGGGCGTCTTCGGCGGGCATACCGAGTTTGCCGACCCACGCCGCTACTGGGACTTCCGCTCGCTCGGACACGGTGACATTAACTTTGAGGAAATCATCGTAGCCCTCAATGACATTGGCTACCAGGGTCCGCTTTCGGTCGAGTGGGAAGACAGCCGGATGGACCGTGAGCATGGTGCAAAAGAGGCCTGCGAGTTTATCAAAAAGAAAGACTTTAAGCGCTCGCAGGTGGCCTTTGATAAGGCGTTTGAGGAGCAGAAGTAATTAAGTTCATAGTTCGTGGTTCATTGTTCGTAGTTTATAGTTCATTGTCGATGAACTACGAAGAGGGGACATATAGTTAGTGTTACTGGAAAAGGAGTATAAAGTGATGCAGAAGAAAGGCATCAACCGACGGCAGTTTTTCCAGACAGTCGGGGCGGCTGTCGGTGCAATAGGGTTTCCTTATATTGTTTCCTCGTCGGCTCTGGGGAAAGATAGGAGTGCTGCACCGAGCAACCGCATTACTATGGGCTGCATTGGCGTCGGCTGGCAGGGAACCAGCAACCTCGACTCATTTTTAGGAGAGAAGGACTGTCAAATCATTGCCGCCTGCGATGTGGATAAAGGTCATCTGCAAAATGCTGTCAATCGTGTCAACGACCACTACAAAAATAAAGACTGTGCCGCCTACAGTGATTTTCGCCAGCTTCTGGCACGCAGTGACATCGATGCGGTTTCAATTGGGATGCCGGACCACTGGCACTCAATCCCCGCTATAGAAGCGGCAAAATCCGGCAAGGACATCTTCGGCGAAAAACCTCTCTCCTACACCCTCAAAGAAGACCGTGCAATGTGTGATGCGGTCAAACGATACAGCCGGATATGGCAGACCGGCAGCTGGCAACGGTCACAGGCCAACTTTCGCTCCGCCTGCGAGCTGGTGATAAACGGCCGAATCGGCAAGGTGAACACCGTTGAGGTGGGATTGCCCGCAGGCCATACCGATTTCGGCGGCACAAAAGGTCAGGAAGGAATTTCTCCGCCGCCCGAAGGCTTCGACTACGATTTTTGGCTCGGGCCGGCCCCTTATGAGCCATACTGTCCTGCCCGCGTGCATAAAAACTGGCGATGGCACCTCGATTACGGCGGCGGACAGTTGATGGACTGGATAGGCCACCACGTTGACATCGCTCACTGGGGACTTGGATTTGACTACGCCGGCCCTTATGAAATCGAAGGCAGCGGCGAATACCCAAAGGATGGCTTATGGAACACCGCAACAAAATATCGCATTACAGCCAAATACCCCAACGGCATTACGATGATTATCGCCGGAGGGCACGGTGACATACGCAGCGGGACAAAGTGGATAGGTGAAAACGGCTGGGTCTGGGTGGACCGAGGTGGAATCGACGCAAACCCCAAAAAAGTGCTCGAGGAAAAACCAGGTCCCAACGAGATACATCTTTTCAATTCACCGGGGCATTGGCGTAACTTCCTTGACTGCATTAAAAGCCGCAACACCACTATTACCCCCTGTGAGGTTGCGCACCGCTCGGCAACACCCGGACACCTCGGCCAGATTGCAATGCTACTGGGCCGAAAGATACGCTTCAACCCCGACACAGAAGAAATCATCAACGACCCAACCGCAACAAGGATGCTCGGTAAAGCGATGCGCAGCCCGTGGCACCTATAGAATTGATTATTGATAATTGATTATTTTCTATTAAGGGCAGATATGAGAAGGTCTCCTATGAATGGGAAAGAACTTGGACGTCGGGAGTTTTTGAAAAAAGCAGCCGGGATTGCCGGCGGTGCTGTAGTATTTCCTTACATTGTCCCCTCATCGGTTCTGGGCCAAGCCACACCAAGTAATCGGATTACGCTGGGCTTTATCGGCACGGGCAAGCAAAACCAGCATCTGATACGCTCGTTTCTGAACTCACCCGGCACCCAGACCCTTGCCGTCTGCGACGTTGACAAACTAAAGCTCAAACGCGCCCAGGACACGGTGCAGGAACATTATTCAAAACCGAATAGCGCACCATACACAGGATGTGCTACTTATGGAGACTTTCGTGAGTTGCTTGCCCGAGATGATATTGACGCGGTGGTGATTGCCACGCCGGACCACTGGCACGCCATCACAGTCATCCAGGCAGCGCAGGCGGGCAAGGATATTTACTGCGAGAAGCCGCTCTCACAAACTATCGCCGAGGCAAGAGCTATGGTTAATGCAGTCAGGCGTTACGGGCGGATATTCCAGACCGGCAGCATGCAGCGCTCGGACGATAAATTCCGCTTTGCCTGCGAACTGGTTCGCAACGGTTATATCGGCGAGGTAAAAACGGTTACTGTCGGTGTCGGCGGTCCGCCCGAGGATAAACCCTTACCTGTAGAGCCGGTGCCGGATTATCTTGATTGGGATATGTGGGTCGGCCCTTCTCCGTGGAGGCCTTACAATTCCGACCTTTCACCTCACATAAGCTTTGACGGCTTCCCCAATTGGCGTTATCACAGCGACTTTGGCGGCGGCGGTATGACCGACTGGGGAGCACACCACTTCGACATCGCCCAGTGGGGACTGGGTATGGACGAAACCGGCCCTGTTGAAATCATCCCGCCCGACGGCAAGGATTATAAGGTGCTTACATATAAATACTCCAACGGCGTTATTATGACCCGCGATAATGCCAACGGAATTCTGTTCACCGGCACCAAAGGCAAGGTCGAGGTCAATCGCGGATACTTGAAAACCTGGCCTGATACCCTGCAAAGTCAGCAAATCGGCTCCAATGAGGTTCACCTTTATGACAGCAAGAACCATTATACTGACTGGCTTAATGCTATCCGGACGCGGACCAAACCCATTTGCGATATAGAAATTGGCTGTCGTTCGGTGTCCGTTTGTCACCTGGGTAATATCGCTTACCGGCTTGGCCGGCCGCTCAAATGGGACCCGCAGCGAGAAGTCTTTGTCAACGACAGCCACGCCAATCGTTTGCTTTCACGTGCTATGCGAAGTCCGTGGCACTTATGAATTGATTATTGGTAATTAAAGGGAGTTTTCTTATGAATGGGAAAGAAATTAAACGTCGGGAGTTTTTGAAAAAGGCAGCCGGGATTGCTGGTGGTGCAATAGTATTTCCTTACATTGTTCCGTCATCAGTTCTGGGTAAAGATGGTAACCCAGCTCCCAGCAATCGTATCGTGATGGGCTGTATCGGGATGGGCGGACAGGGCACCGGCAATATGCAGGGGTTCCTCGGCAGAAATGAAGTCCGGGTCGTAGCTGTCTGCGACGTGGATAAGAGGCAGCGGGATAAGGCCAAGAAAATAGTGGACGATAAATACGGCAATTCCGACTGCAAGGCCTACCTCGACTTCCGTGAAGTCATCGAGCGACAGGATATTGATGCGCTATCCCTGGCGACGCCGGACCATTGGCATTCCATCCCTGTTGTTATGGCGGCGAGGGCAGGCAAGGATATGTATGGGGAAAAGCCGCTTGCTCGCACCATCCGTGAAGGCCGTGCTATGGTCGATGCCGTCCATCGTTACGGCAGAATCTGGCAGACCGGCAGTTGGCAGCGTTCAGTTGCAGATTTCCACCGCGCCTGCGAGTTAGTTCGCAATGGGCGGATTGGCAAAGTGCATTTAGTTGAGGTCGGCCTGCCAACCGGACCCAGATCCGACAATAAGCCCGTCCAGCCAGTTCCAGAGGGATTTGATTGGGACTTCTGGCTGGGACCGGCACCGTGGGTGCCTTACAGAGGCGTCAGTCACTGGGACTGGCGATGGATTATGGATTACTCCGGCGGACAGCTTACCGACTGGGCAGGTCATCACATTGATATTGCCCACTGGGGCCTGGGTCTGGACCGCACCGGTCCTGTTGAGATTGAAGGGAGAGGTGTTTATCCAAAAGACGGTATTTTTGATGCCCCCACGGAGTACAAGTTCACCTGCAAATACGCCGACGGTCTGACAATGATTGTTGCCAATGACCCCCGGCAGCCCAAGGGGATGGGCGCCGTCTGGTATGGAGAAAAAGGCTGGGTACACGTGGACCGCGGCAGAATTGCGTCCGACCCTCCGGCCATTCTCAAGGAAGTCATCGGCCCCAACGAGATCAAGCTG
>Ga0315280_10009939_pt1 | contig 12042 bp, 16 predicted proteins | sample YL17G06_40_MG_FD_203697 | JGI IMG/M metagenome (GOLD analysis project Ga0315280, IMG submission 203697) | Sediment microbial communities from Yellowstone Lake, YNP, Wyoming, USA - YL17G06_40 | ecosystem: Environmental > Aquatic > Freshwater > Lake > Sediment | place: USA: Wyoming | collected... | reverse complement strand
TCTTTCACGGCCTTCACCAGATTGACCAACTCCACGCAACCTTGCTCCAGTTAAGGATAACAAAAAATCCTCCAACACGGCCGCCAAAAACAGTACAACAACCTCTCGATCAATCTACTTAACTCCGGCAATTCCTTCTACGAATGAATTCGCGGGTTTCCTTGCCACTTTTCAGCATGGAGCACCTTGGTTATCCCTATTCGAAAAGCCTCACCGTCTTGAAGTTGAATAGTGTCTGTACTAGTTGAGTAGTTCCGTCGTCTGTCTCTCTTGCTGGGCATCCCATTGTTGCGGTTCCACCCGCATCTATTCCATCATAGGCCAACGCATATAACCGATCACTTCTCATCCATCGATTGAGGATGTATGTTGGTTAGTCCGGCTCATCTGCCCCTGAAATTGACGTTGGACCTGCTCAAGCAAGTACGAGAGGCTTTGAATACAGAAGGCTGGGATAATGAGATTTGGTGGAACACTCCTGGAAAAAGTGTGTGTGTGACAACCTACTATCCAGCTAAGCCAAGCGATGACGCCACTGCACCTGAAGGCACCTTGCAGTTCACTCACGCAGGTACTTCCGGGCAGGGAAGGCTTCGTGTATTATGCCCAGTATGTGAGGTGCCGGTGTCAGAGTTGTTCGTGAACCGCCGGGTGGGTTTAGATAATTTTGTGTGCCGTGACTGCTATGATTTTCATATACGAAACCAGTGCAGAGACGCTCCTGCTAATCGCACAGAGAATCAAGCTTCAACCCCAACTTGAAAGGGAGCAAATTCTGCGAGACCGGCAAGGCATCAAATTCCCGAATCCAGCTGCATCGAGCATCTTTTCGTGGCACTCAGACGCTTGAACGCTTCCCCAACTTCTTCGGTGTCGTATCCCATCCTCTCCCAGAAGCCGACTGCGTCGGTATATGCGATATTCGTTGCCCAGATCCTGTCAAATCCATGTTCTGGTACATCATGCTCTATAGCCTGTAGAAATTCCCGTCCAAGCCTCTTCCCGCGATATTTTTCCTTGATTTCAAAAAGTTGAATGGTAGGTGCGCAGTCACTCATTTCTCCGTTATAGTAACTCAAAAGACACATCCCGACAAGTTCCGCTCCAATCTTGAGCTCATACACTGTCTGAAGCTCAGGCTCGTCGTGCTCTTCTGGACCGGTCATGTTGCCTGTGGACGTGATTATCACTGCATGAATGCGCTTGCAATCAAGGATGCGCGTTGTGTGGGTCAATTCTCCTAAGATGCAATTCTTCTCATTGTCGAAGAATGCACGAATGGCACGTCTATGTTTTAGATCATGGCACGTGACTATGGCCATGGCGTGGTCTAATAGTGTCCATAAATGTACTGTCACCTGACGGCCGACCCCGGCGCCTGTTCCCGCTTCGATAGAAACTAGCCCATCCTCTCCCCATTGTCGATATATAGTGTTGAAACCACATTGCTCGAGATGACTCTTGAGGTTATCAATGGAGAATGAAGCCGATCTATCGTCAGAGTACCGGATGATGAAGGTCATCACGTTCTTATCAGTCACGATTTCCCCTTTTGGCCAATGCAGCGACCAGTTGCTTAAATGTTCAGTTCTCACGAGTACCACCTGTGAACTAGAGTAGCGGTGCTTTCTGGAAATGGATCTTCAACGGTTTCGAACAACCTTTAGGATCAGCATTTTCCCTGACGTTTGAGATGAAACCGCCAAGCAGGCTTTCTCGAGTGGCTCGTCTATACCTAACGCCCACTACAATTCTTGGCTCAGTGTAAATGAAATGTTCGTCCTCACGGGTGACATGTCTCAAAGCGTCGGCCCGAATATTGTCCCAACTCGTGAAGGCCCCCACGCGACTAAGCGGCCTGAAAACGTTAATGGTAGGGTCCCAGTATCCTACCAGAAAACTATGTGCGCTTTTTGCTATTCCCAATATTACCAAATCCGCAGTCTTCATACGTTCTTTTGGAAATGTCGCTATCTTGTCTGCATACGGTGTTAGGATCTTCACCATGTTTTCGATTCCCGGCCAGTTCTCTATCTTGAGGAAATTGGCAATCTCGAGTTGGGTCAGGCTAGGCGTTGATGTTGGTTGAGTCATGTAGAGCACAGCGGCTGCGATACCTATCGCCTGTCGCGTTTGAATTGCGGCCTGCGCAGCGTGAACAAGTCGGTTACATCGTTCCGCCCACTTGTCGCGTTCAACTAGACTGAACTTCTCAGACAAGATCGCGGGCTCATACACAAACCAGAAGGTGAGCGCGTGTACTCTTCCACAGACATCAGTGCAGTCGCCTCTTACTCGCAAGCAAGATCGCATAGCATGCATCTGGCCTTCACCCATGTTCACGCACGCTAGATGCACAACTCCGAAAACAGAACCATCAAGAGGTTTGCCGCACTGGAGACATGGATATGCGGTACTAGGTTTCCTTGCGTACTGAAAAGAAGCAAGTTTCGAACGCACCGCAACAAGTCTATGCCGGATCTTCACAATTCTCTTCTGTAATGATCGCTTCTCTGCTTCTAACAGAGCCACCTCTGTCTCCAGCGCTCGTTCTTGAGCATCCAGCCGTTTAGCCTGTTTCTCTCTGCGTCTGCTCAGTGGCGCAACCTGCTTTTCCCATCGCGCCCATCTATCCCGCGCATTCACGAGATACCCAGCAGAAGATGATGTTTGAATTCTGCGCGCACGCATGTTTATTGAGCCTTCAACTGACATTTGAGACATCTCCCTGCTCAACTCGCTTGCAATCCAGCTTGCTTCTCAAGCCGCCCTAGTCTTTTGTCAACTTTCATCAGCAACTTCGTCAGATGACCTGTCAAGTCTAGCTTTGCTCCAAATGTCTTCTCAAGCGACCGCTTATTGATCCCTAGTTTGCCCTCTTGACTGAGCAGATACAAGTGACCAACCAACGCTGTTTCCGCAAGTTCGCTACGAGATGCTGCTAACCTCTTTGATACTGCTAGGTCCACGAGATCAACAATGGGTCTGCTGAGCATCAGAGGAACAGGAATCGTTCGTGCTCTCCTACTAAGACGGCTTAGGACATACTTTCTCGTCTCGATGTCACGTTCGGCGACTCCTTCCGACGCCAGCACCTTCAGGATATCCCAAAGCGTTGACTTGCTACCCCTACCCAATCTCCCGAATAACTCGTTGAATGACAGACCCTTGCACCCTGCCTCTGACAGCGTAGCAACAACTGCGCTTTGAGTAAGCTTCACTGGTCTGCCATGCCTAGCACGTGCCAGTTCACTGGAACCTGAGCTCGTCATTCCTCGCCCGTTCATTGAGAGACAACCCTTCTCACTCATTAGAACTGGTCAAGCCTTGTGTTGCCCTTGAATGCAACAGCGCACTTCATCCTTTTCAACAGCATTCAGAGCTTCTCTGATCTGCTCGAACTTGCGACCAGATGACGATAGCAGTGAAGGGATTACAGGCCCTATTGCGTTTCTGGCTGGCAACCGGTCAGCTATGAAGTGAGACATTGTTGACCATACATCCCAATGGTCCTCAGTGATTCCTCTGTACGCGTATCCTTTCTCTGTGAGGGAAAGCCTCGCCACCCCTCGTTCTGCAAATGGTATGTGAACGCTCCTAACGCATCCCATGTCATGAAGCACACGGATCCAGTAGTCCGCGCCTTCCTTAGTCTTCATCATTCTCCGAAATGCGTTCAGAGTCGGGTTGCATTTCTCAATGATCAGTAACAAATCATGAAGCGTACTGGTGAAGTCTAGATATTGCTGCGCCTTACGCATATGCGGCCTCTTTCGCCGTTTCATTCGTTGACGCCTCGTGTGCGCACCCGACTCGTAGAATGCCTGCTCGGAAGCGGTCTGACTCGACCTTTCACCTTTCACACCACAAGTGAAACGTGAAATGTTGGCTGCCCCGTTCAAGTTGATTCATGTCGCTTCACCTGGCTCAGCACATGTTGCACGCTCCATCGAGCGGCATCCTGCAGGATCCTCTCAACAGCAGGGTCATGATAGTCAGGGAGTCTTCTTGCAACTCGGCTCCACCTGCCTACTGTGGGTCGAAGCGTAGCAGAGATGCGTGGAGTACGGATCTTGAATTCACTTTCAACAATGTCGCCGTCGACGCGAATCTTCAGGCGTTTATCGAACGGTGAGAGCAATGATGGTTGAACATGTCCCCGCTGTTCTTGTTGGCGAGTCTTATTGTCCCACGTAAGGATTGCTGAGAGCGCTGGCAGTATGCGCCAGTAGTCTTCAATGTGTCCACGGATCACATAGCCTCTTTTCGTTATGCAAATGTGAGTGATGAGCACCCCGTTCCACTTTGACCTCTTCAGGGTGATGAGTTTCTTCTTCTGTAGGTGATGCACCAGTGTAGCTACGACCCTGGGCGGGAGTGCCAATGCTAGTTCTTCTATGGACGCACCGCTCACACTAGCAAAGACTAGAAAGTCATGTAGAGTTGCAATGTAGTCCAGACGCGCCTGCACTCGATTCATTTGAGGGTTGCCCTTCAAGAGCATCGCTGACAAGTCACTCTCCAACTCTACATGTCTTGCCGCTGATCGGCTAAAAAGAGAACGGAGAAGACTTTTCTTCATAGAGGATCACCCAAGGAGACCCGCACACGACTAGAATTCTGGACAGTGCTAATATGACTCCTGCCTCATGTTTGCAATGGATCCAGTCGCTTATACACAACATCCTCATACTCGATTCGCAATTGCTCTTTGCTTGCATCCTAGCTCAAAGCAAAACACTCTATTTCTTTGTGTTAGGGACAGCGCGTGTGTATAGTATTTTCTGTATGGCTTCAGCATCACTTGTTGCTGCTGGGTTGTAGATGCGAGCATCCTTGGGCAGACTGAGCCTATCAATTAGTCGCATGAAATCTCGGCGGCTCAGCGTTTTTCTCGGAATATGGAACCCATAGAGGTTTCTGAGCAATCCGATGAGTTGTGGGAGCTGTGCAGGGTTCCTAGCAGCTTCTCTTGGAGTGGCCCCGTTTAGGGCTGGAACTTTCAGGTTGGGCCAATCGTTCAGCATGTATGCAGCGTGCCCTTTGTTGACCGTTGACAGCATCTCCTCCTCTGTTGTAGACCAACCGCGCTTCTGGACGAGTTTCTGGATCATCTCATGACTCCGTTCGAACATGGCTTTGGCACCCTCATCATCGTCATCATCTCGCAGCGGGATTGAAGCAAATTCAGCATCAGGCACAAACTCGAAAGTCATGTCTCCATGCGTCGTCTTTTCGACTAGTTCGGAAATGTGGCCGCTGTCTACGCGGTGCTTTTGCCAGAGAAGTGTGCAGGGAAAAACGCTGACGATCTGCTTCAGCCTATCCATTCGACGCTGATTGAGTGCACCTATCAACAAATACTCGTCTGCAAAACTCACGGTGCCCAACCTGTACCCCTCGCGTTCATCATCCAAAACGGTGAAGTGCTTTCCGTTCCTAAGCTTCGCTTTGTAGTCGGTTATTATCACTCGAGGCGACGTGGGCGATTTCCTGAGCATTTCAGCGATAGGTGCCTCAGGATCATGCTCTTCCCAACTCACCCAGTATTTCTTCAGTTTATCAATCTGAGAAATCGTCCTTGCATAATCTGTAACCCTGAACAGCGCTAAGAATGGAATCATAAAACGCATATTTCATCCCATCTACTCTTGTAACTGATCGGCTAAAAGGACCGCGGCGGATTCTCTCCATGAACATAGTCAATATGGAGGGAACCTGTCAAGATGCGCCATCACTTGCCGCCATGAGGTGTTCTGATTTGTTTCCCATTTGAATGGGTTCAGCTCGGCTGGTAACTTCATCTAATCTACCCTCCAGCCATGTTTTCATCTTCTCGTCTGCGCCATCCGTGCCATCCTGTGAGCTCCTCTAATCGTTTCACATCAACGCCGGCGAAGGAGACTATTTCCCTAATGTAGCGCTTCGCCCGCGGATCTTTGAACGCATGTCGTAGGCAAGCAACATCGACGCGTACCGTTCTCTCATCTGTGAGTTCACCTAGTTGCTTTGTGATTTCACGAAGACTACACCCTCGCAGGTAGCAGAACAGTGTCCTCTGGAGCCTGAGCGTCACTATCTCACCAAGCAACATCTGAAACGACTTCCCTGCGTTTGGACAACATCTCCAAATCTTCCGTGCTACTTCCGGCACAACTGTCACAGAGACCACCAATCCTGGTCAGTCGAATTCAGCAGGGTCTATAGCAGGGTTCACCGTTTTTCTGCCGATGAGAAGCTCATCTTCACTGTCCCGCATGATTGTCTTGTTGACATCTTTTACATGAAATCCTATCTCAATTTTCCCGATGGTGATAATCAGAACGCTGTTCTCATCCATATGTAGCTTGCCGTTGACCTTAGCAATGATTCCTTCTTTCTGGCAAACGTTCACACCAAACAGGTCTCGCATCTTCTCAATCAGCTTCTCACAATTAGAGACGGCCTCATCCTCGTTTTTGCCTAGGAAAGACCCGTGGTATGAGAAACCATAAATGGTCTAGTGCAGGTTTTTAGCCGATCACTTGCAATGATTCGGATGTGGAACTGTTGAGAAAGTTCTGCTGTTACTGTGGTCGCCAGCTAGAAACCGATGCTCAATTCTGTGATAAATGTGGGAAGCGTTCCCCTCCTCTCGAAGTTTCATCAGGGCCAACACCGTCAGTTCAAGATGCGTCTGCATCTCAGCCAGCGTCAGCAAGCTTCATCCTAGAATCCACTGAGTCAGTGTCTTCCTCTCAGACGCCCAAACCCGCCGCGCCGACATCCACCAAGGCAACGCCTGCTACACGTGCTTCTCCGCCGTCCTACTACGTTGACATTCCCATCACTCGGCATCGTGTAGTGTTCTCGTATCTCAGCAGCCCTACGGCGCTAATCGCAGTAGTAGTTGCTCTTCTCGTTCTCGTTGGATCCTCCCTACCGCTCGCCACAATAGATGTTCAGGTTTGTGCGCTTTGGTGCACGGACCGGGGCACTATAGAAGTGACTCTTGCGTCATTGGTTTACAGTTTTCCGCTTTTCGCGGTCGTTCTCGTCGGAGCCACATTTACACTAATCGTCCCCACAGTCTCTCTGCTGGCTCGAAGTTTTGCGCGTGTGGTAAGAAGTCTATGCTACATGTTATTCGGAGCCTTCGCCATTATTGCCGTGGTAAGCTACGGACTTTTCTATGCACAATATACCCCGATGCCGAGCCCGTACACCGAAATTATTACATTTACTTACCATGCATCAGCGATCACCGTACATTACCCGTTCTACCTCATCCTGGTTGCCGAGTCGATCCTAATCATTGTGGGCGTATTGGAATGGTTACGGAGGCCAGCTCTACTTTTCAGAGCGTACACGGCCCCACCTCCGAAACCTCCGAAGCCGAAGCGTATGCCTGTTCCAGAAGTTGCGGCGCCTACAGTGTCGCAGCCTCTGCCACCTGAAGTCGTTGAGCCTGAGGTCTCAGTTCAACCTCCAGCACCCGTGGGAAGACCCCTCGGAGTTACATTGCTTGTGGCCTACTACATCATCTCAGCCATAGGTGCGATTGTCAGCTTGTCATTCACAGCTTGGATCATGGGCAGCTTCAGCGAACTGGCGACGATGGGTATCGCCACTCCTGAAGTCGGATCCCTCTGGGCTGCAGAAGGGTTAGGTTTGGTTGTGCCTGCGATTGTGGCGTACGGATTGCTGAAAGGCAAATCGTGGGCTCACACCGCTGTTCGCCTCCTATCGCTTCTCGCAATAGTAGGTGCGCTCCTTGGAGTGGGCATCAGCCTGGTAGTGGTGTTGCCTGTGCTTTCGCTCGCGGGCGCATACGGCGCCGTCATGAGCGGCATCGTTAGCATGGTCTACGCGGTCATCGCGTTTTCCTTCCTGCTGGGGGTCCTGTTACCTGCAGCCATCTACTGGTACATGAGCCGCCCACACGTCAAAGCCTACTTCGCAAGACGAGAATAGACGCACGCTCAAACGAACCCAGGGCACCCCGCATGAATGGTAGACCACAGTTTTAACTGCACATCAATGAGAAGGACCTATGCCACTTCCAATAATTGAAAGGCTCAAATCTTTTGCAGGCTTATGCACTGTCTGTGGGCAACCCACAAAGTTCACCATTGATGACAAGGGCTATTGCACGTGTAACCGATGCCACGCAATAGCCACATTCAGATGTGGAGTACCGTGACATTTTCCCACCGCTGAAGCATGTTGGATTTCCCACTCGCAGTTTTAAATCCTCTCTTTGAAAGGACCTGAAGTCAGCACCTTGTCGAGGGCCTAAAAAAACTTGACTCAAAACGAGTCCAGCGCCATTTCCTTGGAACAGTTTACAGAAGGATCACCACATCCCTCCTGCGATGTAACGGTACGTGCTGAAGATAACCTCAAATTCTTCAGAGACAAACTTACACAACTTGGATTCCACGTTGCATTTGAACTGATACCCGTTGACTTCATCCTATGGATAGGGAAAACTCCTATTGCCGCTGAACGAAAAAGCGGTGCAGATTTCCTTCGTTCCATTTCCAAAGGCGCCATCTTCGAACAGGCAAGAGCGATGCTGAATGTTACCTCAAGGGCATTCCTCATAATTGAAAACAGTTCACCAAAACAAAGCTTCGCAGTAATCACCAAATACTACAGCCACGTAAGCGATGCCAGCGTAATGGGAATACAGCAATGGCTTGGAGAAACAGGAGTCCACGTAATATCCTCATCAGGCCCTAACATGACACTTGCATGGCTCGTAACAAAGTTACGAGAAGCAAAAGAAGGCAAAAGGATCACCCAAATCTCTCTTCGGCCATCCGCCAGCAGAACACTCGAGCCAGCTGAACAAGCCGCATATGTCGCCGCAGGATTTCCAGAACTTGGAGCAGTAAACCTGCTAAAGATCCGATCAGTCACTGAAACATTACTGGAGTTCCTCGAGTGGGTCAATGGAAAACAAGAGATCCCAGTTCCGTCGACGAGAATACGTAATCTGAGAGAAAAATGGCAGGGCCTCCTTTTGGTACCGTGGCGAAAAGATTTAGAGAGGAATTAAGCAAGAAACCCCCTGAACTACAATCATCTATCAGAGCTCACACGGCTCACTTGGACAAGAATGAACGTCAGACGTTTTTACATGTCTACATGGGTGGGTAATCACGCGTGGCACCGCTTTTAGGGTATAGCAACAGAAGCCCTCGAGCACTCATGAGTGAACACACGCTTGATGACATAGATGGCATTGGACCTGAAACGAAAAAGAAGCTTGAAGGACTTGGCATCCAGACGGTTGAAGCCCTAGCATTTGTAACCAGCAATGAACTGGAAGCGGTTGGCATCGAGAAGGCGGGCCCAAAATTCATTGAAAAAGCCAGGGACTTTCTGAAAGTCAAAAGCTTCGTACCTGCGAGTGAGATTCTCAAGACTCACAGAAACATCAAAATGCTCAAGACAGGAAGCTCCGATCTAGATGACATTTGCAAAGGCGGATTAGAAACTCAGACCATCACTGAGTTCGTAGGACCTTATGGATGCGGCAAAAGCCAGATCGCTTTCACAGCTTTGGTGTTAGCTCAACTACCTGAAAACCAAGGCGGTCTAAACGGACGCACCCTCATCGTAGACACAGAACAAACTTTCAGGCCCAAGCGCATCTGGCAAATCGCGGAAGCACGAGGCTTAGATCCTCAAAAGACCATTGATGGAATCACATTAGCATCTGCTTACAACAGTGAACATCAAATGCTCATCGTAAATCATGCTGATAAGGTCATCAAAGAAAACGGAATCCGCCTCCTCGTAGTCGATTCACTTATGGCACACTTCCGCAGCGAATATCTAGGACGTGAAAATTTACCTGAACGACAAGGCAAACTCAACGAGCACCTGCACAAGATCCTTCGATTAGCCCGCGCCTTCAACCTAGCCGCAATAATCACGAACCAAGCCATAGCTACTCCTGAAGGAAGCTTCTATGGCCCTCAATGGGTACCCGCAGGCGGACACGTAGTAGCCCACGCATCAGGATTGAGAGTACTACTCAAGAAAGAACAACAAAACATACGAACCGCAACTATTGGCGACTCATCATGGATTGAGTATGGCTCACACTCATTCATGATCAGCCCACGTGGAATCGAAAACGTTAGTGAAGAAACAAAGAAGAAAGTCAAGGCTACTGCGGCACATTAGATACTGATTGGCAAAAAACACTCACCAACGCCAATCAGTCGAACCCAGCAAGTTCTATGCGTCAGGTGTCAAGGCTGAATGAACTCTTGGTGCAGCTGGATTCAAGACTCGCTCAATTCCTGATTCAACCTAAAGCGTAATGCGCGCCATGCAACGTGAACGGCAACGATTCGACGGACTGCGCACGATGGTGTAATGGATAAGCATGTAATCATATCTGCCTATCCTCACACGCTCGTTCAAGGTCAAACCGCTCAGTTTCTGTCTCAACAGTGCTAGAAGTTCGCAGGCCTTTCCGATCGATGGAGCGTTGTCGAGGTATTCCGCGTCTCTTGCAAGGATGAAGCTATACGCTCGTTGCCAAGGCAGACTGTCGATGCTCTTTTGAGTTAGGGGGCTCTCTTGTTTCATGAAAGGAGTTCATTAAGAGTGTTAAAAGGCCGTGAGTGCTCACATGACATTCCGCTTTGCGGATTGGTCCACTGAGACTCGGATTGACGGTCAAGTTTTCGAGAATGACGTTCCGATAGCTTTCTTCTTCGCAAACCGCGTGACTTCTTCTGTTGACCACGCTTCCCTGAATTGTAAGGAGAGATACCAAAACTAGGCTAGATCAGGAAGCCGGCGCTCTGGACGCTTCATCCGTAGCTTCGCTGTATCTTCAACATTTCTAACTATCCCTTCTGCCAGTGGGAAAAGGACTGGATGTTTAGTGTTCTCCAGCCGTTCCACCATTATCTTCGGATAGGCCTTCGTGATTGTGTCCACATTTTGTACGCCATACGTTACAAATCTCTTCGGGCGCTTTCGTGCAGTACCAATAGCATCTTTGATGGCTTCGAGAAGCTTGAGGGATGCGCTGTGAGCCAGTATCAATTCTGTTTCATTATCCATGACTGTGCAGAACGGCGCGGGCCTCTCGCTTGCAATGAGCATCCAAATATCTGAGATTCTCAATTCGTCGGCTGTCGAGATCGCATGCACCATCCTGTTTTTCAGGTCTTGCGCTGCCTGCTCCGCTATCGAGTACACCTCTTTTTCATCCAATAGGAGACTGAACTTTGTATCCATCGCATCGATGGGCGGATAAGATCAGCCTTTGCTTTGGGATTCAAACTGATTATCCCTTCTCTTTTATTTTTCTCATCGATCGGATAAAAACGTGGACATCCATCGCACATGCGACAGTGAGAAGGAGAGAACTCAAGAATGCGGGTGGTCTTAGAGCCCTCTCTGCCATCTTGGCATATTGGCGCAGAGGGCAGGACTTGAACCTGTGCGGATCCGGTCAACAGCCGGGTGCTCTACCGTGCTGAGCTACCCCTGCACTAGAATAGAATGTTGACGCTGGGGGCGGGATTTGAACCCACGCTCCCACAAGGGGAACCAGATCTCTGTGCCGCGTTTCGATTCCAGTATCGCCGAGTTTTTCGACGTTCAAGTTTCGCCGAGGCTTAGCAATCTCGCCGAGAATGTCTCACTGGCGCCTTGACCTGGCTAGGCTACCCCAGCATCATGTCGAGCAGTGTTGAAAAGCCGTTTTTCCAATATGGTCCTCACTGACTTGGCAGAAAGGACAGTAGCCGTGAGTTACCACCGACTGAAAGTCGGGTGGCTTCCTGCTTCCTCCACAGGACTTGCCGAGACACCAGAAATACTGTTGAAGTATTCTAGCATCTCGATAGAGGTCTTTGTGTCCACAGGCGTCGATTCCCTGCACACCACAGGTTGGATCCTCCCTACCTCTCGCCACAATAGACCTCCAGTATTGTGGGCTCTGGTGCGCTAACTGGGGCACAATAGAAGTAACTCTCACATCATTAGTTTACAGTTTTCCGCTTCTCGCGATCGTTCTCGTCGGAG
>Ga0315280_10009938_pt1 | contig 12043 bp, 10 predicted proteins | sample YL17G06_40_MG_FD_203697 | JGI IMG/M metagenome (GOLD analysis project Ga0315280, IMG submission 203697) | Sediment microbial communities from Yellowstone Lake, YNP, Wyoming, USA - YL17G06_40 | ecosystem: Environmental > Aquatic > Freshwater > Lake > Sediment | place: USA: Wyoming | collected... | reverse complement strand
GCAGGCCGATCGTCGGATCGGCTTTCTGGCGGCCGGTGATGAAGCCCTGAAGAGGGAGCCGGCACTGGCCCTGAGTAGCGGTGCGCACCATGTCGATGACGGCCCCTTGCAGCGCATTATCCTCCAACATAATGATCTGGGGACGGTAGCGGTCATAGAGCGCCAGGAGTACGCCCGGCAGGGCCGCGGGATCGGAGAGCACCTGGATGTCGACCGGCACTCGCAGGTTCTCCCAGCTCACCCCGAGAGTGACCACCACCGTGCCGGCGCGGCCCGCGGCGCTGAAGTCCACCCCGCACACGTACCGCCAGCCCTCCTCTACCAGATGGCGGGGTGCGATGCCATAGCTGAGGCAGTGCGCGAAGCTGGGGAAAGTGCGTTCGCCTTCGATATAGGCCACCTGACGGAAGCCACGATCGAAGGCGCGGGAGCCCAGCTCCGCCGCCTTCGCCTTCAAGGCAGCGCTATGCCAGTGCTGATCCCACAGTGGGAGGGGTGAAAGTGGGTAGGTTAGTAGCCTGAACAATGCCATCGTAATCCTCCGAAATCGCTTGCGCCAGTACCCCGAAACTCGGATTCTGGGCGAGCACATGGGTGAGATCCTCTTCGTGCCACACCGTGGCAATATAGATGCACTGGCCGGTCGGCTCCAGCCGGCTCAGCCAGACATTATGGAAGGTTCCGATGACGGCCTGGCGGCGGCTCGGCTCCAGGACTCCGGTGCGCAAATCATGCGGGTCGTCCACGATCAGCAGGTCGGTGCGGCCTCCAATGCCGCTGCTCAGGATTCCCTTCGCCTCCACGCTGGCGTCAGGAAGAGGAGCCGAGCGGATCACATCCAGTCGCTGCTGGGCCCACGAACCTGCCGGGTCAGGACGGATGTCTGGGAAGACCGCCTGGAAGTCAGGGTCACCCTCGATGTAGCGCGCCAAGGTCTGTACCCGGTCAGTTGCCAGCCGGTCGTCGCAGCACACCAGCTTGATACGGAGGTTGGGATTGCGGCTCAGCTCCCACAGCGCCCGGCCCAGCACCTGAATGGTCTTCCCATGACCCCAGGGGGCGATGATCATGGCGTGCTTGCATTGCTGGCGACAGTGGTCGATGAACCTCTGCCAGGACCGGTGGATGGGCGCCTGCATCAACGGCCGGCCCGTCTGGTCCTTCATCACCCGCTCGATGAAGATATTGACATCGCGGCGGGCCAAAGTGGTAAGGATGCGCTGCTCTGTTCTTGCGTGGATCGAATCAGTCACCATCTACCTCCTCCTTCCCCGCCCGTTCGCGCACCAGTCGCAACATGTCCCACAGTTGCTGGTCGGAGAGCGCGTCCAACTGGGCATCGCCCGGTGCCGGCGCGTCACTCCGCGGGCTGCGCGCCCGGTTCCGCAGAATCTCTTCGGCCAACTTGTACATTGACATGGCATCTCGTGGCGTCAGCTCACCATCGAGCACCAACTCCCCGGTGGCTTCGTCGCGGCGCACCAGCCGGCCGAGTCTCCCCATCGCCACCTTTTGTAACCATTCCGCGTCGCGCAGCTGGCGCTCCTGGAGTGCCTGTTGGGTGCGGCGTGCCTGCTCCTCGGCTTCCCTCATGAGAGCGATATCGCGCTGGTAGGCGCGGGCGCGCCACTGGTACCGGGATGACCACTTCCGAGTTTGCGAGACGCTCTTGCCCTCGGCCTCGGCCGTGAGCAGAAGGCGGCGCGGCGGCGGTTGCGCAAGGAAGTGGGAGAATCCCTGGAAAGCCTGCGGGGATTCGTCTGGACGTTGCTCCCAGGGACGGGCGCCTGCTGCTTCTGCTGGGGCGCTCATGGGGCACCCCCCATGAGATTGGAGATGGCCCGCGCGCCCGCTTCCTTCGCCTGCTCCATGGAGACGCCGGCAGGGAGTTTCGCCGCGATCTCGCCGTTCACCCCGCCGCGTGGGCGTCTGCGGCGCGTGCGCTCAATCCACTGCTCGCGCCGCACGCCGAGGTCACGGTTGCCAAGCAAGAAGTAGACAGCGGTGGGAGCGGTGCGGCAGCCGGATAGGAGGCTACTCGCGGCGGCCTCGGCGCACCCGAGGTCCTTCGCGATGTGGGCGAGGGTGAGGCCCAGCGCCTCGCTGGTATCTTCGAGAGGTGAAACCTGCGATGCGGCCAGAAACAGCAAAGCGGCACCGTCCATACATCAGACGGGCCGCTGTTCGGGACCCCGCGGCACTTCCAGGTTCCCCCCGGCGATTACACTGTGCGCCGCGCCGTCCGCGCACAGGACCTATGATGGAACATACCACATCCGACAAATCACTGTCAACAGATCACCGCGCCCTTTTTCGGCGCGCCTTTCGCCGGCGCCACGCGGCCCGCCGGGGGATCATCATGATCTCCAGCAGACCCGCGTATCCGCGGGGCCAATCGGCACTGCGGCGCGGAAGGTAGCTGTCTGCGGGATTAGGTCGCGCGTACGCGGCCAATACCTGCTGCGCCTCCTCGATCAGCGCATCCGGTTGCTCCCCGGTCCCATCCCAGATTACATTCCCGATCCCGTACCACGCGGCGCCGGGGTCGGTTACCTGAATCAGAAAGCCGGCGGGCGGCCTATCGGCCGGCGAATCGCCGTGGGCGATCACTCGGCATATCTCTAGGCGCGCCTGCAGCCTGCAGCGCACGCCGTTCACCTCCAGGCGCGGCCTGTCGATTTCCCAGTCCTCACCCCACGCGGGCGGGTCCTGCCCACTGGAGTTGATGTATTGGACACGCAGCTCCAGCCCTGGGCTCGCCCCGGTGCTCATCCTGCCCTCACGACCCTGAGCGGGATCGCCAGGGCGGCAAAGATCCTCAAGAGCATCAGGTAGGCACAACATCCTCCTGCCAACTTCAGCCCGCCCTTCATCAGATCGGCGCTGGCGCTGCTCAGCTTCTCGAATGTTGACCTATCCGCCATGCCGATCTCTCCTGGAGACCCAGTAGCAGGGGACTGCCCGCCGCTGCCCATTCTAGCCAGCAAGCGTTTCGCGTCAAGTTGTTTCTCTCTGCGCCCGGGCTGCACCGACGCCGAGACCAGCGGCAGGCACAAGGATCGAGCCTATCGACAGCTCTCACGAAACACGGAGCGACCTCGTGCTCCTCCGGCCACCGGCCGGCCAAGCATCAATGCTACGGCATCCCCCAGACATTGAAGCCCCACGAGACATCAGCCGTCTGGCCCAGCCCTGCGGTCACATGATTCCATTCCCGGGCCTTCGGGTGATCCCGCAGAGATCCATGCGAGCAGCGAGCTGACAATGTGGCCACCGTGTAGACCCCGGGCGGAACACCGTCGAGGGCGAAGTTTCCATTCCCATCAGCCGAACACTGCCTGAGGGACTCGATGATCTTGGAAATCAGACCGGGAGTGCCGGCCACTGTAACCTTCTCGATATCTATCTGCTGGTTCAAGGAGCGATCAGGTCCGGCCCGGAGTGTCAGGTTGGGCGGTCCCTCTCGCGTAGCACCGACTCAGCTGGGAGGGAAACCGCCCAGAAGCGCACGCATAGGATCTCTGGGGTGCACGGGGGCTAGGCGAGCGCGTGGTATCATGTCGCGGGGCAAGCCAGGCCAGTCGCGCTGCCATGCCCCGACACAGTGGGGAAGGACGTGGTAAGAGATGAGGACGAGCATGTGCCTGGGGGCGGTGCTGGTGGTGTGGCTGTCGGCGGCTGGCTTTGCCGTCGGGGAAGGCATGCCCGAGCGTGATAGCAGCCGTGGGAGGGCGAGACCAGTGCGGGTCGAGGCGAAGCAGGTGGGAGAGCAGTGGATACTGAGCAATGACCGGCTCAGGGTCTCGGTGGAGGCGGGGGCGGGCGCGCTGAGCGTGTTGGACAAGGGGAGCGGGCATCTGTGGGAGCAGGCGCCGAAGACCGCGGAGGGCGGGGAGGGGCGGTTCCGCAAGGTGCGCCCGACCGAGCGTGGCATCGAGTTCGAGGCCGACTATGGATCGGGGGAGCATACGTCGGTCGCGCTGCGCGTGTCGCTCGCGCTCGATGGACCGGACATGACGGTGGAGGCCGATACTGCGGATCGCACGGCGCGGATCGAGTATGTGCCATTCCTGGCGGCGTTGGTGCTGGATGATACATCCGGCGCGGTGGTCGTGCCCACCGACGGCAACGGACACCTGTATCCGCTCGAGCGTGGCCAGGTGCCGGCCGACTGGTGGGCCGTCGGCGACATGGATATGCCGTGGATCGGGGTGTGCGATCTCGAGAAGGGCTTCGGGTACATGATCATCGCAGATACGTCGGATGACGCGGCTTTCTGGTTGGAAGCGTGGCAGGCCGGCGGACGAGAGGTGTGGGCGCCGCGAGTAGCGTGGCAGTCGTCAATGGGGGAGTTCCGATACCCGCGCCGGCTGACCTACCATTTCTCTTCGCGGGGTGGCTATGTGGCGCTGGCGAAGCGCTACCGGCGGTACGCGAGTGAGCACGGGCTATTGCTGACGCTGGCGGAGAAGCGGAGGAGGAACCCCAACGTGGCACGGCTGTACGGCGCGCCGGATATCTGGGGCGACGCGAGCATCGGGTTCGCCCGCGCGGCGAAGGCGGCCGGCGTGGCGAAGATGCTCCTGCACGGTTCGTCCCCGAGCGGGGAGATGAAGAAGATCAATGACTTCGGGTACTTGACGAGCTGCTATGACAACTACACCGACGTTCTGCCGGTGGAGCCGGGCAAAGGGATCGACGGCTCGCATGAGGTGCTGCCGGACCGCGCGGTGCTCCAGTCAGATGGGGAGCGGATGAAGGCGTGGCTGACAATGGAGGGGCAGCAGTTCATGAAACGGTGCCCGACGTTCTGGGTGCCCACCGCGAGGGTGGTAGTCCCGCAGGCGCTGGCGGCCAGCCCCTATCTGGGCCGGTTCGTGGACGTGACTACGGCCGAGGGCCTCTACGAGTGTTACGACCCGAAGCACCCGCTGACACGGGGTGAGAAGCGCCAGTGCGGGGTTGACCTGCTGGCGTATGTGAGTTCTCTGGGTCTGGTGGTGGGCGGTGAGCACGGGAAGTGGTGGGGGGTGCCGCAGCTGGACTACGTGGAGGGGATGATGAGCGGGGGCTCAACTTCATGGCCGGCGGGATACCTGATCCGGCCGAAGAGCAAGGACCAGAAGTTCAAGGCGCCCGACGGTTGGGAGTACCCGAGTTGGGACCAGTACGAGCAGTGGGGCATCGGGCACGAACGGCGGGTACCCCTATGGGAACTGGTGTTCCACGACTGCGTGGTGACGACGTGGTACTGGGGTGACTCAAGCGACTTCCTGCTGGAGGCGGCGCCTGAGGTGACGGCCAAGAAGAACGCATTCAACATCCTCTATGGCACGATCCCGATGATGTGGTCGGACCGCGAGGAGTCGTGGGTGCAGAATCGCAAGGGGTTCCTGCGGAGCTATCGGAACACGTGCAAGCTGCACGAGGCGGTGGCGGAGGCGGAAATGGTGAGTCACGAGTTTGTGACGGCCGACCGGGCGGTGCAGCGCACCAGGTTCTCGGATGGCACCGAGGTGGTGGTGAACTTCGGCGAGAAGCCGCGCGAAGTCGAGGTCGGCGGCAGGAAGCGCATGTTGCCGCAGAACGGGTTTGCGATCAAGGGCCCCCGGATCGACCAGTCGCGGTCGCTGGAGGATGGGAAGGTAGTCACGCGGATCAAAGCGGCGGGATATGAGTTCAAGGAGGGGGAGTGAGCGGAAGGCGACCGGTCTGGTGCATTCGGGTATCGATCCATTATCTCTGTCAGTCCGCAGTTGTGAAGCGGAACACCTGACTCCATTCGCCGATGGTACCCTCGCTGTCCCGCGCCCGCACCTTCCAGTAGTACGTCGTGCCCGGGTTGAGGAAGCTCTCGGGCACCTTCCACTCTCTTGTCGCCGAGCCCACGTTCTGGTGCAGCGTGGGGGAGAGCGGCCAGCGGCAATCCGGCCGGAGGCTCACCATCACCTGGTAGTCAACGACCTGGGCCGAAGCGCCAGCCTTCGAGACCGCCCGCCACTTCAGCACCGGCGTCAGGCTGACTGCAGGATCGCCGTCGTGAGGCGCTATCGCCGCCGTTACTGTCCTCGGAGGTCGGGAGCCGACGGCCTCCCGCCAACGGTGCGTGATGCGTACCCTGGCCCCCTCAGGGGACTCGTGCCGCAAACGAAGCACGTTCCTGCCGAGCGCCAGCGCGGGGAGGCTGTGTGGGGAGACCTGAAGGTCGGTCACCACTCGGAATGCATCCAGGCCGGCCTGTGTGGGTGGGGTAGCTCCTGCGTTCCCGCGAATGGTGAAACCGAGATGGTACTGGTAGACGCCGCCTCTTTCCGGAAGCCTGCGGTCGAGGTCCAGACTGACCGTCTCCGCGCCCCTGCCCCAGCGAAACACATGCAAGTCTCCGGTCTCGAACCCCGCCGGTCCGAAGCCAACAGATGCCAGGTCAAGCTCGGAGTCGCCTTCCTTCACCAGCGTGCAGGTTACTCGTGCGCCCAGGATCGGGTACGGACTGGCGATCGGGAGGGTGAGCCAGGAGGGACGCGTGTAGAGCGAGTCCTGGAGATCGGCCACATGCACCGCGGGCCCACGGCCGTCCTCCGCGCGAGTGGCGATGTTGCCGTGGGCGGGCGACTCCACGTAAGGCCTCAGGTCGATCCGCTGCAGATCGGGCTCCCAGATCAACTGGCCGTTGGCGTATCGCTGCGGCACCTCCGCCCTCCAACTGCGGCCCTCGAACTCACCCAACTCGGGCCTCCACCACCGGATCAGCTTCTCCCCCGGTTTCAGCGTCATCGCCATGGTATAGGGCTGCGCGATCTCGGCGTCGTAGCAATGGTCCTCGAAATTGTCCTTGTAGGTGGTGAGATACCTGACGAATTCCCGGTTGCGCTCGGGAGGATCGGGTTGGCGCACCCACCGATCGTGCGAGTGCAGTGTCCGCTCGATCAGCCGCTTGTCCCTCTCGACCGTGGCCAGACTCGCGAGCGTGCGATTGTCACGATCCAGGTAGAACGACTTGCAGTTCCCATCGAACAGGTGCCAGGCGCTGTCGTAGAAGACCTCGCTGACGGTGTGGCCCCACAGCTCCTGCACCCGCGCCTCCAGGCCGGCCGCCGTCCACAGGCACTTCAGCCACGCGGCTGTATGACCGCAGATCCCGTAGCCATAGCCGTTCAAAGCACGGACAGGGTGGATGGAAGAGCGGTCATCTGGAGATCGCTGGAAGCGCTTGTACAGCACCCACGACCACATGGCAAAGGCCTTCTCCTCGTCGGTGTCGCAGTCCCGCGTCGCCTCTGCCACGATCGCGTCCGCGTCGTACCAGTCGCAGAGCCCGTTCACGCTTAGGCGCGGGTTCCCTACTGGAACCTCCCCGATGTTATCGAGGATGATCTCCAGATTCTCCGGATCGCGGCTGCCCTCGACCTCGACCGTGTACTCGGCATCCGGCCCATCAATGAGGACCGAGAACTCCCTGATCCCGTCACCACAGTGTGCCATTTCCCTTATCCTCCCGACCCAGATCGCGGTACCCCGCCGACGGCGCACAGCCTCTCATAGCCCTCAGCCAGCCCGCGGTAGAGCGAGGGACGCCGCTCGAGTCGCCAGATGTTCCTCAGGATGCAGCACGACCTTGGCAGTCCGGCCGCCTGCAAACGCGCGATACGCCTCCTCCGCGTCTGCAAAGGCAAAAGTGTGAGTGACGAGCTCCTGCGCCGGCAGGCCGGCTGCCACCGCCTCCAACAGCTCCGGCCACTCCGCCCGATGATAATGCCAGCTGCCCAGGATCGATTTGTCGCCCACACCGATCATCGGGTAGCTATTGAGCGCCCACTGATGCAGTCCTGCCAGCACCAGTACGCTGCCTCCGGGGGCGAGACAGCGCAATGCCAGCGCGGCCGCGCGGTGGTCGCTGGTGCAGAGCACGACCTTCCCCACCCCCGCCGAGCGCATCTCGGCCGCGAACGCCTCCGCGCCCTCCGGGTTGTCATTCACCAGCGTACGCACGGCGCCGAAGGTCTCTGCCTTCGCCAGGCGGTAGCGAGCAATGTCGATGGCGGCGGGCGCGGCGCCAAGATGCTTGAGGACCATCACCGTGGCCAGCCCTATCGGACCCGCGCCCATCACCGGCACGAGATCGCCCGGCCCAATCTGCAGCCTCTTCAGTCCGTGCCAGGCCACACCGATGCCGCATCCGCCAACCGCGATGGCGGTTTCGAGGGTCATGTCATCGGGAACCGGCAGGCAGTACCGCCAGAAGACGGCGATCTTCTCCGCGTGGCCGAAGGGCTTCCAGGGCCGCCCCCGGGTGGCGATGTCGGGGCAGTAGTTCTCGTGGCCCTGCTGGCAGGAGGGGCACTCGCCGCAGCCGGGAATCGCCAGCAGCACCACCCGGTCGCCGGCCTGCAGCCGGCCCTCGGCGTCGGGCTCTTCCACGATGCCGGCCGCTTCGTGCCCGGTGATAGCCTCCTCCGAGCCCGAGTGGTAGTGCGGCATCTCGCTTCCGCAGACGCCGCAGGCGGCGACGCGGACGAGTGCCTCATCCGCCCCCTTGGTCGGCTCGGGGATCTCCCGGGCACGAACACGATGCTGTCCGGCCGAGAACAACGCTCTCATCGAACCGTCCTCACCGCGAGCCGTGGCGCGGCTGGCACGAACACCAGGACCTGAGATCCCCCGGGTATTGGTCACTTCGCCCTATGGCGGCGCCAACCCTTGGCCGGGAAACGGTCTGTGGCGGCCAACCGACGCTGAAACTGCCCTGGGCCGTCCCGTTGGAAGCAGCTGGCGCTGGGATGACGCGGCCTCTTGCCGGCATGAGACCGCGGTCCGGGCACCTCGATGGCGGAATACTCTCAGGAGGCGTGCGCGCGCTATGCGCTGCCGGACGCGAGGAAGAGGCCCGGGCACCCCCGCCTCCAGCTACCCCCTCAAGGTCGAAGTCACGGCCCGGGGTTTCGTCGCCCATGGGCTCGCACGCAGCCCGGATCGACGCGGCCGCGCGAAGTGCACACGGGCATTCTCGTGAGCTGGTAGAATGCGTGTGTGCTGAAGACCCTCGCTCGCGTGGTGGCCGCTCGACAAAGGGCCCCGGCAACGAGGGCGGCCAAACATCAGGAAACGAGGATGGCTGGAATGTCCGAGCGTGAACTCATGGTTGACCCCAAGACAACAGCTCTCGTGCTGATCGATCTCCAGAGGGGGATCACGGGCCGCTCCGTGGCCCCGCATTCGGCCCAAGAGGTGGTGGCCAATTGTGCCCGTCTGGCCGACCGCTTCCGCGCGCTGGGCGCCCCGGTCGTGCTAGTACGCGTTTCGTTCGCACAAGATGGACGCGACCGGCTCGCCCCGCCAGTGGATGCGCCGATGCAAGGCCTTGCAACTCCCATGCCCGGCTGGGATGAACTGGTGCCGGAGATCGGCCCGCGGGAGGGCGATCTGGTTGTGATCAAGCGGCAATGGGGCGCGTTCTACGGAACTGATCTGGATCTGCAACTGCGCCGCCGGAGCGTGAACACCATTATCATGGGTGGGATTGCGACGAACATGGGGGTCGAATCGACCGCGAGGGATGCCTACGAACGAGGGTATGCACAGATCCTGGTCGAGGATGCCATGGCCAGCCTCAGCGCAGAGGCACATGCCTTCGCGGTCACTACCATCTTCCCACGCCTGGCTCGTGTTCGTTCCACGGACCAAGTGCTGGCAGCCCTCGGCAGCATCAGCTGACCGCATCCCAGCCTCAGCCTACGATGGACCAGCAGGCCAGTGGAGCTACGAGAAGCTGTCCCAAGTCCTGGACGGTGCGGCTGAGATCATCCTGAACCGGTGGCGGTAGTCGACGCCGCACGTACGCGACGCGGCAGAGACTGGTGCGGTCAGCCCCGCGTACGACCGGCATCTAGCTCCGCGACCTCTCACACTGGGCCGTCTTGGCGCCTGCCCTGCCCTCCCCCGTGCTGGCCGGCAGGTACAGACACTCGCAAGCCGTATGAGGAGCCATGGGCCCGCGGTGGGCCGCGAGGAGGCAGTATGAGTCCGACGCAGACCGTGCTGTTCGCCCTGATACTGGCCGCTTTGGCGGCCGGAGCGCACACAGACCAGACGGCCAAGCCGTCGCGGCCGGAGAAGGAGCGCGCGATGACGCAGGCGGCGAAGTACGACCCGTCGTTCTGGATCTTCGGCGGTGTGGAGCCCGAACGTATGAAGCTGATGCACGACCTGGGCTTCATGGGCGTCACCTACTGGGCCGCTGACCGGGACAGCGAGGGCATCCGGTACTTCTTTGGTTCCCCCGCTCTCCGGCGCTACGAGTGGGCCAAGGAAGAGCGGCCGAACCTGACTCAGTATGCCGCGCAGGCGCACGCGAACGGACTCAAGGTGATGGTGAACATGGAGGGCGTGAACCCCTACCACTGGAAGGCCGGGCGGGTGAAGTGGACCCCCGAACTGATCGGGGAGGTGATGACCGACCTGCATCGCGACGGCGCGGATCGCTGGTTCACCGAATGTGTCGCGGGATGGCCGTCGCTGTTCTTCGCGCTGGCCGATACGGGGCGCCGGATCGGGATGGAGTACCAGGAGGGCGATGACCCCTCCTACGTCTACTACTCCGACGATGAGACCGGCCAGCGCGGCTTCGTCGACGTCTACCGTCGCGGCCACATGCTGAGTATGTACCACTATCAATGCCGGCGCGATGAGCTCGGCAAGTCGGCCAGCCTCGCGCAGGAAGGCTCCCTCGCCTACGCCTTCGCCCGCGGCTGGGGCCTGCCGACCGTCATGGTCTACACCGTCGGCCACGACTGGGGAGAGCTGCCGGAGTACTGGGAGGGCATCTTCAAGCCGAGCGTCGCTATTCGCGCGCTGCAGTTCCGGGTGGACGACGTCATGCCCATCGGTCTGACCGAGGAGAAAGCCCGGCGGATGGACGTTCCGGGCCTCAAGCGCTGGGTGTCGGGTCTGATGGCGCGCAACGCGCAGGAGCACCGGCCCGTGTTGAACGTGGTGGCCCACCTGCGCCGGGGAGACCGCGCGCACTGGCACGACCTCGCCGCCTCCGGTGATGCCATCACCTCCGGAGTCTTCCACGCCGGCTGGGACGTGGTGGCCAGCACGGAGCCGCGATCCGATGCGGACGGATACTACATCTATACCGCAGGGCATGACGACGCGGGGACGCTCGATCTGACGCCGGAGATGGCCGCGCTATTCGCAGGAGAGAAGCCGGTGTTCCTGCAGGTAGGATTCGATCTCCCAGGTGGCGACAACCTCACCCCCAACTGGCGCGCCGCTTTGGCAGCCTGCGGCGTCGACCCCGACGGGGCCTTCACTCCCGGCGACATGCCCGCGCAGGGCACATACCGCGGCATGCCCTTCCGGTACACCGGCGTGTTCACCGCCTATGAAGTGCGGGAACGCCCGCGCGGGACGCTGATCCCGCGAGCCGCGGTCACGGGCACGGTGACAGCGGAGGGCGAGGGCGTTCCGCTCATCGTGAGCCGAGGCAGCAAGCACCTCATCCCCGCGAACTGCATTCGCTGGCAGATGATGGGGCCCATCAGCGACTTGCTGGCTGGCTGCGGCGTGCGCGCCTCCTCGGACGTGTGGGGTATCACGGGGGAGAAGGTGACGGTGCTGCTTGCCACCCACGACACCGATCTCGACCTGGTCATCCCGAAGCTCGCCAGGGGAGCCAAGATCGCGGTGACGCAGTGGGACAAGCACCATCAGATCACCCATCACGAGACCGTTACCTACACCGGTGCGTATCACCGCGCCATGAAGCAGTTCGACTCCATTCTGATTGAGGCGAGGTAGGCTGTCCCTGTCAACCGCCCGTGAAGCCGGCCTGAGAGCCTTGGGGAGTTGTCTGCCCCTTCCTGTTCCTGTATCATCTGAAGCCAGAGCACGGTGCGCATGTTAAATGGCAATGGGAGTGCGTCCAGATAAGCTGTGCATGGCTTACCGGTGAGAGTCCGGTCTCGGTAAGGCCCCAGCCGCCGAGTAGCTGAGCGGCGACGAAGTCCCAGGCTCCGGCCTGGACCGGCCGAAAGGCCGG
>Ga0315280_10009936_pt1 | contig 12044 bp, 8 predicted proteins | sample YL17G06_40_MG_FD_203697 | JGI IMG/M metagenome (GOLD analysis project Ga0315280, IMG submission 203697) | Sediment microbial communities from Yellowstone Lake, YNP, Wyoming, USA - YL17G06_40 | ecosystem: Environmental > Aquatic > Freshwater > Lake > Sediment | place: USA: Wyoming | collected... | reverse complement strand
CCCGGTAAAAATTGCCCCTCCTATGGAGACGCACACTATGGAGCTGTTAAGGATAAGTTCGTTGCGCTCCTTCTGTTTCTTGTATCTATCCAATTCCTGCTGCCAGTTCTCACCGTACAGGAAGTCCGCCATGGCCCTGGCGTCCGCTTCGCCGCCAGCGAGTTTGTCTAGATCCGCTTTAAGTCTTACCTGCTGCTCTTGTTGCAGTTGGGTTCTTGTCTTGATTCTGCCTTGCTCATCCATCGCCGTGCCCGATTTATCGGGGTACTTCGACCGATAGTAGGCAGCTTGCTGTTGCTCCCTTCTCTTCTCGGTGATGACCCACCCCAGCGTGGCGGAACCAGCAAATAGTAAGACCAAGCCCAGGATAACTAATCTCTTAAGCATAATCTCAAGTAAAATATAAGTAATAATTCGGGGCCAACAAATCCGCAGGCCGATAACATTGGCGATGTGCCCATATCTTGATGTGAGTTGTGATACGATGCCTTGCGTTTAGCCGTCGCCGGCACGGCGACGGGCCCAATTCGCTTGTCCCATAAACAATTGGGGCCCATACCGAGGTGGTATAGGCCCCAAAATTGGTGCCCCGAAAAAAGAGCTTAAAACTCAAAGCTAAAAAGGTAAAACTGTGGAATTCAATAGTTTTACGCTTTACGCTTTAAGTTTCCGTAATTACGGCCATAGTTGCTGCACAAGCCACTGATCCGCCAGAACAGCAAGGTCCTTGAAGTTGACCTTCTTCTGGTTTTGCGGTTCCTGATCGTACAGATTGGCAACCGAGACCAGCGGGAAGTACAATCCGCTGCTGCCCTTGGTAGCCAGATAACCCGCTTCAGCATCCGACAGGGCATAATTGTAGATACGCAGGTCGTCGATAAGCCCGCTGTAAAACTTTTCAAGGGTGTTGCCGGTCGCGTCCGTGTGGTCTACTATGGTTCCCACATAGGCATTATGCTGAGATGTTGCGGAAAGGTTGTACCCGGCAGGAAGCGTATTGCTTCCATCCGGTACTCCATCCACATACACACGTAAGGTAAGCCCATCTCGCAGCACAATGATCTGATGCCACTGGTTATCGTTGACCGTGGCGGTGCTGGTCGCCTGCACCTTTGTCACATCATCGTCCGTCGTAACTGTAACTGCTCCGGCTGTAATTTCGCCTACACACACCGCGTATCTGATTCCACCGGTCTCATCGCCTCCGTTGGCGAAAACGGTGCCCTTATCGGTCTGAGTTGTTTTTACCCATGCGGCGATAGACCAATTTCCCAGCCCGAAGTCGAGCAAGGCCGGATTACCGCAATTGATGTAATTGCTGCCGTTCAGGCTAATTGCCTGGCCAATCGCACCTGATGCGTAAGTTGGGCTGCCGGTTGCCGTGCCGTTGATGCCTTTGCCCGAACTATCGACCGCATTATTCTCGAATTTGTAGTACAGCACCAGGTTCGCGTCCTTGGGAGCTACGGTTGCAAGCGTATAATCAGCTTTGAGCCACTCTTGGGCTACTATCTGAAGGTCTGCCGCGTCAACCACGCAGTCATCGGTGAAATCAGCTTCTAGTCCGGTCAGCTTATCGAGAATACATCTCGGCGGATACAGCCGGATGTCATCAAAGTACATCGTGCCCGTCCCGCCGGATTTCGGATTGGCTTTATTGCCAAAACCGATCAACATCTTATCGACGTCAGCCAGGTTGACACCGGCAGCGCTAAACTCTTTCAACTCGATATTCCATTCGGTCCAGACATTGATAAGCGTTGCGTTAGGATCATCGTGGTAGACGATGCCTGTCTTGCTGTTGCCGCTGGAGATAGCCACATACATCGGCTCGGCAATATTACTGATCATGCCGACGTCCTGGTCGCTCCATTGCGGACCTACGGTGGTATCAGGGAAGCTCACATTGGAGAATTGTGCCACGCATTTTTGGCTGGTGTTATGGCTGGTCACCGCCAGACCTACGTACACAGGAACATTCATCGTAACAGTAGCAATCGACGTACCGATCTGTGTCCACGTCGTGCCGTCAGCCGAGTAGTAGCCTCTGATGAGGCCGCCCAAGGCCCGTTCAATCTTGAGCCATTGAGGGGCAGTAATTCCACTTACCTGTCCCACCACGGCAGCACTGGCGCCTGCGTTGTCACGGTATCCCAGGGCAATCGCCCCGGCGGGTGTAATGTAGACCATCGCACCTGCGGAATCGCCGTCAAGCGAATCCCGAATCATCACGCCGGCCTTGGCATCAGTGTGCGTGTTGCTGACACTGAGCACCCTGGCAACAACCGAACTAGCGCCGGAAACTTCCTTGAAGGCAAAGTGACACTGGTCGGATGTGCCGCCAATATCCGTGCCGCCGGCAGTCACTGTATAAGTGCCAGCAGGAGCCTCGACAAAGCTGCCAAAATATGCCGGATAGCCCCTGAACCACAGCGAAAGCGCCTTGACTCCGTGCGTTGTCCAATCTCGACCGCTCTTTAAGTCGCTAATCTTGGCTGCGGCCTCGGACAATTTTGCCGTTTTTACCTTGCCGGAGTTATCGTAGCTGAACGGCATCGCTTGCTGGCCTTCGTGAACAACGTCTCGCTCAGCGAAAGGCGGTTCTGCGTGACCGACAACAGAGCCGTTCGCTGGGTCGTCCCACCCATCTGGCCACGTATCAAATATCCGGTCCGGCTTGAAGTCGTTGTAGTCCTCGAAGTCATCCACAAGAACGTAGGGCGTAACCGTGAAGCTCCAGACCTCGCCTTTGTGTATCGTGGTGACGTTGGCCTCAACCTCGTCGATCCGCCAGTAGTAAGTCTTGCCAAGCTCAACACCCTCTGGGGGACTATAGCTGGCGGCGCTTTGCCGGCCGCGATATATTCCTGTCGTATCGGATATATCGGCGTCGCTGACATTGGCTCTATCCGTCCCGAGGTACACATCGTGGAACTTTGCGCTCTTTCCCGGCAACCAGCTAAGTGGAATCGCCTCGTTCACGTTCACGGTTGCATCGGAAATCGGATTCACGGCACGGGCTTTCTCCGGATCAGCGGCCCCAGGCGAAATCAGGCCCGGTTTATAGGCAAAAAAGTCAACATCCTGAGCACCACCGATGGCCGTCCGACCGAGACTCATAACAAGATACCCATTGAAGTCATACTCATCTTTGTTCCCCGCGGTGACGTGGAAAACGCCGTCAGGATTGCCCGTGTTGCCATCCCTCCAGATGGTGACTTTGTGTGTGCCGCCGCCTGAGGTGTCGGCCACAATTTGAATCCAGAACTCGTGCCATTGTGTGGGGTCAAACCCTGTCAGCGTCTTTGCGGTCCCACCCGAATCATAAGAGTCCACATCACCGCTGGCGGCAGCGCCATTAAGCTTGTTCATTACAAGCCCATTTGCAGGGATGTCGCCCTCGTCGCTATCCATTGCTAATGAGAAGCAAACGACTCCATCGCCGCCGGTGCCCTGTTTGATGCCGAAGGCGCCATATCCGCTGTCGTGGATGTTGTAGCCTCTGGTCGTCCAGGCAACATTGGCCGTACCACCGTCGGGATAGTAGTTATCCAGCGGAGGCGTTGTCGGAATACGCGCCCTAAACGACAGGGTAACGCCCGTATTGAGAATAGTGCCGCCATTTACTCCTGCGTCTCGGCCGAGGTCGCGGCAGAAGGTCAACTTTCGATTGGATGGATCGGCCCAACCGCCGCCGGCGTCCCTGGGGTCGCCGCAATCCTGAATACGAAGGAAAACGGTGTCGCCTTCAGTGAATACGCCTGCCCCACCGGGGGCGCTGCCCGTACCGGCTGAGCCTACCTGACCCGGCGCCGAACCATCCCAGGCATCCGAGCCGCCACCGGCGGCGTCGTAGTGGTTCCATGTCCCATCCAGACATGCGTCAAATGGAGTAGCGATAACCTTGTCGCCGGTATAGATGTACGTCCATCCTCCGGGCGGGTCGGTGTAACTGACCCCGGCCACAGCAACAGGAGTTGTCAGGCCTATCGCTATGCCGAAGCAGACTACACTAATAAGCTTTCTACACATGATATCATTCCTCCAACAAAGACAGTAAAAATGAATGTGCGCCTGGCGCACCTCAAAAACAGAAAAACCACAAGCCCGAGCCTTCCTATTTATACCAGATTGGCTGCCTTTAATTCAAGAAAATTCCTTGCGATAAATGGGATAGGAACAAGCCGGACAAGAAATGCCTTGACGCATCCAGCCCTTTGCCGGATAATCAGAGGTGTGTTTCGGTGTAAGTTAGTAATGTTTCGTACCCGTTCGACAGGCTCAGGGCGGGTCTGCATAAAGGAAAAACTATGAGATTCTATGTGCCACAGCTCGAGGGTAGGTGCAAAAGAAGCAAAACGCAGCGATTTTTGCTGTTTGGTTGTTACGTTGCGGTTTTATTTGTTGTCTGTAATCTATCCTGCAAGCCCAAGGCCCCTGCTCGAACTGACGTCAACATGCCCCGGCCAACCACTGCTGCTGAGCCTGGCCTGAGCAAAGTCGAAGGGACGGGCGCCGACAGTGTCGTCGTCACCGTAAATGGCGTCGATATTAGCGAAAGTAAGGTTCAATCGCTGATTGCGCCGGAGCTTGAAAAGATGGCTGCCAAGACAGCGCAACTGCCGCCGGGCTTTGCCGAGCAATACCAAAAGCAGCTCAAGCAGCAGGCTGTAGAAAACCTTGTTGTCGAGCAGTTGCTGGATGCAGAAGTAAAGCGGGCCAAGATAGAGGTTACAGAGGAGGACGTGATGGGGCAGATCGGCAAGATCGCTTCTGGGCAGAGTCCGCCGCTATCGCTGGACGATTTCAAGAAGAAGATAGAGGAATATGGCAGAAGTTTTGACGAGTTGAAGCAGCAAATCCGTAAGGGACTTGGCTATCAGAAACTTATGGAGTCTCAATTGGAAGGCAAGATAAAAGTCGCAGAAGAGGACGCCAAGAAGTATTATTCCGAAAACCAGCAGGAGTTCCAGACGCCCGACCAGGTCAGGGCAAGCCATATTCTGATTGACCTTAAGCCGACTGCTGCCAACGCTGACCCAAATCAGGCTAAGGTCCAGGCCAAGGCAAAGGCTCAGAATCTGCTTGAGCAGGTAAAAGGCGGGGCTGATTTTGCGGAATTAGCCAAAACCAATTCAGCCTGTCCCTCAAGTGCCAAGGGAGGCGATCTGGGCTTCTTCGGCAGAGGTGATATGGTGGAACCTTTTGAAAAGGCTGCCTTCAGCCTAGAGCCAGGACAAACAAGTGACGTCGTGGAAACCAAATTCGGATATCACATAATAAAGGTGACCGACCGCAAGAGCGCCGGCACTACCACCTTTGAGCAGGCTAAGGAGACAATAATAAATCAACTGACGCAGAAGAAGCGGATTGAGCTTGCCGGAGAGTTTATAGCATCCCTCAAAGCCAAAGCCAAGATTGTTTATGCGCCCGGCCAAGAACCGCGGCCTGCTGAACCAACAATTCCTGGTGGCCCAGGCGGCAAATAAAGGAGCGTAAAACTGGTAGGTGAAAACGTAAAACTGTGGAACTGGAATTCAAAAGTCTTCGGCTTTGCGATTTCCGTTTTAAGTTCATGCTTTACAACTAGCCTCGCCCAGCAGAACTACGATAAATGGAGCAACATCGAGTTTGTTGGCTATTATTCCTTCCAGGGCGAGATTTTGGAGGAGCGAAATCTAAGTGCCATAGCGTGTGTATCCCCGACGCGGTGCCTGGTCGGTGCGGATGAAGGAAGAAGAGTACAGGTGGCAGAATTATCCAGGCAGGGCAAATCGCTTAAGGTTCTCGCAGATATAGACCTTCTGGATTCCGGACGGGAAATTGACATTGAAGCCATTGCTGTCGAGGGCGATTGTTATTACATAACCGGCTCGCACGGAGTATCCAAAGAAGATGGCAGAATCCAGGAGAACCGGTACAAGATATTTAGATTTAGAGTCGACCCAGCTACCGGTTTGCCGGTAATGGGAATTCATTCTGAAACTGGCCTACCCGTTGATTTGCAGATAGCCAGCCTTTCGGATATTTTGAAAACCGATGCCGTCTTGGGCCCTTATTTCCAAAAACCTCTGCAGCACAATGGCGTTAATATCGAAGGTCTGGCCGCCAAGAATGGTCAACTGTTCGTTGGTTTTCGCAGCCCTAATCTTGGTGGGAAAGCTTATGTGATGGAGATTGCCGCGGAGGAGTTGTTTGGCGATAAAAAAGGCCGGAATTATAAGCTGCACAGTCTTTCACTGGGCGAAGGTTACGGCATACGGGAGTTAGTTGCTACACGGTCTTGTTTTCTGATCATCGCCGGCAATTCCGGGTATGAGCCTTCCGACAAATTCCCCAAGAGCGAAAATTATCGAAAGGATCGGGGCTACGTAATGCACAGTTGGCCCGGCAATGGCTCAAAAGTTCATCAAATCGGCCTGATAGAAAAGCCGCCTGGCAAAGCGGAGGCTATGACAGTTTTGAGCGAGTCAGAGCAGCAGATAGAGGTTTTGATTCTCTTTGATGGAGCCGATAAGGGACGCCCATCCGTATATCGGATACACTGAAATAATCACACCTTATATAGCCTTGCTATCGTAGTAGACTCGCAGGGTCGAGATTGGCAGATTCCACGTCCTTAAAGTATTTCACGGTCCCGACTCGTAGCTCGACCGTAGCCTGCTCATCGCAGACGATGATACCTTCTGGGTGCATTTGCAGGGCGCTGACTGTCCAGATATGATTTACACCTTCTTCGACGGCGTGCCGCAGCGCCCGCGCCTTATTATGGCCGTTGACAATTATCAGCACCTCTTGGGCATCCATAACCGTTCCGACGCCCACCGTTAAAGCGGTCTTGGGCACTTTATTCACATCGCCATCGAAGAACCGCGAGTTGGCAACGATGGTGTCATAAGTCAGGCTCATAACGCGGGTCCTCGATGTCAGCGAAGAGCCCGGCTCATTAAACGCGATATGGCCGTCGGGTCCGATTCCGCCCACAAAAAGACTAACGCCGCCCACACTCTTCATCTTTTCTTCGTAGCCGGCACACTCCGCTTCCAGGTTCGGCGCATTTCCATTGAGGATATTGACATTTTCTCTGCGGATATCGATATGGCCGAAGAAGTTGTTCCACATAAACGAATGGTAGCTTTCGGGGTGGTCCTGCGGAAGGTTCACATATTCATCCATATTAAAGGTGACCACATTCTTGAAGGAAACCAGTTTTTGGCCGTTGAGTTTTATTAGCTCTTTGTACATTCCCAGCGGCGAAGAGCCTGTAGGAAGGCCCAGCACGAAAGGCTTTGATTCGTTCGGGCAAAAATCATTTATTTTTCGGGCGATATAATTGGCAGCCCACTTGGAGACAAGTTCATAATTCGGTTGGATTATTACTCTCATTAGAGTTCTCCTTATCTGATTTCTGTACGCATTTTTTCCATACGGCTGATAAGCTCGTCGGCCAGCGCTGTTTTGCCGGCGATATGCTCCTGGATTTCGGAAACGAATCTATTTCCTTCAAATGTCCCTCTGACCGCTGCGAAGTCCAGGTGCTTAATCTCTTCCTCGCCGTCAAGGCCAAAGCCGATCTGGGCAATAGCGGCGAATTCCTTCCGGGCGTCCGCGTAAAGTCGATGGTCAAGCTCTACAACAGCGGTTTTCCATTTTGTGGTCAGTGTGATAACGTCATCGGCGGTTATTTCAGCTATCTTTTTACCAAGATGCTGCTGAATGACATCTGCTGCCCATGCCCACTCGTATGCAGGGTAATTATTATGGATCGATGCAAATGCCTCTGCAAGCTGCTCCAGCGTGTTTACGGTGCCGTTTTCAATATCGCAAAGTATTTTCTGCACGGTTTGTTCAGGGGCGAACAGCCCGGCTAAGTCCACCCATTTGCCGGGTCCGAGGTCGGTTTCCGGCTGCAGAACCTCTCGCAGTTCACCAACACTTGTGAAGATTCTGTTCTCCAATCGGTGAATCAGGCAATTGCCCAGGAATTTATCAATACCCATCTGGTATAACTGGATTCCTCTATCCAGCGACTCGTTCTTGATTTTGACGCTGTGGTAGGTGAAGTATTCCGATGTCTCGCCGGAGGTCGCCTTGAGGTTCTTTAGCAGTCCCCTGCCATTGAGCATTTTTTGAATCGTGTACGGGCTTAGCAGTTTGAAGTTGATAAGGTCAAGTTTCTTGGGGTTTTTTCGCCGATCTCGATTTGGCCATTTTCGGGCATCTCGGATCGTGCCCACGCTGCGAAGGTTCACGCCCGGCACGAGAATGCTTTCGTCTTCATGCTCAATTAGATACGAGAAAGGCAAATCCGATGTGTCGGAGTTTCGGTAGTGTCTGCCCATTACGACGGTGAAGGGCCCCACTTTTGCCGGCCAGAGGATGTACGAATCGCTGGCGGTCTTAGAACCGCGTTCTATTACGCCCTGATGCACCGGCCCTAATTTGTACATGTGGTTGCTCTGGTTGGTTCCACTGCCGGCGTTTAGAAACGAGAATAGGCCGGCGATAAGCAGCGTGGATTTGTGGTGCGTTACCGTATAAGGGCCGGCAAAAACCGCGCACGCCTCACCGTGGAATCCGCCGCAGTTGGCGAAAAACACCGAGTTTTCCGCCGAATACTGCTTGGATAGTACCGTGCCCTGGCCTACGAAGCATTTGCTTATAATAGTGCCGTCGGCAATCTCCGAGCCGCTACAGGCAATAAAATCCTCTGCGAAGACTCCCGCTCCGATATAGACGGGGTCTTCCGGGCAGCTATTGATCGAGCCGTTCTCTATCCGGCTGACTCCTTCGATTACGCTTGCCGGCCCGACTCTGACATTTTTAATAATCCGGCAGTTTATAAGTTTGGCGCCTTTTGCGACCAGGCCCATAGAGGAGGTAACAGAGGCGGTGTAATCGGCTATCATCTTCTGCAGCATTTCGATTACTTTCGGGCGGTGACGATAGAACGCGATGATGTAGGCGGTATGGGCGGAAAGATGGTCGTAGATAGGTATTTCTCTGCCGCCGGCCTCATTTACTACGGCAACTTCTGTCCCATTTCCAAATGAGCTTTCGCCTTCGACCGCCAGCAGGTCGATATTTTCTATCACCACGTCGTCTTCGATAACGTAGTTGGCGATATAGTTTCTTACCTGACTTATATAGACGTTGTTGGCGATGGTGCAGTTGTGGATTACGGCATTACTGATCCCTGTGGGCTTGGTAACGCCGCCAAAAAAGGATACCCGCCCTTCAAACACACCTAACTTTACATCTCCGCAGAACTGGGTCGTCCTTACTCGCTCGGCGTTGAAACCTTCAGCGACCTGGACTTTTGACCAATCGGAGCAACTGCAGCCCTGCTCGATTAGCCTGCCGATTTCCTGCGAAGATAAGGGACGATATTGTATTTGCATTTTTTCTCCCTCTCATACTCACAACCCGGCCTTAAACGTGGGCACGAAAACCCCGCAATAAATTGCGGGGCTAAATATGTGGATTCTGCACGCTGGCGGAGTAAATATACCCACCGCAGTCCCATAAATCAATATGGAGCCTGGGACAAAATTTTGCGCAAAATTCTACAGTAATCTGCCGGTATGTGCCGATGTTATAGGCAAGCAAAAATTGAAAATTCTAAAATTCGGAATTCTAAATTCATCTGGGCGGAATTATGTCAGATCAGTCAAGGGTAGTGAAGGTCTTAGCAGCACTATTGGTTTCAATGACTACTGGGGCGTTTGTTCTTATGGCTTTGGGCGAAAATCCGCCCTCCGCTGGCGCGTTCTGTCTTTCAAGCTACTATAGTCTTGGCCCGGTTAAAGAGGCGCTTCCCTCGCGGGCCTGTCAATTGCCTGATCGCTGGAACAGGATTGAAATCTACTATAGTGGTACTGGAGCGGGCAATATAGAATATCTGGCTTCATTACAGGGTCTGGCCCGTCCCGAAGACCTTAACTACCATTATGTTATATGCAACGGATTCGGTGGTCTCGATGGCCAGGTCCAGCCCACCGAAAGATGGCAGAAGCAGTCATCAAGCATACCCGACCAAAGCTGGCACGGCGGCCTTGCGACCATTCGCATCTGCGTTATAGCCGACGGTAAAAACGCCCATCCGACCAACTGCCAGGTCAAAAGGACGGAAGCACTAATAGAGGGACTGTGCAGAGCATTCAATGTTCGTCCCCAATCCATCTACTATCCCGGCAACTGGCTGTAAACAATGCGCTAAAGGTTCGCACTAATCCTGCCTCGGTTCAACAGGCCTGAACTGCGGCGCCTCAGGACCAGGTACATCTGGACGCCAACCACCACGCATGCCCCTGCGCATTCTTAATGGCTCAGGCCCTGGTACGTCCTTTGGGGTCATCGGCGGAGCTTGCTTATCCATAATCGGCGGTAGCGGCCCCTCTGGACGGAATCGGCCAAGACCTCCTTGCTGAAAGCCCATACCCATACCCATACCCATACCCATACCCATACCCATACCCATACCCATACCCATACCCATCATACGCCGGCCGCCCATAGCCCCGCATCGGGGACACCGACCACACCACGGGCATACGCCCCATCGTCCTGGGCCGGCACCGAACCCGCCCTGCCAGCCTTTCCAGATGTTTGCAGGCATTTTGGCCGACTGAGGGGCATTTTTCTCCAGGCCAGGCGAAAACTTTTTCACTTTGGGGCCTTGCGGATAATCCCGCGGAGGCTTAGCGAAAACCTTGCCGGGCGTCTGCATCCGCTGCCGGAGCTGCTGCATCTGGCGGATTATTTCGCCCATCTTTTCCCTGTCGTCTGCGCGGTAGGCCCTAGTAAGCTCATCCAGCCACTTGCCGAATTCCTCTTGCACAGGCCCAGTTTTGACCGGCGCAGCGGGCCGGCGTCTGCCTTCCATAACCATTGGCGGTTCCGGCTCGGGCTGATCGCCCGGACGGACCCTTTCTCTTCTGCCGGGCTCGATGTCGCCTCTTTCAACCGGTTCGCGCATTGCCGGCTGTCTTTCAGCAGGCCTGGCTGGGTCGCGCAGTCCGCTTTCGCGGGGCCTGTCTGCGTCTCTTTCCTGGGCGATGAGGCTTTGCACACCTATCAGCAGAGCTACCGCCGCGATCATCAAAGTGACTTTTTTGCACATCTTTTGTCCTCCTATTCAAAAATATAGGTTATTTGTCTCAATACATCAGCCTCTGTTAAGTTAGACGAATTTAAGGCAAAGGTTTATTGCTGCATTAGGAGGGAATTTGCCATAATGTAGCCAGAGACTCATCGGCAGGCCTCTTTTGTGGCTGCGGGGCTGTTTAACAGGCCAAAGTTTTCTTTCGCTGTTAGAACTACCCATGCCCGCCAGTCTTTTTTGCTTATTTGCCGAGGCTCAATCGGCTCAACATTCTCCAGCCGGGCCAAAAATCCAAACCTGCAGTCCGCTTTGCTCTGCCAATACTGCTCGTCTGCCTGGATATAATGGCTGTACCGGCGTTTTATGTCGCCTATTTGCTGCGGCGTCAAATTCTCAAAGCACTTTACCGCGGCGACAGTTGCTACTGCGCATACCGGTCCGGAGCTTACCTTCAAGAACAATTTATCGCCCGCCTGGACCTGCTCGAAGAAGTGGTGCCTGGTCCTGGTAAAACGCGATTCGATGGTTTTTTGCCCCGCCACGATTGCGTCCAGATAGGGCTTTTTCAAGATTACCAAGTGAAAGTTTTGAGTTTTGGGTTTTGGGTTTTCAGTTTCCATTGCCCCGATCCAGCATCGCGGCGACGGCCCGAATGTGCGCGGGCGTTGTTCCACAGCAGCCGCCTACAACACGTGCCCCGGCACGTAGGCACTCGGCAATGCCAGCGGCAAAAGGCTCAGGCGCCATTTCGAACACCGTCTTTTCGCCCACCAGTTTTGGCTTACCGGCATTGGGCTGTGCCACAATCGGCAGGGTTGTAGCCGACCGAAATAGGGATACCACCGCCGCCATTTGAGCCGGGTCAAGTTCACCGCAGTTGGCGCCGATAACATCCGCCCCCGCGTCGGCGAGGCTTTGGGCACACTGCTGAGCGGAGTTG
>Ga0315280_10009935_pt1 | contig 12044 bp, 11 predicted proteins | sample YL17G06_40_MG_FD_203697 | JGI IMG/M metagenome (GOLD analysis project Ga0315280, IMG submission 203697) | Sediment microbial communities from Yellowstone Lake, YNP, Wyoming, USA - YL17G06_40 | ecosystem: Environmental > Aquatic > Freshwater > Lake > Sediment | place: USA: Wyoming | collected... | reverse complement strand
AGGGGCAGCTTTCCTTCGGCGCCCAGCTTGCAGATGGTGTTTATCTCATCTGCAGATGTTACCATCCAGTGGACACATGTCAGCCCAGCTTCCATTGCCTCTTTGCACGCTGCGACGCAGGCTTCTTCAAGCTCTTCCTGCGTTGGCTTCGGTTTGACTTTCCAGATTAGGTCCATGGCGTTTTCCCGCAGAATCCCGTTAGGTTCGCCCGTTGCCTCGTCCAAGTCTACTTCTCCGCCGTGAACAGCGGTCCGCTTCGTTATGCCTGCCAACTTCAAAGCAGCGCTGTTGACGACGCCAAGGTGGCCGCAGACACGCGTCAAAAAGACTGGTTTGTCTCTGACTGCGGCGTCGAGGTCCCAGCGGGTCGGGTAGCGTTTTTCACTGAATCTTTCTTGGTCCCACTTGCCCCCGAGAATCCAGTTTCTTCCGAGATTCTTTTCAGCGAATTCTCGTAGTCTCTTCTGCATTTCGGTCATGGACTTTGCATTTCTCAAGTCGAGAGACTGCGAGGAATGGCCGAACCCTGTCATGTGCACGTGGCAGTCGACTAGTCCTGGGACGATTGTCTTGTCTTTTGCGTTTACGATTCTTGTTTTCCTGCCGATGTGCTTGCGGATTTCGCGGTTTGACCCGACAGCGACTATTTTTCCGTCATGTATGGCGACGGCTTCAGCTCGAGGCTGCTTCGGGTTCAGGGTCACCACATTAGCGTTTAGAATTGCAAGTGATGGTTCAAACATGTGTGCTATCTACGCACGAAAAAGGATAAAAACTTAAGCTTGAATCTAGACCCAGTTTTGTCCCGGTTTCCTCTGCATCATTATTCTTTTCTCGTAGTTGCGCTTGTTTCTGAACCGCGGGTTCGGGCTTTTCTTCTTGACAGCCTGTATTTTAGGCGTTTGTGACCTGACTTTTCCAGCTTTGGACAGTGAACCGTGAGTCGGCATTGAGTTGCACCGTTTCTATTGAAAAGTCTACAGCAACTCTTAAACCTTTTCACTTATCATTTCTGTTGAGGCGGGGGTCGCCGAGCCAGGTCAAAGGCGCAGAGCCGCAATAATAAGCGACGCGGATGCTTCAGGAGCCTGTCGCGCAGGCGTTCGTGGGTTCAAATCCCACCCCCCGCACCTTAATTTTGGGCTTATTTCAAGCTTAATTCTGCAAAAGAAGCCCAATTTAGGATAATGTGTGCAGGGGCTAAAATTTGAACACCAATTTATAAAATGCCGAGTTAGGTTCAAATATCGGTTTATAAAAATAATCATTGAATTTTTGGTATGAATTCTGTCTTTCTTTAGCCAAACATTGGTTTAAAATATCGGTGTAAAAAGCTTAATTTTGCATCCTTTCAAATGAACCATCCTCAAAATGAGTTTAAAATAAGATTTTAAGTTGGCAGAATTGCTTAAAACGTCGGGCTTTAGCATACTTTTACGCATAGCTAGAGACATTGTTATACGATTATGCAATGAAAATCATGAGAAGAATGCCACCAAAAATTCAGATTCACGAAAATCACGTGCATAAACCTTTTATGCAAATTAAATTAGATTGGTGGACATAATGTTGAAGAGGAGATGAGAAAATGGCTGAAAGCACGATTCCTATAAAGAAAGCAATTCCTATAGTTGCTGTAACATGGATTCTATCTTTACTTACTACTTTGGCTATTGTATACTTTACTCCCTTTGTCCCAGTAGTAACCAACCAGATTGCAGATAGCGCCATCATAACTACCAAGCTAGCTGGTGGAAGTGTGACTTCAGCTAAGATAATGGATGGAACTCTAACTGCTGTAGACCTGGGCGATGGCTCTGTCATATCTGTCAAAGTTGCAGACGGCGCGGTGACGACTTCTAAGATTGCTGATGGATCCGTTACAACTGCCAAAATCGCAGACAATGCTATTGTAACGATTAAATTGGCTGACGGTTCTGTGACTTCGGCAAAGATACAAGACGGAACTATCGCAGCCACAGATTTAGCCACAGGCTCTGTTACTACAATACAGATTGTCGACGGTGCCGTAACAACGGCCAAGATTGCTGACGGTGCGGTTGCTGGTATCAAGCTTGCATCCGAGGCAATCCCCTTCGCTTACGCTGTCAGTCCATACTCGGAAGTAACAACATCAACATCATGGGAAGATATGCCGGACATGGTGGTGAACCTAACGGTAACTCGAACAAGTCACTTAATCATTATGTTCAGTTGTTTTGCCTATGTTGAGACAGCTGGATACTCTCTTAATATACGAGCTAATGTTCCAACCTCGCTTTATCCGATACCATATCCAATGGTGGTGGGTTTAACAAGAGCGACTTTTGACAAGGCGGGCTCATATTCTTTCATCTTCAACTTACCGGATGTTAGTGCGGGCGTTCACACGATCAAAATACAATGGCTAGTTTCATCTGCAGCAACAAGGGGTATTGTAGGTGAGAGAACATTAACTGTTTTCGCACTACCAGCATAATCGCGGAAATGTTCAGCGAAGCATTCTCAAAATCTTTAAGAAGCCCTCATTTTAAGCTAACCCACAATTATTTTTTCTCTATTTTACATGCTTTTTTACGTTTTTAACATTACCCCCAAGGTAAAATCGAAGCACAAACAGCACTCGGACTAAGTTATTGATAGCGGTTTAGATTCAAATGTCCCTCATATTGACTTCTTAAAACATACTTGAAAAGTCTTAAGAAAATCTTATGGTAGCCCGGGAGAGACTCGAACTCTCGCCGAGCACATCCCAAACATATTTTTACCGGTAAAGTTGGGTGGGGGTCCCACCCCCCGCACTCCAATTCCAAGCCTAAATTGAGCTTATTTTGACTGAATAAGGCTATTCTAGGACATTGTGAGTGAGGGTGGAAATTTGTACACACGTTTACCCGTAAAAACACTTGACTTTTGTAGCCGGTGATGCCTTTCTGCCATTAGTGCGTGCAGTTATCTTTTGTGCCGCTCGATTCTTTCGTGTTTTTGCGTTTTTCTGCGCCATTCTCGTTTTTTCTGTGTTTTTATGAGAGTTCGACCGTAGGTGTGTTGGGAGCCGTCTTCTGTTCGGTATTGACTTATGTTTCTGTAAAAGGTTGAGTAGTCTATTTGATTTTGTTGAAGAGCCCTAATGTTCTGGTTTAGCTGCTTTTTTGTTTCGGGGTTGGCTGTTTTGTCATAGGTGTCAGAGTAGGTGAGATAGGCGGCGTGGAACTGAAAGTCAGATGGGTTGTCGATTAAGAGCTTCTCAGGCGAAGTTGATTCGTTATTGTTAGATTCTCCGATCATCTTATTCCAAGCTTTGTGATAGTTTAGAGAAGCTTGCCTTTTATAGGTAGCGCACGTTACAGAGAGATGAGATACGAGTAAATCAACTTCAGAGTTCATTCAACTCCTCGCGGATGCTTATTCATCCAATCCACAGCAAATGATTCCGCTTTTGATTCGGTCGGAAACTCCGGTGACATCTTTCTTCCTTCATCATCATTTTTTGTCTCAGGAAACAGCAGGACTACGTAGTGTTCTCCATACTGTTTCTTAGTAACAATGAGATTCTGTCCTGTTGTCGCATTTGCATATCCTCTCTGATTATCTATTTTTTTCCAGCCTTTTACTATTTTCATAAATCATTCTCCTCACGCTGATGTTAAACTGCCATGCGCGTTCGGCACTGCATAATCCATTTTTTCCTGTTCCAAGCCTCTCCGCAGCTTGTCTTCCACAACAATGCCTTCCGACCGAAGACGCCCTACGAGCTATGCCCTTTTCTTAGTTGGGAACCCAAGTCTTCAATGTTGCTGAGCGTTCCTTTTTTTCCAATCCTCAATTGTCTTTCACCTCTGAATGTGGACGTTCGTGCATTCTCAATTTGAATGGTGTCTCCTATCGAGATGGAGTTTATCTGTTCATTCCACAAACAGAGTTTGATTGTTCCAGTTTCGTCCGCTATCAAAGCGTTAGCTACACTCGCGTAGTTTCCAAACCGCGTAACGACAAGCTTTGGTCTTGGAATTTCCAGAACTTTAGCCTTCAGATTAACATGGCTCATTCCAGTTCGCAAATCTCCGATGGGAAGAGACCGTGATCCCTTACTTCTCTTAACTAGATGTCTGCGGATCATGTCAGTTTTCATGAAATCCTTGATTGGATTACTTCGTTCCAAAAGAAATTCCTCAGATACTGGAAATTGCGCAACAACTCTAGAGTCATTCATGATCAAAAAGATGGCTTTATCTTGTGTTTTGCCGCGGCATTCGATTGAAAGGTTCCCACATCTGGATTTCTGATTTTCCCCTGCTGAGATCAACGCATAAAAAAGTTCGCCAGAGTCAACTCCATACTTTATTGAAAGAAAAGCAAGGTATTCGCCGGGTGATGCTTTGTTTCTCAAGGCTTCTCTACTCTTTTCCCCGTGCTAATTCCATTGTGAAGACCATTCTTGGACAATTTTAATGCCCTTCCTTTTGCCCAGCTTCTCACATCCAAGTCATGGGATCACAATGGAACGCGCCAAGGATCTATCAGTCAGAACAATCAGGCGAAAAAGTAAACGCACATGGCGATCTACTCTTTCTCTAAGAATCCCGACTGCTATGACTAAATACATCACCAAGTTTATTAGGCTAACGCAAGCTGTACTTTTTTTGCAGAATCGGGAAAAAGACGATAGATTTGCGATTGTTTTGACAGTTTTAGGTGGTAGCCCGAGAGAGTCAGAACTCTTGCCAAGCATACAGTAAGCATATTTTCACCGGCAAGCGCGTGCGGAGATCCCACCCCTAGCACTCCAATTCCTGGCGTACCTTTAGCTTATTTTGTGCAGACTGATCCTAAACGCTATATCATCAAGCGACTACATTGTGACAAGTGAAGGAATACTGCTCTAGAGGAAGAAATGTTGGACAAGACTCTCCTAGGACCTTGCAACTACTATTGTGGCAACTGTGCAGTGTTCAAGAATAGCAAATGCTTAGCCTGCGCCAAAGCAACTGAAAAGGCTGAAGCTGAAGGAAGAGTTTTCCGCAACATCTCACTTTGCGCTAGAAGTAAGAATCTGGTCTCCTGTTCAGACTGCAAAAGCTACCTATGCGAAAAATATGATGATGGAATATTCGCTGAAAGCTTCATCAAATACATAAGAGGAAAACTGAAAAGACATTGAACAATCGCCACTTGCCACATTTTGCGCCAATCTATGCTAAACCTTTTTATATGAGTGCTCAGGTTCATTGGGCTCGTCACACGATTCATGCTTGAACGAAAGAAGCTTTCTAAAGCTTTCATAAAGTCATGCAAAATTTCTGTGGCAGGAGATAAAACATATGCAAATACAGAACTTTAATGAGTTATCGTTAAACCCGCAAGTCATGAAGGGCATTGAAGAGCTCGGGTTCAGGAATCTGACTCCAATTCAGGCCGAAGCAATAGCCCCCATGCTTGAAGGAAAAGACGTTATTGGACAGGCCCAGACTGGAACAGGCAAGACTGCGGCTTTCGGAATCCCAATGTTGGAACGCCTCAATCCAAACGTCAAAGCCGTTCAAGGTTTGATTCTTGAGCCAACACGTGAACTTGCCGTGCAGGTGGCAGACCACATAGACAGGCTTGGCAAGTACGCGGCGTTCAAGGTTGTGCCGATCTACGGCGGTGAATCCATCCAACGGCAGATACACGAGCTCAGAGACGGTGTCCACATAGTTGTTGGCACTCCAGGCCGCATCATAGATCATCTGGAACGAGGGACACTACGACTGGCATCAGTGAAAATTGTAATTCTCGACGAAGCTGACCGAATGCTTGACATGGGATTCATTGAAGACATAGACTACATACTGTCCAGAGTTCCCACAAGCAGGCAGACAGGCCTCTTCTCGGCAACCATAGACCAGACAGTCATGAGCGTCTGCAACAGGTACATGAGAAACCCTGAGAAAATACTAGTAAGCAAGGATGAAATAGCGCTTACGCAGATAGACCAGTATTACACGGTTGTAAATCCTTACGACAAGCTCGAACGTCTATGCACCATACTCGACGAAAACCACATAGGCCGAGCCATAGTATTCTGCAAGACACGAACAGGAACAAGCAGACTGTCAAACGAACTGACAGCACGAGGATACAGCGCGAGAGCACTGCACGCAGGCTTCACTCAGGCGCAAAGAGACTACGTCGTTGACGCGTTCAGAAGAGGACAGCTCAAACTGCTCATTGCCACAGACGTCGCTGCTCGAGGACTGGACATTCCAGGGATAACCCACATAATAAATTACGATGTCCCGTTGGACGCGCTTGTCTATTTTCACAGAATCGGAAGGACTGCAAGAATGGGCCGCGAAGGAACGGCCATAACGCTTGTGGGCTATGGCGAAATGACTGAACTTGAACAGATAAAGGCCCTGACAAAAACAACCATACAAGAAATGGAGTGAGGCAAATCCATCGATCTGTTCACGTTGTCAAGAAGAGCAATCTTCCATCTGCATTTATAAGGAAGACCTCGTATCTATCTTTCAGTAGCGTTTTGTTTTCCATAAGCGAACAAAGGCACAACGCTACACACAAACAAAAAAAGCAAAAGGAGTGAAAAGAATGACAGACGAATCAAAAATCGTTTTCATTGGTAGGAAACCAGCTATGAGCTATGTTCTGGCAATAATCACAAGCCTCTCAGCATCCAACGCCAAGGAAATAACCTTGAAAGCCCGCGGACAAGCAATCACCACAGCCGTTGACGCAGCCGAAATAACTAGAAACCGCTTCCTAAAAGACCTGACGATCAGCAAGATTGCCATCGGAACCGAAGAGATGCCGCCAAGAGAAGGCGAAAACAGCTCCAGAATGGTTTCAACAATGGAAATAGTCCTCGCAAAACCATAAGAAAACATTGCGAAACAAACCCACAGTCGGCGAACCCTTGGATTTCCTTCGAACAACGAAGTTCACGCCGACAATTTTTTTCTATACATTAAACGACTGTTGCCTTGTTTATGCAGATGTCTGACCTTTTTCCATGATATCTCAGCAGGCACATCGTAATATGCTCATCAGCCTTTGAGGGACATCGCCGCCAGAATTGCTGCTCTAATAATCAACGTGACGCCCATGAGCACGATTATCGCAGCCCAGAATGCAAACCATCCTTTTGTTGTGACTGTTTCGTCGAGGAACAGTCCAATGAGGTAATATGCTCCGAGCCAGAAGGCGACGTTTGACGTACCGTCAACTTTCTTTCTCAGCGGTGAGTCCGCGAAAACCCTAATGATCAGCATGGCGATTTCGAAGAAGGCCCACAACAGGCTGAACAATCCGACAGCTTGGTATACCGTTACATACGTCTCGTTTGGAAGTTTCGGGGCAGGCAGGTAAACTTGGGTGCTTGGGACACGCACAACCTCAAAATTCTGGAAGAAGTCTATCGCCTTTTCAGGAAGATTGGGCGTAGCTATGAAAATCGTTCCGGCTAGAATGAAGAAGAAGCCCACTGAGATTGCGCTCAACAGGCCTTCTCGATACCTATGCGGGATTGTGCCAGCGTTTCCGTTCAAGTTGCATCCCTAGCCAGACTATTCTGTTGACCTGAGCATATATAACGTTTCTCAGCACGTTGTGAGCATGTTTTAAATACCTAGTATTTAGATAATACGATGAACAGGTTGAGGTGAAGAATGTGTCAAATTGCCCTAGATGCGGCGAGAAAGTCACTGAGGAGATGACATTTTGCCCTAAGTGCGGCGCTTCCCTCAGAACCGTACAGCCTCAGGCTGAAGCGCGGACGACAACCTATCGGAGACGCGAGAAGGAGGAGAAGGAAGAGAAGGGCGAGAAGCGTGAAAAGCACGAGAAGCGTCAGTATTCCTTCATCGGACCGCTGATCGGCGGCTTGATCCTGATATTCATAGGGTTGACGTCTTATCTGGAGATCACCGGCTTGGCGGAAAGGAGAGTAGTCTGGGCTTTCTTGTTCGTCCTGATTGGGCTGGTGATCATAATTGGAGCAGTTTACGGCGCTATGATAGCGGGTAGAAGACATCCGAAGCCTTAGGTCAGCCATCCGAAGAACAGCCTGTACAGCTTGTGCTCCAGAAGCGTAGAGGCGTTGCGTCTGCCAATCACTCGGAAGTAGTTTTTCCCAGCTGCTTCTATCAGGTCTCCGATGTCGTATCTTGGGAACATGCAGGAGGAAACGATCAGTCTGCCCCATTCACCACGTCTGAGTTCGTGCAGCATTTTCGTGCCGTGTGCTGTTTCGACCTCGAAGAGGTATTTGTCATAGTTCGGTGTTACATACGGCAGGTTGTCAAGTTGCTGGGCAAAGACTCCCTCTGTTGCGCTGTAGATTTCGACGACTGGGACGTTTCCGAAACATTTCTTCATTACAGGTGCGTACTTGAAGTGGATTTTGCGTACGCTTGTGCAGAATAAGGCTCGCGTGCTCCACAGTTGTTTGGGGGTTTTTCCATGCTTCTTCTTGACGTACCTTGCGAATGAGAGGATCACAGGCGTGACGCCCATTGTGGCGACCACGTTTGTGCCCTGTGCCTGCTGATAAGCTAGCTCAAACCTTCTTTCCCAGTCATCCTTAGCGATTCCTGAACCCAGCTTGTCTATGTCCTCTTGCCTTGGTATGAGGCTGACCCTGTCAAACATTGGATTGAGTCTGGCATAGGTTCCTGAACTGTACCCGTAAGTTATCTCTTGCCCATTCAATTCCATCGTGTGGACGGCGGAGGGGAAATTGAGGTTCAGAATGTTCCCAGTAAAAAGTTCAAAATCGTTCTTTCTCAATGCATGGTTTACGAGGGCTCTTGCTCCGCACGTGAATATCTGCTTGAGATGAGTTTTTGTTGCAGGCAGAACCTTTGCTTTGCCTGTTGAGCCTCTGGTCATTACCCAGCACTCGAGCGGCTCGGGGAGAATTGAGCTGTAGTTGCCTTTTTGAACTTCGGTTAGGTATTGGTCCAGTTGTCTGTAGCTTAGAACAGGGAAGTTTGCCCTGAACTGTGAGAAGCTTTCAGCTTCGAAGGCTCGATGGTCCTTTCCATAGCTGGTTTTCTCGTATTCCTTGACTAGCTCGCTCAGGATCTGCCGTTGCGATTCTTCGGGAATCTTTAGTGACTCGTACCACGAGCCTATTATTGGCTGAAGCATGCCTAGATCGCGGTCTTGTGGGAACATTAGAGATACAGAAAATAGTTTGAATCGGGCTGCTTATATGCTTCGCCGTCTCAAGGTTCGAAGACTTCGCGTTAGAGGTTCTTGAGTACTTTGTCTATGCCCGGCTCTATGCCCTGAAGAAGCAGAAAGCCTCGTGGGCCTTCTCTTGCCGTGATTTCGCCTGCCATGTTTGTCTGCATGAGTTTCTCCACTTCTTCGATGTGGCGTGTGTGGCCCAAGACCCAGATGAGTTTTGTGTAGGCAGAGGATGGAAGCATGTTGCCGCCTTCGATGACGCCTCTTGCAAGCATGTCGCGACCTGTTTCATAGACTCGCAAGTGCACGTAGCCGAATAGAGGTTCTACTACGAGCACGACTGGAATCTCCTCGTCTTGACAACGTTCAAGCGGCGGAAACATGTCGGTTCCAACGTGGCCTAGGCCTGTTCCGATTATGACAATGCCGTGGTAACCGCGGTCAACCATGGAGTCAAGAATGTCGGGATTCATCCCCGGGTAGGAGTAGAGCATGCCCACTCGCTGGTCCATCTTCGTGTCCAAGATGAAATCCTCAGCAGGGCAGCGGGGTCGAACATCGTCCTTGAACCATGTCACCTTCTTTTCATCAATCTTTCCGAGAGGAACGTCATCCAGAGTGCGGAAGGTGTCGCGGCGTGACGAGTGCATTTTGCGGCAGCGTGTGGCTCGGTGGATGAGGTTGTAGCTGTCGCTTGTTCCGCCGTGCATGCAGACAACGACTTCGGCGAAGTTTTCGTGACCGGCGAGCTTGGCCGCGTAAAGTATGTTTCGAGGCCCATCGGATGACGGTCTGTCAGAGCTGCGTTGGCTCCCCACTAGCACGACTGGGACTGGCAGGTTGCGTAGGAAGTACGAGAGTGCAGCTCCGGTAGTGCACATTGTGTCCGTGCCGTGGCCAATGATGACGCCGTTCACGCCGCTTTCGATTTCCTTGGCAATGGCTTCAGCTGTCCTGACCCAATACTCTGGTCTGAAGTTTTCGCTCAGTATCTGGTACAGAGTTTTGGGGGTCAGGTTGACGGCAGAAACTAGCTCTGGAACGGCTGAGAAAAGCTCTTCAGGTGTGAAGGCCGGTATGACGGAGCCTGTTCGGTAGTCTAGGCGGGAGGCTACTGTGCCGCCTGTGCCTAGCAGGGTGACGTTTGGCAGTTCTTTCTTGGTCTCTACGTCGATGTGGGGGAGTTGGTAGTGTCCTTTCTGGTAGCCAGTTTCTTCGATTTTGGTGTTGTCATCCATGAGAACTCCTAGATTGTAGCCCGTGTCAACTTTGAGCGTCACGTAGGTGTCTGCTGTGTGCTGGCTTCTCGGCAGCAGAAGTCCTTCGTAGGTAGCGTTGCCTTTGGCTATTTTGACTTTGCTCCAAGTGCGTATTCCTTCTTTGACTAGTCTCTCGCGGAGGGCACCGCGATATCCTTCTGGTTCATTCTCATTTTTCTGGGACAATTCTTTCATCTCCTACTTGATCATGGCTTGAATTTTCTCCAGTATTTTCTTTCCTTCAACTGAATGGTTAACGGCTTTCAGGATTTCGCCGACCATTTTTGGGAGCATATGTTTTCGGTAAGTCTCGTTAGTAAGAAGCTTGGCTCGGTCGCTTTTGTTGAGCTGTCGTAATATTAGTTTGTTTAACTCTTCGTCAGGAACGTGAGAGATGTGAAGTTTGGCTAGAGCTTCTTTGATGGTGAGGTTGGGTTCTTTGGCGAATATTTCGATGAGTGGGTCTGTTTGTTCTGGGATTATGAGTTTGCGTGAAAGGGCTTCAGCCAGTTTCTGGCAGGTTTGATCAGTGTATTGGGTGCCTTCTCTTTTTTCGCGTCTTGGAAGTTCGATTAGCAGGCGGTAGGCTGTGTGGCCGTTAAGCTGTAGTTCTTCGGTGTATTCGCGGAGTTTCTCAGTTTTCTCGGCTCGGATGAGCGTGTCAACTTGGTGCTGGTTGAAGTTGTATTTGGCGTGAAGGCCTTCGTAGATTTCCCATGGGCGTTTGCTCACCTGCTTCCTGCATTCGTCGAGTGTTTCCTTTGAGATGACGATTGGCGGCGTGTCGGTGTCGGGGTAGATTCGTTCTTTGCCGTGGATTACACGTAGGAATTCGCTGTTGCCGTTTGGCAGGAGTCGTCTTGTTTCTTGTGGCACGCCGTCCATGGCCATTTTTGTTCTTTCCACTATTTTCTTCAGGGCGTGCATTGCTTTGCGTTCTGGGCCTGCGACTACGATGAAGGCGTCTTGTGGACCTTGGTTAACTATTGTGGAGATTTGAGCGTGCTTTTCCTTGTCGATGGGCAGTGTGCACGGGTATGGTGAGCGTTTGCGGGCGGCGTACTGCTCGATCTCGTCGCTGTGGTAGTGGTGTTCGCGTGGGATTCCTGTGATAAGCATGCTTTTTTCGAAGACGTCTTCGCCGAAGTCCTTGTTGGGCTGAACCTCCGTGCCGAACAGTCCTTTCATTTTGGAAAATATGGTGACGAAGGCTTTGTCCCCATCACTCAGATTGAAGAGGTGGGAAATGTCCACGTAGGTGTGTTCGAAATCCTCTTTTCTGATTCCGCGTCTTTTCATCTCCTTACTTATCTCGATGAGGGCGTATTGTCTGACCGATTCATGGCGGCAGAGAAGGTCAAACGTCTTGAGGTCTTGGACGCCCTTGATTTCGACGCGGTTGCCTCCTTCTATGGAGAGGTTGACGTCTTGGCGGGCTGCGCCGATTCCTCTTCTGCCGATGTGGCTTATTCTTAGGATTCTGCCGATTTGCTTGGCTAGTTCGATTAATTCTTCTGGCGTTTCTATGTCGCGGTGGTCTGTAATGACTTCGGTGAGGGGTATGCCGAGGCGGTCGAGGTTGAAGCACACGGT